>Ga0196971_1000012_pt1 | contig 309543 bp, 364 predicted proteins | sample S1v_1013CmetaG_FD_148660 | JGI IMG/M metagenome (GOLD analysis project Ga0196971, IMG submission 148660) | Soil microbial communities from Anza Borrego desert, Southern California, United States - S1+v_10-13C | ecosystem: Environmental > Terrestrial > Soil > Desert | place: USA: California...
CGAAAGCCACCGCAACCCTTTGTAAGTACACGGTTTCAGTTCTATTTCACTCCCCTCTCGGGGTTCTTTTCACCTTTCCCTCACGGTACTAGTTCACTATCGGTCATGTAACATATTTAGCCTTACCAGTTAGTTCTGGCAGATTCACTCGAGCTATTCGTGTCTCGAGCTACTCAAGAATAGGAGCACAAAAGTGTTTTCTATTTCGCGTACGGGGCCATTACCCTCTGGGGCGTTGCTTCCCAGCAACTTCCGCTATAGAGAACATTTGTAACTTTTGCCGAACAAGTTCGGAGCTCCTACCTTACAACCCCGGATACCGAAGTACCCGGTTTGGGCTGTTCCCGTTTCGCTCGCCGCTACTTGGGGAATCGCGAGAGTCGTCTTCCGCCTGCTCGAAGCATCAAGCAGACAGAAGACAACTCGCTGTTGTTTTCTATTCCTCAGGGTACTGAGATGTTTCACTTCCCCTGGTTCGCTCCTCACCTAAATTGATGAGGTAGTCCGTACGGACTGGGTTTCCCCATTCGGAGACCTCCGGATCAATGGCTACATATCGCCTTCCCGAAGCTTTTCGCAGATTAGTCGCGTCCTTCATCGCTGTTACATGCCTAGGCATCCACCGTGCACCCTTCAGTGTCTCCTGTGCGGAAACCTGAACACCACTTAACTTTCAGTGATTTTGATGCAATTTTCTCCACCTTCCTTCCGGAAGGTGTGATTACCTATGCGTATTCGGTTGTAAAGGTGCGCGTGTTCCTTCGGGAAGAAAAAAGCCCCTTCCGGGGCGGTTGCATCTGCATGCATGGGTCTTGCGACCTATCCGCTCCGTTTGGTGTTCGTTTTCTTCGTCGTAAACACGTAATGAGGAGTATATAGGATACAAAATGAGTGTCAACACGGGCCTGCCCTGCCCTCTCTTTCGGCTGCCCAAGTCATTGACATATGGCTTATTTACTGGCATATTGTACCCAGACAACCAGGAGCATCAGCCATGCAGGCACCCCAAGCGCAGGTCGCACAACCCAAACCCGGCGTTCGGTACACCTTCGGCCGACCGCTCTCCCTCCCCGCCTTTGACTTCGTGATGGACTGCTCGTCCCACGGAACGTTCGAGGACCTGGGGGAGCGGGTCTTCGTCGAGGGATCGTACCTCGCCACGAACAACGACGGCTCGCGGGTCTTCCAGGGCACGCCCTGCGGCGGAGTGCACATGCTGTACTTCGTCGTGTCCGCAGACACGGAGATCCTGATTCCGGCCAACAGGCCGTAGGTCCCGGAAGGAGCGCCGCTCCCCCGGGGCTTCTTCATATCCATAAACGCAAAAGGCGCCCGAAGGCGCCTTTTGCAAAGACGTGTCCGAAGACTACTTCATCTCGCTCTGCATGCGGTCGATGAAGCGGGTGGCTGCCTGCTGGCCGCCAAGGCCGAACGAGAGACCGAACGCAAGCGCGAGCGCGACGACCACACCCGTGAAGAGGGTCTGGACGAACGGCGTCACGCCGAGCTGATCGAGGGCTGCAAGGACCGCGAAGATCCAGATAGCCCAGCGAGTCATAGAACCGAGGAAGTTCGCAGAGCGAAGGTTCGCTGCGCGAGCAGAGCCTGCGACGAGGCGCTGCGCTGCCTCTGCGATAACGGCTGCCACAAGAAGGATGAGGACAGCGACGATAACGCGCGGGAGGTAGCCGAGGACTACCGCCGTGAGGAACATGGTCACCTGCGTAAGGCCAAGCACCTCGAGCGCTGCAACGAGGAACACGAGGATGAAGAACCACTTCACGAGCATGCCGAGGAAGGCGCCCGAGTTGAGTGAGAATCCTGCGCGCTCAAGCACGCGCTCGACGCCAGCGGCGCGGAGCGCCTGATCGACACGGAGCGAGTTCACCACCTGTGCCACGACGCGACCAAGGCCTGCGCCGATGATCCAGCCGAGAACGAAGATGATGATCGCGATGAGTAAGTTGGGGAGGTACTCAACCAGACCGTAGAAAAGGTTCTGGAACGAGATGGTGAGTACGTCCGCCCAGCGAGTGAGGAACATAGATTTTCGTGTGCGTTAGCGTGTTAATGGCACGGCTTGGTAATAACTTACGCAGGAAATACCTGCTTATTTATAAGTGTAGCAACCAAAAGCCCCCTACAAGGGGGCTCTGTGGATAGGCTTCATGAATGGCAATTCCCTATTTAAGCCCTATTTTGTCGAGGATGATGCGCTTGGGGTAGTCCATCACGTCCCGGATAAGCCGGTCATAGACGCCCATGCGGTATCTGAATTCCTCTGTGGAGAAGGAGGCGAAGCACAGCTCCCTACCTAGCTCTGCTTCAAGCGTGCGTACCGCAGCCTCCAACGGCTTGTCTTCGAGCTTGTCGCCTACTACCAGAAGGTCGACCTTCGTCTCGATCGCACCCGTGAAGAGGCCTGAGAGCACGACGAGGCGTAGGCTGCCGGCTTTCTTGAGCGTGTTCACGAGGTCCGCATCCGAAAGGTTGGTCGTTGTGCGTAGGAACTGCTGAAGCGCATCGTAATGCGGGAACTTGCGGCTTGCGGTATAGGCGACCCCTTGCCCCCCTGCCCTCTTCCTGATCACGCCTGCTGCAGAAAGGACGGATATCTCCTTCCGGGCGGCTTCCTTAGACACCTTGGCACGGAAGGCTGCGTCGGCGCTTGAGAATGCGGTGTCATCATTAAAGAGAAAGAGTCGTAGCAGCTTCAGTCGGGCGGCCGAACCGAACAGTCTTGAAAGTGGGTCCATGTAGGGTCGATTCTTTCACCTCGGTCAGGTAATGGCAAGATATTTGACAGAGCATCTATATAGCTTCATAACAAGAGATGACCACACGATGTGGTCCAAGAGAAACAGGAGTTCCTTATGCGTTTTGGTATCGGCGCTGTCCTCGTCGCGCTAGCTGCGTCTGGGCTTTCCGGCTGCAATGAGACCGAGGCAGTGCCCAACCCCGGCGACTTTCTGCACTTCATCGTCGCGGGCGAGAGACAGCTGAGCGTACGCAGCTGCACGGTCCTGGTCCGTCCCGTAGGCGACCCACATGCTCCGACGGAGAAGCTGGAGTACTTCCGTCACAGCGTCGACCGTTCTGAGAGCTATGAGTTTGTGACCTGCAAGAGAAGCAGGGTCGGCGAGATCATCGCGGTACGTATGCGTTCCGGTTGACCTAGGGACTATCTGTCCCTTACTTATGGGGGCCCGTCTTTGGCGGGCCTTTTCCCTTTCCACTCAAAAGCAAAAGACCCGCGCATGCGGGTCTTTTGCTTAGAGAAGCGGATGTTACTTAAGAGTAACCTTGCCGCCTGCCTCCTCGATCTTGCCCTTGAGCTCGTTCGCCTCGTCCTTGCCAAGGTTCTCCTTGAGCATGGACGGAACGCCGTCGACGAGATCCTTAGCCTCCTTGAGACCAAGGCCAAGCGCCTCCTTGACCGCCTTGATGACTGCGATCTTGTTGCCGCCTGCGTCAGAGAGCTCGACGTTTACCGTAGAGCTGCCCTCCTCAGCTGCGCCTGCGCCTGCTGCAGGACCTGCAACTGCGACCGCTGCTGCGGAAACGCCAAACTTCTTCTCGAAGACCTTCACGAGCTCGGAGAGCTCGAGAACGGTCATCTTCTCAATCGCCTCGACGATCGACTTGAACTGTGCCGGAACCTCGACCTCAGCCTCTGCTGCTGCCGGAGCCTCCTGTGCGGGAGCTGCCTCAGGAGCCGCCTCGACGGTGGTCTCCTCTGCTGCTGCCTCGGTTGTTACTTCATCTGCCATAGTATTTCTAGTTAAGCTGCCTTCTTTTCACGAATCTGATCGAGCGCGATCACGAGACCCTGGATCGGGCTGTTGATCACGTTCACGAACATGCCGCGTAGTACCGGAACCGGAGGAATGGTAGCGATCGCATTCATGCCTGCCGCGTCGAGATACTTGTTCTCGAACACGCCACCCATGATGGAGAGCGCATCCTTGTGCTTCTTCCCGTGCTCGTAGATGCCGCGTGCTGCTGCCGTCGCGTCCTCCGTGCTCCATGCGATAGCGATCTCTCCCGGAAGCTCGGGCATGGTGCCCTCGTATCCGCGGTCCGCAAGCGCCCTCTTGAGCAAGGTCTTCTTCGCGACGTAGTAGCCGACGCCCTCGCCCTTCAGCGTCTTTCGCATCTCGGACGTATCCTTGACGGAGAGACCCTTGAAGTGGACGAAGACGACCGACGCTGCATCCTTGACCGCATCAACTACCTTTCCGACGATGTCCTCTTTCTTTGCTTTGGTAATTGCCATAATTGGTTTTGGTTTCTGTACGAAACGACAAATGGTCCCATGGGGACCATTTGTGAGGAGACATTCGACCCGGAGGATTCCTCCTCCGTTTCGTCCCTCGGCAGGGCTTATGGGTGCCTGCTGTCTTCGGTCCGTACAGGAGCTACTCTACCCTACTAGGCAGTGCCGGTCAATTTAAGCGCAAACAGCGCAAACACAACGATGGCCGCAAAGCCTGCTGCGAACTTGAGGAAGTGGATGAGGTACTCCATAACGCTACTACTATAACGCAAAAAGCCACCCGAAGGTGGCTTTTTGCTTTCAACTAGCTGTTGAAGTTTCGTCTATCCTAGAAGACTAGGAAGATGCGACCTCAGAGCTGATGAAGGTCTCGAGGTACTCGTTAACAGTGACAGGATCGGAGTCATCAACCGTCGTGAGGGTCACGCGGTAGACACCGTTGTCAGAGCTGTTAGCAAGGCTCACGAAGACCGTGAAGGTCAACTGACCCTCGTCATCCTCCTCGATGGTGACAGTGCCACCATCCTCCTCGAAGTCACCCTCGTCGAGAGTTGCGTCATTAGAGGTAGAAGAACCAGACGGGCCGCCAGTGACGGTGTAGTTGAAGTCGGACTCAGTGAGCTCGACCTCCTCGCCGAACGCCGTGACATCAAGAACGAAGGTGAACTCACCTACGCCCTCGTTAGCATCAGCATCAGACTCGTCGTTAACGGTGACTGCAAGGCCCTCGGAGCGGAACGTAAGCTCCTCGCCGTTTGCCGTACCATCGCGCTCAGAGGTGAGCTCCTCGCCGGATGCGTCCTCTGCGGTGATGCCGGTAGCAGCAACGGTCACGGTGACAGAGTCACCCTCAGCGAAGGTGGTGCCATCGATCTCGTTGGTTGCACCGCGAACCTCAAACTCTGCAGTCTCACCATCGCCGAGCTCAAACTCGAAGTCCTCGAACGTGTAGGTCTCGGACTCCTCGTCGTCACAGTCAGCGTCGTCACAGTCGTCAGAGTCGACCGTTGCTACGACGTCGCCGTCGATAACAAGGACAAACTCAGAGAAGAGGTCCTGCGGAGAAGAAGTTCCCGCAGTGTTATCGGTTGCGATGGTTGCAACGAGCTCCTCGATCATAAGATCGGAACCCTCGGAGTCCATCTCGCCGATGAGGAGAACCTCCTCATCGCCGCCGTCCTCGTCAACCTGAACAGTACCCTCCTCCGGAGTCTCGGAAGACTCGTCAACGTTGAACTCAACGTCGTTTGCGGTGGTGAAGGTGGTGAACTCGAATGCGCGGTTCTCAGCGCCAATGTCACCAACGGAGCTCTCGGTCACAACTGCGCCCTGAGCGTCCATGTAGCGAACGTTGTCGAAGGAAACCTCCCACTCGTTGTCGTCGATATCATCGCTGTCGATGTTCTCGTGAGCAACAACTGCGATAACGAGCTCGCCGGTTGCACCTGCATCGATAACGGAATCCTCAAGGGAGATGGTCGAAGACCAAATACCTGCGGACTCATCCATGTCATCGACATCCTCGGATGCTACCTCCTCGCCATCGAAGTAAACGACGATGGACTCAGCGTAGTCATCAAGATCCTCGGAGCTACCAGCAGCAACGTCAGTTGCCTCGAGGGAGACACGAACTGCGGTGATCTCAAGGTCAGAGTTGTCGTCTGCCTCGAGCTCGAGGCCAGCGACCTCGGTCTCATCGCCCTCGCCAGCGTCCTCGTTGTTGAGGGAGCTGATGAAGTCAGCGTCATCAAGGGAGCCTGCGCCGCCCTCAAGGTCGCCGTCGTTGTCGGTGTCACCATCGGTGTCGCCGCCAGTGGAGCCGGTGCCGAGCTCTGCGTTAACCGCAGCGCGGGTCATCGGACCAAAGTAGCCAGCTGCCGGGGTGATGCCCTTTGCAGTCTGGTAAGCAGCAACCGCAGCTGCGGTCTGAGCACCGAAGTAACCGGTTGCACCAGCAGGGATAGAGTAACCCTTGCTGATGAGCCAGTTCTGAAGGCGGGTGACCTCTGCGCCAGAAGCGCCGATCGTCATGTCCGCGGTAAATGCAGCACCGGTGGTAGCACCACCATTCATCGAAGCGATCTGCGACATGAGCGCCTGGATCTGTGCCTCAAGCTCTGCCTGCGTTGCAGCCTTTGCAGGAACTACAAACGCAGAGAAGACGAGGGCAAGACCTGCCACTACTGCTGCAGACTTCGCAACAACATTGTTTGCAATAGTCATAAACTGATTTCTTTTTAAGTAATCGTCCGAAACGTCACGATGCGACTTACATATAAAGGTGCATCGCAACGTTCGTTCCAAGCTTAGTAATGCAGGTTTCCCTGCGATCGAACTAACCAGTTTCACACTACCCGACAGGGCGAAGTATCGACCTGCGTCCCGTCGGCTAGTTGGCAAATGTTCAGAATGCGTACTGAGTCCATCCGTAATCGTTCCTGTGCTTCCGTACTGGTATGTCTCGTAGTAGAGACGGACAAGCCAGCGGTTTAATTACCGCTGCTTTCATGGGACCCTTTCGGGCCTATGCGCTTGTCAAAGTACAGTTCGCCTGTGGCGAGTTCCCTACTAACCGCACAAGACTAAGTATACAGAGTCATTGCGCAGTTATTCAGGAAAAGGAATGTGGATAACACGTACGAGGAAAGCACGAAAAGACCGTCTCCGGCCTCTAGTACTCCCCTCTTTCTACATTGCTACCACGTGGCCAGAGTAGGCCGAATATGAAGAAAAGTCAATCTCAGGGCCTTGAAGCCGCCCGCGCTACGCAAGCTGGTAGGTGGTCCACCTGCGCTCCCCCGAGCGGGTTATGGTCCCCTCTGTAACGAGCGCTTGGAGCTCTCGCTGTATGGTCTTCTCGCTGACGTCCCGGATGACGGTCGAAATATCCTTTATATAGGAAGGGCCCTTAGAGCGAAGAACGGAAAGTATGGCTTCGCGGCGATCATCCTTCTTCGGTTCGCGCGTAGGTACGGCCTGATTTTGAGTGTCCTTTATGTGTCCTTTAGACTGTCCTTTATCCTGCGTCACTGGTCGAGCTTGTAGGTCGCCATTGTCAGCGCGAAACTCCCTTGTTGGCGCAGAGCGCGCGATGGATGAAGGTGCGGCAAATCGCGCGAGCTCTGCAAGAGAGACAGAGTCGGGAAGTGAGACGCGGGGCTCCTCGTACCCAGCGACCTCCTCTAGAAGAAGGTGCGCTTCCCTACCTATGAGGTCTGCGTTCATATGAGAGAGCATGCCGCCTGAGCGTGCGATCGAGAGGACGCTCGAGAGTGCGAGAAGTTCGCGCGAAAGCGCGTCGCGTGCGGCAGCCGGAGGCAGTATCGCGGCGTCGACTAGGGTGACCGATACGCGGTTCACGCGGTCATGCAGAGATGGTGACTGACGGAACGCGGGGGCGATGAGGTAGATGGCCTTAGCGAGACGCTCTGCCTTCTTGTATATGTATACCCTCTTTATGTCCTTCTCGAATACGTTTGAGAATATGGTTTTCTCTAGGACGAAACTATCAAATCCCGCCGAATTACCGGGTGTTCTGAGCGCGCGCGTGTCCTTTGTCTGTCCTTTATCGCTCATGTGTCTTTTCGGTATCTGTCCTTGAAGCTTAAGGACAAGTATACCCCCTAATCTGTCCGTTTGAAAAGCCTCGAACCTTTAGCTGCCAGGTGCCGCCGTCCGAGGGCCCACATAAATGCAGGGTGTTAGAATGTACGTAAATGAAACGAAAGAGGAGGCGCAAGAACGAAGGCGGATACAAGGCTGTGGCACGTTGGACCATAGCCGTGTTTCTGATCGTGTTCGGCCTCGTGCTTGGTCTTGGTGCTTTCAACCTGGCAGGCATCGTGGGTCAGGCAGTCTTTGCTGGTGCGTACGGATTCGTTGGTATCGGCGCGCTCGTGCTTCCCGTCCTCATCATCGCGCTCGGGGTCTCCGTGCTTCTTAAGCGCACCCTAGTGACCCCACTCACCGCCGTCGGCATCTTCCTCATCCTTGCCGCTGCCCTCTCCCTTATGGGCATCTTCTCCGCGACCTTAGGAGGCGCGACCGGCGCATACGCCGGACAGGCAGCGGTAGAGTTCTTCGGTCCCTTTGTCGCCCCCCTCATCCTCCTTGGCCTTCTTGGCGTCGGCCTCGCCATCTCGACTGACATCGTCGCGATCGCTGAGGCAATCGGCGGACACTTGAACCGTGCCGGCAGCGCCATCGGCGCCGTGAAGCTTCCTGCCCTTCCTAAGAAGCAGGAGGAGGACGCCGAGGAAGAGGAGGCCGAAGAGGAGGAAGAGGAAGAAGCTCCGCAGAAGGTGGATGAGGACCGCGAACCGACGGTAACCATGTTCAATGACGCGCGACAGGCATCCGGTGCCGAGGCTGCTATCCCGAACTTCGATGCCGAATACAAAGCCCCTCCCCTTTCCATACTTGGTGAAGACAAGGGCAAACCGGGCGTGGGCGACATCAAGGCCAACGCGAACATCATCAAGCGCACCTTCCAGAACTTCGGCATCCCTGTCGAGATGGACGAGGTCTCGGTCGGCCCGACCGTCACCCGCTACGCCATGAAGCCTGCCGAGGGCGTCCGTCTCTCGAAGATCCTCTCCCTGCAGAACAACCTCGAACTCGCGCTTGCCGCGCACCCGGTCCGTATCGAGGCTCCGATTCCTGGAAAGTCCCTGGTCGGCATCGAGGTCCCCAACTCAGCAAAGGCGACGGTTGGTCTCGGCGGCGTTATGTCAGCTCCCGAGTGGTCGGCTAGCCAGAAGCCGCTTCTCTCCGCGCTTGGCCGGGATATCACCGGCACCCCGCACTACGTGAACGTTGCGAAGATGCCGCACGGCCTCATCGCGGGCGCCACGGGTTCCGGTAAGTCGGTCGCTATCCACGCGGTCATTACTTCCCTCCTCTACCGTAATGGCCCCAACCAGATGCGCTTCATCATGATCGACCCGAAGCGCGTCGAGCTGACCCTCTATAACGGCATCCCCCACTTACTGACCCCGGTCATCACGGACCCCAAGAAGGCCATCATGTCACTTAAGTGGGCTGCCAAGGAGATGGACCGCCGCTACAACATCCTCGAGTCCGAACAGGTGCGCGACATCGAGAGCTACCACAAGACCGTATTTGAGCCCGCTAAGAAGAAGGGCAAGGAGGACATGCCTGAAGCGATGCCATACATCGTCATCGTCATCGACGAGCTCGCGGATATCATGCAGACCTACCCGAGGGAGCTCGAGGCCGCTATCGTCCGGCTCGCGCAGATGTCGCGCGCGGTGGGTATCCACCTCGTGCTTTCTACCCAGCGCCCTTCCGTCAACGTCATCACCGGCCTTATCAAGGCGAACGTCCCTACCCGCATGGCCCTCCAGGTGGCAAGCCAGATCGATTCGCGAACGATCCTCGATTCAGGCGGCGCAGAAAGCCTCCTTGGCGCAGGAGACATGCTCTACCTTTCGGCAGACATGCAGAAACCGGTCCGTATCCAGACCGCATATATCTCGGAGGGCGAGGTGAAAAAGGTGGTCTCCTACATCAAGCAGCACAACGCCGGCGACCTCTCCTCGCTTGACCTCTCCGGTGGCGGAAGCCCTCAGGTAGAGGCGAGCGATGCGTTCATGTCCGCGCTCGCTGACGACAATGTCGACGACGATATGTATGCCGAGGCAAAGACCGCGGTCGAGGAGGCGGGGCGCGCTTCCACCTCGTACCTGCAGCGCAAGCTCCGGATCGGGTACTCCCGTGCTGCCCGCCTCATGGACCTGCTTGAGGAGAAGGGTGTGATCGGCCCCGCAGACGGCTCCCGCCCCCGCGACGTGCTCTCCAGAAACGGAGGCAGCGCCCCGGCTGAGGAAGAGGACGAGCAGCGGGACTTCTAGCGTATGGTCCGCACCCTCGCCGCCATCACCCTCTCCCTCCTAGCTGTGTACGGCGTCATAAAGGCGGTGCCCATCCTCATCGGCCCGCGTATCGTGCTCGACTCCCCTGCCCCCTACCAAAGCGTTACGGACGGGTTCATGACTATCTCAGGGACCGCAATCCATACTCAGGAAATGACGCTTAACGGAGCGCCGTTCCTGTTCGACGAAAAGGGAAAGTTCGCGACCACCCTCGTCCTTCCCAAGGGGGGCGCTATACTGACCCTATCGGCAACGGACCGGTTCGGACGACGCGTAAGCGTAGAACGTTCCGTATTCGTGCCCTAACATAACCGCCTATGCCCGCAAAGAAAGCTGCAAAAAAGACACCCGTAAAGAAAGCCTCCCCTTCCCCTGAAGAGAACGGTCAGGATTCAGGCGACGCACGCTCGAAGTCGATTGAGCTCGCTATCAAGGAGATTAAGACCAAGTTCGGTGACGAAGCCATCATGACGTTCGGCGCCGGCAAGCCCGCCGCCATCCCTTCGATCTCGACCGGCTCTATCGGCCTCGATGCGGCGCTTGGCGTCGGAGGACTTCCCCGCGGACGCATCATCGAGATCTTCGGTCCGGAATCTTCCGGAAAGACCACGCTCGCGCTCCACGCGATTGCAGAATCGCAGAAGAAAGGAGGCGTATGCGCATTCGTCGACGCAGAGCACGCGCTCGATCCTGAGTACGCTCGCAAGATCGGCGTGAAGCTCTCCGAACTTCTCATCTCCCAGCCTGATACTGGCGAGCAGGCACTCGAGATCGTCGAGTCCCTGGTCCGCGCGAACTCGGTCGACATCATCGTCGTGGACTCAGTCGCAGCACTTACCCCGAAGGATGAGATCGAGGGCGACATGGGCGCGCACCATGTGGGCAAGCAGGCACGCCTCATGTCGCAGGCGCTCCGCAAGCTCACGGCGATCACCGCCAAGTCAAACACCATCGTCATCTTCATTAACCAGATCCGCATGCAGATCGGTGTGATGTTCGGCAACCCGGAGACCACTCCTGGAGGTAAGGCCCTCAAGTTCTATACCTCCGTGCGTCTTGATATTCGCCGCATTGCGCAGATCAAGAAGGGCGAAGAGGTCGTAGGCGGGCGCGTACGCGTGAAGGTCGTCAAAAACAAGGTGGCAGCTCCCTTCAAGACCACTGAGTTCGACCTTCTCTATAACGAGGGCATCAGCCGTGAGGGCGAGCTGATCGCCCTTGGCGAGAAGTACGACATCGTTGAGAAGTCAGGATCGAGCTACTCCTTCGGAGAGGTGAAGATGGGCCGCGGATACGACGCTACCCGCACCTTCCTCAGGGAGAACAAGCCGATCGCTAACGAGATCCTTAAGAAGATCCGAGAGCGCTTGGTCGCTGAATAGCAAAAGAGCCGTCCTAGGACGGCTCTTTTGCTATATAACCTATACGGCCCGGTACTGCGTGAGCACCTTGAGCGCATCCCGCACCATCCAGAGCGCGGAAGCAGCCACGAAGATGGTGAGTGCCTGCACCACGAAGTCGGTATTGAGGAACGCACTGAGGAAGAACCGGGAGACGGCGAACACATCCTCAACGGCCGGCATGTTTCGGAACACCTGCGCGACGAACACTGCACGCCCTATCGCGTACAGAGAGAGCACGAGAAAGACGGCCGCAAGCGCGGTGCCGCCCGTAAAGGGACGTACGGCATGTATCGTACGCACCCTCCGCATTACGTTTCGTTTAATCTGGCTTTCCATAATCTAGTGAGTCTTTAAATTGCTTCTTCGCCCGGTGCACCCTGGTCTTTATGGCGGACACCGTGCTCCCTTCCATCTGGGCTATCTCCTCCTGGCTCTTCCCTTCAAGGAACTGGAGCTTGAGGACGCGCGCAGCCGCTTCAGGAATGCGCGCGAGCGCGGACAGGACCTCGTCGCGCACCGTCATCCCTTCGAGGAAGCCTTCCGTATCCGGCAGCCGCTCGAAGGATTCCGGCTCCATCTCATAGGTCCTCCCCCGCTCCTTCTTCAGCTTCTGGTACCGGGTGAACGCGAGGCGGGTCAGTATGAGGTACCCCCAGGAGCTGAAGGAAGCGCCCTCCTGCGGACTGTAGCGGTCGGCATATAGGTAGATACGGGTGAACGTGTCCTGTACCACTTCCTCGGCGTCTTCTCTGCTGTAGAGAATGGACTGTGCCTTCCTTAGGAAGGCCGCCTCGTACCTGTCCACGAGCTCCCCGAACGCCTCAGGGTCCTTCTGACAAAGCGCCAGGACATCTACATCTGAGAGGCTCGTGAGGTCGCCCGGCGCGCGGTTGGCCTTCGGCATATTGTCTAGTATCATACCGTCTGCACGTGGCCGGGCAATCTCTATAACCGCCCGGCCCACCCTTTAGTTTCCTATGGCCATCCTTTCCTACAACGAGATCGTCCAGAAGACCGTTATCGACTATAACGGCGAACCGTACGAGGTCCTCTCTTCCCATGTGTTCCGCATGCAGCAGAGGAAGCCCGTGAACCAGACGAAGCTCCGTAACCTCGTCTCCGGCAAGGTCATCGAGATTTCTTTCCATCAGAGCGAATCGGTTCCGGAAGCGGATATCTCTCGCATGAGCGCCAACTACCTCTACACGAACCGCGGAGAGTCATGGTTCGCTGAGGAAGGCAACGCGAAGAACCGCTTCTCGTTCCCAGAGAACGCCGTCGCGGACAAGGTGAAGTGGCTCAAGGGAAACGCGACCGTCGAGATCCTCCTCTTTAAGGACAACCCCATCACCGTGCGTATTCCCGTGAAGGTCGACCTCAAGGTGAAGGAGGCGCCTCCTGCGGTCCGCGGCGATACCGCAACCGGCGGCGATAAGAAAGTCGTGCTCGAGACCGGTGCAGTCGTCTCCACCCCCCTCTTCATCAACGAAGGCGACATCCTCAAGATCAACACGGACACGGGCGAATACGTCGAACGTGTCGAGAAGGCTTAAACGAAACCAGCCCCGTCCATAAGGAAGGGGCTGAGCGCGTTTTAGCGCTTTCGGTCCCGGATTCTACGGGACCGCTTCGAAGTTCGCATCAACCACCCTTTGGGCGGGAGCGTTCTCCTTGAAATGGGTGGTCGCAGCGACGACACTGGGCACGACGAAAAAGAGCGCCGTGAGGAAGGATAGAGCCACCTTACGGTCCAGGCTCCAGGTAGTCTTCTTTTTCTGCATTTTCCACTCTAAGCTGGAATGAACAACAAACGCGACGCGGGTGCGTCGCGTTTACATATAATCATGACGGTACCCTTCCCGCAAATCCACAGGACCAGGTGAGGGCGACCGGAGACCGGCCGCCCTCTCCCCTTCACCCGCAGTACGGGTGGAGGAACTCCGGCCCGAGCGACGCACGGTCGGGCTCGTAGGATAACGTGATGAAGTAGCCAGTGCCCTGCAGTTCGTAGACCTCGTACTGCGTGGCGCAGGGAGAGGAACTAAGCGACCAAAACCGCCTGATGCCCGCCATCTGCGGAACTTCGCCCGTGTGGTCAGTGCAGGCATTTCCCTCCATCTCCCACATCTGCACAGTCGCGCCCTCGGGAAGGTCGCTCCGCACGAATACGCCTTCGCCGAAAGATGGCTCGTACGCGGAGTGCGCACGAAGGGCGATCCGGGTCGCCCATCCGGCACAGATCGCGGCGCTCCCGGCTTCGGTGAAGGTGTCGGATGCCGCCTCAGCAGTATCCGCGAATGGGACACCGGGCCGCAGATGCGACACGGCCATAACTCCCACGGCGACCACTGTCGCTACGATGATCATATTTCGCATCTCAATCCTCCCAAGGGCAATTGCGCCCATCCAAAACCAAGCATACGCTTCTGTGCATATTGCTCAAGGGCGGCCTCCTAAGGAAGGCCGCCCTTGTGTGTCCGAAGGGGTCAGGGACCGAGATTCTTGCGAACCCCCTCGGTATAGGCGAGCTGCTCGGTCGTATGAGCTTGGGTGGGGCGACTGTCAGCCGCCCCGAGAGCTGCGACCAGCAGCGCGACTGCGGCCATGAGCACTACCATTGCGGTCGTGAACGGCTGCCGTTTCGATTGTTGCGACATGGCATCTTCTCCGGTAAGGCCGCGGGTGCTGCCCCTCTAGGGACAGGAAAGCATGGGGGTACCGAAACAACAAGACCCCGCAGTGCGGGGTCTTGTTGTAAAGGTTACGCGGAGAGGTACGGGAGAAGTCCCATGTACCTGGCGCGCTTGATCGCAAGCGCGATCTCGCGCTGCTTCTGCGCTGCCATGCCGGTACGCTTCCTGCCGACGATCTTTGCGTGCGGGTTCATGAACTGGCGGAGGTATGCGACGTCCTTGTAGTCGACGAACCTCTTGTGCTCAAGCTCCTCGCGTTCTGACTGATATGCCATGATGCTGTACGTAACTAGTAACTAGAACGGGATGTCCTCTGGGTTGATCTCGTCATCCGGGTACTGGATGGAGTCGCTTCCGGTGTCCTGGGACTGGTCGTCCATAGCAGGCGCCTGGCGACCGCCTCCACCTTCCCTGTCGCCGCCTGAGGGACCGAACTGGAAGTTGTCGACTACGATCTCGGTGCGGTACTTCTTCTGACCTTCCGCCTCCCACGAACGGGTCTGCATGCGGCCCTCGACGAATACTGCGCGTCCCTTCTTCAGGTACTGGCCCATCACCTCTGCGGTGCGGCCGAACGCGACAATATTGTGGAACTCGGTCTGCTCCTGCTGCTGGCCTTCCTTGTTACGGAAAGAGCGGTTGGTTGCAAGGCCAAAGGTGGCTACCTGCTGTCCCGACGGCAGCGCGCGGAGTTCCGGGTCGCGCGTGAGGTTGCCGTACAGAAGGACTTTGTTGAGATACATAGGACTATTATACCTCTGCGTCCTTCAAAGCCGCATCGAGCTCGGCATCAGTAGATGCGTCTTCGCCCTCAGGTGCCTCAGGCGCACGGAACATGAGCTCGTGCATCTCTGCGGCGTGCGTAGCGGCCTCAGCAGTGGTCCTAAGGTCGATGAAGCGCACGATGCGGTTCTCACCGCGTGCCATCTCCCCTACCGCCTCGTGTCCTTCGGTGGTCGCGTCGTACGCGATCCATGCGAAGTATGCCGAGACGAAGTCCCTGCGGCCCGTAGTCTCCTGACGGGAGATCGTGTATGCGAGCTGGATCTTCTCCGGCTCGCCTTCGGCGACGATGTCGCCGGCTGCCGCGATCTTCTCGCGGATAGCCTGATAGGTTTTCTTCACCTCTTCCTGGGGTAGTTCAGGATCGATGTGGAAGCCGAGCTCGTAGGTGCGGGTTTCGTTATTACCCTCCTCGAGCTCAAGCTCGGTGCTATCAACACCGTGTTCGATTTCCTTTTCATCCATAACGGGCGAACTGTACCACGCCCATTCTGACCCGGCAATGAAGCCGTTCTAGAGCCTGAAGACCCGCTTCGCGTTGTCCAGAAGGGCCATGCGCACCACCTCCGGGTCTTCCCCCCTCACCCGGGCGACAGCCTCCACGACGTCTATGGCCGCCAGGGGATCGTTCCTCGTACCGCGCCTCCCTTCGGGCGCCACATAGGGGGCGTCGGTCTCTGAGATGATCGAGGAGAGTGGGACCGAGCGTATGACCTCGTCATAGTCACGAGCGAACGTAATGACCGCCGTAAACGAGAGCGTGAACCCGAGAGCGACGAGTTCCTCCGCCTCTTCCACCCCACCCACGAAGAAGTGCACGTCCCCGAAGAGCCGATCGCCATGCTCCTGCTTCTTCTCTTTAAGGATCTCGATGAGGTCTCGGTATGCGTTCTGCGTTCCCTTAGTGGGACGCGCATGGATGATCAAGGGCTTACTAAGGGAGGTAGCGATCTCGACATGCTTCAGGAAGAGCTCCTTCTGCCGCTCCTTGTCCGATTCTTCCTGCCGATAGTAGTCGAGTCCGCACTCGCCTATGGCAACCACCTTCGGGTGCCGTGCGAGCTCCCGGTACGCGTCCGTATCAAACTGCTCTGTAGTGTTGTCGTTTGGGTGTAGTCCGACAGATGCGTAGAGGGTGTCCCTTCCCTCCACAAGCGCGATGGCGCGCTCGCTCGAGGCTTTATCGACACCCACCATGATCGCACCGACACCCTTCCCTTCCATCTTCCTAAGGATGTCTTCCCGGTCCTCGTCAAAGGCTGGGAATTGTACGTGCGCGTGTGCGTCGAAATATCGCATGCAAGGACGATACCACACTGCCTCACCCTGCCTTCAGGATATTCCTTGTATGGTATACGCACGCCTCCGAGAGAATATAGAGTACCTCGATGAAGGCGTCTGCAAGATGGCCCCGCCCGTGCGGCCATCTTTGCGTTTATGCGAGGCGTGGGAAGAGGTTCTCAGGCTTCAGGTTCTCCTGAACCGCCTGCCTGACTGCAGTGCTCGTTGAGGGCATGAAGGGCTCGAGGAAGCGGCCGATCTCATAAAGCTCAAGGGCGAGCTCCGAGATGATCTTCCTACCCTTCTCCACATCCTCCTTCACCACCTTGAACGGCTCTTCGGCGGTGATGCGCTCATCCGCCTTCTGGATACGGTTCCAGATATGGTCGAGCGCTTCGTTGAACGCGAACGTGTCCAAAGACAGCTCGGCAGGGAGCGAGGCCGGTTCCGGGAGCATGACCGGCTCAGTCAGGTGCGTCTCAGCAAGCTTCATGACGCGCGCGACGAGGTTACCAAGACCGTTCACCAGGTTCGCCGTGTACCACTCATCGAGCCGTTCCCACGTGACGTCCGAGTCTTCAACGGGGTGCACGTGCCGCAGGAGCATGTACCGGGTCGCGTCGGTGCCGTACTTCTCTACCAGGTCGTACGGACTTATCACGTTCCCAAGAGACTTGCTCATGCGCTGTCCGCCTGAGTTGATGAAGCCGTGATAGAAGACCGTATCGGTATTCTCTATCTGCGCGGACATGAGCATCGCCTGCCACATCAAAGACTGGAAGCGCACCTGGTCCTTGCCGGCCATCTGTACGGTCTGGCCGCCCTGCCAGTACTTCTCAAAGTTCCCTGACTCGGGCCAGCCGAGCGTGGAGATATAGCTCGTGAGCGCGTCGAACCAGACGTACATGACCTGGGAATCATCGCCTGGAACCGGTACGCCCCAGGACAGCTTCTCTGCCTGTCGAGATATCGAGAAATCCTCGAGCCCATTCTGTACGAAATTGATAGCCTCTTCCCTCCTCCACTCGGGCGAGACGGATCCGGGTCGCGAGAGGTACTCGAGAAGTCGGTCCTGGTACTTCGAGAAACGGAAGAAATAGTTCTCCTCGGTCATCTCCCGCAGCGGGGTTGAGGGGTGGAGCGGGCATACGCCGTCCTCGATCTCCCGTTCGGTCTTGTATGCCTCGCATCCGACGCAGTACAGGCCGGTGTAGCTCTTCTTATAGATATCGCCCGCATCCGCACACCGCTTCCACATCTCCTGTGCAGCACGGATGTGCTGTTCGTCCGTCGTCCGGATGAACGCGTCAGTGCTGAGGCCAAGCACGCCCTTGAGCTTGTATACCTCGTTGGCGTAGTGGTCGACGTACTCCTTCACGCCCTGCCCTTTCTTCTCAGCCGCCTCGAAGATCTTCTGGCCGTGCTCGTCGGTACCGGTCGAGAAGAAGACATCCTCTCCCTGGAGGCGCCAGGTACGCGCAAGCGCATCGGCCTGGATGATCTCGAGTGCGAACCCGATATGCGGGTCCGCGTTCACGTATGGAAGCGTCGTCGTGAGGTACCGGGCCATTACGCTATCCGTGCCCGCTTGCCGCGGTCCACATCATCAAGGAACTCGCGGAGCGCGGCTGCAAGCGGAACTGCAAGAAGGACGCCGAGGAAGCCTGCCAAAGCGCCGCCGGCGATGAGGGCCAGGATGACCAGGAGGGGCGGTATGCCCACCACCTTGTTCACGACGAGCGGATAGATGAGATGCGCCTCGAGCTGGTTCACGATCACATAGAGGCCCGCGACCATGAGCGCAAGCGGAACGCCGCCGAACGAGAAGCCGACGATGACGCCGAGAACGCCCGCGATGAGGGAGCCAAATATCGGGATGAGGTCAAAGAGCGCCGCTACGACCGCAAGGAGAAGTGCGTACGGCACACCAAGGAGGACGAGTCCTAGGTACACGATGACACCGACGATGAGGGAGAGCACGAGCTGGCCCTGCATCCAGAGCCCGATCTTCTTCTTAGCGCGGCCCCAAAGCCCGACGACGTATTCCTCATGCTTCTGCGGCGTCACGAGCCGCAGGAACTGCTCGACACCGGTCTCCTGTATCGCGAAATAGAACGAAAGCACGATCACGAGCATGAGCGCGAACATGCCGCCAAAGAACGCTGAGACGAGCTGTATCGCGCCTTCCGATCCCTCTGCGAACGCGCTTCTATACGTGAATATGGTCTCGAGTATGGACGAGGCGGTGCCGCCGGTGTCTGCGGAGAAGAACGGCGTCTGCGTCACGCCCGAGAGCTCATCCGGAAGCTCGACCGTCGAGAGGTATTCGGGAACGGCCGCGACGAACTGCTGGGTATCCGCGAGGATAGGTGGGAGCATGAAATAGATGACACCGAACAGCGTGCCGAACACCGCGAGGTACATCACCAGAACCGCAAGCACCCTCGGAAGCTTGTAGCGCATGAAGAATGCGACGCCCGGCTCAAGCGCCGACGCGATGACGATGGCGGTAATGACCAGAAGCGCGAGATCTTTCAGGATCCAGAGCGCATAGGCTGCGGCGCCTATGGCAAGAAGCCGGATGAAGGTCCCGGTCGTGATGGAAATGGGGCGATGCGCGTCCATAGGGGCAATATAGCACAAAGCCTATGTAGAAAGTTCATGAAGCCGCGCGGCAGGCGCGTTAGACGAGCGCCTCTGAAAGGAGCGCCTCCACCTCAACGAGGCTCATACGCTCCTGCTCCCCGGTGTCGCGATTACGCACCGTTACCGTGTCCTTCAGCTCCTCGGTCTCGCCTAGGGTGTCGAAGTCGATCGTGACGCACCACGGCGTACCTATCTCATCCTGGCGACGGTACCGCTTGCCGATGTTGCCGTTATCGTCCCACGCGATCGCTGGGTGTATCTTCTGCAGCGCCTTGCGTACCTCCCTCGCCTTCTCAACGAGCTCCGGCTTGTTCTTCAATAGAGGCGAAACCATCGCCTTCACGGGGGCGACTTTCGGATTGAACCGGAGCACCACGCGCTTCTCCCCTCCGAGCTCATCCTCGTCGTATGCAGCGGCCAAGACCGCAAGGAAGGTGCGGTCAACGCCCAGTGACGGCTCGATCACATGCGGCACCAACTTCTTCTTAACTTCCTCATCGAGGTACTCAAGCGATACTCCAGACGCCTCCATGTGCGCCTTCAGATCGAAGTCGGTACGGTATGCGAGACCCCAGAGCTCCCTGCGTCCGAACGGGTACTCGTATTCAAAGTCGATGGTGCGCTTAGAGTAGTGCGCGAGATCTTCGGCCTGTATCTCGGTCGGGTGGAAGCGTTCCATCGAGAGTCCTATCTCGTTTGCATATGCGGTCATGACCTCCTTCCAAGAATCGAACGCTGCCTCCCACTCCTGCGGACGGACGAAGTACTCAACCTCCATCTGCTCAAGCTCGCGCAAACGGAAAACAAATTCCCGTGGAGCGATTTCATTACGGAACGCCTTACCTATCTGCCCCATGCCGAATGGTAACTTTGGATGATATGCGTCGACTATGTTCTTAAAGTTCACGAACATGCCGCCCGCGGTCTCAGGGCGAAGGTATGTTATCGACGACTCATCCTCGGTCGCGCCGATTGAGGTCTTAAACATCATATTGAATTGTCTTGGCAGACCCCATTTGCTCTTTGCTTCACAGCTAGGGCAAGTTATGAAGGCGTTGAGATATTCCTGCGTATACTTACCGAAGTACTTGGTTGCGTTTACAATTTCATCCGTTGCAACCTGGGTCATGATGTCAAAACCTGCGAGTTTGCCTGCAAGTTCCCTTGCCTTCCTGAGGCCATCATCAATTGCCTTCTCTGATAAACTCTCTTTGCTCTTTAGATTAGTTAGAGCTTCGCTCAATTTGCTTGAGGTGCCTCTCTCAGTAATAAGCGCAGAATCGATCGCTTCGCCAACTGCTTTTAAGAACAACCAGTAATTCCTATCATTCTCTAATAGGTGATCAGTTCGCTGTCTATTATTACAATTTGTACACTCAACTTGGGGGTCAGAAAACCCTCCCACGTGTCCGGACGCGACCCACGCCTTCGGATTCATGAGAATTGCCGCATCCACGCCATACATGTCGTCGCGTGTCTCTACGAACCTGCGCCACCATATCTGCTTGAGGTTGTTACGAAGCGCCACACCGTGCGGTCCGTAGTCGTAGGTGCCGGCAAGTCCTCCGTATATATCGGAGCCGGGAAATACGAACCCGCGCCTCTTGGCGAGCGAAACGATGGTCTCAAGCGATACGTTGTTCATAGGTTTGGTTACGGGTTTACGACGCCGAAGGAAGAACTATACCCCGGATCGGTCGTGGTTCTGGTCGTGATGTCCTGGGCGGTGACGGAGACCTCTCTCTCCACGAACCGGTCGTAGCCCGTGATGGTCTGCGGGAACACGAGTACGGGACTTGTACCTTGCTGGGAAGTGCTTGGCAAGAGCGACACCTGGAACGCTGCGGTCCGGTTTGCGGTACCCGCCGCCATATCCCCTACCACCCAGGATACCTCGCGCGTGGTGGCATTATAGGTGACCGAACCGTCTGATGGCTGCACTGCTCCGGTGAACGTAACGTAGGAAGGCAAGGTCGCGGTCACGCGGGCGCCTCCTACCGAGTTCACGGAGTTGGTTGCGGTGAGAAGGACGGTGTAGGTGGTCGGCTGGTCGGCTCTTGGCGGCCATGGGCCGGTGTTGGTAAAGGGACCTATAGTACGCACCGCGCGCGAGGAGAGCGAGAGGTCGGTCGACACCTTTACCGTCTTCGTGAGGGTCGAGGTCACCGTCTCCTGTACACCGGTCTCCCCGGTGCGCTTTCCGGAAACCGATACGGTGAACGTGACCGAAGGACTCCTTAGCGCGTTCAGTTCCTGGACGCTCTTCAAGGGAACGGTGAACGTGCCTCCGCCGGTATCTCCCGGAAGGAGCTGCCTCAGTCCGGAGTTGGTGTCGCGGTTGAAGAGCACCGTCTGATCGCTTGAGCGATAGAAGCCATTCCCGGAGCGCACGTTGCGCGCATCGAGCGCATTCCCGGAAAGCCGCACGGAGATCTGGCCGTCGAATACCGTCGTCGGGAGCGAGTTTGACCAGGAGAGCGAGGCTTGTATGGGCTCTCCCGCACGCGCGATGATCGTATCGCCCTCCTCGCGATTGAGAGAGAGGGCGACTCCGAGGAACGGGCGCGTGATGCGCACCACCGCTTCCTGTGCGGTAAACGGTACGGCAAGCGCCTGGCTTCCCCCGCCTTGCGGGGTGCCTGCGGTGAAGGTGAAGACGCGCTCGTCCCCCTGCTGCCCGGTAAGTATGCCGGTCAGGCGGATGGTCTTCGTCTCCCCTGGCATAAGGGTGCCGAGCGTAAAGAGGTTTCCGGACGAGGCCTGGGGCTCTGCGTTCTGGAGCTGGAACCCGAACGGGTACGTGGCAGTGACGGCGACGTTCTCCACAGGATCGACGCCGTTTGCGCGGGCGGCGACCGCGATGGTGATGGGCTGGCCTGACGCGCTCTCCCCGATAGCGGACACGGAGAGCGAGACCGGAGAGCTCGTGATGGTGACGGTGTGCTCTTCGCGCTTCACGAACACCGCGTTCGAGCCTTCGATGCGGTACTCGAACGTGACCGGGATGGTCACCACCTGATTTGCGGCGCCTGAGATGACCGCGCGGGCACTACGGGTGACCTCCTCCCCCGGCTGCACATCCCCAACGGTATCGGTGTACCGGACCAGGGGTTCGCTCGTGTCCTCGGCCGAGCGTGTGCCCTCCGGGAAATCTATCGAAAGGAGCGTGCTGTTGATGGGGGCAGGGTTGCGGTTCTCCACCGTTATCGTAAGCGTGACCGTGTCGCCGCTTGCGATCGAGGGCAGGCTATCTATAGAGACGTCCACCCGGTCGGTCGAGACCGAGCGCGCGCCGAAGAAGAGGAAAAGGACCGCGACGATTGACGCGAGCACGAAGAACGCGGCCGCGCCGATAAGGAAGTAGGCAGAGGGCGATATCTTCTTCTTTTCCGGTGGAGGCGGTTCCGGCGTCCACGCCTCTCCTCCGAAGGACTTGGGAGCCGTATGGGGAGGGACGTGATGGGCGGCAGACGGCAGAGGCTGCTCCGGGCTGTAGAGCTTCTTGTTGAGGTCCTCGAGGCTGTGCAGATTCTCGTCTTCAGGCATTTCCCAAAGTATAGCGTATGCAGGCCTTCCCTCGCCTACAGGCCCGATGCCTGTATGCCCCGGTTCACGCGCATGATTAGGTCCTTCCGGTTGGTAAGCGCATACGCTCGCGCCGCCTCTCCGTACCGGCCGTCTTGTTGCGGCACTACCCCTCCTGCGTCTAGTCCCGCTTCCTGAAGGAGATAGAGGGCTGCTAGGGTCTCAAGCGTGTCCTGTGCTTCGTCATCCAAAAGAGGGAGCGTGTCGAGGTATTCCTTGAAGACGTCGTACGTATCCTCCCCGCCCTCGCTCGTAAGGCGGAGCATGAGGCTTGCGATGCGGCCGGCGCGCTCGCGCACGGACGATGAAAGTGACTGCGCGTACGAACCTGTGAGGATGGCGCCAGAGAGCCGCCATCCCTCCTTCCCCTTCACGAGGATGACGTCCGATTCGGCGAGCGTCTGGAGCGCCGCAGAGAGCTTGGCGCCTGGCTTACGTACTCCCTGGGCCCGCGCGCGTACGAGCCCGAGCTCCTTGGTAACGAGAAAGATGAGCGCGCTCGCCTCCCCGAGCGCGGAGCGTCCGAGCACGATCGCCTCTGTCGCGTACTTATGACGCATTCGCTATTGAGAAGCGCACGGGGCCTCCTGACAGTTCGGCAACATGGGGAGCATCCGCAAGAGCGGCGAAGTCCATGCGGAGCGTGCCTGGCACCTGCGCGCCCGTGAGGGTCTCCTTCGCAGCCTCCTCTATCGTAAGCACGACCTTATCGCGCGGAGAGAGTTCCATGGCCTTCCTCGCATCCGCTACCGCGCGCGCGAACTCCCGCTGATCGCCCTTCCTGATGAGCTCGGGAGTGAGCGTGGTATCGAGCTCAGCGCTCCCCTCCTCCTTCGAGGCGTCCATGACGACCTCCTCCACGTTCAGCTCCTCCTTGATGAGCGCGAGAAACTCCGGCGCGAGCGCCGCGCCGCCGAGCGTGAGCCTTCCAAGCGGCTGCCTGACTTTCACGTTCGCCTTCTGGCGCTCCATGAGCGCGGTAGAGGTAAGCGCACGCACGCGCTCCATGTCTAGAGCTAGAGAGCCGTCCTTCTTCCCGAAGAGCCCGGACAGAAGCGGCTTCGTGACCGTCGGCCAGTCGGCAAGGTGCACGCTCTCAGGCTCGCCTTCGGTACGGATACCGCGGTATACCTCATCGGCTATAAACGGCATCACCGGCGCGATGACCTTGGAGAACTCCTTGAGCACGTGTTCGAGCGTACGGAGCGCCGCCTGGCGGTCCGCCTCGTCGCTCGATTTGATGCGGTCCCTTGAGCGCCGCACGTACCAGGTAGACAGGTCTTCGATGAAGTCCTTCAGCGGGCGCACAGCGCGCACCATGTCGTACCGGTCGAACGCGTCGGTCGTGCTTTCGATGACCTCAGCGAGCCGCGTTCGTATCCAGCGATCGAGCACGTGCGTGCTTCCCTTCCCGCGCAGCGACGTATCGAGGTCGTCCTTATAGAGCGCGTAGAACGCGAATACGTTCCTGAGCATGTTCACGACGCGGTTCTGCGCCTCCTTCACGTCTTCGTCGCGGAACGTGAGGTCCTCCGCCTGCATGACGACGCTCGACATGAGGTGGTAGCGGAAGGCGTCCGCGCCGTAGAGCTCGAACAGGTTATAGGGGTCGGTGTAGTTCTTCTTCGACTTCGAGAGCTTCGCGCCGTCCGCGGCGAGGATGGTACCCGTCGTCACGACGTTCCTGAATGGAGCGCGGTCGAAGATGGAGACCGATATCGCGTGCATGTAATAGAACCATGCGCGGGTCTGGCCGATGTACTCGGAAATGAAATCGCCCGGCGAGCGCTTCTCGAACTCTTTCTTGTTATTGAAAGGATAGTTGTACTCGGCAAACGGCATCGAGCCTGACTCGACCCAGCAGTCGACCACCTCAGGAATGCGCGTGAGCGTGTTCCCTGCTTCGTCGACCAGTTCGACCCGGTCGATGTACGGAAGGTGGAAGTCGAGTTCGTACTTCCGGTTGTGCGGGAGCGGTACGAAGGAAAGCTCGGTTACCTGGCCCGGGTGGTGCCTCATGTTCGAGGCGTGCTCGCGCGACTCTACCCCGGTAAGTCCTCCCGCGACCGCAGTAAGGGTCTCGAAGCCGCATCCGTGCGTGATGATGAGGACGCACTCGCCCTCGTGCGTGCGCTCCATCTCGTAGAGGAAGTCGCCGAAGCGGTCCTTTACGTCCTGATAGCTCTCGCCGCCCTCGATGCGCTCGTCGTACGCGTGCGCATTCCTCCACGCGATGAACTCGCTGAGCTGCCTTCCTTCAAGCACGCCGAACGAGAACTCTCTAAGGCGCTCGTCAAAGGTGATGTCTTCCTTACTAAGACCAAGGCTCTCTGCCGCCATCTCGGCGGTCTCGCGCGTACGGCGTACGGGCGACGAGAAGATGCGGGTGGGCTTGCAGGCCTTCAGCGCTTCGACGCCCTGCTTCACGTCCTCCCTGCCCTTTTCGGTAAGGCCGAACGTGTCGAGCGCGCTACTCAGGGTCTCCGTCGCGGTATTCTCCGCCTCCCCGTGCCGCATCATGAAATAGCGGTTGCCGCTCTTTTTCGTGCGCGCCTTAAGCTCCTCAAGGGAACCGATGACGGTCACCTTTCCTTCCGCATCCTTCCATATGGGAAGCGGGCTTGCCCAGAAGCGGTTGCGGGATATGGTCCAGTCCGGCGCGCTCTCGATGTTCTTCCTGAACCTGCCGTGCTTCAGGTGTTCCGGGGACCAGTTGATTCCCTCGTTCTCGCTAAGCATCCGGTCCTTGACCGCCTGGATGTCGATGAACCAGCTCGAGACCGCGTTATAGATGAGCGGCGTACCGCACCGGTAGCAGTGCGGGTACGAATGTACGTGCTGCTCGCTCTTAAAGAGAAGGCCCCGGCCCGTCAGGTCCTCGATCACCTTGGGGTTTCCCTTCTTTATGTACTCGCCCTGGAGGAACTCGGGCGCCTCCGCGTTATAGGTCGCGTTCGGATTCAGAAGCGGCACCATGGGAAGCCCCTCCTTAAGCCCGAGCTGGAAGTCGTCCTCGCCGTATATGACGGCAGTATGCACGATGCCCGTACCATCAGTCGTCGTCACGAAATCTGCAGACAGCACCTGCCACTTCTTCCCCTCGTGCGTGCGCACCTTCTGTATCTCGTAGAGGGGTTCGTATGGAAGGCCGACGAGCTCTGCTCCCTTGAGTTCCTGCTTCACCTCCGTCACCCCGTACACCTCCATACGCTCCTTCGCGAGGACGAGCGGCGTGCCGTCGACTTCAGTCACGACGTAGTTGATATCAGGACCAACCGCAAGCCCGACGTTCCCGGGCAAGGTCCACGGCGTCGTGGTCCAGGCAAGGATGTGCGTATCTGCGGGAAGTCCCTTCGTTTCCGGATCGATGATCTTGAACTTCACGGTGACCGCTTCGTCAGTCACGTCCTTGTACGTGTTGTCCATCGCGATCTCCGCTTTGGCGAGCGGGGTCTCGCAGTGCGGACAGTACATGAGGACCTTGCGGCCTTCGTACAGCCTTCCCTTCTTGTGTATCTCGGAAAGTCCCCACCAGACGCTCTCGATGAACGAATTGTCCATCGTCTTGTATGAGTTATCGAAATCGACGAAGCGGCCGAGGCGCTCGATGTATCGCTTCCAGTCGTCCACATATCCCAAGACCATCGAGCGCGCGGTCTCGTTGAACGTCTCGATACCGAGCTCGAGGATCTCCTTCTTGCTCTTGAGCCCTAGCTCCTTCTCTACCAATGACTCGATAGGAAGGCCGTGTGTATCCCAGCCCCAGCGGCGGCGCACGCGGTACCCGCGCATGGTCTTGTACCGCGGGATGACGTCCTTGGAGGTAGAGGCAAGGAAGTGGCCAGGATGCGGAAGGCCGGTCGCAAACGGCGGGCCGTCATAGAACACGAACTCGCCCTTAGGGGCGGGCTTCTCCAGGGTCTTCTCGAATATCTGCGCTTCCTTCCAGAACGCGAGTGTTTCTTCCTCGCGCCGCGCTACGTCCGATTTGCCCCGCTTTTCTGCCATAGTTTCCTTATCCTAGCGTTTAGGCGCTAAAAAGGAAACGGCTGCTACATCCTCTCTGGTCCGGAAATGCCAAGGAGCCACAGTCCCCGCTCCATAGTCTGTATGAACGCCTCGGCGACCTTCAGCTTGTACGCTTCGTGTTCGCCGCCGATGATGCGCTCCTTCGCGTAGAACGAGTTCCACTCTCCCGCAAGCTGCGTGAGGTATGTAGCGACTTGCTGCGGCGCCTTCTCCGCCTCCGCGCGCTCAGCTACCCTCGGGAAGCGGGCGATGAGGCGCTCGATGGTGTACGGCTCAGGTGGGGCGTCCTTCGTATCTGGGGTAGCAGTCGCCTGCGCGAGCACCGACTTCGCGCGCACTAAGGCGTACTGCAGATAAGGTCCGGAGTCCCCATCAAGCGAGAGCGACTTCTCAGGATCAAACACGACATTCACGCCCGGCGCAGCGCGCAGGATCATGTACTTCAATGCGCCCGCCGCGACCTGCTCTGCGACGAGCGGGTCATCATTCTTCTTGAGCGCGCGCTCCATCACCTCCTCGATGATCCCAGCGGCTGTCAGCACGTTTCCTTTCCTCGAGGACATCTTTCCGGTCGTCAGCTGCAAGAGGCCGTGCGGCACGTGGTGCGTCTTCTTCGCGACGAGCGGCGCTATCTCCTCGATCGCGGCGAGGAAGACCTTGAAGTGCCCTACCTGCTCGGCGCCGGTGAGGATGTAGGAGGCGTCGCTCGGGATACGCTGCTCTTTCAGGAACGCCAGGCCTACTTCCTTCGTCTCATAGGTCGGCGTGCCGCGGGACGTGATGAAGACAAGCGTATGCAGCCCCTTGGCTTCACCGTGGTACACGACCGCGCCTTCGCTTTTGGTAAAGATTCCCTTTTGAAGGGCGTCAGCGACGACCTCCATACCGATCGGCGTAGTCTCGCTCTCGAATATGAAGTAGTCGAAGTTAGAGTCGAGAACGCGGTATATATCCTTGAACGCGCCGAACGCCGCGTCCCTACCCTTGCGCCAGAGCTCAAGCAGTTCGCGCTCTTCGCTCGTGTGCTCGGATGATTCCTTAGCAAGCGCGGTATAGAGCGCGACATTTATATGGTCGATCTCGGCCTTGGCCTCCTCGCTCTCCTCGTACGCCCTGCCGCCTGCTTCATACGCCCTGCCCACCTCCTGCGCGGTTATAGGCTCGTTGATACCCTTCTTTCGCAAGCCCCAGATGCCCTTGGCGACATGCGGCCCAACATCCCCGCCATACGAGTCACGAATGACATCCGCGCCTGCGTTCTCGACGAGCCGCGAGAATGATTCGCCGATGACCGTGCTCATGAGGTGTCCGATATGCATCTCCTTGAACGGGTTCGGACAGGAATACTCGACGATGATTCGCTCTCCTTGGCGCGCTGCGCCTTTGCCCCATGCGCCGTCCACGCCTCCAATCAGACGCGCGAGGTACGCGCGCGAAAGCGTGACGTTGATGAAGCCGGGGCCTGCGACCTCCACGCGCTCCGCGTCCTCCCCAAGAGCATCGGAAAGTTCCTTGGTAAGTTCCTCAGCAAGCTCGCGCGGATTCCGAGAGAGCGCTTTGGCAGCCGTGAGCGCTGCGTTTGATGCGTAGTCGCCGTGGCTGAGTTCCGTTGGCCACTCCACCGCTACAGATACGTCGCCTGCACCCCTTTTCGTAAGGGCGTCCGTCAGAATGGCGCGTATCCGGTCTTCCATGTGGGGACTATAGCAGAAAATGCCCAGACACGGCGGCCGTGGTAGCGTGGCCGCCGTGTCTGGGCACCGTGTGCGCTAGTTCATCCTTCCCACGAAGAACTTCGGGAGGAAGTTGTCGACCCATGCGCCAAAGCCGGTTGCAATCTTAGGTCGAGAGGCTGCAGAAGCGACCGCGCGCTCGGTGAGGTTCACCTTCTGCGCGACGAGCCCTTTCCCTGCTCCGGCACCGACCACGATCACGGAATCCCCTTCGGCAATATCGGAGAAGGTGCGGGCGCCGCTCTGCGCAAACGCGGTATCCTCGGACGTCTTGATAGTGATGAGCTCGCCATCTCCCGTAAGGAGGGTGAGCGTGCGCGCTTCGGTGTCGATCTCGCTCACGGTTCCGGAGTGAACGACGTTGTTCTTTGAGACCGACCAGTCGCGCACGGTCGTCGCGTCGATGGTGAAAGGCGCCATGGTGGTCTGGATGGTGCCGGTGAAGCTCACATAGTCTCCCGCGGTCACCTCAGCAAGCGCGATACGGCCGCCGTCCTTTCGAAGGATCGGTGTATTCTCGCCGGTCTCTACCGTCCACATGAGCTTTCCCGCGCCCCAGAGGGTCTCGGCGGTGAACCCGCTATCAAGCACTTCGCGCACGCGGGCACCCTTCACGTTCACCCTCCCGTCCTCGTTCATCACGACCTCGAGCGTGACCCCTGCGGAGCTCGGCTTATACGAGTTCGCAGAGGCTTCGTACGGAAATGCTGAGAGCGTAAGTGCTGCCAGTGCTATGAGTGCGAGTAGTCGGGACATGCCTGCGGCGTTACGGGTAAGGTCGTACCAGTGCTGACGCGCAACACCCGCTACTCTTACTACACCACGAGTTCTAAAGTTGTGAAGCGGATATGAAGTAACGCACCCGCACATTAGTGCGGGTGCGTTACTTATGTGCTTCCTTAGCGCCAGTTGAAGTACCCCGAGAGGCGCTTCATCCAGTGTCCCCACGCGTGTCCCTTAGGACTGTGGTCCTTATCTGCCCAGGCCTTCCCTGAGAGGGAGACCTTGGTCGCGGTAAGCACCTTCGTATCTGCGTCGTAGCTACCGTAGGCGATCAGCTTCGAATCCACGTCGATATCGCCAAGCGCTTCGATACCGCCCACATAGTCGGTGTCCCCCGTCACATCCACGGTAATCGTTCCGTGCATAGCGGTAGCAAGCGTAAGCGAGCCGCTTGCAACGTCAGTTACCGTGCCCGCGAGCGCTACCTGCGTGCCGGGCACCGACCAGTTCTTGACGACATTCGCGTCGATCCTGTACGCAGACTCAAGCGAGCCGCTGAAGCTGATGTGGTCGCCCTCTTCGATGGAGGAGCGCGATGAGCTTGTTCCGTCGCGGCGCACGTACTCAGTGCTGCTATCGGTCTCGATGGTCCAGGTGTTCGTTCGTCCGAGCCAGTACGTGCGCGCGGTTATCTCGTCGTCGGAGATGTCAGTCACGAGCGCGCCGCGCACGACCGTATCCCCGTCGTTATTGGTGAATACTTGCACCGCGCTGCCGAGCGATGCGGACGCACGTGCCTTAGTCGCCTTGTCGCCAGTGTGCGCAAGGGCGAATACCGGCGCCAGCATGATCGCGGCAGCTAGGACACCGGTACTGAGAGTCTTGGTGAGTGTAGTCATAGTTCCCTTGGTTAGTGCTTGTAAGCGCTACCAGGTAGTAAGACGTATGCCACGCAACGCGCTTACCTCACCAACTGCTCATGCTGCTGAACCGCGCGTGAACTATGCGAACGTTTCCGGTACGGGATGACTGAGCGCCATCGACCGTATCTCCTCCCTCGCTTTGGACGCGTCACGGGTGGTGAGCACCTCCACCATGAGCTCTGCGATGCGTGCGCAATCCTCTTTCTTGAACCCGCGGGTCGTGAGCGCAGGAGTGCCGAAGCGGATGCCTGACGGGTCCATGGGCTTCCTCGTATCGTCTGCGATCGCATTCTTATTGAGCGTGATGCCTGCCTCGTCCAAGAGCTTCTCCGCGTCGCCTCCGGAGATGTCGAAGGAGCTCCATACGTCGGCGAGGATGAGATGGTTGTCGGTGCCGCCCGTGATAAGGCGTGCGTTGTGTGCCGTGAACACCTCTGCCATGGCGCGCGCATTGTGTACTACCTCTGACGCGTAAGCCTTGAACGAAGGACGGAGCGCTTCTCCAAACGCGACCGCCTTTGCGGCGATCTGATGCATGTGCGGCCCTCCCTGGAAGCCTGGGAATACGGCCTTGTCTATCTTCTGCGCGATCTCTTCGCTCTGGCGTGTCAGGATCATGCCGCCCCTCGGACCTCTTAGCGTCTTGTGCGTGGTCGTGGTCATGACATCAAACCCATAGTCAAACGGGTTCTTCGCCGCCTTGCCTGCGATAAGGCCCGCGATATGCGCGACGTCGGCGACCGCGTAGGCGCCCACTTCCTTTGCGATAGCAGCGATCCTCTCCCAGTCGAGCTCGCGGGGGTACGCGGAAAACCCTGCGAGGATGATCTTCGGCTTCTCGGCAAGCGCGGTCTCGCGCAGATGGTCGTAGTCGATCTCGCCGGTCTCGATATCCTTCATCTTGTACCGGACGAAGCGGAACACCTTGGAGATGTAGGTCACGGGATGCCCGTGCGTGAGGTGCCCTCCATGGGAGAGGTCCATGCCTAGCACGGTGTCGCCCGGCTCAAGGAGCGCCATATATGCCGCGATGTTCGCGTTCGCTCCTCCCAAAGGCTGCACGTTCGCGAACCCTGCGCCAAAGAGCTCCTTGGCGCGCGCTATCGCGAGCCGCTCCACCTGGTCGGTGTACTCTTGGCCGCCGTAGTAGCGCTTTCCCGGATAGCCTTCCGAGTACTTGTTCGTAAGCACGGAGGACATCGCCTCCCTGACCGCGAGCGATACGTAGTTCTCCGATGGGATGAGCTCGAGGCCCTCCGCTTCGCGCCCCTCTTCTCCTTCTATGGTGGCGAAGACCTCGGGGTCTTCCTGTTTGATGTGGTCGTACATGGTTCTGGTCGGTTAGAAGTAATGGAATAGAGGAACCCTATGCATAGCTCGACCAGGTCTTGGTTGTACGATTCGTAAGCATTGGCAGTAGTATACCGCCCTCCCCTTCACGGCCGCTACAGAGCCCGGACCCTACCCTTTCCCGGATATGGCCGCATCACTACAACCTGTCCGTGTCATCGGACCCTTATTTGAAACGAAGCGCTTCAGGGATACGAAGGATCCGTGCATCGCGTACGACGGCACGACCTGGCACATCTACGGCTCGGGGGGCAACTCCGTAATCGAGGAGTGGCAGATACTCCACGCGACCGCGCCGTCCATCGAGGGTCCGTGGACAGAGCAGGAGCCGGCGATCCTCAGAGGCGTCGAAGGTCCTCATGTCGCCGCCCCCTCCGTCATCTATGACCCAGCTGACAAGCTTTTCCATATGGCGGTGCAGAAGGACTTCATGGCGGTAGGCGGCGGCATCGCGTACCTCGTCTCGGCGGACGGGCACGTATTCACGAAGATGCGCACCCTGGTAACGCCAAGCGGGATGAGCGAAGCGGGACTCTATGACCCGCAGTTCGCGGAGATCAAGGGTAAGAAGTACATCGTCTATTCCGGCATCCCTGCCCTCCTCACGTACGATCATCCGTTCGTGCCGCAGCCGGACGTGTACCTCGCCCGCTCGGTAACCGACCGCTGGGTCGGGTACTGGAAGCGCATGAAGCGTATCCTGGCGCATGATGATATCGCTTGGCACCACAACCGCCTCGGGCACCCTGACTACGAATGGGGCATCGAAGGCCCGCAGATAGCCGAGCTGCCTGACGGAAGCATCCTCATGAATGCAACCTGCTTCCTCGAGGAAGGCAGGCGAGGCACGAGGCAGCGCGTGTTCTTTGCACACGCAGAAGACGTGAAGGGCCCCTACACCAGCATCGGTCCCGTGCTTCTTCCGCCTGAGACCGGATGGAACTCAGGCGAGAACGGGCACGCGAGCTTCTGGGTCATGGACGACTGCCTCTACCTTTTCTTCCAAGCGCGCTCCAAAGAGCATGAGGCTGCGCTTGATAACGTGTGGCGGTACGGCATAGCCGAGTACTCGCTCCGGGATATCTACGAGGCACGGGATGCGGCCAGAAGGCGCGATCGGACGGCCGCAAGCAGCTCATCGTGAATGGAATCGCGCGAGCGCATCGCGCCTGCCTCGTCGACGCAGTCCACCACCAGCCAGTTCGGCTCTCGTTCAGAAAGCCAGAGCGCTGTGTCGTGACTCCGTTCAAGATACTGCCGGTCCTGTTCCGCCTGGTCCGTTTCGCCGTCGGCGAGCATACCAATCTTCGCTTCGCGCTTCTGCGTGAGCAGTTCTAGGCTTACCGTGACCGGAACCTTGAGATAAACGACCGCGTCCGGCTTCGGGATGCCGAACACGCCGTACTCGACCTCCTCAAGCCACCTTAAGAATCGCTTTCGATCTTCAGGAGACTCTATCTTTCCGCCTTGGTGGATCTGGTTCGAACTTGCGTAGCGGTCTGCGACGACCACCTTCCCTTCCGCGAGCGCCTCACGGATAGCTCCTGCCGATTCGAAGCGATCCGCCGCATAGAGGACCGAGGTGATGCGCGGATCGAGTCCCACAAAGTCGCCGTACGCACCTGAGAGACACTCCCCGATGAGCTTTCCCATCACGTTGGTGTGATAGCGAGGGAAATCAATCTTCGTCGCAGGAATCCCCTCCTTCTGAAGTGCGTCCACAAGGAGCGCTGCCTGGGTCGCCTTTCCGGACCCGTCGTTCCCATCAAGCACCAAAAATGTCCCCGTTCGAGCCACATTCATGGGTCTAGTATACTTGTCGCATGGAAAAGGCCTACTTGGATGCGTTGCGCGATATTTGCGAGAACGGCGTAGACCGAGAAGGCAGGAACGGTGCGACCCGTGCCAAGTTCGCCATCCAGCTCAGGCATGATTTTAAGGACGGATTCCCTGCGCTTACGACCAAGAAGCTCGCATTCAAGGCGGTCAAGAGCGAACTCCTCTGGTTCCTCGAAGGCGCAAACGACGACAACCGGCTCAAGGAGCTAAATGGCTCAGAGCGCACCATATGGACCGCAAACGCAGAGGCCGAGTACTGGACCCCGAAGGCGGAGTATCCCGGGCACCTCGGCCGCATATACGGCGTGCAGTGGCGGAAGTGGAGGCGTCCCGACGGCACCGAGGTCGACCAGATAGCTCGCGTCATCGATAAGATCAGGAACGACCCTACCGACCGCAGGCTCGTGGTCTCTGCGTGGAATCCAGGAGAGCTTGAGGAGATGGCGCTTCCTCCCTGCCATATGATGTTCCAGTTCTTTGTCGCTGGCGACGAGCTATCACTCCATATGGTCCAGCGCTCCTGCGACATGTTCCTCGGCGTGCCTTTCAACATCGCCTCCTATGCGCTTCTCCTCTCGATGGTGGCGCAGGTTACCGGCAAGAAGCCCAAGGAGCTTGTCCTCACCCTCAACGACGCGCATATCTATCACGATCACTTCGAGACGGTCAAAGAGCAGCTTACGCGCGAGCCGCTTCCCTTGTGCTCGCTGAGGCTCAATCCAGAGGTAAAGGATATCGATTCCTTCACTATGGACGATATCGAGCTTGTTAATTATGAATCGCACCCTGCCATTAAGGCGGCGATGGCCGTATAATCGACGGACTATGGCACTTTCCGACAAGCGAATTCTCGAGGAGATGAAGAACGGCTCGATCGTCATCGCCCCCTTTACCGAAGACCAGCTCGCGACCTCCAGCTACGACGTGACCTTGGGCGAATGGTTCTTCCGCGAGCAGCCGCCAAACGCCAACCACTCCATCTACAACATCTGGGACCAGTCCCATGTCGAGCATGTCTGGGGCGCCAAGCAGGTGGAGCGCGCGGTGCCCGCGAAGGTAGCGTTCGCAAAATACAACTTCGAATGGAAAGGTATCCGTCCTGACGACAAGGTCATCGTGCTTCGCCCCGGCGAGACCATCCTCGCGCACACCAACGAGTTCATCGGCGGCAAGGACCACATCACGACCATGATGAAGGCGCGCAGTTCTATGGGGCGCAACTTCATCGAGGTATGTAAGTGCGCAGGCTGGGGGGACGTCGGATACGTGAACCGCTGGACGATGGAGATCACGAACAACTCCAAGAACTACATCATCCCGCTTGTGGTGGGCCGTCGTATCGCGCAGATCGTCTTCTTTGAGACCGGACCTATACGCGGCAGCGACTACACCGCCTCCGGCAAGTACGCCTCAAGCACGAAGGTCGCTGACCTGAGGAAGGCCTGGAAGCCTGAGATGATGCTTCCGAGGCTCTGGGGAGACCGCGATACCAAGAAGAAGCAGCCGTGGCACGCAAAGAAGAAGTAGCGCTCACCGCATTAAAGGAACGCCTGGCCATCTGCCAGGCGTTCGTCCTATACCGTCCGTTGAGAACCGAAGTGGACGCCAACACGCTCTTCCCTATTCCGGAGGGCGCTCGCACGTACCGCATCGAGCCGCGCGCGTCCCTTGACCCAAGAGAGGAAGCGCTCCGGGCCATGGAAGTGTGTAAAGATCTGCCCACGGTAGTCCTTGTGCCAGGCCGGCGCTTCGACGCGCTCGGCACTAGGCACGGGCAAGGCGGCGGCTGGTACGACAGGTTCCTTGCCCGCGTTCCCGATAGCTGGCTTCGGGTCGGCTTTTGCTATAGCGATCAGCTCTCCGTAACGCCGCTCGTACGAAATGTGTGGGACCAACCGATGGACTATGTCGTCGTGCTAAGCCGGGAGACTGGGGACGTCTTGGTGCGCTCCTCTGGTAGACTGGGCGCATGAAGCCGCGCGTATCCGCAATTGTGGCCATCGGCGACAACCGTGTCATCGGCAAGGCGAACGGTCTCCTTTGGCACATTCCGGACGACCTGAGGCACTTCAAGGAGCTCACCATGGGGCATCCGGTCATCATGGGTCGCAAGACGTTCGATTCCATCCTCGCCTTTCTCGGCAAGCCCCTTCCGGGCCGCACAAATATCGTCATTACGCGCAACCTGGACTGGTCACACGAAGGCGCCATCGTTGCGCACTCGCTTGAAGAAGCGATCGAGATGGCGTCCGCCCTTGATATGGAGGAAGTGTTCGTCATCGGCGGCGCGCAGGTATACGAGGAATCCCTTCCTTTCATAGACCGCCTTTACCTTACGCGCATTGAGAGCAGTGACGAGGGGGATGCGTTCTTCCCTGAATATGAGCACCTGTTTACAGAAAAGCTTTCCGACGAGACCCGCGAACATAACGGGCTTGCGTATCACTGGATAACCCTAGAGCGATAGGTACATGCGAAAAGCCCCAGCGCGTACGCTGGGGCTTCGTGGTCTCGCAGGAAGAGGGTTCAGGCGGCCAGCCCGAGCTCGATCGGAGGCGGGGGCGTGTACACGGCCCATCCCTTCACGCGCTCGATGCCGTCCACACGTTCTGCGTGGATCACCTTGTGGCCATAGCTGCCGCGCTCCGGAGTCTTGTGGACCAGGTGCCGCGGCATGGCCGAACGGGCGACCGCCTGCCGAAGGATCGGCAGCTCGTTGTCGGCGACCAGGGTGACCCCGTCGCAGGCGAAGAAGCTCAGCTTGCCCCGGCCCTTCGGATCCTCGTCGTGGTAGACCTCGTCGAAGTCGAAGCTGTGCAGCAGCGCGAAGTCCTCCATCTTCTGCTTGGTCAGACCGGTCGTGCGGCCGATCGGCGCGCAGGCCTTCGAGATGAGCCAGGCGCTGCCGTGCGCCTGGCGGATCCGGGCCACCGCGTCAACGGCGCCCGGAAGCGGCTGCACGAGCTCGAGATACCGCTCGTGCATCAGCTCGTCCATAGCGTGGTCGAAGGTCTCGACCGGCATCCTGACCGTCTCGCCGTCGGCGAGACGGAGGTTCAGATGGTTACCCTGCCGCGCGAACTTGCCGCCGGCGAACGCCCCCCGATCGAGCGCGTGTCCCAGTCTCTCCTCGATCACGGTCGCCTGAGCCCCGAGCAGATTGGCGACGGTGCCGTGAGAATCAATCATTGCAGTCATGGTTTCGCGTTTCCCTCTGTTTGCGAAATGTACTACGCACTACAAGGGCTGACAGTAGCACACCCTGTATAAAAGCAAAGAGCCGCACCTGCGTGCGGCTCTTTGCGAGTAGGAGTGCGCGTTACTTCACCTCGACGCCCATGCTTCGTGCGGTGCCCTCGACGATCTTTTCCGCAGCCTCGATAGAACCTGCATTGAGGTCCGGCATCTTCTTCTCGGCGATCCTCCTGACCTGCTCGCGGGTGAGCGTGCCGACCCTCTTCAAAGGGGTCTTGCCCGAACCCTTGTCGGTGCCGACCTCCTTCAGGATGAGCCTCGACATCGGAGAGACCTTGTAGACAAGGGAGAAGGTGCGGTCCTCGTACACGGTCATCTCGACCGGAACGATCTCGCCCATGCGCTCGCGGGTAGCCTCGTTGAACTTGTTCACGAAGTCGCCGATGTTGACGCCTGCGGGACCAAGCACGGTACCGACCGGCGGAGCAGGCGTTGCCTTCCCTGCCGGGATCTGGAGCTTGATGATTTTTACTGCTTTAGCCATACGAAAGTGTTACGTGACTGTACCTTAGAGCTTCCTCACCTGCAAGAAGTCGAGCTCGACCGGGGTCTCGCGGCCGAACATGGCGACCATGACCTTGACCTTGCCTCGCTCCTCGTCGATCTCGCCGACCTTGCCTTCGAGGTCCTTGAACGGGCCGTCTGCGATGACGACCGGGTCATCCTTCATGAGGTCGATGCGGTGCTTCGGAGCCTCGGCGTCCATGCGCTTCATGAGGGTGTCGACCTCCTTCTGTTCCATAGGAACCGGCGTGGTGCCGCTTCCGACGAAGCCCGTGACGCGGGGAGTGTTCCTCACCACGAACCAGGAGTCCTCGTCGACGATCATGCGAACAAGGATGTAGCCCGGGTAGATCTTCTCCTCCTCGACGATGCGCTTGCCGCCCTTCACGCGGATCTTCTTCTCGGTCGGAACGACCACCTCGAAGATCTTGTTCTCCATGCCGAGAGACTCGATACGCTGCTTGAGATTCCTCTCGACCGCGTTCTCGTACCCCGCGTAGGTATGGATGGTATACCAGCGCGGCTCGCTGTTTGCGGCGTCGTCATTGAACTCGGGAGCGGTTCGCATCATGTCCATAGGGGTGCTTCTTAACGGCTAATGAGGTATCCGATGCCCTGAGTGAATACGTAGTCGAGGGCGTAGATGAGCACGGTCGCAAACGCGCAGATCGCGAGGATCAGGATGACATGGGTGCCCGCCTGCCTCTGGGTAGGCCATACGACATGCTTGAGTTCCGCGCGCACGTTCTTCAGGTAGGTGATGAATCCCTGCATAGTGTTCTAAATAAAAAAGCCCCGCGGGCCTTTATGCGACAAATGATACTACTCCCCCAGGTACCCGTCAATGAACGCGAAAAAGCCCGCATTCGCGGGCTTTTTCGTCAGTTCGGATCGTTTACTTGATCTCGTACGTGATCGAGACGTTCGCGGTGTACTCGTTCTGGCCTACCGGAAGCGTGGGGGCGTTCATGGCCTTCATGGACATATCGCCCTCCATCATCGAGCCGCCATAGCCGTAGGGCATCGGGGGCTGGTTGTTGTCGTAGTAGGAGACGACCTTGCCGAGCCTGACGCCGAGCTGCTTCGCAAGGCGCTCTGCTTCTGCGCGAGCCTTCTCGATAGCCTCCTCGCGTGCCTGGCCCTGGACCTCTGCCGGGTCGTCGAGGGTGAACTCAGGACCGTTGATGTTCTGGACACCGAGCTCGCCGAGCTTTCCGAGGACCTCGCTCGCCATATCGGTCGCGCGGATCTTCACTTCGATGGTCTGGGAGACCTGATAACCCGAGATGGTCGGCGTGCACGGGCGTCCCATCACGCAGCCGCGGTACTGCGGCGAGACATTATAAGAGAGGGTGCGGATGTCCTCCTCCTCGATCTCGAGCTCCGAGAGGGCTTCGAGCGCCTGGTCGTTCTTCGCGGTCGCGCGCTCCTGCGCGGTAGCGATGTTCGCATCGGTCTCCATGATCGTGTAGGTGACGCGCGCCACGTCCGGTACCGCAGCGGCACTACCCTGCCCCTGAACCGTGATGGTGTTCATCATCGGGGAGTTCGAGCGGCCGAGCTCATCAAATACATCAATCGTCTTCACGAGAAGGAAGAGCGAGAGTAGGACCAGCACCGCGATGAGCGCGTAGCGGGTCAGCCTGTTGTTCATGATCTCCTGCATAAAAGTCTGTTATTTACTGGTGTCCTTGGATGATAGCATGGGCCGCTTAGGCGCAAGGAGCCATACCGCAAGGGCGGTCGCGACCAGCCCCGAGAGCATGAGCCCGATGGATCCCGCGAGGGCTCGAATGATCTCAACGGCGAATACCTCGCGGTTCACGATGAAGGTGAAGGGTGCGGTTGAGCCGGAAAACAGCAGTAGGAGCGGGAGCGACACGCCAGCGTATGCGAGCGGAAGCGTATTGATGACCGCGCCCATGTGCTCGCGGCCTACACGCATCGCCTTCTTCCACACCCGTGCCGGAGAGAGCTCCGGGTTCGCGTCATACAGCTCTGCGACGGTATGCACCTGCGACACGCTTACGTCGTTCAAGACACCAATGATACCGACGAGTATGCCCCCAAGGAGCAGACCTATGAGGTCGATCGAGCCTGCGGTAGCAAAACTCAGGTACGCGGCCTCATCTGAGGCGATACCAGAGAGCTTGGCCGCCGTCACCGAAAGCTGCGCCAGGACCGCGGCGACGATGAGCGCTGCGAAGCTTCCAAGAAGGGCGACGACGGTCGGCCTGTTCACGCCGTGCGTGACGAACATACTGAGCGCGAGTATGAGGATGCCGAACCCGATCGAGGTGATGACGGGAGAGAACCCGGACGAAAGCGCAGGCACGAGGCCGAATATGATGAGCGCGAAACTGGTCGCAAGCGCGATGAGCGAGCGCACGCCGGCCATGCCGGCGACGGCGACCGATACGAGCACAAAAAGCGCGACGAGCATAAGGAGGACCCCGGAGCGGTCCGGATCCCACACCGACCATATGTCCCCTTCTGAGAATATGCCGGGCTCCCTATGCAGATAGAAGCGGTCGCCCTCCGAAAGCTGCGTCGGGGTTGCGTTCTCGAACGAAACGACCTCCCCTTCCCGGGCGCCCTGTATGATACGTACCCTAAGCTCCTGGTACGTCTCGGTAAGGTCAGTGCCCTCGACCGTTCGCGTGCCTGACGCACCCACCGATTCCACTTCCGCCAGGAAGGTGCTCTCTTCAAAGGAAGATTCCGCCTGCGCAAACGCGCCTAGCGGTGCGGCAAGCATGCCGATCGCGACTACTAGGAGCGCCGTTCGCATACTGTGCATATTCCGAAGAATTCGTGCGAGTCGTCCTCGACCGAGGCGAAGCGCTTGGATGAGCGCAGCACCTTCTCTCCTACCGACCGGGGAAGACATACGTCGATATCTTCTATCGTGCCGCATGAGCGGCAGATGAGATGGTGGTGGTGCTCCTCAGCCGCCTCATAGAGCGCTGAGCCCCTGAGCTGTACGCGGCGCACGAGCCCTTCCCGCTCGAACTCCTGAAGGCCCCGGTATACCGTCGCCTGATCAAGCGCACCGGACAAGGAGCGCACGATTGCATCTGCGCTCTGGGGCGTTTTCTCCGCGCGAAGGCGCGCGAGGAGCGCGATCCGCTGCGGAGTGGCGCGTATGCCGCGCCCCCGCAGAAGCACTGCTGCTGCTTCCTCTCCTTTTTGCATGCTAGGAGCATAGCACTCTTTCCACATGCGAACCACTTGCAAGTATTCCTGGGTTCGGCTATGCTCCGCGTATGGAAACAAGCTTTATTCTCGCGATTATCAGTGTGCTTGCGATAAGCCTCGTATCGCTCATCGGGCTCTTCGGGCTATCGCTCAGGGAGAAGGCGCTCCGCTCCTCCCTCTTCGCGCTGGTCTCGCTTGCGGTAGGCGCACTCCTCGGAGACGCGTTCATACACCTCATCCCAGAGGCCTTCGCCGAGGGTACGGACGCACTCTCGGTCTCTATCGCCATCATCGGCGGCATACTCGTATTCTTTGTCATTGAGAAGGTCCTCCACTGGCACCACCATCAGGGCATCGAGGACGCGGAACACGCGACTAAGCCGGTCGGCAAGCTCGTCCTTATATCGGACGGCTTCCATAACTTCATCGACGGCATCATCATCGGCGCAAGCTACCTCGTCTCCCCCGAGGTAGGCATCGCGACCACTGTCGCCGTCATCCTCCATGAGATACCCCAGGAGATCGGCGACTTCGGCGTACTCCTACATGCGGGCTACAGCCGAGCTAAGGCGCTTTGGTTCAACTTCCTCTCTGCGCTCTTTGCGGTAGCAGGCGCGGTATTCGCATTTGCAATCGGTGCCGGCGCTGAGGAACTCATGGTCTGGATGGTGCCCATCGCGGCCGGCGGATTCGTCTACATCGCGCTCTCTGACCTCATCCCCGAACTGCACGGCCAGAGCGACAAGAGCGCGGGACACGCGTTCAAGCAGTTCGTCTGGATACTCATCGGCGTCCTTCTCATGGTGCTCCTGACCGGCCTTGAAGGCCATGGGCATGCGCACGAGGAAGAGATACATACCGAAGAAGCTCAAGCACTTGAGGAGCATCTTCTTGACGACGGTGTGCATGAGGAAGTGCACGAGCATCACGCGCACTAAGCAAAAGGCCGGGAAACCCGGCCTTTGTGCTACGCCCCCTGAAGGGTCTCGAGCATGCGCAGGAACCCTGCGTGCTCCGGAAGCGTCATGATGTCGAGCGCCGGGTTCGTCCACTCTGTAACGTTGCGCTCGAGGACCTCGAAGCGGAGCACGTCAGTCGCGCGCGGGAGGTAGTAGAGGGTGTGCACCTGCGCCTCGAACCGCTCGACAGTGATGGTACGGAACGTGCGTCCGGCGACCGTAGCAAACCCAAAGTCCTCCATACTCTCAGGCTCCATGCCGGAAGGCTCGAGCATTGTGTTCTTGATGATGGTTGAGTCCACGGTCTCCCCTTCAGCAATCGGGTACCGGCGTACGACTATCGCGTGTGCGGGAGAGCCTTCGCCTGCCGGCTTCTCGTACGCAGCGATGAGTGTGGTGTCCTCTCCCGGAGCGGCAGGGTTAAGCGCGTAGCCTGCAGGAAGCACGAAGCCGATACCGAGCGCCCCGATCTCGGCGTTAGGGTACGGGCACGGTGAGAACTCGCAGGACGGACCAACCCGCCCTACCGACTGGCCGTCCGGACAGAGCTTCGCATCGAGCGTACAGGCGGTAGCGTCTGGCTGCGGGACCGCGTTACGCTCAAGTACGTTGCGGTACAGGAAGCCGCCGATGCCGACTACGAGGATGAGCACGATGCCCAGGGCGAGTTCTTTCATATAGATTGGTATGACGTTAGGCGACCTCTCGGTCTTTCTTAAGCGAATCACGTATCTCCTCGAGGACGAGAAGCTCGGCGCTCTTTGCCGCCGGCTCTCCCTTCCCTTCTTCCTCGTCCTTCTTCGCCTTTGCGACCAATTTGTTGATCATCTTCACGAGGAGGAAGAGAGCAAACGCGGTGATGAAGAACGTGATGATGGCCTGGATGAAGAGGCCGTACTGGATGGTCGCATCGGTATTAGGGATGGCGATGGCGAGGTCTGCGAAGTTGATGCCCCGCGTAAGCAGCGACAGGGGCGGGGTGATGATGTTGGCGACCAGCGAACTGGTGATCGCATTAAATGCAGCGCCGATCACGACACCCACCGCAAGGTCTATCGCGTTCCCGCGGAGCGCGAACTTCTTGAATTCATCGAAAAAGGATTTCATGGAGGGGAGTATAGCAAAAAGGGGCGGAACCGTGTGGTCCCACCCCTCTTCTGTGCCGCGATTGTCTTACGCGGCCTCGGCCTGCCTGAACCGCGCTTCGTACGACACGCCGTAGAAGCTCTCGCCTTCCTTCCGCTCGTAGAGGTTGAGCGATGTGAAGACGACGGGATTCTCCGTGTGGATCTGCGTGTCGCGGGCGCTCTGGTGGACCTGGTCGAAGACCCGGTCCGAGACGACGCGCGTAGACAGCAGGGTCACGTGCGGGCGCACGCCCTCGAGGGGCAGCGGCTCCTGACGGAAGCTGCTGTAGAAACGCGTACGGAGCGCGTCCAAGCACGGTCTGAACGAGCATCCCTCGATCGGCAGCACGAGGTACCGGTCGTCGCCGTCGGTGAAGACCTCGAGAGGCTTCCCGAACGCAAAGACCGGGTCGAGCGTACCGGCGAATTCGGCGAGGAAATCAGCGACGCTGAACCCTGCCATAAGCCCTATCTGCCGCGGCTGGAGGGCCGTGACGTGCACGGGCGTCTGGCGGTTCGGCGTCTCGCCGAACCGTTCGGCGAGCTTGTCGATGTCCTTGGACATCGCGTCGACCTGCGGGGAGCCCGCGAATCCGACGAAGAAGTGGGTTTGCATGGCGGAAGGACCTCCTATTCCTAGGCGGATACTACGCTTCTCTGGTCTTTTTTGCAATTCGTGGTCTTTCGAAGCCTCTGCGGCGCTTCTTTCTGGGGCGACTACCGGGAATCGAACCCGAATCGACAGGACCACAACCTGTAGTGTTAACCGTTACACCATAGCCGCCATGAACTCGCTTCTTATACCACGGCGCACGCGCTAACGGTAGCTGGGATTCTGTTCCGGGATGCCCTTACTCGCGTTCGCGAGCCGCGCAAGCGCAAAAAGAAGCGATGAGAGCCGGTTGGCGTACGCGCGCGACGGGTCGGATATCTTCCGAAGCCCCATCTCGTGCACCTGGACGAGCCTGCGCTCGGAGCGGCGAGAGAGCGTGCGCGCCACGTCGAGCATCGCGGAGAGCTCGGTGCCTCCCGCGATCGAGAACGAGACTACGGGCGGAATGAGGGTCTCGATGGTGTTCACGAGCTTCTCGACATGGGTCACCTTCGTCTTCCTAACCTTCTTCGGAGCGCCCGCCACCTCAGCCTGGATGATGAACAGGGTCTCCTGCACGTCGTGGAGAATCTCGGAGGTCTTGAACCGCCCCTTCCCTATCGCTACGGACGGGTCCTCTCCATCTCTGGCGCGCATCTTGCAGAAGCCGAGGAACGCGTTCAGCTCATCGAGCGTTCCTAGGCATTCGGGCACTTCGGACGACTTAGAGATGCGGCTCTGATTGCACCCGAAGGTCTTCGTGGTGCCGTTGTCTCCCTTGCCGGTGTAGAGCATGGACTACGGCCAGAGCGTGAGTACGGCGGACGCAATGAGAAGCGCGACGAAGAGCTCGCCGATATTGAAGAGGAAGAGCTTCCAGTCCCCTTCCTCAAACAGGACCTCGTTTGCTTTAAGCGGCACGATGAAGCCGATCCACACGAGAAGCGCGAGCATGAACGCGCCGCCAAGACCTATGGGGTTTAGGAGACGGATCAGGAGCGCGAGCACGAACGCGGTAGCGAGAGCGCCAAGCGCGGCGAGCGCCATCGCCTTCCTGGCGCTCATCTTCATGTTCCGCATGCTCTCCGGGGTATACCCCTTCATCTTCATCCAGTGCTTCCCGAACACGGGGCCGTACCATAACGCGCCGACACCCATGATGGCTGCAGCTGCGATGAGTACGGAGAGGTAGTTGATAGCGACGTCCATAGGAATCACTTACGAATATGCCTTAAGTATAAACCAAAGGCCCCGCGGTCTGCGGGGCCTTTGGAAATGGTGCCCAGGAGAGGACTTGAACCTCCACGCCTTGCGGCACATCCACCTCAAGGATGCGTGTATACCAATTTCACCACCTGGGCAGGTGTGTTTGGCACTATACCCGCTTCGCCCCAAGCTGACAATATAGGAAACGAAAAAAGAGGCTTACGCCTCCTTCTTCTCTTCGGTCTCGGGAGTCGCCTCCTCGACTACTGGAGCCTCCGGCTCGCCTGCCTTCTCCTCTTCAGGAGCCATCTCGGTGCCGTCCGGGGCCTGCGCAGGATCCTGTTCCATGACCTCTTCCGGAGTTACCTCTTCCGGCTTCTCCTCTTCCTTGAAGTCATCCGTGGACATCTTCACGAGGCGCATGTTGCGGAGCTGGCGGCGTACCTCGCGGGCAACCTTCTCGCGGATGAAGTAGAGCTTCGCGCGGCGGACCTTCGAGCGGCGGACGATCTCGATCTTCTCGATGAACGGCGCGTATAGGGGGAATATCTTCTCGACGCCGATACCGGACATCGTGGCGCGCACGGTAAAAGTAGCACCTGCCTCGGTGCCGTGCTTTACGGCGATCACGAGGCCCTCGAACATCTGGACGCGAGTCTTGCCCTTCTCCACGATCTTCTGGTGGACACGGACAGTATCGCCCGGCTTAACGCCGAGCTTGACGCGCTCCTCGGTCTTTACAGGAGTTATCACGTTTTGCATGGGCCAGACTGTACCATGGCGCCTATATAAACGCAAAATTGGAGCAGGCTTCTGGACCTTCTACAGCCCTTCGGACCCCGGAAAGCGGCTGACGGCCTCCTTCAGATCTTCAGGGATGGGCGAGGTGAGGGTGATCCGCTCCCCGCTTAGTAGCGGCACGATTATCTGGTACGCGTGAAGCGCAAGGCGCGTAGCGCCGAGCTCGCAGGGATGCTTTGGAGCGTACAGCGGGTCGCACACGATCGGATGGTGTATGGCTTTCAAATGCACCCTGATCTGGTGCGTGCGGCCCGTCTTAGGCTTGGCTTCGATAAGCGCATGCGTGCCAATATCGGACACGACGCGGTAGTGCGTTATCGCATCACGCATGGTGCCGCGGGCCTTCGGCTGCGCGCTTCTCAGGCGGAAGTCCTTCCGGGAGCGTCCTATCGGGAAATCTATTGTGCCTTCACGCTCCTTAGGCACGCCGTACGTGACCGCGAGGTATGTCTTCTCGATGTCCCGGCTCTTGAACGCCTCTTTGAGGTGCGCATGCGCCTCGTTGGTCTTGCAGAAGATGAGCACCCCTGAGGTTTCCCTATCAAGCCTGTGTACGACGCCCGGCCGGTGCAGCTCCTTCCCGTTCACGAGATACTGGGTCTCCCCCACATCCTTCGATGCGGGATACATGCGAGCGAACCAATCACTCGCGGTCTCCTGGTCGGTGTGCGCATCCGGGTGCGTCATGACGCCTGCGGGCTTATCGACCGCGACGATCTCGTCGTTCTCAAAGAGGATGGTGAGCTCCATGCACTTACGCTAGCGCGAAGCGGGCCTTTCCGCTACTTTCCCATCCTCCGCTCGCGGCTTTCGTATTCCCGCAGTATCGACACGAACTCTTCTTTCGAGAAGTCCGGCCAGAGCGTCTTGGTGAAGAAGAGCTCGCTATACGCACTCTGCCACATGAGGAAGTTCGAGAGGCGCATCTCCCCTCCCGTACGGATGATGAGGTCGGGGTCGAGCAGATCCCTGCTCCACATCGCGCTCCTGAGCGACTCTTCGGTCACTTCTCCATCGATCCTCTTCAAGGCGTCCAGTATCTCCGCGCGTCCGCCGTATGAGAGCGCGATGACGAGCGTTCCGCCGTCGTTCCCTCTCGTCCGCTCTTCTACGCTCCGCATCTTCTGCCGAAACCCAGGCGAAAAGCGCTCGCGCTGTCCGATGAAGCGAATATGCCAGCCGTTTTGTTCGATGTCTTCTAAACCTGTGCTGATCGCGTGCTCAAGTAGCTTCAAGAGATACGAGACCTCCTCTTCGCTTCGGTTCCAGTTCTCGGTCGAGAATGCGTAGACGGTGAGTTCCCGCACGCCCGCTTCCTGTGTCCACCCTGCGAGCTCTTTCAGCTTTTCGTACCCGCGCTGATGGCCCTCAAGGCTCGAAAGTCCGAGTGCTTTCGCATAACGGCGGTTACCGTCCATGATGATGCCGATTGCGTCAGGCATAGATGATTGAGAACTTCCTGTACGCTCCGGTCGCCGGATGCCAGGTAACTGATACGTCGCGTACCTGCGCGAGGACAGGGCCTACGTGGAGTTTCTCGATATAGCGCTCAAGGCGGTCCTTCGGGCCCTCCGCCACTACCCGTACCGTACCGTCTCTCAGGTTCTGCACCTCCCCGACGAGTTTCAGGCCGCGCGCCTTACGCTGCGCGAAGTCCCGGTACATTACGAGCTGCACCCTTCCTGACACGACGGCCTCGATACGTTCCATAGAATAGGTACAACCTAGGTACAGTACGGGAGGTTACTTCAAAAACACGAAGAAGTGCGCTAAGGTACTTTCACGCGCGCTTAGCTCAGTTGGTAGAGCACCCCGTTTACACCGGGATGGTCGGGGGTTCGAGTCCCTCAGCGCGCACCGAAGGTTATTCCGGGTTTGAAAATTCGTAGTCGCGTATCACGCGTTCAAGGCGCCAGACCTCGTCATAGCAGCTGGTCTGCCTTAGCTGCAGGCGGTCAAGGGCGGTCAGCCTGCACGAAACCGATTCGTAATCGTGAAGCGATAGACAGAACGTGTGAGAGCCAAACTCGCGACAGGCGTCATAGCCGAGCTTCACCGCGCGATATCTGCTTTCGCACAGCTGACGCTGCTCATGCTCCGTCTGTTCCTCGTATTCTCGGTGGCACGCGTCCGCTTCGGCAGTCGCTTCTGGAAGCGCCGCGACCGCAGCCTCATAGGCGCTCCGCTCCGCCGCTTCTTGGCGCGGCACGTCTATGCCCCAGTGCACCAGAAGACCGAACAAGAACGCGAGCATGGAGATCACAAATAGCGCGACATGGGCGCGTACGAAACGCATCTTGAGGAAGTCTTTTCCGTAGATGAGGTAGAGGAGGGTTCGTCGCGCCACCTCGACCATGGCGAGCGCCATCGCTGTGGCCACGCCCGCAGCCCCCATTACCGTAGCTACGGAATCTGATTCCTCGGAACCGATGCCAATTCCGGCCAATACGCTAAGGATGAGCGATACGACATAGATGACGACCAGGAGCCGCCACCAGCCCTTCCATTTGAGAATGTGTTGCATGCCTATACGATACCCCACCGATACCGCCATTTAGTGCGTTGTGCGCATGAGAGGACTCGAACCTCCAAGGATTGCTCCATACGCTTCTGAGGCGTACGCGTATACCAATTCCGCCACATGCGCGCGGTGCTCGCTTATGCCAGCTGTGCCCCCACCAGGAATCGAACCTAGATCAAGAGCTTAGAAGTCTCCTGCTTTATCCATTAAGCTATAGGGGCCTTGAAAGCTTAGCTAGCCGGGAGCGATGGGTCAACGAAGAGATATTCAGCCTCGTATCGCGAACGCTCCTCGGCCCGCTTCTCAAACAGCGCCTCGGTCTTATCAAGCGCGTCGACGGAGAAGGCCGGGGTAAGTGTAGGAACCTCGCCCTCCCCTGTCGGACGTGCGCCCTCGAGGTACATCCACACCGAAACGACCGCAAGCGCTCCGAGCGCAAGAAGCGCGAGCGACACGAGCACGAACCAGTCGCGCGCAGGCTGCAGGCGCTTTCCGTAGGAGAGCTTCGAGAGGAAGGAGAGGTATTTGTTCAGGTCCGTGTTCATAGCGTACGTGTGCCCACCTCATAGGTGGCCTGCGCGCCCCACAGCGCGCCCGCCTCCCCGCGCTCGACCGCGTCAGCAGAGAAGTTCGTAAGAACGATGTCGTAGGGCGCGTACTCGAGCGCACCGACCGTTCTCATGACCGCATCGAACGGCCCGGTAATTCGAAGCGACAGCGATACCGTGCCTCTTCCCTCCCGCTCGCCCTCGGTGACGCTCACGACCTCTACGACACTACCGAGCGTCCTGCCTACATCCCCCACCTCTTCGAGAAACGGCACAACCTCTGCGTCCGGTACGAAGTATCCCTGCAGGTTCGCCTCGCGTTCGGTGAGAGTAACGAGCGCGTTACGCGCCTCTTGTATGTTGCGAAGCTCCTCGCTGCGTGCGGCGACGCTAAGCTCGAGCGCTGCCACCTTCTTCCCGGTCTTCTCCACATGCAGGTACCAGAATGCGTAGCCAGCGGCCGAGGCCGCACATACTAGGAGCGCTATCGCCAGATGGGTGTAGGTGCGGGTCATGGTATGAATGTGCCGGTGAGCGTGATCATGAAGTCGAGGTCGGTCTCCTTTGCGTACGTGCTGATCGGAAGCTCGCTTGAAGACACGAACGGAAGCTCGGAAAGCGCGAGGTTGTATGCACGAAGCGCTTCACGCGTCTGTGCCGTGCCTGAGAGGGTCATGGTGTGTTCCTCCTCTGCTCCGGGCGAGAAGGTGATGCCCGTCAGGGCTATGCCCGGACGCGCCACCCTAAGCACCGCGCGCACTGCGGAGCTTCCGGACGGCACCTGCCCAAGCCGGTTTAGGTGCTCCGTGTCTTCCGAAAGTCGTGTGAGGCGCTCCCCTATCGCGCGCTCCTGCGCGTTCTGGAGCGTCGCTTCAAGCTGCGTGACGCGCTTCTCCTGTAGCGCGTGCTCCTGGGAGAAGGACAGGTATGACGGGATGAGCATCACCGCACCGAACAAAAGTACGGCCGAAAGCAGGAGTGCCCCGACTACCGAAAGCCGCACGAAGTACTCGCGCCTGAACGCGCGCTTCTTCTCAAGCGGGAGGAGATTGGTCAGTTCACGGGACATATTCTCGTAGTGCGAGCCCGACGGCGGTGCCGTACGCCAGGGACTGCATGTAGTCGATCGGCGGCAGCCACTCGCTCCTCGGCGCAAGGTTGGTGAACACGTCCCCGAGCTCGACCGGGATCTTCAGAGAAGCCTCAAGGTATTCAGGCAACCCGCGGACGGTCGCGTTGCCGCCCACAAGTATCGCGCGGGACACCTTCTCGCTCCCGCGGTCCTGCCAGAACTGCAGGCGCCGCGCTATCTCCTCCCGTACGGCCGAGACCGTGGAGAGCATCGCGGCGACGTACTCGTCGGCGCCGTCCCCGCCGATGAGCCCCTTCTCCGCCTTGACCTTCTTTGCCTCCTCTTCGGAGACGCCGAAGTATTTCTGCACGGCGAGCGTGAGCGCGTGCCCGCCGATATCAAGCGTAGTGGTGTAGCGCGGCATACGGTTCGTGACGACCATCAGCTTCGTCGTGGTACGACCAATATCGATAATGAGCGCGGTCTCGGTGTCCCCGTGCGGAAGGAGCGCGCGGGCGAGGGCGAACGTCTCGCCTTCCATGGCCCGTACGCGTATCGCGGACGCGTCGAGCACCTCAAGTAGCTCGTCGACGACGCGATGCGCGTATCCGACACCCACCACATGGGTGCCCTCTGCGTTTATGGAGAGCGGCGCGATATCGAACACCACCTCTGCCGGCGGCAGCGGAACGTACTCGTCGATGCGCTGCTCGGCTGCGGTACGGAGCTCAGAGGAAGTAAGGCCGGGCAGATCGGCCTCGAACAGGTACCCGCGACTCTCCGAGAGCGCGATGTTCGCAAGACGGAAGCGGTACTTCTTCGCGAGCGACGAGAGGATATCGCATACCTTTTCCTTATCGCTTATCTCTCCTCCCGTGACCGCGCCGTCTGGGAGGCGCTCTTCCGCGTACGCGACAAGCTCGAGGCCATGCAGGCGCTCCTTGAGGAGCACCATCTTGATGCCGCTTGCGGAGATGTCGATACCTGCGGTCGGAAGCGAGAGGTATGACGGCGGCGGGAACTCGACGCGCGCGAAGCGTGAAAGTTCAAGTCGTGGCATTACGTATGAGTATACCGCGACCGTATAGATGAAGACTCGTTAATTAGCGCTCGTGCCCGGAGGAACGGGCCTGTCAGGGACAAGGAACGCGAACGAGTCGCCCTGCCCTACAGCAAAGAGCATGCCGTTAGACTCAAGTCCCATGAGCTTTCTCGGCGCGAGGTTCGTGACAAACGGAAGCTGTCTGCCGATGAGCTCTTCGGGCTCTCCTATATATGCCTGTATGCCGGAGACTATCTGGCGTGGCTCCTCTTCCCCGAGGTCCACCATGAGGCGCACGAGCTTCTCGCTTTCAGGCACGCGCTCGGCGGAAAGGATCGTGCCGATCTTCACCTCTACCTTCGAGAACTCATCGTAGCTGATCATGGCTTCGCTGCTTATCTAGAAAACTGGTAAGGATGAGGGCGGCGGCGGACGAATCCACGACGCCCTTGGTGCGCGCGCCCTCGAAGTCGCGCCGTGCCTCCTGCGTGGTGAGCATCTCCGGCTCGTAGAAGACCGTGAGTCCGGTCTCCTCTTCGAGCGACCGCGCGAACTCCCTGGCCTCCTTTGCAACCGGGTTCTCTTCTCCCTTGAAGTTCAGGGATTCCCCCATGACGACCGCGCCGACGCCTTCGCTTCGGACGAGCTCCTTGACGCTCCCAAGGAGGAGCGGGTCGTTCGGCAGGACCGTGTGCGGGAATCCCATGGCACCCGCCTCATCTGAGAGGGCGAGGCCTACCCGCTTGGTGCCGTAGTCGATGCCGAGATAGCGCATACAGGGCATGGTACCAGAACTTGTGCTAGTATCGCCCCATGCAGGAACCGATGCCGACGGGATTCGAGGTGCTTGCAACCATGTTCGGGCTCTCGCTGCCGGTATTCATTGCGCTCTTTGTTGTCGTGTCCGTCTGGACGCTCGCGGTGAAGGGATACGCGCTCTGGCATGCGGCGCGCGACGGACAGCGCATATGGTTTATCGTGCTGCTTATCGCGAACACCTTCGGCATCCTGGAACTTGCATACCTGCTCTTCTTCAGAGCGAAGAGGGGCTGACACCCCTGGAGGGGTGCGTGAGTGGTCGAAACGAGCTGTCTTGAAAACAGCCAGGCCGAAAGGTCTCGTGGGTTCGAATCCCACCCCCTCCGCTACGGATTCCTAAAGCAGCCAGGCTGCTCATAGTTCGCGCTCGTCCAAGACACATCGAAGGTCATGCGCCCTTCGGAGCTCATGCAGCTCATGCGATTTCCCGGCCGGATGATCATGATTGAATACTGGTCAGTTGCCGAGCCGTATGCGGGGTCGACACCGAAGTAGAGCATGTATGTGCCCGTGATGGCGTGCTGCACGAGAGCTTCGCAGACTGCGACCGCTTGGGAGGCGTAGGTCCCTGCAAAACCACGCGCACTGCAGCTTGGCTGTGCGCCTGTTCCCACCCATCCCTTGTTCAGGTTCGCATACGAACCTTTCTCCGAGTACTCCAGCTCCATGATCTTCTTGAACTCAACCATCTGCGCCTTAACGGCAGCCGTCCTCGCCTTCTCGCGGGCCGAATTCAGGGACACAAGCACGGTCGCGGACAGTATGCCTATGATGGCGATCACGATAAGAAGCTCGATGAGGGTGAATCCGGCGGAGCTCGTGCTACTAGTGCGCTTTAGGTCCATTTGCAAAAGTATACCAGCCGCCTTATGGGCAATTCTTCTTCGAACCTGCCTCGACGACCCTTACGCGGGTTGTGCATGCTACGCTTTTAGTACCTTATATGAACCCCGATACCGAACCCACGACCGGAAGCCCTGAGACGCCCAAGATGGCGCGTCTGTTTACGAATCTCCCGAAGCGGACGCAGTACCTCTTCGCTGCGCTCTTCGTCGTTTCCGTGCTTGGTGCCGCCTATTTCATAGGCTCAGGCAACTACTACCGCGTCTCTCCGCTTCCCCTCTCAGAGCCAGAGTACTTTGTGCCTGGGGACTCAGGAGAAGCTGTGGCGGGCATGTTCCGTATTCTTAAGGGTGACGAGCTCAGGGATTTTCGGATTGGTGTTCTGAATGCCAAGCTGCCGGAGTGCGAGACAGTTGATCCGACAAGCGACACAGAGGACATGCGCGAAGAGAATGATGTCGTTACCTACTACCACGGGAACGATTCTACGGAAGGCGTGCGTCTTTGTAATCATGTCCATGCGCAGGGCGCATCCGCCATACAGAACATCCAGTTCGCACAAGCGGACCGCGAATATAGCTCTCTTGGTGTTGGATCCTTACAGATAGGCGGTTCGGTGTACTTAGTCCCGCTTCATTTGACTAACCACTACGAGACCGACCTCCCCACGCTCAGCCTCGGCCCTAAAGGAAAGCTGAAGGACGCACGCGCAGTGACGGATCTCGCATTCGTACAGCATCCTCACGGCAGCACGCTCTTAAAGATCACGGGAATCTCTTCTGCTGGGCAACCCTTCGAACGGTATCTCGTCCTTGAATACAGCATCCACGGCTCCTGGCTCGGCTCACCGGTCGCGCTCTCTTCAGAGGGCCAGTTGGAGCAGCACGTGAGCTTTGATCCGAAGACAGACCGTTCCTGGCCAAGCGATGCCACCTATCCGAGGGTATCGTTCACCGTCCCCTTCCTCGCGACCATTCATGGCCCTTCCCAAGGCGACATCTACAGCAACTACATGGTCCCGCCGACCCAGAAAATGTTCCATGCAGCAGGTTGCGCGCTTGAGGAATCCTTCGCGGATGTGGAGTTTACGTCTGGAACTCGATACAACCGAATGTCGACGAGCATCAAGATACATACGGGTCGCGACCAGCTGATCCACGTCACCTCCGCACGTTCAGGCTATGCTCCTGAGGATTGGGGCAAGGTGCTGCGCACGGTGCCGCTCGAAACCTTCAGGGAATCCGTACGCGCGCCTAAGGCTCATAACTCGAGCGCGCTCGTTCGCGTCGAGATGCTTGGCGGACACAGCGTGAAAGTCGTGGGCCCTATTTCAAACTGCGCCCCGACGCACGGTGGTTCGTGGTATCGGATCAACTATTACCAGTACCAGACCGTCTGGCACAGCATGATCGTTACCGTGACTTTTGCCTTGCATGCATGGCAGCCCGAGGAGATTCCTCCCTCGTTCCCGCAGCCTGACGCGGATGCGTTCGTGGCAAAGCTGCTTGAAACGCTTACCGTAACCCCTTAATCTATGGCCCGAGTGCCTCGTTTCCCCATGAGGTACGCGTTCGCGCTCCTAGGGACGCTCGGGCTCTTCGTCTGGCTTTATCCCATATACCGGTTCGGGCCATTCGCGTTCGGGTACGATACGGGACTGTACCGTCGATACCTCCTTGAGCCGCTTACGTCGTTCCCCAATCTGCCGGTCCCGGGACTCGATCACACCATCTTCCTCCCGCGCATGGTCCTCGACCTTGCGCGGATCCTTGCCCCAGGTCCGGATGCGGCACTGCTTGGAGCACATGTTGTGTTCTCCGCTCTTGGTGCATGCGCCGTGTACCTGTTCGTGCGCGCTTACCTTTCGCGCCTTCCGTCTTTGATAGCGACAGCGTTGTACCTACTTTCTGCGGTCCAGTTCGCTGCCTATCACGAATTTCTGTTCAAGCAGGCGGTTGCCCTGCCGCTCCTTCTTCTTTGTCTTATGTCCCTCGAGCGGGAGCGGTACGGGCGTGCGGCGACTCTCGGGGCGCTCATTGTCCTCACTCACCAGACGACCTCCATACTGCTCTTAGTTGTAGCAGCTGCAGGCTTTGCGGCACGGACCGTTACGACGCGAACGATTTCGCTTGCGTACACGTTCTCAGGTGTAGCGATCGGCGCGATGTACCTCCTGCTACACCCGCATGTGGCCCGCAAGATCGCGTCGCCTCCGGTAGGCGTATTCATCGAGCAGTTTGAATACCTGTTGTGGTCGATTCCGATCTTCCTACTCGCGCTTATCGGTCTTTACAAGGGCGTCCCGCTCATCCGTAGGAATCCGGTACTCCTTGCGGCACTCTTAGTCACGACAGCATTCGTAGTGTTCCATCTCCCCTTCTACAGCAGGATCTACGTGTTCTTCGATCTCTTCTTGGTAATCCCCGCTGCGCTTGGTGCCGAGTTCCTGCTATCGCGCGTATCTGGTACGCCGGGAAAGATCGCAGCCGGCGCGCTCATTCTTGCCGTTGCCGCAATTCCGCTTACGCACCGCTTCCTTACTTACCAGCCAGCTCTCGACCAGCAGACACAAAGCGCGCTCGCGCGGTTAAGCGAGCTCTCGGTCAACGCCTCCGTCATCACCTCGCCCGCCCTTATGCCCTGGGTGCAGGGCTGGAGCCGCACGCGCGCCTATGCGCCAGGGCTTCTCAAAGAGCCGCATAGCGTGACTGAGTGGGCACTGTACTGGTCGCACTCCTCCCCCAGAGCCGATGCCGAGTTCCTGCGAACCTTTCCGCCTCCTGCGTATATTTTCGCGCGACAGATAGAACACTCTTTCCTCGCGCCGTGCGCTACCGCCATATCGACGCACCTATATGCGGTAGAAGAATGCCTATGAGACGCACCCTGCAGGCAGCAAGGAATCTGTTCCATATTCTCTTCCCCGTCCTTGGAGCAATCCGATACGGCATACCCGGAAGGAAACTGAGGGTCATCGGCATCACCGGGACCGATGGGAAGAGCAGCACCGTACTCCTTACCGCCGCGATACTGCGCGCGCAGGGTTATCGCGTCGTGCACTACTCCTCTATAAGCACGCATGACGGTGAGATTGAGATGCCGAACACGCGGAAGATGACGATGCCCGGCAGGATGGAGCTGCATCGCTTCCTCGCCATGTCGGCCAAAAAGGGCGCGACGCATGCGGTCGTCGAGGTTACCTCAGAGGGCATCCGCCAGAACAGGCACCGGATGGTAGGCTTTGCTGCCGTCGCGGTGACGAATATCACGCCAGAGCATATCGAATCGCATGGCAGCTTCGCACGGTACCGGAGAGCAAAGCTGTCGCTCTTCAGACATGTGCGTGCAGGCGGCGCTATCGTACTGCCTGAGCATCTGGCTGAGGAGCTTTCCCCTCTTAAAGGAGCCGGCAAGGTATTCGTGGTCGGCACGGATGCTTCTTCCTTTGTGCAAGAAGCGGACGCTGCTGGCGATATGCACGGGAGCACGGTACGTATCATCCGCGGACAGGAAGAGGTGCGCATTGAATCGAAGCTCGGCGGCCCGTTCGCCGTAAGCAACATGCTCATGGCAACTGGCATCGCGTCCGTATTCGGCGTCCCGCTTGGAGTGGTTAAGACGGCGATCGAAGGCGTCTCGATCATTCCCGGCAGGTTCGAGGTGCTCTCACGGCATCCGCTCGTGATAGTCGATTACGCACACACCCTCAAGGCGCTCGGCGAGCTCCTTCCATTCGTACGCGCACATAGCAACGGAAGGCTTATCCATGTCTTTGGCGCGGCTGGCGGGGGCCGGGACCGATACAAGCGGCCGCTTCTGGCGAAGATCTCGGGAGAGAACGCGGACGTGAGCATTATTTCCGAAGAGAATCCGTTTGATGAGGACCCGAAGCAGATAACCTCGGATATCCTGGCGGGATTTAGTGACACGCACGACGTGCGCGTCGTTCCCGTACGGGAGGAAGCGGCTGCGCTCGCACTTACGCTTGCAGGTAAGGGCGACACTGTACTTCTGACTGCAAAAGGAAGCGAGACACGCATCGCAGGGGTGCATGGCTCATTCCGTCCGTATAATGAGCGCACCTACGTACGATGCCTCTTAGGAACTTCCTGATCCGGTTCGCTGCTGACGCGCTCTATGCGCTTCGCACGCGCGCACTCACTAGCGGCAACGGGCGGCTCATCGTGTTCACCGGCACATCCGGAAAGACGCTCGCGCGCACTGCAACCGCCCACGCTCTCAAGAAGGCAGGCGCCAAGGTGGTGTCCCCTCCCTTCGGATACACCAACGAACTTGGCATTGTGCTCGCGATGCTCGGGATAGCAGGACCACTTCGCCTCCTCTCGCCTCACGGCGTCCGTCGCGCGCTTACCGAGAGCATACGGGAACCGACGTTCGTACTTGTAGAAATTGGTGCAGACTGGCGTATGGATGTTCCTTGGCTTACCCGCCGGTTCCCCGTAGCCGGCATAGGTATCGCCAGCATCGACACCGATGAGTGGGCGCGTAGGCACGAGGACATATTGCGTGATAAGGTCGCACTCGCCCGAGCGCTTGAAGAGAGCGGATTCATTTGCTGGAGCACCTCTAACCCAAGCGCCTCCCTCCTAACATCGTCCCTTGCTGCCGCAGGCGCCGATAAGGCTGCCTTCTACACGGCTGATGCGGGCAAAGGAGAGGTGCGAGTCGCCGTAGGTGACAAGGATTGGCGCTTCGATGTTCTGGTGGAGCCGGGGATATACGCCGAGGCGATCGGGATGGCGACAGTATTCCTTGAGGCGCTTGGGTTAGAGGGCGCATTGAACGAGAGATTATTCACGGACTACGCGCCGCCTGCCGAGCGCTTCCGTATACGCACGCTCGCGTCCGGAGGAACGCTCATTACCGATACCTACAAATCGGTCCCCTTCTGCATGTCGCGCGTGCTTTCACAGGCCCTCTCGCAAAGAGCCTCTAAGCGCATTGCGGTGGTTACGCCTATGCACCCGGTCCACCTAAACCAGGCTGACCACTACGAACGAATGGGAGCCCTGCTCTCAAAGTTCGATGCCGTGTACCTGGTCGGCTTCTCGACCCGCCTAAAAGACCATTTGAAGCTCACGAAGCCTGCGGCGGATATTGCCCCTTCAGAAATAGGCTCGATGCTTTCCGAAGAGGGAACCGAGGGTGTGTTGGTGGTAGTAAAGGGGGCTGGCCGCTACGGATTAACCGAGCACTTGAAGCAATACTAGAAAAGATTTACAGACTCGCCCCGCACGCTTGCGCATCGTGGTGCTATCATCTACGCATATGGCCCGCCCGGTCTTTGAGTGGCAAGGAAGAGAATATTCGTTCGAGCAGAAGAGCGCCGACTGGTACTGGGCGCTCGGCATCATCGCACTCGCTGCGATCGTGGCATGCGTCCTATTTAACAACGTGCTCTTAGCTCTTGTGGTGGGTGCGGGCGCCGTCGCTATCGCGCTCCATGCGGCGAAGCATCCGCAGATGCACCGCTTCCAGGTAACCGATGAAGGGGTGGCGGTTGATAATAACCTCTACCCGTACGCGAACATGCTCCACTTCTCGGTACTCGAGTACGCGGACCCCACCTGGCCTCCTGCGCTTTCGATAAAGACCAAGAGCCTCATCGTGCCGCACCTGCTCATCCCGATTGAGGGACCGGACCCTATGGAAGTGTACGAGTACGTCCTCAACCACCTCCCGGAAGGCCGCCATGACGAGTCGATCATCGACCGCTTGGTGGATATGCTGCGCATTTAGCGCTTGCGGAGCAAGCCGTTAGACGGTACAGTCATCCACGTTCGCTCTCGTCGTTCAATGGATAGGACGCTAGCTTGCGGAGCTGGTAATGTAGGTTCGATTCCTACCGAGAGCACCAATTGGTGCGACTAACGAAATACGTGCGCGAGGCGGTTTGCGAGCACAGGAACTTCAAGCGTCTCGTTCTTGACCACCCACCTATATAGGAGCGGGCTGAGTGCAAGGGTGAAGATGACCGTTCCGGAGAGGTGGAGGATGGTGAAGGGAATCTGCCCGATGATCGCTGCCATCATAGGCTGGCCGAACATCAACGGACCAACGGTAAGACCAGTCATGATGTCGTATACGAGCGTTCCTGCTACGCCGAAGATGAGGAAGTTCTTGGTGGTGGGCTTCGCTTTCGAGAAGTAGAGGTGCGCGGCCATACCAAGCGCGCCGTACATGAACGCGGTCGCGACGGTCCACGAGCCGATGCCTGAGGTCACGAGGTCATACAGCAGGATGCTGAGGAATCCGAAGAGGAAGGAGGTGAGGTATCCGAAGCGGGTCGAGAACGGCATCAACGTCGCGAGCATCGGCTCGACGTTGGGGGGACGCACCGGAATGAGACGGACAAGGAAGATGGCGATGAAACCGATGACGAGCTTCAGCCAGCCGGTCTTAAGCGAGATGGTCTGCATAGGACCCCTATTGTAGCCCATGAGGCCCGAGCGGCAACCGTGGTATAACTTCCGCACGCTCTCGTCGTTCAATGGATAGGACGCCTCCCTCCGAAGGAGGCAATGCAGGTTCGATTCCTGCCGAGAGCACCTTTCGCTAGAGAAGCCGCTCCTGGCCGAACGCTGGCCTGTCGACGCGCTCGATCATAAATCGGACGGCTTCATTGGCATTAATAGCCTCTATGTGGATGTCCGGGTGACTCGTCAGGAACACACGGAATATCTCGTCGGCGAACGCCTGCCCTATCGTCGGAACTTTCTCGAAATCGAGCGTTATGCGCTTGAACTTATCGAGCCCCGCTAACACACGGCGCGCTTGCGAACGCGAGACGTGTACCGTGCCGTGGGTGAAGAGACGCACAAGTATCTCGGTGCGATCGAAATCGTGCGTGTCCGGCCCGGACTCGAACGCCCTGAACACGTCCGTGAGATGACGGCGAGAGTTGTAGGCGATGGAGAAGCGTATCTGCGTGCCCTCGACCGGCTGTTCCAGCTTCGTGAAGAACACGTCTGGAATGGTGGTATCCACGCGCAGCTCCCAGTCGTAGCTCCGTAAGACGAACACATCCGCGGCCTTGGAGGTGAAGAAGATGCCCTCGCCGGAGTGCGCCTGCGGCGCAGTAGTCACCTTCCCCTTGAGAAGGTCCTGCATCGCCTCGAGCTCAGACCGCAGCTTCCTCGACTGCATTACGTTCCGGAATGCGCCGATACCATAATCTCTGACCTCAAACGTGAGCATGGCGGGCTTCCCTGGCTCGCCGCCCCGCACGGCCACTTCTGCGTCTATGCGCTTGGACTGCGAGTGCTCGATGGCGTTGTTCAGCATCTCGGAGAACGCGTAGTCGAAGATACTCCTGATACTGTCGCTTGCGAGCTTGAGCGGTATGAAGGAGTCGCGTATGTCTTGCAGTACCTCGTGCTCCTTAAGGTCCCGGTTGAGCATGCTCTTTGCGAAGCGGCCCTGCGCCGGCAGGTCTTCGCTAGAGAGGAAGTACCGGGCACCGCGGGTCTTCCCTATCTTTACCAGGTCGCCAGAACGCACCATGTTCGCGAGCATGACGCTCGCGCGCTGCCGGGTTACGCCGAGCGCTTCCGCAAGTTCCGGACCATTGGTGGATCCGGACTCGCGTACCATCTCCCTTACTTTCTCTGCGGTAGCTGCTCGTAGCATGGTGTATGGGTAATCCTGTTAGTAAGGGGTATTGTATTTAATTGACAACTTATTGTCAACGAACTTAATAGTATTGTAACCAATGCTCTGCCCTAGCGACGATGAGCTTGCTGTGCTCTTGGCAGGAGGTACAATGGTCCTAGGCTGTCTGCCGAGCGTAGGCTCGGATTCGCATCGAGCGAATAGGAAATGGGGTTTCATTCCCCTACTGTGCCGCAACGGTAACGCCCGCAAGGGACGAGTCCGGTCATCAGACAGCCCATTATTCCCGAGCAGGAGCGTGCGCTTTCCATACCGGATTCCACAACTCTGCTCGTGCGGAGCTTTTTATTTATCTTCATGACCAAACGAACCCTTCTGGTGCTTGCCCCGACCGTGCTTGGGGCGCTCATCGCCGGAGTATACGTGCTCGGGATATTCGCTGAGGTGCCGGATGCACCAATGCCTGAGGCACCGACGCCCGTTATCGAGGAGCCTGCCGAAGGGATTCCAAGCCCTAGCGCCACACCGGTGCTTGCGACCCACGAGACCGTGCAAGATCCCGTACGTGTCCTAGAGGCGCCGCAGACGGCAACCTTGATAGTGGAGGGCACCACCCTCCCTATCGCAAGCCCTGAGGGCACGTCGATCGAGGACGCGATGGAGGGATTGAAGGCCTCTGGAGCGCTCAGCTACGAGGTCCGCTCGTTCGCGGGCCTTGGACAGATGGTCGAGGAGATACAGGGAAAGGCCAACACGAGCGACTACTACTGGATTCTGCATGTGAACGGAAAGAAGTCGGCAACCGGCATCTCCGCAACGCGCATTCGCTCTGGTGACGTTATCGAATGGAAATATGAAAAGAAATACTAGAGCGATGCGTGCGGTGTTCCTTGCCGCCCTTCTCATTGGTTCGCTTATTACACATACCCTTCCCTTCCGCGCGCTTGCGGAAGAGCCGGCGGCGGCTGACCCTGTCGTCCCGGTTGATGTGGCGGCATCCGATCTACAAGTTGTAGAGGTGCCAGCGGTAGTCGAGCCAACCCCCCAAGAACCTACACCCTTGATTGAAGAGCCGCTTGATACAGCCCCAGTAGAGCCTTTGCAGGAAACCCTTCCCCTTCCTATCCCTGAGTCATCGATGGCTCTAGAGGCACCGATGCTATCGCTTCAGGCACCCATAGATGAACCCTTGATCGAAACGGTAGCGACGTCCACGGTGACATTCCTTATCCGTAACGGGGACAGCGTTTTTTGGAGCGGCGAGGTGGAGCTTCCGGCCGAGCCGGGCACGGTATCCGTGACCCCGACCGGCAGCAGCGACCCTGTCCAGGTATCTAACACGAGCGTGCTCGGAGTGCTTGCCGCACTTGATGCCGAAGAGCCTTCGTTCGAGATCAGCGACCTCGATTATTACCCTTCCATGGGCTTCCTCGTTACGTGCGTGAAGGACGGCTCTGAGGTCGAGACCTGTGCCGAGTGGCAGTACATGGTCGGCAGCGAGTATCCCGAAATCTCCATCGACCAGTACGAGCTCGAGGATGGTGACCACGCGTACCTGTACTTCGGCAGGCCGAAACAGGTATCGGTATCCAAGGCCACTGTGGCAGTGGACGAAGTGTTCACCGTAACCGCAGAAGGGTACGATCCTGATGAGGGCATGTACCGGCCGCTTGAGGGCCAGATCGTGGGGCTTACCCAACCGATTGCGGGAGATCCGTATGCGTTCCCTACAGAGATCGCGACATCCACGACCGATGCGCTTGGTACCGCGACGTTCAGCGCTAGCGTTGCCGGCTCGTATCAGGCGGGCATATATGAGCACGGGGGCGGCTGGCCGTACTACTTCCCCCTTACGGCCGTGACGGTCCAGGCGACCAGCACCACAGGCGGCGGATCGGGAGATCCCTCCGAAGACACCGAGGACGGATTCGATACCGGTGCGGCGTTCGCATACCTCGCATCTCTTGAGAGAGATGGATTCATCGAAAGCGAACTTGCCACCGACTGGGCAGCGATCGCGTTCGCCGTCTCGGACGCGCCGCGCAGCACGCGCTCTGCGATCGCGTCGCACCTTAAGAATGAGTCGTTTGATCTTGAGACGGCCTCAGACTATGAGCGCCACGCAATGGCGATGCTCGCACTCGGGGTGAACCCGTATACGGGAGGTCCTGAGGACGTGATCACCCCGATCGTCGAATCGTTCGATGGCACGCAGATCGGTGACGACCGATACATCAACGACGACGTGTTCGCACTCTTCCCCCTTCTGAAGGCCGGCTACAGCAAGAACGACGAACTCATCAAGGACATCGTGGCGTTCCTCGTAGACGAGCAGGAGGGCAACGGCTCGTGGGTGAATAGCGTCGACGTTACCGCTGCTGCCATCCAAGCCTTGAAGCCGGTCTCCTCCCTGCCAGGAGTATCCGATGCGCTTTCTGACGCAGAAGGCTATCTCCGCGAGGAACAGGAGGCAGACGGCGGATTCGGGGACGCGTTCGCGACCGCATGGGCCATCCAGGCCATCGAGTCTCTCGGTGACTCCCCGAACTCGTGGAGCGTAGGCGACAACACTCCCCTCTCGTACCTTGCCGAGCTTCAGGAAGAGGATGGCGGGCTTTCCGTAACGCCGGATACCGATGCCAACCGCGCATGGGCGACCGCGTACGCGATACCGGCCGTTGAAGGAGAGACCTGGTACGGCCTCATGGATAGCGTGTCCCGTCCGAGCACCGCGAAGACGACTACACCGTCTTCAGATGAGGAGGAAGTGGTGCTAGAGATGGAAGAGACGATCGAGCAGGTACTGGCCGAGGAAGAGACCGTGTCTGAGCCTCTTGCGGAAGCCTTTACCTACGCGACTCCTCCTAGCGCGCCTACGACTCGCATCGCGCAGGTACCGGCCAGCCCCTCGGTTGCCGAGCTTGAAGTCGTTATAGAGGAAACCTCGGCACCGCAGACGCTGACCGCAAGCGCCGCAGACGCGAGGGGCGGGTCCTGGCTCATAAGCGTCCTCTCCTCATTCTGGAGCGGAATCGTATCCTTCTTCCAAGGACTGTTCTCCTAAACGAAAAGGCTCCGGGTTTCCGGGGCCTTTTACGTTACGCGGACGCGCGCGCTATCGACTTTGCGAGGCGGGACTTCTTTCTAGAAGCCGTATTCTTCTTGATGACGCCAGTCTTAGCCGCCTTGTCGATCGCCTTGTATGCGGCCGAGAGCGAGGTGGAAGCGGCCTTGGTGTCTCCTTGGCCGACGAGCTTCTTCACCTCCTTGGTGGTGGAGGTGAGGACGCGCTTCCTGCGGACGTTGAAGACGCGCTTCTTGAGGGATGCGCGGTGTGCCTTCTTCGCGGATTTAGTGATTGCCATGCGCCAAATCCTACGCTAGGGCGCCGTAATGCGCAAGTTTCAGGGCCAAAAGTGGTACGATACCCGTATGATCAGGCAGTTGGCGGGCACGGTACTCGAGGTGGAGGGCGCATGTGTCGTCGTGGATGTGTCCGGATGGGGCGTATCCGTGAGGACCCCCTCCCCCGAGATGTTCCTGCCTGGCGAGAAAGTCACCCTGCGGACGTACCTAGCGGTAAAGCAAGACGGAGTCGAGCTCTACGGCTTCAAAGACCCTGCCGACCTCAAGTTCTTCGAGCTCTGCCTTACGGTGCCGGGGGTAGGTCCTAAGACCGCCCTCTCCTTCCTCGTGCGCTCGCCTCGCGAAGCGCTCGAGGCTGCGATTGGCAAGCGCGACCTCTCCTATCTCACGAGGGTGGTCGGCCTCGGGAAGAAAGCCGCAGAGAAGCTCATGGTCGAGCTATCTGAGAAGATGCAGGTTTCCGGCGAGGAGCATCGCGGGGATGATGCGGAGGTGTTTGATACCCTGGTGGCGCTCGGGTACACCGACCGAGAGGCCCGGAAAGCGCTCGCTGCTGTCCCGCTTCACGTCACTGGCCGCGACGCGCGCCTCAAGGCCGCGCTCTCGCAAGGGCCTTCCTAATATATGGACGCGCTTAAGAGCCTTATTCAGAGCATCCTTCCCCGCCGGCTCTACCGGGCGCTTCTGAAGCCATACCACCTCGCACTCTCCTTTGTCGCCGCTTTCTCCTGCGGCTTTCCGGCAAGCACCATGACGGTCGTCGCGGTGACCGGGACCAAGGGCAAGTCCTCCGTTACGGAGATGCTCTATGCGGTCCTGCGCCACGCGGAACTTCCGGTCGCGGTGGCCGGCACCATCGGCTTCCGCATCCTTGATGAGGAGAAGCCCAACCTCTACAAGATGACGATGCCGGGGCGCGGGTTCATCCAGCGGTTCATGAAAGAGGCGTACGGGAAGGGCGCGCGGTACGCGGTCATAGAGGTGACGTCGGAGGCCACGCTCCAGTTCAGGCACTACTTCCTTTTCCTGAACGCCCTCGTATTCACGAACCTCCAGAAAGAGCACATCGAGTCCCATGGATCGTTCGAAAGCTACGCCCGCGCGAAACTCTCGATCGGCAAGGCGCTCGCGCGTTCGCCCAAGCGGCCGAGGGCTATAGTCGCGAATGCCGACAACCTGCATAGTGAACCGTATCTTGCGCTGCCGGTGGAGGAGCACCTCCCCTTCTCGTACATAGACGCATACGACGTAGAGCTTAGCCCCGGAAGTGCCGCGTTCACCTATAAGGACACCCGCTTCTCGATCATGCTTCCGGGAAGCTTCAGCGTCATGAACGCGCTTGCGGTCATCAAGACCGCGGAGTTCCTCGGCGTGCCGCTCGCGACTATCGCGGAAGGGCTCGCGAACCTCAAGCGCATCCCCGGACGCACCGAGCGCATAGAGGAAGGCCAGAGCTTCCATGCGGTCGTCGACTACGCGCACACACCAGACTCCCTCATGGCGCTTTATGAGGCGTACCCGGGACGGAAGGTCTGCGTGCTTGGAAATACCGGAGGCGGCAGGGACACGTGGAAGCGCCCGGATATGGGCAAGATCGCCGACACGATGTGTGACGAGGTCATCCTGACCGACGAGGACCCGTATGACGAGGATCCCCAGAAGATCGTTCAGGAGATGGCCAATGGGATGGAGCGCACGCCGCGCATCATCATGGACCGCCGCGAGGCCGTCCGCACCGCGCTTACGCTCGCTCGCCCTGGAGACTCGGTTCTCATCACCGGCAAGGGTACGGATCCGTACATCATGCGCGCTAAGGGGGCCAAGGAGCCTTGGAGCGATGCGGAGGTAGTGCGCGAGGAATTGCGCAAGCTCGCGGGCAAATAGTTGCTATCATATAGGGGCATGCGCTCCGACATCCTCTTCTTCCTCGGCGTGTTCGTGTTCCTCTTCGTCGCGTGGGTCGCGACCGGCGGCCCTGAGAAGCCGATATCGTTCGCGGGCCCCTTCATCACCCCTATCACCGACGCAGGAGAGGAGCAGCGCGGGTACGGAAGCTTCTGGGAAGGAGGTGCTGCGGACGACAACTGGTGGGACTGGAGCTGGGACAGCGATCCCAATTCTGCACAGAAGGAGATCTGGAAGGCGCAGGACGAGCTATCGGACCTGCAGCGGGACCTGCAGGACGCGCGCCTCTTTGGGAATCCCTCGGTCTATAAGGATGTCGTCTCCATCTCCGGAAGCGGGCCTTCCCTTGCTAGCGCGGACGAGGACGAGGAGTACGTGACCATCTCCGTATCCTCCCGCGCCGAAGGGGCCATCAACATGGACGGCTGGCGCCTGGTTTCCGTGCGCACGAAGGAGTCCGCGGCGCTCCCTAAGGCAGCGGCGGTGTTCCGCTCCGGGAGCGTGAATCAGACCGCCCCACTCACGCTCTCTCCCGGTGAGCGCGCGATCGTCGTTACCGGCCGCTCGCCAGTGGGCGTCTCCTTCCGTGAGAACGCGTGTTCGGGATACCTCGCTGACCGCCAGGACTTCAAGCCGTCCCTTGCCGCAAGCTGCCCAGCCCCTATGGACGACTTCGAGCGCTTCTATAACGGAGGCGCGCGCGACTACCAGAGCTGCAAGGATAGGGTGGCCCAGGTCGAGCGATGCTCTACGAGCGGGCGGAGCGGGACTTCAGGCTCGTGCGGAGAGTTCATGCGCGAACACTTCACCTACAACGGCTGCATGACGTACCACGCAGCTGACCGCAACTTCTGGAGCAAGACTTGGAGGGTATACCTCGGCGAACGTGAGGACCTGTGGCCAGAGCGTAACGAGACCATCAAGCTGCTTGATTCCCAAGGCAACACGGTCGATCTCATCTCATACTAGAAAAGAAGCCCGTGCGGTGCTACGGTAGTGCGGTATCCGCCTATAGCTCAGTTGGTAGAGCAGCTCCCTTTTAAGGAGACGGTCCCTGGTTCGAGTCCAGGTGGGCGGACTAAAGTGACAAAGCGAAGCGCTCGAGCGCTTCCTTCAGCGGCAGGTCCCTTCCGCGAGAATCCGAGAGAAGCTCGATAAGGTCACGCGATAACTTACGTGCTTCTTCCTTGCTCCATCCGCGTCCTCCCTTCTGCATCATGTCGCGCGCCTTCCAGTGAAGGAGCCCGTGCACCGCCTCCGGCGCATCTCCCAGTCGATACGCCTTCTGTATCTCCTTCCAGAGCGTCCTGCCGTCGCGCGCGGCAAGCGCGTTCACCAAGGGCGCGTTGAAGCCGCGGTCCGCCTTCTTGGGCGCATCGAACGAGAATACCTTCGTCGCTATCGCTTCTATCTTCTTAGCGCGCGCAGGAAGAAGCTTCGGTGCGAGTATCGCTACCGCGTTGGGGGTATCGGACAGCTTGGTAAGCGCACCAAGAACAAGTTCAGCGCTCTCGCTCTTTGCAAACGGGTCATCGAGAAGTACGAGCGCTTTCAAGAAGAAGAGGCCCTGCGTGCTTGAGACTTCCTCAAGCGAGGCTTCGGTCACCTCGTCAGCACCAAGTCGCACATACGCAACCTCGGGCGCCTTCTGTCTTGCCGCGGCCACCCATTGGAGCGCCTTCTGCCGCGCCTTCTCGCTATCGCTGCCGGTAAAGAGGTAGATCATATGGGCTCCATCTCTCCCCAGCTCTTCCCTGCCTTCGCTTCCGCGATGATCGGCATGCCTCCGGTCTCCTTTTCAGAGAGGACCGATTCCATGATGCGCTTTATCTCCGGCACCACTTTCTTTACCTTCGCCTCGGGAATCTCGTACACGAGCTCGTCATGCACCTGGAGCATCAATCGCACGTCGCTGTCGATCACCTTATCTATGCGCGCCATGGCGAGCTTGATGATGTCTGCCTGCGTTCCCTGTATGGGTGCGTTTATAGCCATGCGCTCGGCCTGAGCCCTCACATACGGAAGGGGCGACTTCATTTCCGGGAACTGGCGCCGCCTGCCGAACAGGGTCTCGGTGTACCCGTTCTTCAGCGCGAACCCTTTCGTCTCCTCAAGGAACTCGGAGAGCGTCTTGAAGGTTTCGAAGTAGTCCTCGTAGAAGCGGTGCGCCTCTGCGGTAGTCGTGCCGAGCTGCGCGCGTAGCGCATTCACGCCCATGCCGTAGAGGATGCCGAAGTTGATGATCTTGGCGCGGCGACGCATCTCGCGGTCGACCTGCTCGCTATCGACCCCGAAGACCGCGGCGGCCACCTCCCTATGTACGTCGCGTCCTGACTTGAAGATGTCGATGAGCTTCTCGTCCTTTGAAAGGAGCGCGGCGATCCTGAGTTCGATCTGCGAATAGTCGAGCGCGACGAGCACGGAGCCCTTGGGAGCGACGAACGCGTTACGTATCAGCCTTCCGCGGTCGGTCCGGATAGGGATGTTCTGCAGGTTCGGGTTCTGGCTCGCCATGCGGCCGGTCGTGGTGCCCGTCTGCACGAACTGGGTATGGAGGCGCTTGTCCGCATCCAGAAGTGGCGGAATGCTCTCGACGTACGTGGAGAGGAGCTTCTGCACCTGCCGGTACTCGAGGATGTCGTCCACGATCGGGTGCAGGTCGCGTATCTTCTCGAGCTCGGATTCCTTTGTGGAGCGCTGTCCTGTGGAAGTCTTCTTCTGCCCTTTTGCCTTAAGCTGCAGTTCGTCAAAGAGGATGTCGCCGAGCTGCTTGGGGGAGCTGATATTGAACTCGTGTCCAGCCGCCTTGTAGATGCGCTTCTCGAACTGGGAGAGTTCCGCTCTATACCGGCTCCTCAGCTCCTCAAGCATGACCGTGTCAATCAACACGCCGCATGCTTCGGCCTTCCTCAGGACCGGGATGAGCGGCTTCTCTATCTCCTCGTACACCTTCTGCACGCTCGGCACCTCGGCAAGCCGGCGCTCAAGCTCGGCGTACGCGTCCGAGAACGTCTGCTTCTTCGTGTACGCAAGCACATCCTCGAGGGAGGGGTTGGTGAAATCGGACATGAGAAGCCACAGCATCACCTTCGCCTCCTCAAGCTTTTCGGGGTCAACGTCCTCCTGGGGCGCCTCCTCTTCTTCCGGCTCCTCTCCCTCTATCGCAAACAGCACGCTTTTGACGCGCCCGCGAAGCGAACGGAAGCCGAGCTCATCGAAGAGCGAGAGGATCTTCGGCATCGAGACGTTGTCGTTACGCTCCGTGTCCTTGAGGGAGAACGCGATCGGCGCGTCGGTCCTGATGGTCGCCAGCATCTTCGAGAACTGCGCGTCCTCCTCATGCTCTTTGAGGAGGTTCATGATGCGTGGCTTTACGCCCTTTTTGAGAAACGCCTCCTCGTCCTTGTGGAGCGCCTTGTATATGTCCTCGATGGTGCCGAACGTGGTGATGAGCTCGGTCGCGGTCTTCTCGCCGATACCAGGTACCCCGATGATGTTGTCCGAGGGGTCGCCCCGGAGGCCCTTGTAGTCGGGAATGAGGGACGGATCGAACCCGAAGCGCTCTTTGACTGCCGCTTCGTCGTACATGATGGTGTCGTTGATGCCCTTCTTGAGGGTGTACACCTTCACCCGGTCGCTATCGGTGAGCTGGAGGGTATCCATATCGCCTGAGGCGATGACGACCTCTATATCCTTCTCGCCCCTAAGCTCGTGCGCGATGGTGCCGAGGATGTCGTCGGCCTCGAACCCTTCCCGCTCGTATATAGGAATGCAAAATGCCTGGAACACCTTCCGCGAAGTGCCGATCTGCGTCGAGAGCGCGTCGTCCGATTTCTGGCGCGTTGCCTTATACCCTTCGTACGCCTCGTGCCGCACGGTCGGCTTCGGGAGGTCGTAGCAGGCGGCGATGTAGTCAGGCGAGAGGTCCTGCATGATCCGCAAAAGCATCGCGGAGAGCCCGTAGAGTGCACCGGTGGGCTGGCCATCTGGTCCCTGGAAATCAGGGAGCGCGTGGTACGCGCGATGGATGATCGCGTGCGCATCAAGCAGAACGAGCCGCTTCCGTTTCTTAGCCATAGATAAGTTTCCGTGCACCCTCCCCCAGCACCTCAAGGCGCAACCTATGGTCCGCCTCTGGCAGAGCGTCCGCCACCTGCTCCGGCCACTCAAGAAGCACCAGGTTGCCGGGATCCGCGAGCACCTCATCGAACCCGAGCGGCGCGAGCTCCGCTCCGCCCTGGAGACGGTACGCGTCTATGTGCACAAGGCGCTCAAAGGGAACGGACTCGGGAAGCGCGTATATCTTCATAAGCACGAATGTAGGGCTCTGGACCGTGTCCGCTATCCCGAGCGTCCTCGCAACGCCCTGCGTGAATGTGGTCTTCCCTGCGCCAAGCTCTCCCGAAAGCGTCACGAGGGTTGCGCCCTCCTCCTTCGGAGCGAGCGTCTGGGCGAAGCCTGCCGCAGCAGCCTCTGCCTCTTCGAGAGAGTGGAGCTCCTTTTCCATGGGACCATTGTACCAATTCGTGCATTTCGCGTAGCCTCTGGGCACCGGCCGCGCTATCATGGCCGTATGACCGTACGTTTCGACAGCGAGGCAGAGGATGAGAAGCTTTCCGCCATCCACGAGCGGGAGGAGGAGGATCTCGCCCGCATCGTCGCTGACAAGTACCGCGTTCCCTACATCGACATCTCGATGTACCCCATCAACATGGACGCTCTCCGGCTCATCCCGGAAGCCGATGCACGAGCGGCCGAAGCGCTCGTGTTTGATAAGAACGGCAAGCACCTCCTTATCGCCTTCCATTCCGTTGAGAATGAGCATCTGAACCGCGTCCTTCATGACCTTGAGACGCGCGGGTACATCATCGAGCGCCACATGGCCAGCAGGCGCGGCCTTCTGAAGGTGTTTGAGCGGTACGAAGACCTCTCGCTTGCTGCCGAAAGCAAGCAAGGTGTCTTCGACATCTCCGGCGACGAGCTCACCGAGCTCACCCATAAGCTCGACAACCTCCCGTCGCTCCGCATGTTCCTCACGGATGCCGTGAACCCAGCCAAGCGTGCGCAGACCTCCAAGCTTCTTGAGGGCATTCTCGCCTCCTCCCTTTCGCTGCGCGCTTCAGATATTCACATCGAGCCGGAGGACGCGACCATCCGCCTCAGGTTTCGTCTCGACGGCATCCTCACCGACGTCTTCTACTTCGATGCCCATGCCTACAAGCTGCTCAACTCGCGCATAAAGCTCCTGTCAGGACTGAAGCTGAACGTCGACAACCGGGCGCAGGACGGCCGCTTCTCGGTCGTCGTCAACGAGAAGGAGATCGAAGTGCGTACCTCGCTCATCCCAGGAAACTACGGCGAGAACATCGTGCTGCGGCTCCTCGACCCTTCCGGCATCGAGCGGTCCTTTGCGGATTCAGGCATCCACGAGAAGCTCTACAATCGCCTTTCGATAGAGATACGTCGCCCTAACGGTATGTTGCTTACGACCGGCCCCACAGGTTCCGGAAAGACCACCACGCTCTACTCCTTCCTCAAGGAAATACACACCCCCGATATCAAGATCATCACGATCGAAGACCCTATTGAATACCACCTCCCGGGCATCGTGCAGACGCAGACCGACGGCCGCGAGTATACGTTCGCCGCCGGCCTGCGCTCCATCTTGCGCCAAGACCCGGACGTCATCATGGTCGGCGAGATCCGCGACATGGAGGTCGCGGAGACCGCGATCCAGGCAGCGCTTACCGGACACTTCGTGTTCTCCACGCTTCACACCAATAACGCGGCGGGAGCGTTCCCCCGCCTTATGGACCTCGGCATCGACCCGAAGACCATCCCATCTGCGGTTACGGTAGCGATGGGTCAGCGGCTCGTGCGCACCTTGAATCAGGAGACGAAGGTCCTCAGGAAGACCACGGACGAGGAGAGGCGCATCATGGAACGGGCCTTCTCTACCCTTGCCGACCAGACACTCATGCCCGCATCCTTTGACGAGGTCTGGGCTGCGCAGGAAGGAGAGGACGACAGTGGGTACAAGGGACGCACCGGCGTGCACGAGGCCATATTCATGGATCAGCAGCTCGCGGACCTCCTTAGGATGGGTCCGTCCTCTGCGGAGATTGAAGCGGAGACGCGCAGGCAGGGCTTCCTCACGATGGCGCAAGACGGCATCCTGAAAGCGATACGCGGCGAGACGTCCCTAGAGGAGGTCTTCAAGGTGGTGGATGTACCGAGAGAATAGCAAAAGCCCCGGAAATTATCCGGGGCTTTTACCGCATCGCACACACAACCCTCCAGGCAGTCCGTCCGAAAGGACGGGTGGACAAGTCGCCTGAGGAGGTTCCCAGCGCTCCGCGTCAAAGCGCGGTACCAGGAGGTCCTTGGGGAAATGCCCGAAGCCGTCAAGCCTTGCCTAGAGGGTTCTATGTGCGATGTAAATGAAAAAGGGCCTCTGAAAAGGTCCTCACGAGGCCGTCCCTCATGTGCTAGAATAGTAGCACCACCCCCTTTTTATGTCAAGTACTCCGGCAGATGTCAAAGACAGGGACCGCCAGCTCGACGCCACGCTCCGCCCGCGCGCCTGGGAGGAATATGTAGGCCAGGGGCATGTAAAAGCCAACGTCCAGATCGTCCTTGAAGCCGCCAAGAAGCGCGGGGACATGCCCGAGCACATCCTCTTCTACGGTCCGCCGGGCGTCGGCAAGACCACGCTCGCGCACCTCGTCGCCGCATCGCTTGATGCGCCCCTTAAGAGCACCTCTGGCGTCGCCATCGAGCGCGCGGGAGATCTCGCTGCTATCCTCACCAACCTCGAGCCGGGTTCGGTCCTGTTCATCGACGAGATACACCAGCTCTCCTCGAAGATCGAAGAGCTGCTGTACCCTGCCCTTGAGAACGGCACGCTCGATATCGTGCTCGGGAAGGGTCCGTCAGCGCGCACGGTGGAGCTCGCGCTTCCCCCGTTCACGCTCGTGGGTGCGACGACGCGCGTCAGCCAGCTCTCGGCACCGCTCCGCTCCCGGTTCGGCGGGGGCGTGTACCAGCTCGACTTCTATACGGATGAGGACCTCCGCTCCATCATCGCCCGTTCTGCGGACGTGCTCGGGCTTAACGCGCCTAGTGATGTGGTCGAGCGTATCGCCGCACGCAGCCGTGCGACCCCGCGTGTTGCGAACGCGCTCCTTAAGCGCGTGCGCGACTTCTCTGAAGTGCATGAGCGTCCGTTGTCGCCTCAGGTGTGTGATGAGGCGTGCCAGCTCTTTGGCATAGACACCCTCGGCCTCACCAAGGACGATCGCCGATATCTCGAGACCCTTAGGGACGGCTTTAAGGGAGGGCCTGCGGGCATTCGAGCGATCGCGTCCGCGCTCCATGAGGACCCGGACACGGTAGAGAATATATACGAGCCGTACCTACTGCGCCTTGGGTTCATCGAGCGCACGAGTAGGGGCCGTGTGCTCACCGCAAAGGGTCGGGAATACCTCGACGTGTAGCTATGGTGCCGGGCATCCTCGTGTTCAGATGGGTTATGATGCCGAATCCTGAGAGGGCGCATGCGAAGCTACTCATGTTCGGCGAAGGCCCTGATATCGCGACTGTATACATAGGAAACGCTGCGTACCATGCGAGCCTTGCGGAGGTGATCCGTGACGAGGTCGGGACCGGTCCCCTGCTCGCTGCGGCTGATGTCGACAAGAACGGAGAGGTGACGAGCTGGAAGTCCTCCGGATTCGCGTTCGAGACGCCTGAAGAGCTGCGCCAGCCTATCGCGCACCTGTTGCGCGAGCATGCGAAGAACATAGAGGACAGCTGGGCTACTACGTAAGGAAGGTTTGTGCTGCGGTGCGTATCGCGGCATTCATCTCAGGGTCCCCGTTCGTGTGCCCTGAATTGACCCAGACAAGCGAGAGGTTGCTGCCGTACGCCTGTGAGAGGTCGTGCGCAGAGACCGGCGGGGTGCACATGTCGAACCTCCCATGGATAAGCACGCATGGAATGTCCTTGATGGCATCGATGGAACTTAGGATGTGGTTCTCTGGGACGAAGCACCCGTTCAGGAAGTAGTGCGTCTCGATAGAGGCTACCGCTGCGTTATCCCGGTCCTCGAGTACCTCCTTCTCAAGCCTTATGGGGTTGTATCCGATCGAAAGCAGCGTGCACTCCCACAATGCCCATTCGTCCGCGTGGCGCTTCGCCTCGGCAGGGTCTGTGCTTCGCACCTTCTCTGCGTAGTAGCGCATGACGGTATCACCGTTCTCCCTGTGCGCTTCTGGAACGAGCGCGATGAACCGGTCCCACGCTTCCGGGAAGTAGGTCCGGAGCGTGCCGTCGTTCACCATGTCGACCTCGAACTTCCGCGCGAGAAACACGCTCCAGAGAAGCAGCTTGGTGACGCGCTCAGGATGCGCGATCGCGTACAAAAGCGCGAGGGTCGATCCCCACGATCCTCCAACTACGTGCATGCGCTCTATCCCGAGGTGCGCCCGCAGCCGCTCTATATCCTCAACGAGGTCCTGGCTCGTGTTGTGGTCGACGCTCGCAAACGGCGTGCTTTTCCCTGCGCCGCGCTGGTCGTGGAATATCACCCTATGTTTCCTGGGATCGAAGAGAGTCTTCATCTTGTCGGAGAACCCGCTTCCCGGCCCGCCATGAAGGCAGAATATAGGGGTAGCGTCAGGGTTGCCCCAGTCTTCGTAGTAGAGCGTGTGTCCGTCGCCTACGCTTAGGTGTCCGGTAGCGTTTGGGGTGAGGTGGGGAGTAGGCATGGCAAAAGTATAGCGTAGGCAGGTCTGCAGGGCTTTGGTACAGTTAGACATATGGCAGGACACAGCAAGTGGGCCCAGATAAAGCGCCAGAAGGCCGTCACCGACCAGGCACGCTCAAAGGTGTTCGGGCGCCTCGCGCGTGTCATCACGCTCGAATCGAAGAAGGCGGCAGGTAACCTCTCCTCCCCTTCGCTTCAGGCGGCGATCCAGCGGGCCAAGGACGCGAACATGCCCAAGGACAATATCGAGCGCGCTATCGCCAAAGGAACGTCCAAGGAAGCGAACGACCTAGAGACGGTAACGTACGAGTGCTACGGCCCGGGCGGCAGCGCCTGTATCGCAACGGCCGTTACGGATAACCGAAACCGCACGACCCAGGAGATAAAGCACCTCCTCTCCAAGAACGGGTACGAGCTTGCGGCGCCGGGTTCCGCGATGTGGGCGTTCAACAAGCTTCCTGACGGTACCTTCTCCCCGAACGAGCCTTTGGTAGATCTCTCGAGCGAGGACGAGCAGAAGCTCTTCGATCTCCTTACCCTCTTTGACGAGCACGAGGACGTGCAGGAAACGTATACCAACGTCCGCGGGTATGAGGATACTAGCGATTGACCCGGGATATGACCGCATGGGCATCGCGGTCCTCGAGGGCGATCCGAGCAGGCCTACCTATATATGGAGCGATTGCGTGACTCCGCCTAAGGGCGAGCCGTCCCAGAGGCTCGCCATAGTGCAGTCGTCGGTCGAGGCCGCAATAGCCGAGCATGCTCCTGATGCGCTTGCGATCGAATCCCTCTTCTTCAGCGTGAACAAGAAGTCCGCGCTCGGCGTCGCAGAAGCGCGCGGGGCGGTGCTTGCTGCTGCGGGCAAGGCCTCGCTTCCCGTTCGGGAATATTCTCCGCAGCAGGTGAAGCTCGCCGTCACCGGATATGGCGCTGCTGATAAGAAAGCGGTCATGCAGATGGTCCCGAAGCTCGTTTCGCTTTCTCCAGTAAGCCGGCTCGACGATGAGCTCGATGCCATAGCGCTCGGGATCGCCGCGCTCGCCGATCGCTATCCCCAAGGCTAGCTATCCACTATTGCAAAGGGTATCCCATTTGCTCAAATAGAGGGGCTCACGTCCAAGGCGGGAGTACCAATAAGCTTATTTCTCTCAGCATGATGCACGACGATTTCGATACTCGCGACGACGAGGAGACCACCCTCCCCCTCGACGACGAGATGGACGAAGATGAACTCACGGACGACGAGGACGATATGGACGATGATGTCCCCGTCGTAACCGGAGACGACGAGGACGAAGCAGAGTAAGGAAACGGCCCGCATCCGCGGGCCGTTTTCGTGCTAGTATGCCCCTATCATTCCCATGCCGCGCAAGAAGAAGCTTTTCAAGGACCTGTCTGTGTTTCTGAATGATCCGCATCCCCTGATGCGCATCAGCTATATTGCAGGCGGCATCCTCCTGGCCGCGATCGGATTGACCCTGCTTTGGATCGCGTTCGCCCCGGCTCCTGATTTCGAGTCCTTCCTCAACCGCAAGATCGCGCTTTCCACGAAGATCTACGACCGCACGGGCGAGATCGTCCTCTATGACCTCAACACAGATGTGCGACGCATCACCGTTCCCCTCTCTGAGATATCGCCGTACCTGCAGAAGGCCGCCATCGCCATCGAGGATGATAAGTTCTACGAGCATAGCGGCGTGCGCCCCATCTCCATACTCCGCGCGGCGATAGCGAACGTGCAGTCTGGCGAGTTCTCGCAGGGCGGATCCACCATCACCCAGCAGGTGGTGAAACTGACGGTACTTACCGGCGAGAAGAGCATCATCAGGAAGGTCCACGAGTGGTTCCTCGCCTGGAAGCTTGAGAGCAAGTACACCAAGGACCAGATTCTCGAGATGTACCTGAACGACGCGCCATACGGAGGTACGCTCTACGGCGTTGAGGCTGCCGCGCGCGCATACTTCGGCACATCCGCAAGCGAGGTCACGCTCGCTGAGGCTGCGTACCTTGCGGCTATTCCGCAGCGCCCCACGTATTTCTCCCCATACGGCAATAACCGCGAAGACCTCGATGCGAGGAAGAACCAGGTGCTCGACCGCATGCTCCATCTCGGCCACATCACCAAGGAGCAGTACGACGAAGCTATGAGCGAAGTCGTCGCGTTCAACCCTACCCAAAACAGCTCCATCATCGCTCCACACTTCGTCTTCTACATACGAGAGATGCTTGAGGAGAAGTATGGTGCTGACGTCGTCACTCAGGGACTGAAAGTCATAACCACGCTCGACGCGGAGCTGCAGCACACCGCCGAATCGATCGTGTACCAATACGCCCTTGAGAACGAGCAGCGCTTCAACGCATCAAACGCTGCTTTGGTAGCAATAGACCCTAAGACAGGACAGATACTCGCTATGGTGGGTTCCCGAAGCTACTTTGATACCGACATCGAAGGAAACTTCAATGTCGCCGTGGCACGTCGTCAGCCAGGGTCTGCGTTTAAGCCGTTTGTGTATGCAGCCGCTTTGGAGAAGGGCTTTACCCCGCAGACCGCGGTGTTTGATGCTCCCACCCAGTTCTCTACCGCCTGTGCGCCCTCTGACATCTTCCGTCGCGAAACGCCTTGCTATGCTCCGGGCAACTACGATGATAAGTTCCGCGGTCCGATGACCTTCACCACCGCGCTCGCGCAATCGATCAACATCCCTGCGGTGAAGACCATGTACCTTGCCGGCATTGATAATGTGCTTAATCTTGCGACTCGCGCAGGTATCACGACGCTTGATCTGAGGGAGGAGGATAAGTCCTTGGCGCTCGCGCTTGGCGCGGGCGAGGTGCGCCTCCTTGAACTGACTAACGCGTACGCCACGTTCGCTAACGACGGCGTGTACCACAAGGCTACCGGTATCCTCCGGGTCGAGGACGTGAAGGGCAAGCTCCTTGAGGAATACAAGGAGGACCCGCAGCAGGCGGTCGACGCCGGTGTCGCGCGCGACCTCAACTGGATGCTCTCTAACAACGAGGCGCGCCAGCCGCAGTACCCTCCCAATAATCCCTTCTACTTCCCCGGATTCGACGTCGCAGCCAAGACCGGTACCACCAACGAGTACCGCGACGTCTGGACGGTAGGTTACACCCCGACGGTCGCGATCGGCGTCTGGGCGGGCAATAACAACAACAGTGCGATGGTCAGGGAGACCGCTGGCTACGTGGTCGCCCCGATGTGGAACGCGGTCATGCAGGAAGCGCTTAGCCGCTACCCGCAGGAATATTTCGGGGAACCAAGAGGCATCCCTGAGAACGCGCCCCCTGCACTACGCGGCCAGCACTACGACTCGACCGGTGCGCACAGCATCCTCCACTATGTGAACAAGGACAACCCGCTTGCAGGCGGCACCTCCCAGGGCGACGGGCAGTATCCGTACTGGGAGTACTCGGTCAGGTCCTGGGGCTCTGGCATGCAGACAGGGACATCTACCGGCCTTATCCAGGAGATCATCCCGCCTGGTTTGCTTGAGGAGCTACAGGAGCAGCTGCGGGAGCTTGAAGAGGAGAACGCAGAATAGAAAAGGCGCCCCTCGGGCGCCTTTTCCGTTACCGTATCGCAGTCACGGTGATTCCCTCTCTCTGAAGCATCTCCTTCGCTTCATCGAACTTAAGCGTAAGCGCTGACTTGAGTAGCGGCTGGACCGTGAGGTACAGGGTACCGTCCGTGTAGCGCACCTGCTTGGGAAGGACCGTTACGCCAAGCACCCGGGTAAGCACCTCTGCGCACGCCCTCCTCACTTCCGCCTCGCGTATGCCGGGAACCTTGTGGCTCTTGAGGAGGTCGGAGAGCGACTTCATGCTACTGGTTCATCGGCATCACGAGGTACAGGAATGAAGCGTCCCCTGCCCCGCGGATGACCAGAGGCCTTCCGATGCCGCTAGCGGAGAGGGTGAGGCTTTCCGCAGGGATGAGGGAGAGCGGTGCGGAGAGGTATCGGTGGTTGAACGAAAGCTCGATAGTATCACCGGTCACGGACGCAGGCACCGCTTCCGAGGTCTCGCCCACGTCGTTATTTCGCGCCGTAAACGATACGTTCTTCTCGGAAGGATTCATGGCTACGCGCACCTTCTGGAAGGTGTCGGAAAAGATGGCGGTGCGCCTGAGCGCTGATTCGAGGTCCTTCTTGAGGACCGTAGCCTCTGACACGAACGCCTTCGGGATGATCTGCGCGTAATCGGGATACGAGAGCGTCACGAGCCGTGTGGTCACTGTGCCGGAAGGCCAGGAAAACGCGCACTGGTGCTCATCGATAAGGACCTCAACCGCATCGTCCGGGATGGTCTGCATGATGTCCACCGCATTCTTTGCCGGGATGAGTATGGAAAACGCTTCAATCTTCCCGGATACTGAGAGCCGCTTCTCAGAAAGCCTGAAGGAATCGGTTGCAACCGCCTTCAATATGCCTCCCTCAAACGAAATGAGGATGCTCGCGAGCTCGGGACGCACGGTCGATGGCGATGCGCATGCGGCGACTGACGCGATGAGCGTCTTTAAGGATGCGCCTGGAAGCGAAAATTTGGCCTTAGGCGCTTCCGGAAACGGCAGTGTAGGGAAATCCTCGAACGGGAGGGTCTTCACCTGGCTGCGGCCCATCTTTGAGGAGATAACGACCGTCTCGCCGGCGTATTCGAGCGACACGGAACCGCTTCCGGTAAAGGAGGAGGTGATCTCCCGGAGCGTGGTCGCAGGTATGACCGTGACTCCCGGTGCCTTGATGTCACCCGCGACCTTGAAGTCGATGCCGGTCTCAAGGTTCGTCGCACGCAACTTTATCCCGTCATCCCCCGCGACCACCGCTATACCGGAGAGTACCGGCAGCGTTGCGGAGCGCCTTTCCGCGAATCGTGCGACACTCGCCACCGCCTGAGCTAGTTCTTTAGTATTTACAGTTATTATCATGATCAGCTCATTATTATTAGGCGCGTGGATAGGTGGATACGTCCTATATATCCATAGTATACGCCCTTTCTTTGGAACCCCTAGCCCGAAGAACCTGTGGGAAGACCCCTTGGATAACCTATGTGGATTGGGGATTAGTCAGCGCACAGGAAAAGGAGTGTGGAGAACTAACCCTGTTGTACCCACCTTCTCCCCGGATAAGGGAAGAGCAATCAGGAGGTTATCCCCAGCTATACCAACAGGCTCCGGATGTCCTGGATCTCCTTAGCGAGTTCGGCATCGGTCAGTACCTCGCGCTTCACCTTCTCGCAGGAGTGGATGACGGTGGTATGGTCGCGGCCCCCGAGCTTGGTGCCGATAGTCGGGTACGAGACCGAGAAGTCCTCACGCAGGATGTACATGATGACCTGGCGAGGCCTGACCACTTCCCTTCTACGGGTCTTCTCATAGATACTCTCCTCGTCTATGCCGTAGAACTCGGCAATCTTAGTGACCACGTGTTTTACGGATACGGTCTTCGTGGGACGTGAGAACGAGCGCAGCGACTGCTTCACTTCAGCGATATCTGGCGGAACGCCCTTCACCTGGGTGTGGCAGACGATCGAGTTGATGACCCCTTCTAGCTCGCGGATGTTTCCTGAGATAGAGGTGGCGACGTATTCGACCACCTCGTCTGAAAGCATGACGCCGTTAGCGGCCGCCTTCTTCTTCACGATAGCCATACGGCTCTCGGTGTCCGGTTCGCCGATATCAATAGTCATTCCTGCAAGGAAGCGGCCCCGTAGGCGCTCGGCGATGTCAGGAATAGCAGCTGGTGCCCTATCGGACGAGAAGATGATCTGCTTGTTGTTGTCATGGAGTGTATTGAAGAGATGGAACACCTCCTCCTGGGTCTTCTCCCTCTTAGCGAAAAACTGCACATCGTCCATGATCAATAGATCGTAATGGCGGTATTTCTCCTTGAAACGGTTAGCAGTACCGTTCTGGATAGCGTCCGTATACTCGTTACCGAACTGCTCGGAGGATAGGTAGTAGACCTTCCGGTTCGGATACATCTTCTTGAACTGGTTGCCGATAGCCTGGATGAGGTGCGTCTTCCCTCTTCCCGTCTCGCCGTATATGAACAAGGGGTTGTAGAGGATGCCGGGATTCTTTATCGCAGCTTGGGCGGCTGCGTGCGCGAGCTCATTGAAGGAACCCACCACGAACGTGTCGAAGGTGTAGCGGGGATTGAGATTATCACTCTTATTCTTATAGAAATCATTCAACGGAAGCTCGACGGTAGGTTGAGGACGCTTCGTTTCCTTAGGCTTCCTGGCGATGTCTTTTACGATGTCGTACTCGATGTTCCTGAACTCGTAGGAGACGCCGCGGACGATCTTGAGGAGGAGCGTATGGAACTTCTTGAGGTACCAGTCACGGAAGAACTGGCTTGGAACGCCTATGTGCACGACATTATCCTCGATCTTTACGATCGAGCTGTCGCGGAACCAAGTATTGAAATTGGCGGGTGAAATGGAAAGCTCGACCTGACTGAGCACGTACTCCCATAGCTCATGAGGATCGGACTTGTTCATCGTTGCCGTATTATACGCGCCCCAGGAAAAGGCGAAAGCGTGCAGAATCTTGCCTTTATGAAGTGCTGCTGGTACTATCCTGTGGACAACTATGCCAAAGCGCACCTACCAGCCAAAGAAACGCAAGCGCGCGAAGACGCACGGCTTCCGCGCACGCTCCGCTACGCCTTCGGGCCGCGCGGTCCTCTTGCGCCGCCGCCGTAAAGGCCGCGCAGAGCTTGCGGTATAAGCATGATTCCACGCCGTCTGCGTCTCTCTAGGAAGGATTTCGAGAGCGTCGTACGCGGGAAGGAGCTGATGCGGGCCTTAGGCCCGCATTTCTCCATTTCCTATGGACCGGCGCCCGAAGGGGGCGGCTGCGGCATCGTGGTGCCCAAAAAGGTGGAGAAGAGCTCGGTGAAGCGGCATCTTCTGAAGCGCCGCATCCGGGAGGTTCTCAAAGGCTACTGCTCTTCCGACAGGGTCCTCATCGTCTATGCCCGCCCAGGAAGCGAGAAGCTCTCGTTCGAGGAGCTTTCCAAGGAACTTTCCGAGCAGATAGAGCAGCAAACGGCATAATCTGGTACTCTTGGGGAACATGATCGGCTTTTTCCACGAATTCCTCTACATCCCCATCTATAACCTCCTCATCTACCTCGTCGGCGTCCTTCCAGGCGGCGACGTGGGCCTTGCGGTTGTTATCGTGACCCTCCTCGTTAAGGCCATCACCTTCCCCCTTTCCCTTTCCGCGCTCAAGACACAGGCGGCGATGCGCCAGATAGAGCCGAAGCTCAAGGAACTGCGCGAGACCTACAAGGACGACAAGCCAAAGCAGGCTGAAGCTATGTTCGCGCTCTATAAGGAGCACAAGATACGTCCGTTCTCGAGCATCCTTCTCATGCTCATACAGATCCCGGTCCTCATCACCCTCTTCCTGGTGTTCCAGCGCGAGCCAATCGACCGGGTGAACCCTGAGATCCTCTACTCGTTCGTCACCGATCCGGGTACCTTCTCCGCACTCTTCCTCGGCATATTCCTCATTGCCGGACACAACATCGTACTTGCGGTCATTGCGGCGGTAACGCAGTTCATCCAGGCGCATTACGCCATTCCGCTCCCCCCTAAGCCCGCACGTGACCTCACGAAGGCGCCTTCCAAGGAGGAGATGGGCGCGGAGTTCGGCCGTGCGATGGCCATCCAGGCGCGCTACGTGCTTCCGCTCGTCATTGGATTCGTCGCCTTCACCTCAGGTGCGGTCGCGCTCTACCTCATCACCAGCAACATCGTCGCGCTCTTCCAGGAATTCATCGTCAGGAAGACAGGGCTTAAGGCCAAGCCCGCCGCATAGCAAAAAGGCCCCAGTGGGGCCTTTTTGCTATAGGTCGTACGCCCACAAGGACCCGTCCGTCTTGTTCTTGAAGACGAGCACATCGTTTCGGCCATCTACCGAAAGCCCCACCATATCTACGGGCGTACCTGCGTGTCCTGAAACGTCGATCATGTAGTACGCAGTATCCGCCGTAAGGTCGACCATCCACAAGCGGTCGGTCATCACCGCTGCTCCCTGGTGCCAGTCATCCGGCAGGTTCCCGGTCGGAGCCTTCGGCACGCCGCAATAGAACACCTCTTCCCCGTACGCCCACACGCACTTCTCTGCAAACGTTGCCAGAGGAATCGACTCGACCGACCCATCCCTGCGGTCAAGGAGCCCCATGCGCAGACTCTTGCTTTCGAGGTACGTGAAGATGACCAGGTTCCCGGAAGGGCTCGGAAGGACCGAGAGGCCGCGGAACGGTCCGATGATGCGGCTGAACGCGCCATTTGCTCCTACCGTAAACGCGTACCCATCAAGCTGGGAAGAAGGTTTCGTAGCGGCGATGAACGGACCGTTGGAAAGATGCACGATGAGCGAGGACAGCGTCGAAGAGAAAATGGTGCGGGCATTAGTGCCATCTATGTTGGCGACCGTAGCGACCGAGCCCTGGGAGGTCGGAAGCAGGGTCATCAGGGTCGTCGTACCGCTCACCGACACCTGCCCGAGACCGCGATCGAGGAAGTACCCTCCGTCTCCAGTCGCCGGAAGCGCATATGTCTCGACGCGCTCCTCCGTATCGCTGGTACCACTTAGGAATCGTGCGAACGCCATAGACCCGTCGGTAAGCCATGCGGCCTCCTGGATGCCTGGAAGAGTGCGGTTAGAGATGCGCTCCAAGGTGCGCTCGTGGAAGCGATACGAGTACACGTTGCCGCTTCCCCGCTCGATATAGCGAATGTCTACCTCCCCGCCAGCAATAGTCGGAGAGCTCGTCGCCTGGTTGGTGAGCGCGACTGCGACGGCGCCAAGCGCGACCGGCCCGGGTGTGATACGTATCAGCTGCTCGGTAACGATCTCTCCTGCCTGAACCGGGCCCTGTGTGCCAGGGCCATCGTCTGGAGTAAGGGGAACATCGTCCGCTGAGCCGAATGTATTCTCGTCGACGGTGAGCGTCGGTTCTGTATCGAGGAGGAAGAATAGGCCAATACCGAGCCCGATAAGGACTATGGCCGCGGCGACGATGAATAGTGCGCGCTTCATGATTATGGTCGGCGGCACACCATATGCGCCTGCACACACTCAAGATGGCCTTCAGGTTCACCGTACGCATTGGTAATGGCAGTAATCTCACCTCCCTGGCAGTCCCTAGTCGTCAGGTCCCCCATAAAGGGCAAGAGGTCTTCCCAATCAAGGCCGAAGCGGTCTATAGACTCCACAACCCGTCCACCATCGCGCGAGCAGCCGCTCCTGAACTCTCGATACCGCTTGTCGTTATCGTTGTCCGGAATCGGCCGCCATACCTGGCCGCCAACCCTAAACTTCGCATAGTTGGTGCTGAGCGCTGCGCACTCGACGAAGCCCCACGCGCTCCCGTTCACGGGCTCGTCGTCATCGCCATAGTCATAACGCTCGATGAGATGTCTCAGGGATTCAGGGATATTCGACGGTTGGCAGAAGTTGTCGCCATATTCCCGTGCTGCTTCAGGGCTATCAACGCCGCGGAAGCTCAAGAACGCGTTCTCCACGTACGGAGCAGCAGGGTCAATAGGTGATTCGGTATCTCCCCCGGGCTGAATCTCTCCGGAGAACTCAGACGCAAGTTCGCTTGTCGCGAAATTGAGCTCGAGGATTCGGGGATTGATGATGCCGAACACGATGACCGGTGAGAGGACGAGTATGAGGCCAAGGACCGCGCCCTGGATAAGGGACCGGGCCTGCTCATTCTCTGAGATGCTTCCCTTATTAGTCATGAACTTGATGCCGCCGTGCATGATCTGGAACACCGCAAGCGCGGCCGCGACACCTATACAGATCTTGTAGAGGTTATTGAGGAAGTCGGTGAGCGTGTTGTCATCCACTGCATCCGGGAGTCCAGGTAGTCCTGAAAGCGGCACGAAGGTGAGAGAACCACCGGTGACCTCTTCGGTAGGAGGCGGCGTCGGCGGGTCCGTCTGTGCGAACGCGGCTACCGGCGAGAGGAGCGTAAGCGCGACGAGAAAGTGGAGGATGTACTTCATAGCTATAGTCCGAATATACCAAACGAGTCAGCCTCTCCGAACCGGACGGTGAGAGCCGTCTCCCCCACCTGGAAGAGCTTGCCGCCCTTTGCGTGCGCAGACAGTAGCGCAGAGCCCCTTCCGTTTCCGTTTGCGCGGACAGTAATATCGCGCTCCCCTCCGCTCTCGACAGAGTTTACGTCCCAGGTCAACACCGGCGTGCTCGGGAAGTAGTACGGCACCACACGGTATGTCTCCTCACCACTTGCCATAGTGACGGAGCCTATAAGGGCGTTATCGAACAAAGGGCCAAGGAGCGGATCGTTCCTGTAGATACGCAGGACCGGATCTATGGGAGAGACGAGCGTCTGCGCGTACGCAACTACGGACTCATCCTGTGTGGTGACCGTGACGGATATACGAGCATCGCGGTACCGCACCGGCGCGGTAGCCTCTATTGAATTCTTGCCTATGCCCGACGCGCTCTGCAGCACCTGGGAACCAAGCCGCCAGGTATAAATGAGGTTCTGCGGAGCAACCGGAGACCCTGGGGAGGTGCGCACATCCGGTACCGCAACCAGTCGCACCCTCCCTTCTGAGGCGGCTAGGCTTCCCCCTCTATAGAACGGGTGCGCCGTTGAAAGCGGCTCCACCACAAGGGCTACATCCGCGGCGCGCAGAGTCAGTTCCTTTGTGTGGGTCTGGCCGCCGTTGGTTATGGAAACGGAGACGGTAGTCGCCTCTCCCGGTGCCCCCATGCGGGCATATCCCACGACCTGGCCGCTCCCTCGCTCCACCTCCTGCCCGTTCACCCGTATCACTACGGTGGAGGCTGCAAGATTTATGAGGGTGCTTCGCGGGGATATGGAAACGCTCTGGTACGGGCGTGGGAATTCAGGATTGATAACGAGCGAAAAAGGCTCGGTGGAGCCGATTCCCTGCGCGTGGACCGATAGGCCAGAAAAGAGGAGAACGATGACGAGTGCAAAACGGTACAACCGCATATCCGTAGTATACCGCCCCATGCCCTATCGAGCGTGATTATTAACCACCCTTGAAACCGTGCCCGTGCAGTATCTCGAGCCCGCTATTCAGGAGCTTCACGACCCTAGTCTCCTTGTAATGGGCCATAAGGACGAGGACGGTAGTTGCAGGTACGAACTTGAGGAATGGGATGAACTCGACGATGAACATAAGGAGGTAGCGGTTCCAGAACCACTTGATCATCCTCCCTTTCCACCATCCGCCGCTCATCTTTCCGAGCATCCATAGTGCTATGACGAGGGATATGCCAATGGTAGTAAACGTTGTCACAATGATGCCGAACCCCGTCGCATCGATCGAATCGAGAATGTCCTTGAGAACAGCCATGGAGGCGATCATGACCGGAAACTGGGGCTTCTCTGGCGGGCCTTGCAGCATCTGCTGCACATGCCCGTCTTCAAGTTCCTCCCCGCCGTCCTTAAACAGTCGTCGCAAGGACTCCAAAGCCCGCTGCTTACGCTGCTGCACCTCTTCCTCTATCGCGCGCTTCGATGCGCGTACGGTGGCTTGTTCGACCGTCGCTCCCGCTTGGCGCGTTGCAGCACCCACAGCAGCGCGCGTCCCTGCGGCTCGTGCCGCGGTCCCTGCTGCAGCTGCGATAAGCGGGGCCGGCATATACCCTAGTTATACCGCACACAGCGTTACTCCACCCCTTCCATCCGCTCCTTCTCCTTCCGTATGGAAAGGAGCTGCGAAGGGTCGGAGGTGATGATCTGGTCTTCGGTGTAGGAAGCAACGATGCGGATGGCCACATGCTTGAGACCCGCGAAGAAGAGGCCTTCTCCCACGCCTGATTCAAGGAGCAGGTACTTCTCCTCGTCAGTGAGGTTGAACGTCTCCTGGAGGATGTCGATCGTGGTCGGAGACTGCTTCAGCAGGAGCTGTATGGAGGAGTTCGTGAGAATGGGCCGCCCGTACGGGGAACGAAGGAAGTCCTCCACATCCTGCGTGATGGTCGCAAGCCCCAGGTAGTACTTACGGCCTCGCTTTGCCATGGAATAGAGGAAGGACGCAGTATCATCGGACTTCATCATCCACCACGCCTCGTCGATTACGAGAAGGCGCCTCTTCAGCTCCTGTCTGACCGCGTTCCATATATAGTGCGTGATGATGTACATTGCGACCGGCTTCAGGTCGTCTTCCATATCGCGCACCGAGAACACCACGAGCTGTTTGTTGATGTCGACGTTCGTCGGACGGTTCAAGAAGCCTGCCCAGGTACCCTTCGTGTACTTGGAAAGGCGCTGCACCAGCGACTCACTCCCCTCCATGCCCGACAGCACGCTCTCAAAATCAGATAGCAGGGGCGGCTCCATGCCGGTGAAGTCGACATCGCCGGTGATATCCTTGAGCGCGTACGTCTCGGTGATGGCGCGGTCGATGATCGCGTCCTCTTCAGGCGAGAGACCGCCGAGCATGATGCGGAAGAGTCCGACCAGGTTGATGATGTTGTTGCGGAGGATATCAGAAGGCTCCTCGTCCTCCTTAACAGGTGGCAGATCAAACGGGTTGATGTGGTGCTCCGAGGAAAGAGAGATATTGAACGTGCGCCCGCCGGTCGCCTGCGCCAGGTACTCGTACTCGCGCTCAGGGTCGATGACGATGACGTCTGTATCGAACATGAGGGAGCGCAGGATCTCAAGCTTCACTGCGTAGCTCTTTCCGGAACCTGACTTAGCGAAGACTACCGAGTTGTAGTTCTCGAGAGAGAAGCGGTCGAAGAGGACCAAGGACGCGTTGTGGCGGTTGAGGCCGTAGAGGATGCCTCGGTCGCTCGTGAGGTCAAAGGAAACGAACGGGAACAGCGACGAGAGGGGCGAGGAATTCAGTTTGGAGTGGTACGCGAGCTCGTCCATCGCAAGCGGCAAGGTGGAGCGGAAACCCTGCTCCTGCTGGAACAGGGCAGGTTTGGTGTACACGAGCTTCGCGTCGAGGATGCCGCGGATTTCCGCCTCGACCTTATCAAGCTCCTCCGGCGTCCTTCCGTAGATGGTGATATAGAGGCCTACCTCGAACAAGCGCTCCTGCGCCTGCTGCAGCTGGTCGCGGAGGTCTTCCAGGTCGCGGTACGCGGTATCGAGCATAGGGTCGCGCACAAAGCCCTTCTCTTCGCGCTCGGCGATCTGGCTCTGCACCTCCGCCACCTTCTTCTGGAAGCTGCGCATGACGATGCCGGTCTCAAGAGGGTGTATGTGTATCGCCACATCGAGCTGCTTCGAGAGGTTGATGATGGGGGTGAACCAGCTATCGGAGAGGAAGCGCGGATACGAGATGGTGTAGAACGTGCGGGACATCTTCTCCCCGATCTCGAGTCCCTGCGAGTTAACCTTGAGCGCTGCCGGCGCGATCGTATCAGCAAGATCAAGCTCCCCTGCCGCGTAGATATCCTCCGGGAGCACCGGTGCGAGCTCCGGCTCCTCTCCCTTATTCTTGTTGAAGAAGTCTAGTAGTGCCATAGGTATTAGGAAACGCGGATAGGGTTCTCGTGCTCGCTCGGGTTAAAGGAGCGGTACAGGAGCTCGATGATCTCCTCGGTGCCAAGGGGAACTGCGCGGATACCGCTTCCCTGGAGCGCGCTTCCCACGAGCGCCATGCGCTGCTCGAGCTGCGCACGCTGCTCGGCGAACGAGTCGTGCCCCTCCTCCCCTGTCGTAGGTGCATCCTTCTTAAGGAACGGAAGCGCACCGGATACCGCAGTCACGGGCGCAGGACTATACGGCACCGCGACATAGAAGAGCTTGGTCATGATGTCCGTGCCCTCGATGAATGACTGCACGAACTGCATGTACTCGCGTAGCTGGATGCGCATGAGTTCGGACGTCTGCTTGTCCATGCGCTCTTCTAGAAGAGCGAGATACGGGCGGATATCCATCTTCCTTGAGTGCACGACTATCTCTACCGAGAAGTCGAGCGTATTGAGGAAGTTCTGGAACCCGCCGATGATTCCCCGCTGCTCGTCTTCGGACTTAAGCGCGAAGTTTATGGATGAGCACATGAGGATACCTCGATACCCGCCATCCTTGAGGATGATGACCCCGTTACGGATCTCCTTGACCGGCACAAACGACTGGGAGGCTTTTGCGGCAGGCATCTTAGGAAGGATTAGAGCTATCCTTGATATCAAGAGACCACGCCAGGTCGTGCAGCCGGTTCTGGGAAATACCCAGCTTCTGACGCACCTCAACCGCAGGCGTTGTCGGAGCCGGTATAGCAGCCTTATGCTCCTCCCTTTTCCAAAGGTACAGACGACTCCCGAAATAGTAGTTGAAGCCAGCTTCGAGGATCTCAATGAAGGGCTTGTTGTTCACCTTATAGAACGCGAGCGCGAACGTGAATATCGCAAGCGGTATCGCAAGCGCGACGCCGATGACGCGCGGCAGATATAGCACCAGCGCGACGCAGATGCCGACGCCTCCCGCGATGTAAATGAACTGCTTCAGAGAAAGCGGTCCAAATATCTTCTCCTCCACTTCGATGAACTGCGGTACCTGGTACTCCATCGCTTCTAAGTATAGCAACACCCTGCATAGGGCGCAGGGTGTACTTCATCTATACGGGCTCTCGGTATGGATCTGCGCCATACTCCTTCTTGATTGGTGTGTTCGGTTGGGACTCTACCGTCGGAAGGTTGGGTGGTGGGGGCGGTTCCCACGTACGCTCTTCCCGAAGTGGCGGCGGAGGTGGCGCGGGACGCTCTTCTATCGCCGGAGGAGGTGTTGGGGGTGGAGGCGGCGCTTGCTGCGGGTATGCCTGAGGTGGCGGCTGTGTCGTCATGTACGGCTGCGGGATCGCGGTAATGGACACAGGCACCCAGTACGTCTGGGTCTGTGCGCCAGGCATGTACTGCTGCGCCTGGGCTGCTTGGGCCGCCTGCATATCCGCCTCCATGGTCCGCACTCCCCTATCAGGCGGCGGAGGTGGGGGCGGAATTGGTGTTGGTGCCGGAGGTGGTGGTGTGGTCTGTGAGACGGGCTCGGGAACTCGCTGCGCCGGTGCGACCCCTACTTCCTGCTCCTTTTTCCGGAGCGGCTTGAAGACATCCTCATTGATGTCGACCATAAGGCTCTGCACTGTCCCTTCCCCGATTCCAGCGGCACGGAGCTCCTTCATGAACTCGGCCGGTTCCTCCTGGCCCAGAAGCATAAGGAGAAGCTCGTTCTGGAGCACTCCTCCCTGGTCTACATGGAGCTGGTACTTATCCATGAGCGAACGGACCTCGTTAGAGAGGTCGCTCACCACATACTCCTGTACCGGGCGCGGCACCTTCGCAAGAAGCTGGGCGATGCTCTGTGTGAGTGTGGGTTCGTCCATGTCTAGATTCTACTAGGCATGACCATGATCTGCAGCATGCTCTGCCGCTGCATCGTCACGCTTAGATTCCTTGTGGCCCTCGTCATGGATCGCATCAGCAATCTCACCAGTACCCGTCTTCAGTGAGGCCTTCAGATCCTCAAGGGCCTTGGTGGTGCTGTCCATACCTGCGTTCTTGCGAATACGCCCAACCGCCTCATGATCCGCATGCGGACCCATGGTCGGCTGCATGATCCAGTTATTCGCGCTGTGTTCATATCCCTCAATCATCGCGCGATTCTTCTCGGCATCACCCAGCTTGTTCCATTCCTTCTTGCGCTCCTTGAGGTACTCAATACGTTCCCCGCGAGTAAGATCCTTCTTGAACGGCTTACCCTTTGCCTTAACATTCTGGCCGCTAAGACCACTAGATTCCTTGAGCCAATCCCCTTCCATCTTCTTGTACTCCTTTTCAAGTCGATTGAGCTGCTCTTGTTCGCCATGAAGTATGGTCTCATCAACCTTTTGCTTTCGCAGCTTGGCAATTTTCGCTGCCTGGTCCCTAATCTCCTTCTTCTTGCCGCCAAGTTCGTTCTCCCTCTCCTCTTCAAGGTGATCAAGCTCATGCTGTGCCTCTTCGCCCATCGTTGCGGCCGCATCAGTCTTCTTCTGCCGCTTCTCCCACTTCTCGCGATCCTTATCCGCCTTCTCATGAATGCCATGGAGGCCGTGTGCCGCGGTCTTGTTAGGACCACCCAGGCTGTAGCCAGCAGACTTGAATGCCGACTTGGCGACACCAGACTGCCGGAGATCGAAGCTTGAGTGTGTCATCGCATCCGTACCTGCAAGCACCATGCGGCTGAGGCCCGGGCGCTTCTGTAGCCATGCGCTCTTCTCCGCCTTCTGCGCTGCCCAGTTCGCAGCTCCGCCCACGGTCCTTCGGCCTACGAATCCGATCGTGCCTGCAGTCGCGCCGGTCGCGGTGTTCACTGCAAAGCTTGCACCGACCGCGCCCATATTCTTTGCAAGCTGCATTGCGGCGATCATGAAGCCGATCATAAGGGCGAATATGAGGAAGATGCCGCCCGTGCTTGTGTTCGAGCTCATAAGGGCATCGGTCAGGTTCGCATCGCCTGAGTTAAACGTCGCTCGCGCGCCCTCCATGATCTTGAGGCCCACAAGTATGAAGAGGATATAGAGAGGCGCGAAGAACGATTGGGAGATGAGCATCTTCCACCACTTGCCCGACTGCTCCTCGAACTGAGGAAGCGCCATGCCCGCGAACCCGAGGGGCGATAGGACGAGCAGAATCATGAGGACGATGGCGCGTATCACGAACATGATCGCCGCAGCGCCGAGCGTTATGGTCATGATGACCATGAAGATGGCCATGCCGCCGTGCATCGCGAGCGCACGATATCCGTCGCCGGTTATTATCGCCCCCAGTTGGTTCGCACTGTCGCGTATGCGGAAAATGTCCGACATGCCGGATGCCTCAAGCACCTTGCCCGCGATGCCGTACCCCACACACGAATCGGTCGCCCCGGCCGTCCTACAGTCGCCCTCAGATGCAACGTCGTACATCGTCGCCGCGAACACATTAGACACATCGACGATGGCGCTTGAGACGAACAGGCTAAAGTTGATGAGGATTGCGAAGATCACAAGCCTGGCGAGCGCCTTGCCGACACTGAAGTGCCCGATGTTGAGAATGGTCTGAAGGCCTATGAATATGAAGCCGAACAAGAGGAGGATATTGCCGAGGTCCCTGAGAATGCTCCAAGCGATCAGTAGGCCCTGGGAATTGCCGAAGTATGTCGCGTAGTGGAAGACGGTGACGAGCATTACCCAGTTGAGGAACGAGCCGACAACGCCGAGCATCCAAGCGAAAAGCGTGGTGAACACCCACGCGAGGAGTGCCACGACCTTAGCGGCGATATCGCCGATACAAAGCAGCAGGTTTCCGTTGACCAAGTTACAGCTGCTGTCTGGACCAGGTGGTATGTTCTCTACCTCACCGCCGACTCCATCGGGCACGTCCTCGCCGTCTGGTGGTGGAGTCACAGGATCTGTCGGGTCTTCTGGGCCGGTAGGTGGCGTCGGAGGTGAGAGGCCCTCGGTCGACACGCTCACTCCCGCCGCGACGTTATCGGTGACTACCTTTATATAGTTATCGCGCACGATACCTCGCTGCGCGGGTGTACAGCCGTCCTCATCAAGACAGTTATCAAGCGCGCTCCTATATATACCTGCCTGCGCCTGGGTAAGCCCGGTCTTACTGGCATTCGCAAGCGCGGCATCAAGTGATCGTCCGAAGTACTCGATTTCCGGCATGGTCATCTGCTCGGTCCCCGTGCCTACAAGCGGCGCCCCTTGCGGCCAGTTAGCGGGAGTCTGTGCGAACGCAATCTGCGGCACTGCTCCTATAACCGAAAGCACCATCGCGGCTGCGATAGCTAGGGTTCGAAGAGGAGAGAGAGTGCGAGCGAGCGCGTTCATATGGAGGCTAGGTCCCGCATTCACGTACGATCTCCATCAGCTGAGAGTATAGGGTGCCGCTACTATCGCGGGCGTCATTCTGCGCCCGCGAGACTGCAGACGCGCTCGGTATGTTTCCGGAAGAGATTAAAGTGACATACTCGTTACCGACCGTGCTGAGTGTGTCCGCTCCACCGGTAGCACCCTGTGCAGGAATGCGCGAGATGAGGTTATTGAGCGCGGCGAGCGCCTGCTGCGAACGGGACATAGCAGCATCAGCGTCTGAAAGCGTCTGTGTTACGAGTTGCTGGCGCACTTCCCTGTCGGTGCAGGTGCCAGCGCCCTGAAGCGCCTGCTGCGCACGCTGCCCTGCGCTGCGGATGCGCTCCCAGGCGGACTGGTACGACTGCACGCTGGAGCGGTCTGCAGTCATGCGCACACTTAAGCCCTGAGATGAGTTGGTGGTACTGCGCGCGTACTGGCTCGGGTCAGTGGCGCGGTTGAGAATTGACGAACCTCCGCCTGAAGATGGGCGGGTAGTACCAAGAAGTCCCGAAGCGCTCGCGACCTGGGTCACCATCTGCACCGCAAGCGCCGCGACGATCTCGTCGATAGAGTCGGCGAGCTCAAGCTGGTCCATAGGTGACTTGAGCGTGTCACTAAGCTGACGCTCGATCACCGTGCCTGGTGTCAGCGTATCGTACTTAAGACAGCCCTCATCAGAACCGAGCGAGACGGTCTCGGGATCCGCGCGAAGCGTACACTCGCCACGCCATGACATGAAGCCTCTTCCGTACATGAGCTCCTGCAAGCGCTCGAAGGCCTCCGCCTCGATCTGCGAGCCGAGCTCCTGGCCAGCGATGTAGTGCGCGCCGATAGGATTGTTCGCCTGGTCTAGCCATAGCGAGAACCAGGCGTTGAAGCCCCCTTCCCTGAAATCCCCATCAAGGAACGCGCGATCGTTCCTCGAGTACTCGTTGAGGGTGTAGCGGAGCCTGCGCGAGATGCGGTCCTGGCTCGAGTTCAGGTAATACGCGGTACCCACACCTAGCGCCACCTGCTCAAGGAACGGAGAGTCGATCACGTCAGCGTTGAGGTTCTGGAAGAACTCCATCGCAACCGTATCGGCCAAGCCGCGAAGGTTTCTATTGAGGTCGGTGACGAACGCAGGAGAGCCTTCGAATCCGGAGTTGATCCAGGTCACGATACTCCTCGTCATCGACTGGATCGCGGTCTTAGCGACCGTCCACGCAAGCGAATTAAGAAGATGCATGATGGTCGCCTGGAGGCTGGTGGCGCCTGCGGTCGTAGTATCTGAGATCGCGATCTCGGTGATCATGGCGAGCTGTGCGCCTACCTCAAATACTGGAATAGGAGGAGGAACTTGGGCATGCGCCTGCGGCGTATGTACAGGAAGTACAGAGCCCCCAACTATGGAAAGAGTTATGAGAAGTGCAACGAGTCGAGTACCGAGAGTTTTCATAGATCAGGAGCCGCAGCTGCAACAGTAACGATTATCGCGCCAGGCGTGCCGGCCGCAGGCGCACCCGTTACAAGGATCTCTGCGGCGATACCTTTCATCGCGATGACGACCTCCTTCGAGCTCGGCTGCAGGAGCGCGAGGCCGCCAAGCACTGCAAGCGGGTCTTCTTCGTATGAAGCGAGAGACTCTGTTGCCTTCGCGAGCGTATCGAATGCGCGGATAAGTGAAAGATGCTCGTCTGCAAGCGAAGCAGGTACGGTGACCGATACGAGCCCGCTTGCGATCCGCTGATATGAAGCGGAAAGGCGTTCGAGCTTCGGCTGCGCCGAGTCGTCGCTGTTCTCGATGAACTCATGCGCGAGTGTGATTGGGTGCGCCTCGTCCGCCGCGACTTCGTACTGGCGGATGACTGCTTCTACCGCGCCTGCGTAGCTAAGGGTGTCGGTGCTGCCGACGCGTACCGCAGCCGCGGTGTAGTTAGAGGAGAGCTTCGTTCCCGCCTTTTGGGAGAACTCGCCGAGGAGCCTCTGGATGAGCGCGTCCTGCTGCTCCTTCGTAAGCGGTGTGCCCTGCCAGTTGGCCATGTACGCCTCGAAGAAGGATCGGGAGAATTCCTCCGTCAGAGTGCCTGGTGCCGCGGTCATCCCTGGAATGGTATCTACGGACACTGGTCCGTCGCCGGTATTGGTAAGGAAACGCTGGGTCGTAAGGATGCCGGTACGTGCTGCTTCCCCGTCTGAAATGCCGTCGCCGTCAGTGTCCGCAACATTCGGGTCGGTACTATAGAGAGATTCCTGCCAATCGGGCAGGCCGTCGCTATCGGTATCCTTTGCAGCATACTCGCGCAGCAGCTCGTCGGTAGACTGCGCACCTACGAGCCTCGAGGAGAAGAATGAGGGGCCCGAGAGCACGTACGCACCACCCATGAGCGCTCCGGAAATGATGAGCGCTCCGACGATGCGCAATGTCCGTGTCGAAAGTGGAAGGGTTGGCACTATATATATGGTATCACGCACCGCGTTAGCGCTTCACTACTTGCACATGTGCATTACTCAGCTCGTAAGCGCCGCCGCGAGCGCCTCCCAAGAACCGAGCGGTACGTCCTCGGGCCGCACGTCCTCATGAAGGCCGGCCGCAGCAAATGCACCTCGCACCTCCTCCTTCCCTGCTACCGTCTCGAGGTTCTTCATGAGGCGCTTGCGCTTGTGCGCAAATCCGGCACGCAGGATCTCAAAGAAGCGAGCTTCTGCGGCTTCATTTCTGAACGGTGTCTGGATGTTTCGGACGGAAAGCACGGCCGAATCCACCTTAGGAGCAGGCACGAACGCTCCCTTGGGAACAGTGAACTCGTACTTAGGAGTGCCGTACGCCTTCACGGAAAGCGATAAAAGGCTCTCTTTTTGGCTTCGCGCGACCCGCTCAGCCACCTCCTTCTGTACAAGAAGCGTCATAGAAGCGGGCTTATGCGCTGCGCTCAGGAACTGGCGGACTATCTCGCCGGTGATGTAGTACGGAATATTGGCGACTAAAAGGTACGGGCCTGATATCTCCTTTGGATCAAATTCCCGTACATCCGTATGTATAAGGATGAGACGTCCGGCCGCGATCTCTGCCGCAAAAGTCTCCTCAAGCTGGGGGATGAGTTCCCCATCGGTCTCCACCGCATACACCTTCCCACCCTTATTAAGGAGTTCGCGCGTAAGGATGCCGGTTCCGGGGCCTATCTCAAGAACCGTGTCAGCGGCAGATACGCCCGCAGCAGCGACGATGCGCTCGCTCGTCTGCCGGTGCATCAGGAAGTGCTGGCCGAGGCCTTTCTTCGCGAACGGGTGTCTCATGCCTCTATGATAAAGCCATCGTCGTCCCCGTACGCGTTCGTGTGTTCCATCAAGGACGCGTCGATGTCGTGGAGGAACTGCGACGGCTCCTGGAGATAGTCGGTGCCGTAGATGCGGCGTATGCGTGCCATGGTGAGGATGAGACACTTCCTTGCGCGCGTAACCGCGACATAGAAGAGCCGTCGCTCCTCTTCCTCATCACGCTCCTCATCGCCCCCCATCCCCTCGTGCGGGAAGAGTCCCTCTTCAAGTCCTGCGACGAATACGACATCGAACTCGAGACCCTTCGCCGCATGCACGGTCATCAATGTCACGCCCGATTTCCCAGGACGATCCAACTCGTCCTGGTCGCCCGCAAGCGCAGCATCCGCAAGGAACGCAGCGATACCCTCTTCGCCGGTGAGGTAGTCATAGCGCGCGGCGAGAGTAGCAAGCTCCTTCGCGTTCTCGAGCCGCTCCTGATCGTCTTCGCCGCCTTTAGCGAGTGCAGACTCGATGCCGCTCCTTTGCATCACGGCACGTACGAACACGGACGGCGTTGCGCCCGGCAGAAACGCGTTCAAGCCGTGTACCACTTCCTCGAACGCTTCGACTTTCGCCTTCTCGCCGGCGCGGAGTCCCTCGCGCTGCCCAGCAGAAAGCTTTCCGAGCGTTACCTTGCCGATGCCGCGACTGGGGAACTGCACGGCACGCATACGGTCTGCTTCGCGGCTCGGGTCTAGCGCAAGCCGTACCCAGGAAAGCACGTCCTTCACTTCCTTCCTATCAAAAAAGCGCGTACCTAGGAGGCGATACGGTACCTGCTCATGCAGGAACGCCTCCTCGACCGCACGCGACTGGAAGTTTGTCCTAAACAGCACGGCGATCTCCTCAGGCGCGGTGCCTGACCGTATGCGGCGCTTCGCTTCCTTTGCGATCCATAGCGCTTCGCGTTCAGACGTATCTGCTGCATGGAGCGTGATGCGGTCGCCGTATCCGTTCTCCGTCACCGATCGCTTCTCCTTACGGTTCCTGTTCCGTTCGATTATCTGGTTAGCTGCCTCGACGATGGTCTTGGTGGAGCGGTAGTTGTGCTCAAGCACGATGGTCTTTGCGGACGGATACGCCTGCTCGAAGGAGAGAAGATTGTCGATGGTCGCGCCGCGCCAGGTGTAGATGGTCTGGTCGATATCCCCCACTACGAACAGATTCCTGCGCTCTCCGCACAACAGTGACGCGAGCCGTCCTTGGAGCTCGTTCGTATCTTGGAACTCGTCGATGTGTATGAAATGGAACCGTTCCTGCACGAGCGTACGCACGTCGGCATGCTCCTCAAGGAGACGGACCGGAAGCAAGATGAGGTCGTCGAAATCGAGCGCCTTCTCCTTTTTCAGGGTGCTCTCGTACTTGGCCCATGCCTCAGAGGCGATACGGCTCTTGAAACTTTCGCGCGCATGCCGCTCCCGAAACGATGAGAGCGTGTGCCCCTCGCCTTTAGCCTTGGAGATGCGTGAGAGTATGGATCGTGGGGGAACCTCCTTCGGGTCCACATCGAGCGCCTTCAGCGCTTCCTTAATCGCGCGCTCGGAATCGTCGCGGTCGAAGATGGTGAAGTAGCGAGGGACGTCCAGGGGGCGTCCGTACTTCTCGAGAATCTCCCGTCCGAGCCCGTGGAAGGTAGCAACGAACGGCAGGGCGTTCCCTTCGAGCCTTTGGGAAAGGCGCTCCCTCATCTCACGGGCCGCCTTATTGGTGAAGGTGACGGCAAGGATGTTCTCCGGAAGGACGCCTTCTCTGATGAGGTGATAGATACGTGTCGTGAGGACCTTCGTCTTCCCCGAGCCGGCCCCGGCAAGGACTGAAACCGGCCCATGGGTATGGAGCACGGCTTCCTTCTGCCTGTCGTTTAGTCCGTCGAGGTACGTCACGATGGATACTATACCGGCGCACGCGCTATCCCCCTAGTTTTGGGCGCTTTTGCCCTTAACAAGACCTAAAAAGTGGGTCCTAGTAGGTTTTCAACACTTCTTCATGTCAACCGTTGACCGGGGTATTGGGCACGGTATACTTTCCGAGTCGTCTGATACGGTTGCATGAAAGAATGGCTTAGGTAAGCCATTTTGTATTCTGAAGAAACGCTGAAGCATCCACCACCACGCTATAAAGCCTTTACATAATCTTTCCGATTCTTCCCAGGTTCGCACGAATCGGAACGCATACTGGGCCTTCAGCCTCGTAACGGTGGTACTCACCACGTTCGGGGTCCTCTACCTCTCTCTTGCGCCTTCAGCCGGCGCATTCTGGCCGCTTATGACGACCCGGGCCGCTAACGGCGACTCGCCCGTCATCCATAACCCGAGCGTTCTCGAGCTCCTTTCCGCTACCCAGGCCGATGCCGAGGGTGGCGCGGATATCGCGGTTTCCGAAGGAGCGGCGCTCATGGCCAATACAGGGCCTGGCGGCAGCGCCTCCTATGTGGAGAGCCGCCCAGCAAAGGGCGTCATCACCACGTATACGGTCAGGGAGGGCGATTCCCTCTCGGAGATCGCCTCGTCCCACGGCGTTTCCACCAATACCATCCTTTGGGCTAACGATATTAGCGACGCATCCCTCATCAAGCCGGGCGTGGAGCTCATCATCCTCCCCATCTCGGGCGTCCAGTACAAGGTGAAGGAGGGCGATACCCTGAGCTCCATCGCGAAGCGCTATTCAGGCGATGCAGCGGATATCGCTTCGTTTAACGGCCTTGAGGCAGGCGCATCCCTCACGGAAGGACGCGTGATCATCATTCCGGGCGGCGAGCTTGCTGAGGCGCCGGCTAAGAAGAAGTCCTCCTCCTCTTCCTCAAAGAAGGCATCTCCTAAGGCCGCACGTTCCCTCCCTGCCCTATCCGGATACTTCGGCAACCCGCTCCCGGGCGGCAAGCTCTCCCAGGGCATCCACGGCTACAACGGTGTCGATATCGCTGCACCGTCCGGAACGCCTATCTACGCGGCAGCAGCAGGATCCGTAACGGTCGCTAAGAACGGCGGATACAACGGCGGATACGGCAGCTACGTCGTCATCAGCCATGGAAATGGCACCCAGACTCTCTACGCACACATGTCCTCGGTCGCCGCAAGCGCAGGCTCCGTCGAGAAGGGCGCCCTCATCGGCTACGTTGGAAACACCGGAAAGTCGACCGGCAACCACCTGCACTTCGAAGTCCGCGGTGCGAAGAATCCGTACGCAAACTAGAAAGAGCCTCCTCGGAGGCTCTTTCTCTTCCCTCATGCTCAGTTCAGGAGCTCGTCTATATAGTGCCTAACGGAGCAAAAGACCGCCCTTAGGCGGTCTTTTGCGTTTCCTACTGCATGTGCGCCTTGCAGGTAGAGGCTGCAGGGTCAGCGTTAAGCCGTTCCTCCTCTATCTCCTCTCCGCCGGCCGTACAGGTGCCGTACGTCCCTGCCTCGATGCGACCAAGGGCCGCAAGGACCGCGTTGTACCTGATCTCAAGATCGTTCAGAATGGCCGCGTTCTCGCCGTACCCCTCCATGAGGTCAGCCGTATCGTTAGGATCTGCCTCACGCTCCCCTTCAGGCGGAAGCGCCTCCCAGTCCGCGGGATTCGCAGGGTTCCTGCGCCCGAGGGTAGCAAGCTCAGCTTCGAGGCGGGCCTTCTCCTCTTCGAGGCGGCCCTGGTACATAGTTGTGTCGGTCATGACCGGAACTGTACCACACCCCTGCCCTCTCCCACTACTTGCCGCTCGCGTTTAAGCGGCTCACGAGCTCGAGGAACGCTGCCTCGTCGCGGGCGATGATGAGGGTCTCCTTGTCCTTGTATCCGTAAAGCATGAGGCTCCTGCCGTCTGCGTCTCGCAGTATGCGTACGTCGTAGTTTCGCACGACCGCATCGACGAACGTGGTTGGCGCAAAGCGCGGAGCCGGCGGCGCGACGGGGGTACTCGTGGCGCTAGTGGATGTCGCTGTGGAGTCGTCTGCAGGCGCCACCACTACCGGTGCGTTCGGGTATGAAGGATAAAGCAGCGAGAGCGAGCTTCGCATGGTTGTCTCCCACGCGAGCATGCCGGCGAACGTGCGCTCGAACGAGGACACCTTGAGTATGAAGAACGGGCGGGTCTCGTTTTTAGCATTTATAACGCCAACCGTACTCTCCGGGCGCACATTGCGCAGGAGGATATCAGGCGCCTGTATCGGAAGCGCTTTCACGATGGTGCCGCCTGCCTGAGGCAGCTCTATCTGAACGCCCTTGGTGGTGGAGCTCGCGGAGGTCGTGTATGTCACAAGCACGTTTCCTGCGACAAGCGGCTCCTCAGACACGTCCTTAAGAGCCCTCAGAAGTTCGGTGCCCGTCACGCCCTCAAGCCGCACGGTCTCATCTGCCTTAATGAGCGATGGAACGCCCTGGGTCACCGCAACGGTCTCGGGACGCGTGAGGAGATAGAGGACGCTGAAGCTGAGCGCCCCAACGCCAAGCACGATGAGTAGCGTCGCGACCAAGGTCGCGGGCTTTATCCCCTTACGGTACGTGCGCGTCGTGCGCATGACCGTGCGCGGCTTCGCGTCAGCCTGTGCGGCGAGCACGGAGAATGTAGAGGCGCGGCGCGTATCAATACGGTCGGCGAAATCAGTCTTGTAGCTGTGGAATGTCTCCGGCTTCTCTGGTGCGGGCCTTGGTGGCGGAGGAGGAGGCGGTGGTGGCGGAGGCGGAGGCGGTACCGGCGCTGGAACGGCCACGGGAACTTGCGCACGCACCTGTGCGTTCTGCGCGGCACGTGCCTTCAAGCGTGCAAGGATAGCATCGCGCGTCTCATTGGCGCCTGGCGCAAGTGGCATCGATGAGATAACAGGGTCAGGCGTCTTAACTGGCGCCGGAGCCGTCTGCTCGAATACGGACACGGATCCGCTTGTCGGCGAATCGTTAAGGTCGAGCGGCTCGTCTCCGGTCTTGCGGAGTCGGTCCTGCGTGATGAGCGACTCGTCTACCTCCGGCATCGTGACGCCGTCGGTGGTCTCCATCTTCTTCTCGGGTTCCGGCTTAGGCGCAGGCTGGGGCGGCTGCGCACTTCCCTGTGCCGCAGAGAGCGCCGCCATGTCCTTGGCGTACGTGCGCATGTAGCGCGACGAGTCGGTGATGTCCTGCGAGTCGTTGTTAGAAGAAGTGCTCATGCAGCAAGGTACGTGTATATCGATTATACCCGTTCACCGCGCACATAGGCGCGCGTCACTGAACTTCCTTAGCCCCGTCCTCCGATGAGGAAGCGCTTCGGGTCTTCGCACATATCTGTGAAAGCGTGCGCGGCCTCCTTCAGTTTCTGCGATGAGGAGCGGCCGAACGAAATGACTTCCACCTGGCAGCCCTCGTTCATATCGAGATACTCGATCAAGGGGACGAAGTCGCCGTCTCCCGTAGCGAGGATGACAGTGTCGAGCTTTGGTGCGAGCTTCACGGCGTCGATTGCGAGGCCGACATCCCAGTCGGCCTTCTTCGCGCCGTCGGAGAAGACCTGGAGGCCTTTCACCTTGGTCTCGATGCCTATCTTGGTCAGAGCGTCGAAGAAGTTTGATTCCTCACCGCTCTCGGTGCTGATTACGTACGCAATAGCGCGCACGAGCGTTCGTCCGCCGACCGCTTCGGAAAGCACGTTGGCGAAGTTCACGCGGGTCTTATAGAGATGCTTGGCGCTGTGGTAGAGGTTCTGGGTGTCTATGAAAACCCCGACACGCTGCGCCGGATGCTTGATTACCGGCATATGGGTGTAGATGAATGTATTAAAACGTGTGCGTCTGACGCACGGATATATGGTAGCACCTGCTTACGGTCAAAAAGGCGAAAAGCAGCTTGAGGCTGCTTTTCGACTACTTCTTGAGCCCGGTCTTCTTAAGGACCGCGTTGTAGCGGCGCTTGTCGTTCTTCTCGAGGTAACGAAGGTGCGCCCTACGGTCAGCGACCATCTGGAGAAGGCCGCGGCGGGAGTGAAAATCCTTCGGATTCTTCTTGAGATGCGAGGTAAGCTCCTCGATCTTCCGGGTAAGGATAGCGACCTGGACATCGGCGGAGCCGGTGTCAGCGTCGTGGCGGGCCGTCTTCTTGATGACGGCCGACTTCACTCGTTTCGTAAGCATTGGCCCAACCTTACCACACCTTGATAAAAAGCGCAAGTGTGTTCCGGTAGGCCTACGCTACCGCCTCCAGGTGCTCTCGGAGCCTTTTGAGAGCCTTCAGGCGCCAAGATACGGCATCCCGCTCCTCGTCCGAGAGCTCGGCGTATGTCTTTTCGTGGCCTTCTGGTGCGAATATGGGAGCCCAGCCGAAGCTCCGCTCCCCTCTCGGGCTCTCTACGATCGTTCCTTTCGCGCGTTCCTCGACGATATGCACGGTATTCCCGTCATGGTATCCGTACATGACGCACACTGTCGCGCCCCGATCCTTTCCGTCGATTATCCTACAGAGCCGTTCGTTGCCGAGTTCCTGCTCGAACCACTTTATAAAGGGCCCAGGCAGCTTCCCTAGGCCATGCATGACGAACGAGACGTCCTCGACGAGCACGGGTCGCTTGAGTGCCTCATACGCGCGCTCGGCCTTATCACGCACGATCTCCTCTGAAGACAGGGACTGTATCTCGGGTATATCAAGCGCAACGTGCTCCAGAGGAAGGCCCAGGTACCTACGTACCTCCTCTACCTTCCCCAGGTTTCCCGTTATGAAAGTGATGGGTGCCATTATTAGGGCCGCTTCTGAAAGCCTTCGAGCGCCTTCAGTATCTCCATAGGAACCGCGAACACGACGGTATTGGACTGGTCGGAGGAGATATCGTTGATCGACTGGAGCGTTCTCAGGTGGAGTGCGCCCGGCACGTTCGAGAGCACCTGTGCGGCTTGCGCCATGTTCTGGGACGCGGCGAGCTCGCCTTCTGAGGTGATGATGACCGCGCGCTTCTCGCGCTCCGCTTCCGCCTGCTTAGCGATCGTGCGTTCCATGTTCTCCGGGAGCGAAACGTCCTTCAGCTCTACGTTCTGGACCTTAAGGCCCCATGCATCGGTCTCAAGGTCGACGATCTCGCGGATGCGGTCGGCGATACGATCGCGGCTTGATAGAAGCTCGTCGAGTGTTACCTCGCCCACGATGTTGCGCATGGTGGTCTGCGCGTACTGGCTAATGGCGTAGCGGAAGTCCTCTACCTCGATGATGGCCTTCTGGGCGTCCGAGACGTTGTAGTAGATGACCGCGTTCACCTTCACTGGCACGTTGTCCTTGGTGATCGCGTTCTGATCCGGCACGTCCACTGCTTTCGTACGGATGTCCACCTTCTGGTACATCTGGAACACGGGAATGATGATGCGCCAGCCGGGCTGCATGATGCCCGAGTAGCGGCCCATGGTGAAGCGCACACCGCGCTCATACTGGTTGATCTGCTTGATAAGCGCGATCAGGATGACGATCGCTATTGGAATGAGCACTGGAAGCGTAAAGAGTATCTCCATATAGCACTATCGTACCAAGCGAACCTGCAGTTGTAATGAACCTATATTGTGCGAAGTGCTAAGATTCTCTTATGGAGATTGAGACCGCAAAGCGTCAGTTCCTTGAGCACACGGAAATCGAGCGCGGGCGCGCGGTAAAGACGATCGAGAACTATGACCGCTATCTCACGCGATTTTTCAGGTGGGGTGAATTTAAGGATACGGACCAGATAACCGAGGAGAAGGTCCGCGAGTTCAGGCTCTGGCTCAACCGACAGCCAGGTTCCGGGCGCGATTCGATGAAGCGTAAGACCCAGAACTACTACCTCATCGCGCTCCGTGCGTTTCTGAAGTTCCTCAGGAAGCGCGGCATAGAGGGAATGTCTCCTGAAAGGATAGAGCTCGCAAAGGTGCCAGAGCGCTCGCTCGACATCCTGACCCATACGGAGCTTGAGCGGCTCATGAGCGCGCCCATGGAGGCGTACGCCAAGGAAGAGGACGAGTTCAAGCGCCTCCTGTGCCTTCGCGACCGGGCCATATTCGAGCTCCTCTTCTCCACGGGCCTGCGCGTTTCTGAGCTCTGCGCGCTCAACTCAGATATCGACCTGTCTCGCGACGAGCTCTCGGTCCGCGGAAAGGGCGACAAGGTGCGTGTCGTGTTCCTCTCCCCTGCTGCAAAGGATGCGGTTCGCGCGTACCTGAAAGGCCGTAAAGACATGGACGAGGCGCTTTTCATGCACGGACGTGAGAACAAGTTGCACCGCATCATCCCGCGCGACATACAGCTCCTCATAAAGCGCTATGCAGCGCATGCTGGTATCACGAGCAAAGTGACACCGCACACCATCCGCCACGCGTTTGCGACCGACCTGCTTTCAAACGGCGCTGACATCAGGAGCGTCCAGGTTTTGTTGGGCCACGCGTCCATCAATACCACCCAGATCTATACCCACGTGACCGACGCGCACCTGAGAGAGGTGCATAAGCGGTTCCATTCGAGGCAGAAGTAGCGCGTAGAAAAGCTGCGCAGTATAGTGGGCCCAGGAAGCCAGCGAGGTGGGGTGATGCATGCACGAGTCTTCGTGAGCGATATCGCCCAGGGACGCCTGATACGGTCCTGGACGGCAACGCACGAATACACTAAACCGATTGACGAGCCTTGCGAGCGCTGCAGACAGCCGATCCAGTTCGGTACATACACACGAGAAGTGTGGGTGTTCCCTTCCAAGAGGAAAGGTTCAGAGCTCGTTATCAAGCGTACGCATGACGAACCCATATGCCCTATGGATCGTGATGTGTAGCAGCCGCCCTCGCACTTTGCGCCGGGCGGTTTGCTGTTTCCTTGCGATGAGGCTGTAGAATATGCCTATGCGCATCGTCTCATGGAACGTAAACGGGATCCGGGCCGTACACCGCAAGGGCCTCTTCCTCCCCTTCCTCAAAGAACTGAAGCCGGACATCATCTGTCTCCAAGAGACCAAGGCGGAGCAGCACCAGTCCGAGATAGACCTCATGGGTTATGAGGAATACTGGCACTCCGCAAAGAAGAAGGGCTACAGCGGCACGGCCATATTCACCAAGCAGGTTCCGGAGGACGTCCTGTTTGGCATGCCAACGGACATCGCTGAGAAGTATTCCCTTTCCGACGATAGCTATGGGGACCCGAACGAGGAGGGACGGGTGATCGCGGCAGATATGGGTCAGTTCTACGTTGTAAGCGTCTATACGCCGAACGCCAAGGACGATCTTTCCCGCCTTTCGCTCAGACACAAGCAATGGGACCCTGCATTTCTGGAGTACATGAAGCGGCTTGAAGCTGAGAAGCCCGTCATTTTCTGCGGCGACCTGAACGTCGCCCATACCCCTGACGACCTCGCCCGACCCAAGGAAAACGAGGGAAACAAAGGGTTTACGAAGGAGGAACGCGAAGGTATCCAGGCCATCGTCGATTCAGGCTTCGTCGACACGTTCCGTATGTTCACCGAAGGAAACGGTCACTACACGTGGTGGAGCCACTTCGCACAGGCACGCGCTAGGAACGTCGGATGGCGTATCGACTACATTTTCGCGTCTAAGAAGTTATCCACAAAGATAAAGAAGGCAGAGATCCACGACCACATCATCGGCTCTGACCACTGCCCCATCTCCATCACGCTATAAAAGACACTAAAGGACATTTATCCACATAGATGTCCTTTACTATGTCCTTAATAAGACTAGTATGTTCTATAGGCGTGCAGCGGCAGGAAGGAACTCGCGAGAGCTACGGACTGCCCCACGCGAGGAAGTCCAGATGTTCTTTGATAGTTCTTTCCAATCAGTGCACGCATTTCACGTGTAACCAGCCGACCACGACCTTCGGGGCGTATCCCCTACACATTCAAAGGATCTGGCCATGTTCCATGTGCAACGCGCGCAATTCATACAAAGCCGCCCAAGGTATACATGCACCCTCGGGATGACCACTATCATTTGCCCTCGCTCCAATTTCCCGGTCATTCCACGCACAGACGCCTAAGGCGGCTTTTGTTTTGCTAGACATTTCACATGAAACACCAGAAAACGACCTTTTTAGGCCGTTTTCTATGTTGCACGTGAAAGGATTTGAAGGGTTACACGTGAAAGCTAGGATACATGGTGCTTTTCCAATATCTTCTGCACCTCCTCTTCCTCTGCCTGCTCCCTCTTGCGCCTTCCTGACTCGCCCAGCTCACGCAATTTTGCGTCGGAAAGCTCTAGGAGCTCCGCAGCCCTACTATCAAGGAACTCCTCGCTATTCCTCTTAGGGTCTTCAAGTACCTCCTCAAGCAAGGCGTTAAGCGTCCAGCCGATGCGGGGTCCAGGTTCCACGTGGAACTTATTCATAATGCGGGCTCCATCGATCTTAAGCATGGATACGGATATTGGGTCACGGAGCGCCTGTTCGACCATCGCTTTATACTTCCTGAACCTAAATGGCTGCTCCTTCGGGCGTCCCGTGCCTATACGGTCGCAGATTCGAAGATTAAGAAGGTCCCAGATGTTCTCTTCCCCAACGTTTCGAATCATGCGCCGCACCGCGGAAAGGGTGATTTGATCAGGATCCGAGAAGAACATGTGCCAGCGGACCAGTTTTACGACCTTATCTATAGTTTCACGTGGAAACTTGAGGTCTTCGAGAATCTTCCTTGTTACACGTGAACCAACTACCTCGTGTCCATAGAAGGTCCAATCCTTCTTTTCGTCAGACCACCGCCTAGTTTCTGGCTTCGAGACGTCATGGAATAGGGCAGCAAGACGTATCTCGAAAGACCACTCCTTATCCGCGGCGTGCTGGGTAGCGCGCATGAGGTGCCCGAACACGTCATAGCTGTGGGCTTGGTTCTGATCAACCCCGATTCCACGTGAAAGATCGGGGGAGATGTGGCTTAACATTCCAAGCTGCTGGCAGAGAACCAGCGCCATCATGGGCTGTGAGGAATTCAGTATACGAATGAACTCATCTCGAATGCGCTCTTTAGAAATGTGGCCCAGGTTAGCGGCCTTATCCTGTATTGCGGCCGCAGTATCAGCATCTAGCGCAAAACCTAGCTCAGCAACTAGGCGCACGGCACGCATTAGGCGCAGGGCATCTTCCTCAAAGCGCTCTCTAGGGTCCCCAACAGTGCGGAGAACCTTGAGTTCAATGTCCTTTTGTCCTTTATACGGGTCTATAATCTGTCCTTTAGACTCATCGAATGCTATGGCGTTAATGGTAAAGTCCCGGCGGGCGAGGTCTTCTTCAAGGCTCTGGCCGAAAGTGACCTGGTCGGGGCGGCGTTTATCAGAATAGCCAGATTCTGTACGGTATGGGGTGACTTCGATCACGCGGAGGCTTTCCTCAGCCGTTTCATGTAGAACACCCACGGTCCCGAAATCGTTGGTGTAGAAGGAGTCAGGGAATACCTGCTGGATCTCTTCGGGAGTCGCGTTCGTGGTGACGTCCCAGTCCTTAGGCTTTCGTCCAAGCAGGATGTCTCGAACGCAGCCCCCTACGAGATATGCTTCAAAACCTGCCTCACGGAGCCGCTCTGCTACATCCTTAGCCTCAGGGGGAACGGTTACGTCCATCACAAAAATACTAGTACGCAGGTGGATATTCTCCTAGCTCTCCCGTAGTATGAGAGACACCTGCTCTCGTGGTGAAACGGATATCACATCGGTCTTCGGAACCGCTGTTCCAGGTTCGAGTCCTGGCGAGAGCACCATGGCAAAGACCATAGGCGGGGTAGCGGGGGAGTCGCTCAGGAAGCGCTTCGGGTCTCCGCTCTACGTCTATGACGCAGCGGTCGCGCGCAAGCGCTGCAGCGAGCTTACGCGGGCGTTTGCTGGCATGCGCATCCACTATGCAGTGAAAGCAAACGCGAACCCTGCGCTATTGAAGATCATCAGAAAGGAAGGCGTGGGCGCTGAGGCAGTAAGCCCAGGCGAAGTCCTCATCGCTCTACATGCTGAGTTCAGGAAGCAAGACATCAGCTTCACAGGGCCGAACGTAACGGAAGCCGAGCTTCGGTTCGTTGCCGAGCGTGCCGGTCGTGTGCATCTCGACTCCCTCACGCAGCTTGAGACTTGGGGAAAATTAGGGCTAGGGAAGTCGGTGTCACTGCGGCTTAACCTCGGTATCGGGGCGGGGCACCACAAGCACGTGCGCACAGGCGGGGATGGAAGCAAGTTCGGCATCGTGCCTAAGGACTTAGTTCGCGTGCGGGAGATCGCAGATAGGTACGGCCTCACTATCACCGGCCTGCAGCAGCACATCGGTTCGCATGTGCCAGACGGGAGCGACTATATCGAAGGAGCAGTCGCGCTCCTTAAAGCGGCAAAGCAGTTTAATGAAGTCACCCACATCGACTTCGGCGGGGGACTGGGTGTGCCGTACCGCCCGGACGAAAGGCGCCAAGACATAGCAGGCATCGGAAGGGAGGTACGCGCACACATACGCAAATTCGAACAAGAAGCGAAGAGGAATATGACGTATGCGCTCGAGCCCGGCCGGTATCTCATTGCCGAGGCAGGGACCCTCCTCGTCTCCGTCGTCGACGTAAAGCAGACCGGTGCACATACCTTCGTTGGAGTCGATTCCGGCTTCAATCACCTCATCCGTCCGGCGCTCTATGGCGCATACCATGAGATAGAGAACCTGAGCAGGCGCGGGAACAAGAGAAGTCTCACGGTCGCCGGAAACGTATGCGAATCCGGTGATGTGTTCGCGTGGGACAGGCAGGTAGCCCTGCCGCAGGTAGGGGATATCCTTGCGATCAGGAATGCGGGAGCGTACGGCATCAGCATGGCTTCCACATACAACTTGCGTCCGCTTCCAAGGGAAGTCCTTATCGATACGGGGAAGGCCAAGGAGATCACCTTCGACCGGAACCCCTTCCTCGTGCGCGTATAGCCCTGGAGTTTTTCCCAGACGGTATGCTATGATGCCGCTTACGGCGGATATGGTTTAGTGGTAAAACGCGTCCTTGCCAAGGACGAGTCGGGAGTTCGATTCTCCCTATCCGCACCGGTTCGCAAAAGCGCCCATTGGGCGCTTTTGCGTTATGTACAACTTAAGCCCGGCTTCATGCTGATAAAGGAAATATCGCTTATATAAGCCATATTCTCCTCTAAGACGCCTGGGGAGAAACCTGTGCATTGTGGGGATAAAGGACATAGGACAAACCTGTGCATAGTGGGGATAGTCCAAGAGAAAGCGCCTAGCTACGGGAAGAATCAAAAGTTCATGCGAGGGGCTTTGTTCGGACATGCACTCCCGTAATTGGGACAAACCTGCTAGGATGATCGAACTCGGGGCGTAGTGTAGTGGTAGCACGAGTCCTTTGGGAGGATTTAGCTCGAGTTCGAATCTCGGCGCCCCGACAACCACTTTGTGCGTCATTGCCGCTTCAGCGGGTGTTATATATACCCGTACGATGAAGGTCTATTCCTGGAACGTGTATTGCTACAACCGCAGCCTCGATGCGGTGTGCCGATTCATAGAGGGACTCGAGTTCGACGTCATATGCCTGCAAGAGGTCACCCCAGAGCTCCTTGAGTGCCTGAAGGCCATGCCCTATGAGATTGCGTACCATACGGACGTGATCCGCCTCTACTCGCCTAGGAAGGAGGAACTCAACTATGTCGTCATCCTCTCCAAGCACCCCATGTCCTATAGGGGAACGCTTCAGTTCCCGGAATTCCCGTTCCCAAAGTACACTCGGTACCTCATAGCCCTTATGACCGGGCTCGGGTGGACACTTATCACCGAGCGCGGTTCGGTATATGCAGACATAGAGATAGCAGGGAAGTCCATACGATTCTTCTCCACGCACCTCACCCTCTGGGGTCCAAGCAACCGTAATGAGGAATTCAATGAGCTGATGAAGCATGTGCAGCCCGGCATGCCTACCGTTATCGCCGGAGACTTCAACGTCATCGAGCATCCGGCTATGAAGTCGATCAACTGGCTCCTTGGCGCCCCGTTCCATGAGGGACTCCCGTGGTATCCGGAGCGCGCGCTCTTTGAGGAGCGGTTCCGCCGCTACGGCTTTAAGAACCCGCACCGCAAGAAGGTAACGCACGGGTTCTCCCGTTCGCAGCTAGATCACATACTCATTTCAAACGACCTCAAGGCAAAGAGCGCCTGGGTACTGCCGAACCTGCATGGGTCAGACCACTATCCGGTCGGCGTGGAGCTGCACGACTGAGTGCAGGAGAGAAAAGGCTGTGCTATGCTCGCCCTAACGCGGGATTAGTTTAATGGTAGAACAACAGTTTTCCAAACTGTGAGCAGGAGTTCGATTCTCCTATCCCGCACCACGTAAGCACGCATGTTATCGTATAGGGACGTTCGCGATGCCGAGCGCCCTTTGCAACCTAGTTCCTCTTTGCGTATGAATCGATCACTACCTTACACCAATGGAATCGCGCTGGCGGTTCTCGCACTCGCTGCTCTTGCGCTCATGCCGCTAGGCGCACGCGCTGCCACCTGCGACTTTACGGTCAACCTCGAGCTCGGATACCAGGGCGAAGAGGTGCGCTGCCTTCAGCAGTACCTGAACGCTAACGGCTTCACTGTCGCAGACTCGGGTCCTGGCGCAATCGGCCAGGAGACAAGCCTGTACCGAGAGAAGACCATCGAGGCGGTACGCCGCTGGCAGGTCGCCAACGGTGTTATGCCGGCGACCGGTACGTTCGGTCCGCTCTCTCGGGCAAAGTATCTATCTCTTATAGGCACTCCAACCGTGCCTACCATCCCAACAGTCCCTACTATCCCGACGGTTCCGGTCCCAACTATCCCGACCGTTCCCGTGCAGAGCTCTGCGGAGAAGAACGCGCGCACGTCCGTAAAGGAGGCGATCGAAGCGATCGAGGATGCGAAGGACGAGATAGAGGATGCAGAGGACGACGATGAGGATATCGGCGATGCAGACGACCTCCTTGAAGAGGCAGAAGCAAGTCTCACGGACGCGTTCTATGCCTTCATCGATGCGGACTACAAAGATGCGCTCAATAGCGCTGAGGATGCGACTGAGCTTGCTGAGGAAGCCATCGATGAGATAGGTGGCGGAAGCGACGAGGACGAGCTTGAAGAGTCCATAGATGAGGCAAACGAGCTCATCGAAGACGCATGGCTTGAGGTAGCTGAGGCCGATGAGGACGGTGAGGATGTAGATGAGGCAGAAGACCTTCTCGACGAAGCGGAAGAAGTACTCGAAGAGGCAGAGGAAGCGCTCGATGACGAGGACTTCGACAAGATCGACGACCTCATCGAGGAGATCGAGGAGCTCGTGGACGAAGCGCTCGATTCCATCTAGGACACCTCCTGGAAAACAGCCCCGATCGGGGCTGTTTTCTTATACACAGTTGGAGAAAGTGCTCGACGGGAGGATAGTAGAGAAAGGGTGGCATTACGGAAGGAGTGAGAGATGCTACAGGAATGGCTCAAGCGCCGAATGCGCTTCCGAACGTACCTGATCCTCCTTCCTGTGCTCGTGCTCTTTTGCATGGGCATCGCCAATGGGGGAAGGACGTTCGTACGGTCCGTTGATCCTGACATCGAGCTTTCAGGTAAGACGGTGAACTACCGCGTCGTACTGCAGACAAAGCAGATACACGAGATGGCTCCGCGCTCATTCGTGTGGGTGCCGATCAAGGAGGAGTTCCAGTACCGGCTCGTGCCGTTTGGCATAGTCTGGATACTCTGGCTGCTCGCCTTCGGTTCCAGGCCGCCAATCGCCGCGACCGGGCTCCTCGTCATCACTACCTCGGCCTATTTTGGGTACATACATGGCGGGGTGGGAAACATCTTCATCCAGGGCGCTGTAGGAGTCGTGCTCGCCCTCGTCCTCCTGAAGGTCAGCGGCTACGGCAGCGCCCCGCTTAAGGGAGCCGCCGCGGCCATCATGCTTCACGGCGCACACAACCTACGGGTTGCGCTCGAAACCCAGCTCTTCATGGATCGATTGTGACTCCGGGGCCCGCCATCTTCTGGCGGGCCCGCTGCTGTTCGATTGCTTTTCATACTGATAGGCGTACGCTTTTTATATGGAACCCCTGGCTTCGCGCATTCGTCCAGCCTCGCTTGAGGAGTTCGTCGGCCAGGAGCACTTGGTAGGGGAGGGAAAGCCGCTACGTGTGGCGATAGAGAAGAAGCACCGTTTCTCCTTCATCTTGTGGGGTCCGCCGGGGACCGGAAAGACGACGCTCGCGCGCATATACGCGAAGGCGCTCGATGCGGATCTCCACGAGCTTTCCGCGGTCTCTGCCGGAAAGGAGGACATACGGAAGATCGTCTCGCGCAAGGACGGGCTTTTCGACCGGCCGCAGGTGCTCTTCCTTGATGAGATACACCGCTTCAACAAGAGCCAGCAGGACTTCCTCCTGCCGTATGTCGAGAGCGGCGTACTAACGCTCATCGGCGCGACGACCGAGAACCCGTCGTTCGAGGTCATACCCGCGCTCCTGTCGAGGTCCCGCGTGTTCGTCTTGGAGCCGATCTCAGAAGAGGCGCTGAAGGCCATCGTGAAGCGAACGAAGCTGAAATTGAACAAGGATGCCTTCGAGTGGCTCATGGGGTACGCCAACGGGGACGCGAGGAAGGCGCTTACGCTTCTTGAGGGCGTCTCAAGCCTCTACGACGGGAAGGTGACGGTGGAGAACCTCAACAAGGCACTTGAGTCGCCCCATCTGCGCTATGACAAAAAGGGCGACGAGCACTACGACACCATTAGTGCGTTCATAAAGAGCATGCGCGCATCCCAGCCTGACGCTGCCGTGTACTATCTCGCGCGCATGGTCGAGGCGGGTGAGGACCCGCTCTTCATCGCGCGACGCATGGTCATCTTTGCCTCTGAGGACATAGGGCTCGCGCAGCCTACCGCGCTCGTGGTCGCCAACGCAGTGTTCAGGGCCTGTGAGGTCATCGGATATCCCGAGTGCGCCATCAACCTCGCGCACGGGGTCGCGTATCTTTCAAATGCGCCGAAGACCAAGTCTTCATATGAAGCGTTGCGTGCCGCGCAGTCCGATATAGCGAAGTACGGAAACCTACCGATACCAAAGAAGATACGGAACGCGCCTACGAAGCTCATGAAAGAGCTTGAGTACGGAAAGGGATATGAGCGGTATGACGAGGAGAGCTACCTTCCAGAGAAGCTAAAGAGCAAGCGATACTTCCCGAAAAGAGAGGACTAATCCCTAATGTCATATAGGTCGTAGAAGTCCTGGAGTGGACCTTCCACGTGGACCGGCATATAGAGAGGCGATGCGAGGAGTTCGGCGGTCATGCCCGGTTCGATCGAAACGGTATGTGCCCGCTCAAGGAGGACATTGGCCATATCCTCCTTGACCTTCATCTCGCTATCAAGGAACTGGCCCCAAATGACGGTGCCACGGCGCCACTGTGTCTTATCGACACTTGGCATAACGCGTGCAAGGTACTCTTTCGGGAAGAGCCTCCTGAAAGCATCTATGTTAAAGAGCCAGGATCGATTCTCCATAAGTTCCGCATCCGGATGGCGCGTCCGTATGTCCCGCAATACAGCAGCAAGCTCTTCTCTGCGGTATTCGATACGTTCCTTAGCGAGCGGTCCGGGAGTGCCATATTCAGCGTTCACAAAGTGCACATACGCGGTCTTGCGGTCCTTGTCATACGTATGGCTAAAGCAGCCAAAGCGCTTTCCATCATGATAGGGAACCGGATGCGGGTCGATTTCTTTTAGGTGGTTCTCGTACGCAATTGCCGCTGCGTTCTCTTCCGTGACGCCTTCGATGATTTCGGGTATCCCGTGCGCGCCATACCCGTTGATACCGTGATTGACCACTGGAGCGACGCCGCTGACCATATCAAACAGCGGGGTGCCGGAACGCTTGCTGAGCGTACGCGCGAATTCAAGTTGAAGATCGAAGTACTTCCTATCAAATGGCACCTCAGGATTGCCGGGCCAATACGAAGGAGTTGGAAAACGTTCGACTGCAGGGCGCTCATGCTTACCTTCCATGCAGGAAGTATATAGCAAAGCGCCCCGGTGACCGGGGCGCTTTGCGCGAACGAAACACTACTTGACCGCGTCCTTGAGCGCCTTTGCTGCGCGGAACTTCGGGGTGCGGGTCGCTGCGATCTTGATGGTCTCGCCAGTGCGAGGGTTGCGGCCGGTGCGAGCCGGACGTGCCTTTGCGCTGAAGATGCCAAGACCTGCGATGGAAACCTCGTCACCAGAGCTAAGGCCGGAGGTGATGCTGTCGATGACGGTCTCGACTGCGCGGTCTGCGTCAGCGCGAGTGCCGCCGAGGACCTCCTGCACCTTTGCTACGATATCTGCTTTGTTCATAGGGAGCGTTTAGGGTTAAAGGTCACCCTTCATGAGGGTATGTCAAAAAGTATAGGAAATGCGCCATTTTACGCAATAGCTAGGAAAATAGGTGGGGATAGCGCAAAAACAGGCCCCTGACGCTTGCCAGGGGCCTGTTTTTGTTTCCTTCTACCGCGCGTATTCGACGACGCGGTTTTCTCTAATGATGTTCACCTTGATCTCTCCCGGATATTTCAGCTCTTCCTGCACACGGAAAGCTATATCCTTGGCCATTTTATGCATCTGGAGGTCGGTAACCTTGCCCGGGTTCACGAAGATGCGGATCTCACGGCCGGCTGAGATGGCGTAGCTCTTCTCTACGCCTGGGAACGCGCTTGCTATGCGCTCCAGGTCGCCAAGGCGCTCAAGATAGCGCTCCACAGTGTCCCTGCGCGCCCCTGGGCGGCCGGCTGAAAGCGCGTCTGCGACCTGAACGATGATCGATTCCGGCGTCTCGTACGGATGCTCCTCATGATGGGACTGCATCGCCTGAATGATGCGGGTATCGACGTCGTACTTCTCAAGGATACGGCGTCCTATCTCTACGTGCGTGCCTTGCACCTCATGGTCAACGGCTTTGCCGATGTCATGAAGGAGCGCTCCCGCCTTAGCAACCTCAGGATCGGCGCCAAGCTCCTCGGCGAGCATGCCGGCGATATGCGCCATCTCGACCGAATGCTGAAGAACGTTCTGTCCATAGCTTGTGCGGAAGTGCAGCCGCCCAAGAAGCGGGATAAGACGAGGGTCGAGGCCCACGATGCCGACCTCGTACGCTGCCTCTTCGCCTTTTTGCTTGATGACATCGTTCACTTCTGCTCTGGTCTTCTCGACCGTCTCCTCGATCTTTGCGGGCTGGATGCGGCCGTCCTCGATGAGGGTTTCTAGAGCGAGCTTCGCAATATGGCGGCGGAGCGGATCGAACGAGGAGAGCGTGATGCGGTCAGGCGCGTCATCGATGATGACATCGACGCCGGTCGCACGCTCGAACGCCTTGATGTTCCTTCCTTCCTTACCGATGATCTTACCCTTCAATTCTTCCGAAGGGATAGCGACCGTCAGGGTCATTACCTCCGCATTCACCGGGTTTGCCATTCGGTGTATGACCGAGAGGAGGATGGAGCGTGCCTTGGTCTCAAGCTGCTTCTTGCCGTGCGCATCGAGCTTCTGGATACGTGAGAGAAGGGAGGTCTCATGCGCCTTCTCTACCTCTCGAAGAAGTATGGCGCGGGCTTCCTCTTCGGTAAGGTTGGCGAGATTCGCAAGCTCTGCACGGCGGTCCTTGAGGAGGTTCTCCGCCTCCTTCTTGAGGTTCGCCGCTTCGATCTCGCGTCCCTTCACCTCATCAGCTTCTTCAGTAATATTTCGCTCTCGTTCGTCGAGGAATGCCTCGCGCTTTCCGAGGCGCTCCTCGCGCTCGCGAAGCGGATCAAGCCGCTCCTCTTCGATGGTCTCCGCCTCCTCGCGCGCCTCCTCGATGATGCGGTCGGCCTTCTCCTTGGCTTCAAGGAGCTTCCGCTTCACCTCAAGCTCAAGAGAGCCCCTCTGTCCAAGCGCAATCAAGAGGCGCAGCACGTAGCCGAGCGCGATGCCTGCCATGCCGGATACGGCAAGGAGGATAAGTACTAGTTTTATAGACATAACCCAGTTTCAGTCCTTCCGAGAGCCAGAGGTTCAAGGAAGGCTCGATAAGTTCAAAGTAATACGCCCTGCACAAGGGTCACCATACGCCAAAAGGAGGGGTGCGCCAAGTATGCGGACTTTGCGATTAGGCTTGCATCTTCTAGCATAGGGGCATGTACGAAGGTATGTCGCAGGCACGCAAGGAGCGCTTTGAGGCGGCAAAGGGAATCCTGTCCCTTGAAGAGAAGCGGGCGGTCGGGTCCCTTGCTATTCCGCTACGTTCCGCCCTCAAGCAGATTGAGTCAGAGGTGCGCTCGGGAGCGTATCGCGCGGTCATCGGAGACGATGTGTCAGGCAGGCTGCCTGCGATTGCCGTCACCGAAGTCCTTCGCGGTATATACAAAGCGCACGGGCATGACGCGCCGATACTCAGGTTCCTCGCCGGCGGCAGGCGCGATCGCATGACCGAGTGGGTTGATGGGCAGATCGCTCGCGAGACAGAAATGTTAGATCGAGCTGAGGGCATCAAGGAGGAGCTTGGCGAAGAGGCTGGCCGCGTGCTCGTGGTCACGGAGGCGGTACGCACAGGCGACAACATGAAGCTGCTCATCAAGTCTCTGAAGCAGGCGGGCCTTGAGCCGGATCTCCTCTCGGTCGGGTTCCTCGGCGACTACCTTGATGCGCATGCTGCTCCTATCTCGCGTGAGGAGGTAGAAAAGAAGCTTGGCACGCGGCTCATCGTAGGATCTGACCAGCTGCCGAGCCTTTGGGGGCAGAAGATGCGACACCTGCATGGCGTCGAGAAGCAGCCAGGAAGCGCAACTGCGGTACGCAAGGTTCCTGAACGCGATATCCATCAGGAAGTAGATGACCCAGAACGGCTCAATGCGCAGATGAAGGTTAATGCCGCACGCGTGTTCGCGATACGTGTCGGAGACGACCTCACCAAGGACTTCCTTAAAGAGCCTGGGTCAGAAGTAACAAACTAAGACCGGTCCTGTGGGCCGGTCTTAGTGTTCTACTTGCTCTTGTATACCTGGTCGACGATGCCGTACTTCTTCGCTTCGTCTGCGGTGAGGAAGAAGTCGCGGTCCACGTCGCGCTCTATCTTCTCCAGGGGCTGCCCGGTCTGCTTTGCGAGTATCTTATTGAGACGGTCACGCAAGGAGAGGATGCGCTTGGCACTAATCTCGATATCGGACGCCTGGCCTTCTGCGCCGCCATGGGGCTGGTGGATCATGATGTCGGCGTTCGGAAGCGCGAAGCGCTTGCCCTTGGCACCACTTGCAAGGATGATCGAACCCATAGATGCCGCCATGCCCACCGCAACCGTAGCGACGTCCGGCTTCACGTGGTTCATCGCGTCCACGATCGCAAGTCCCGAGTGTACGTGTCCGCCCGGGGAGTTCACATAAAGGAAGATGTCCTTCTTCGGGTCCTCAGCCTCGAGGAAGAGGAGCTGGGAAATGATGAGGTTCGCCACGTCATCGTTGATGCCGCCACCAAGGAACACGATGCGCTCCCGAAGAAGGCGGGAATAGATGTCATATGCGCGTTCGCCGAACTGCGACTTCTCGATGACCATGGGCACGAGCATATTTGCGGAAGGAAGGGCGGTGTTTCTCATAGGTACTGATAGTACCAAAAACAGGGCGATAGGAGAAAGCCGCAGTTTCCCGCGGCCTCTTCTAGTACCTCTGGCTCTCGATGAGCTCCTCGTACGCCTGCTCCTCCGCTATACGCTTACCCCAAGCATAGAAGGCGCCGGTGACGATCATGCCGAGAAGGACGACGATAACGACGATCGTCCCCCAGGAGGCGTTCTTGCTTGCCGCCTCCTGCACCTGGCGCACGTGTTCGAGGTGTTCGGGATTCTGTTCCATGCGTAAGAGTATACAGCCGCTCGGCTGGTTTCATAAACGCAAAGCGCCCCGGATATTCCGGGGCGCTTTGCGCAAAGAAGCGTTACTTCTTCTCCTGGTACATCTGTACCGCGCGGGCGAATGCTGCCTCTGCTGCTGCCATACCCTCGAACTCACCGACTTCCACCTCCTTCTTCTGGATCTGCTTGTAGGTAGCGAAGAAGTGGGCGATCTCTTTCACGGTGTGCTTATTGAGGTCCGCAAGGTCCTTAACATCCGCGAAGCGCGGATCGTCCGCAGGCACCGCGATGACCTTCTCGTCGGCCTCGCCGCCATCCACCATGTGCATGATCGCGACCGGGCGTGCCCTCACGAGGATGCCCGGGAACAGCGGATAGGTGGTAAGCAGCACCACATCGAGCGCATCGCCATCGTCCCACAGGGTCTGCGGCACGAACCCGTAATCGAACGGGTAGTCCTGCGCGCTGTGCATCACGCGGTCAAGCGCGATGATGCCGGTCTCCTTGTCGATCTCGTACTTGTTCTTCGAGCCCCGGTTGATCTCGATGATGACGTTCATCTCAGACGCTGTGCCGGGGGCGATGTCGTGCAGTAGGTTCATACGGGTATCGTACTACGCCTGATTGTCGGCCTGGCTCTTGGTGGTGACGTCGCGGTCCTCCATGTTCACCGGAGAGCCGTCGTCGGAAAGGTTAGTCTCCTCCTCGACCGTGAGGGTCGTGGGGGACGCATCCTCGTCGCTGGTGACGACCGATTCGGTCTCGCCATCATCGAGTCCGGCTTCCTTTGCGGGATCGTTCTCGAACGCCTCTTCCGCGTCCTCAAGCGCTACCTCCTCGTTAGCGATCCGTACCTCGCCCGGGCGCGGTGCGTCCTCGGTAACGGATACCTCCTCGCCATCCGATTCCGCAACGTTCTCGCCGGCGACCGACTTGATGTCGATGTTCCAGCCGGTCAGCTTCGCTGCAAGGCGTACGTTCTGTCCACCGCGACCGATCGCAAGGGACTGTTGGTCCTCAGATACGGTTACGGTTGCGCGATGCTCTGCCTCATCCACCTCGACATCGATGACGGTAGCGGGGGACAGCGCCTCCTTGATGAAGCCAGCCTGGTCCTCGCTCCACTCGATGATGTCGATGCGCTCGCCGCCAAGTGCGCCCATGACAGTGGAGACACGCACGCCACGCTGGCCCACGAGGGAGCCGACCGGGTCCACGTGCGGATCAAGGGAAGCGATGGCTATCTTGGTGCGGCTGCCCGGTTCGCGGGCGATACCCTTCACCTCGATGGCGCCTGAAGCGAGCTCCGGTGCCTCCATCTCAAAGAGCTTGATGAGGAACTTGGGATGGCTGCGAGAGAGGCGCAGGTATACACCGCGGAATCCTTCATCTACCGCATACAGAAACGCCTGGATGCGCTCGCCGTTTCGGTACCGCTCGCCGGGGATCTGCTCCTCGTACGGGATGATGCCGGTTGCGCGACCAAGGTCAATAAAGATGGATCCGCGCTCCACGCGCTGAACGATACCCGATACGATCTCGCCCTTCTTGTGGCCGAACTCGTCGAGGATGGAGAGCTTCTCCGCCTCGCGGATCTTCTGGATGACGACCTGCTTCGCGGTCTGTGCAGCGATGCGGCCGAAGTCGTCCTGGGGCTCCAAAGGAAACACGATCTCCTCGCTAAGTGCTGCGTCGCGCTTGATGCGCTTCGCGTCCTCAAGGAGCATGTGCTTCTCGCTATCAAAGCGAGGGAGCTCACCCTCAGGCAGTTCCTCGTGCTCCTTGTGCTCGTGCACCTCCTCAATCTCCTCATCGGGTTCTGGGAAGCGCACCATCGACTCGTCGACGATGGTCTTCACCTGCTCGAAGGATACCGAGCCGGTGTTCATATCAAGCTTCGCGCGCACGATCTGCCCGCGCTTGCCGTACTCCTTCTTGTACGCGGTGGCCATTGCCGACTCGATCGCATCGATCATCGTCTGCTTGGTGATGCCGCGCTCCTCGAACTCGCCCAGAACCAGATTAATCGTCTTTAGGTCCAACATACTTCCGATATTTAGTTGTTTCGCACGCTTTTCTTAAAAAGAAAGGCCCGCGGGTGCGGACATTTCAGATACCCAAAGGCTACCATACCTATATATAGTGTCAATGAAGAAGCCTTGACTAATGTAGAGATGTACGTATTATCTGGCTCAGTATGCGTACCCGGGGGCATGGTGTCTCCGGCAATCCTGCGAAGGAACTGAACATGAACACGCGTAAGAACAACACCGTGTGGTGGATCATCGGCATCGTCGTCGTGGTCGCCGCCATCTGGTACTTCGGCTTCCGCTCCGACGCCAACGGCGCCACCGTGCCCGTCGACGCCCAGCCGGCCGCCGCCGACACCGCCACGCCCGGCCAGGCCGGCGCCCCGGCGGGCTAGGTCGGCCAAGGCCCAGAGAAGCGCCCGCGCTGCCACTTACGGCTGCGCGGGCGTCCTGCTTTTAGCACTTGACCAAATTAGGATTTACAGTATGATATTCCCGTACCGCTTACGGGACAGAAACGTCCCAACCATTCGATAACCGGGTGGCCAAAGCATTGATCTTTGCCACTCCTTGGAGGAGAAATCCCATGCTGAATCGACCCCAAGACCAGGGCGAAGCCCTGGCTCAGGACGACGAAGACATCAACGGCGCCCACCAGACCACCGACACCCGGCCCATCTGGCAGCGTCACATCGTGAAGATCGTCGCCGGCGTCGGCCTCGGCGTCCTGCTGGCCGCGGGCACGGTCCCGACCGGCCCCGACGCCTTCGTGGTCGGCCCGGGCCAGGGCCTCGCCCGGCTGAGCGTCGACAACGAGCTGGCGATAGACCTGGCCGAGCACTGCGAACGCCCCATGTTCATGGGCCGTATCCAGGACGACGAGCATCGCATCACCTACGAGGTGGCGCGCACGCTCGAGGCCGATCAGACCCAGGTGACCGTGGGCGGCCTGCAGGTCGGCGACGTCTTCAACCCGCACCGCAACGCCTACGGCGTCTGGGTCAGCGACGCCTGCCCGGCCCGGCTGAACGACGAACTGCTGTACGGCTGATCGCCGGCCTCACTCCAAGGGACACGCCCCAATGCTTCGGCAGCGGGGCGTGTTTCTTTTCATACACATATATAGGTGCGAACGAAGTACAAGCGGCGCGGTATACTTTGTTGAGCATGCAGGTTTCGGAGCGAGAATTGAAAGAGTTCATCATCGACTCGGGCCTTGTCGCGCGCAAGGAGGTCGATGCTGCACAAGAGGAAGCAAAGGCGCGCAAGCAGTCAGTCGGCGACGTGCTCGTTTCCCAGGGCGCACTCTCCGAGGACGCGCTCCGCCGCATCAAGGCGTACGTGCTTGGCATTCCGTTCGTGAACCTGAAGGACAAGAAGATCGACTTCGCGGTGCTCTCCTTGATTCCAGAACCTATCGCGCGTACGCACAACATCGTTGCGTTTCGAAAGAGCGAAGGGGAGCTCGAGGTAGCGATGCTCGATACCGAAGACCTTGTTTCTATCGAATCGGTCAAGAAGAAGACCAGGCTCAAGATCCTCCCGCGCCTGACCGACGTGGAGTCGCTTAAGACCGCGCTCCTGCAGTACCAGAAGTCCCTCAAGGAGGAATTCGGGGACCTTATCGCCGGCGAAGCGGGCAAGATCTCCCTGGTCAAAGATGGTGTGGAGGAGGCGAGCGAGAAGGACCTTAAGAAGATGGCGGAAGACCTGCCGATCGTTCGCATTGTCGACACGCTTTTGCGGCACGCGATCATACAGGACGCGTCAGACATCCACATCGAGCCTGCTGAGCACGAGGTCATCGTCCGGTACCGCATCGACGGCATCCTGCATGACGCGATGACGCTGCCAAAAAACGCAGCTGCGGGTATCGTCGCACGTATCAAGGTGCTCTCGAACCTTAAGCTTGATGAGAAGCGATTGCCGCAAGACGGCAGGTTCAAGATGGAGACCGAGCGTGACAAGGTGTCGTTCCGCGTGTCGCTCCTTCCTGTGTACTACGGAGAGAAGGTGGTGATGCGCCTTCTTCGCGAGAGCGGCGGCGGCTTCACGCTCGAGGGCCTCGGCTTCCATGGCGAAAACCTGGAGCGCATACATCACGCGACCAGGCAGACGACGGGCATCATACTGGTCTCTGGTCCTACCGGCTCCGGAAAGACGACGACGCTGTATACCATCCTCGACATCCTCAATACGCCAGATGTGAACATCTCGACGATCGAGGACCCGGTCGAGTACCAGATGAAGCGGGTGAACCAGACGCAGGTCAACCCGGCGATCGGCTTCACATTCGCGAACGGTCTTCGCGCGCTCCTTCGCCAGGACCCCGACGTCATCATGGTCGGAGAGATTCGCGACAGCGAGACGGCGGCGCTTGCCATAAACGCCGCGCTCACCGGACATATCGTGCTCTCGACCATCCATACCAACTCAGCGACCGGCGCTATCCCGCGATTGATCGATATGGGCGTCGAACCGTTCCTCCTGGTGTCCACCCTGCGCGCGGTCGTGGGCCAGCGACTTGTGCGCCGGCTGTGCGATGACAAGGAGGAGTACGCGCTCGATAAGATAGCGCGCGAGAAGGTTGCTGCACCCGAGCACTTCGATGCGGTCATGAAGGCCCTTACCGACGAGAAGCTCGTGAAGGCAGGGACGAAGGTTGATTCGCTCCCGTTCTACAAGCCAAAGGCAGGCGGCGAATGCGAAGAGGGGTACAAAGGCCGCATGGGCATACATGAGGTGCTCGCGATCTCTCCGACTATCCGTGAACTCATTCTCCACGGCGCTTCGGGCGATCAGATAGAAGCGCAGGCGAAGAAGGAAGGCATGATCACGATGCTCGAGGACGGTATCTATAAGGCGACAAGAGGTATCACATCTCTTGAAGAGGTGCTGAGGGCGGTGTCGGAGTAGGAATACTTGACATTGGTCTAATACTTAGCATACTTATACTAATTCCCATGTTTATAGGTTCGCGTCGCGGGCCGGCATGGAGGGAGGTGTTCTATGAATCGTCGAGCCATAATCTTCGGCGTGTGCGCTGCGCTGAATGTCGGACTCCTGTTCCTCTGGCTGAACAGCTACCGGCTGGACTCCTGGAACGTGTGGGTGGCCGGTACGGCGTGCGGACTCGTCGCGGCGACGGCCGTCATGGTCTTCCGCATGGTGCCTGGCGTACGCGTCTGGCAGGCGTGGGCCGTGACCATGCTGGTCCTCGCCGGACTGGTCGCGGTCCAGGTGGCGACCCTGCACCAGGCCGCCGGCGTCGTGACCTTCAGCTTGGTCTGCATGGTCATCGCGACGCTCGGTCACCTGTTTGACCTGGCCGCCGAGACTGACAGCAGCGTCGGCGTCGAGCCATAGTCCGGCACCAAGATGCAGGTTTCGGCCAAGGGCCGATACTCGGACCGAGAGAGGCCGGGCTCCCACAAGGGGCCCGGTCTTTTCCTATATAGGTGCGTGCTAGTATTTTCGTAATGAAGTTCCGCGTGGTCCTTAAGAAAGCAGACGGCAGCGAAGAGAAGCGCGTGATAGACGCGCCATCGCGATTCGCGGTGTACGAGGCGGCGGAAAAGGAGGGAGCAGCAGTCGCGTCCATCGCCGAGGGAGGGGGAAGCGGCCTCCTTGAGAAGATGAACAGCGTCTCGTTCGGCACCGGCATCAACATGATGCAGCGCATCACCTTCGCTAAGAACCTCGCCGCGATGCTCTCTGCGGGCCTCACGCTATCGCGCGCGCTCTCGGTCATCAACCGGCAGTCGACCAACAAGTCGCTCAAGAGGATCGTTACCGACCTCGAAGGGAAGGTGAAGGAGGGAAGCGCGTTCTATGAGGCGCTCGCAGCTCACCCCAAGATCTTCTCGAAGCTCTTCATTGCGATGACGAAAGCGGGCGAGGAATCAGGAACGCTTTCGGAAGCGCTTACGAACATCTCCCGCCAGATGGACCGTTCCTTTACGCTCCAGAAGAAGATACAGGGCGCGATGATCTATCCGGCAGTTATCCTCGTTGCTATCGTCGTCATCGGCGTCCTCATGATGATGTTCGTGGTGCCGACTCTCTCCGCGACCTTCACGTCCATGAATGTGGAACTGCCGCCCACTACCAAGGCGATCATCATGATCTCCGACTTTATGAAGGAGAACGTCGTAGTGACGCTTGCGCTACTTGTCGCAGCTATCGTCGGCATCGTACTGTTCATCCGCTCGAAGCCCGGAAGCGCGGTCGTGCTGTGGCTCGCGCTTCGCATGCCGGTCATTGGCGAGCTCGTCAAAGAGACGATGAGCGCGCGTGCGGCACGCGCTCTCTCCTCGCTCCTTTCGTCAGGTGTCGAGATGCTGACCGCTATCTCCATTGCGCGCGAGGTGGTGGGTACGAAGCTGTTCGCTGACGTGCTCCTTGAGGCAGAGACGAGAGTGAAGAAGGGAGAGCCCTTGTCCTCAGCGTTCTCAGACCACCCAAAGCTCTATCCGGTATTCGTCTCAGACATGATCGCGGTCGGCGAAGAGACCGGAAAGGTCTCCGACATGCTCGCCCAGGTCGCCACCTACTACGAGACCGATGTGGAGGACCGCACCAAGGACCTCTCGACGATCATCGAGCCTCTGCTCATGCTTCTTATCGGCGCGTTCGTCGGCATCTTCGCGGTGTCGATGATGGCGCCGATCTACTCAATCTCCTCCCAGATCTAGAAGGGCGGTGCGCTATCATAGGTTCATATGCACCGTCCGGTACGCGGAGTCTCCCTCGTGGACGTCATCGTCGGCACGTTTCTCATACTCGTCGTCTTCCTCACACTCTTCGGGCTACTGCGCGCATCCATACTCGTCTCTGCGGTCACCAAGGCCCGGGCGTCAGCGACTGCGGTCGCGACCAGCCAGATGGAGTACGTCCGCTCGCTCTCGTACGACTCGGTCGGCACCGTCGGCGGCATCCCGCCCGGCACCGTGCCGCAGTACGCGACTACCACGCTCGATGGCGTCACCTTCGCAACACGCACGTTCATCGGGTACGTGGACGACCCGGCCGATGGGCTTGGTGTATCTGATCTGACCGGCATCACCACTGACTACAAGCAGGTGCGGGTATCGGTCACGTACTTCCTCAACGAGCGCATCCGGGAGGTGGCACTTGTCTCCAATGTCGTGCCGCCAGGACTCGAGACCTCTACCGGAGGGGGAACGCTCAAGATAGATGTGGTCGATGCGCAGGGCGCTCCGGTGCCTGGCGCCTCCGTGCGGATCGTGAACGGGAGCGTGAGTCCTGCGGTGGACGTCACCACGTACGCGAATGCGACTGGCGCCGTATACCTTCCGGGCGCTGCTACCTCTACCGAGTACCAGGTCACCGTAGGCAAGTCAGGCTACTCAAGCGCGCAGACGTACGCGCGCGACGCGACGAACCAGAACCCGACCCCTGGCTATCTCACGGTCGCCAAGGACCAGACAACCACCGGCACGTTTGCGATCGATCTACTCGCGTCCCTTATGCTGCGCACCTTCTCTCCGATCGAGCGTGCAACGTCGACCGACCCCTTGGATGACACTTCGCTCATCGCTGCGCTTACGGACACGAACGTTTCCGGAGGCGCACTTAGCCTTGCGGGGGGTGTGGGAACGTACCCGGCGAATGGTAGTGCGCGCTCACAAGCGATTGCTCCCGCGTATCTTGCGCAGTGGGGGACGATTAGCGCGCAAGGTTCGACTCCCTCCGGTACAGGCATCCGTTTCAAGGTGCTTGATGGCAATGGCGTTCCGCTTCCTGATAGCGCGCTTCCCGGAAACGTAGCCGGATTCACCTCGGTCCCCATTTCGTTAGCTGCGGTCTCGACCTCCACCTATCCCACCCTCGCGCTCTCGGCGGAGCTCTCCACCAATAGCGCGAGCACGACCCCTCTCGTCCTTGCGTGGAGCGTGTCGTACGACATCGGCCCTATCCCGCTTCCCGACGTCCCATTCTTCCTGACCGGAACAAAGACGATCGGTTCCACGGGCACAGGCGCGCCGCTGTATAAGACGGAGGTCGAGGACGCGACTGATGCCGAGGGCCGCAAGGAACTTTCGCTCGAGTGGGATGTGTATGCGTTTGAGGCAAATGGATACGACATCGTCGACGCCTGTACCGCGCCGCCCTATACGCTCGCTCCCGGAAGCGTGAGCGATATCCGCCTCATACTCGATACCGAGACCACGAACATGCTTCTCGTGTCTGTGCGCGATGTGGGCGGCGTACCGGTCTCCGGTGCGAGTGTCACGCTCTCACGAGGCTCGTATACCGAGACACATACGACCTCCTCATGCGGTACCGCGTACTTCGGAGGTATCCAGGCAGCGACTGATTACACGGTCTCTATCTCGAAGTCCGGATACACGAACGGATCGTTCCTAAGCGTGCCGGTCTCCGGCAAGTCGTACTATGTGGCATCATTCGAATAGCCCTATGAAGCGCGGACTTACCCTTATCGAAACGCTCGTCGTCGTCGCGCTCATGGCGGTGGTAGGGGTCGCTCTCCAGTACGCCATCCAGTACTTCTATCGCGCAAACACGCAGGTGCTCCAGGGAACGGCCGCGGTCAACAGCGCGCGAAACGGTGTCACGACTCTCTCCTCCAATATCAGGGAAGCGACCTATGGCGATGATGGGGCGTACCCGCTTGCGCAGGCAGCTACCTCGTCGGTGACGTTCTACGCCGATGTCGACAAGGACGGCGGTGTCGAGCGGGTGCGCACGTACCTCTCAGGCGCGACCCTCTATAGGACCGTTACCAACGCCTCAGGTAACCCTCCCTCGTACGCAGGACAGGCAAGTGCGACGACTACGATCGCAACCTACGTCGCCAACGGGACCGGCGTGCCCCTCTTCAGGTACTTTAACGAGAGCGGTACCGAGCTGACCGGCACGATCGACACGACCGAGGTCGCATCGGTCTCGGTGACCCTGATGGTCGACATCAACCCGTTGCGCGCGCCGGACATCTACACGCTCACGCAGACCGCCATGCTCCGTAACCTCAGGAGCGAGTAATATGGAACGCATGCACCAAAGCCCTCGCGGATACCTCATGCTCCTTGGAATCGTGTTCGGCGCGATATTCGTGACGGTGCTCGGCGGGCTCTCGAGCTTCGTGCTTTCACAAAACAGCGCGCAGGAGCGCGTGACGGGAAACGCCAAAGCTTTCGCGATGGCGGAGGCCGGACTTGAGTACTACCACTGGTTCCTGGAACATAATCCCGGTGACACGACACACGGGACGGGGCAGCCCGGGCCGTATGTCATTGACTACGCGGATCCGGAAGGAGGATCAGCAGGGGAGATCGAACTTGCGATAACGGGAAACGCGTCATGCGGGCAGACGACCTCGATCGACATACGTTCGACCGGGCGACCGGGCGACGGCTCGGGCGCGGAGCGCACCATCGTCGGTAGGTACGCGCAGCCGACGGTCGCTACGTACTCTTATATATTGAACGATACGGTCTGGGCCGGAGACGATCGCGTCATCAACGGCCCGTATCACTCAAACGGCGGCATCCGCATGGATGGCACCGCAAACGCGGAGGTGACAAGCTCTCTGTCGACATGGCTATGCACCTCCTCGTTCGGGTGTTCGCCCAACCAGACGAAAGCGGGCGTGTGGGGCGACGGGCCGAACGAGCATCTTTGGAACTTCCCGGTACCCCAGGTCGACTTCTCCGGGATCGCTGCTGACTTCTCGAGCCTGAAGGCGCTCGCGCAGGCCGAGGGCATCTACCTTCCGCGCTACAGCTCCGGCAATAGCAACAACGCCAACCACTGGCGCGGATACCATCTCATCTTCAACGCAAACGGCACCGTGACCGTCAGGCGCGTAACCAGCACGACGCAGCTCAGCGTAGTGCCGGTGAATTCCGCGGACGAGGATTGGGACCGGGCGCGCATAAGTAACGAGAGCAACTACAATACATACACCATTCCCGAGGACTGCGGCCTCATCTTCGTAGAGGACCACGCATGGATCGAAGGCACCATAACGAAGAAGGTTACGGTCGTCGCGGCGAATGTCACCCATACCGGCGTCGCACCAAACGCATACCTCAAGGGCAACATCACATACGCAGCGACCGATGGCACCGACGGTCTCGCGGTCATCGCTGAGCACAACGTGCTCATTACGCCCGATTCTCCGAGCACCATGACCCTCAATGGACTCTTCATCGCCCAGGGAGGTGCGTTTGGTAGGAACCTCTACGACTGCCCGGGCACATATGAGCCCAAAAACTCGCTCACCATCCTCGGCACCACGGTCTCCAACAAGCGTACGGGAACGCAGTGGATCAACGGGTGCGGATGGTGGGGCGATGCTGGATACCAGTCACGCATCGATGCATACGACAGGAAGCTCGCGAGCGACCCACCGCCGTTTACGCCGATCGTCTCCTCTGATTACACGTTCGTCGACTGGCGCGAGGAATAGTTGACACGCGGCCTCGTTTCCCGTTAGCTACCTCTGGAGCCGGCACTCTGCCGGCAAGAGAGGAGGGCAGCATGTCTGCACAAGCAAGAGTAGATCCGCACGTGTTCGCCCGACGAGCAATGCGCGCAGCCAGAGAGCGCATCCGTGATCATTTCGATGACGACCCACGCGTTCGCTGGTATGACGTAAAGGTGCGCACTGTTCGCAGTGGGTTCGGCGCGCTCGAGCCGGACCACGCGGCCGTCGTTATCCGACGCAACGTGGACAAGCGGGTCGATTCAGACAATCAGCGGTTCGTGGTGGCAGGCCTCTGCCACCTTGAGTCCGGCGAGCTCTGGATCGTGAGCGACAAGCGGGAAGGGCACCGCACCATCGCGGAGTTCGACGCCTTCGTCACCCGTCTCACGACACTGATCGAGATCGACATCTCACGCAATCCCGGCTGAAGTCGGTGAAAGGGCGGTCCTCGCGGACCGCCCTTTTCGCGTGCTAGCATAGTCCTATGCTCATTGTCGCCAACTGGAAAGCGTACGTAGATACCGCAGACAAGGCCAAGAAGCTGTTCGCATCGGCCAAGCGCCTCGCGCAGAGCGCAGACATCGCGCTTGCGATGCCGTACCCGTACCTAGGCTTGTTTGCAGGCAACAAATCCACAGTCGCGCTCGCGTCCCAGGACGTTTCCATAAGCACAGGCGGCGCGGACACTGGGGAGGTGACGGCCAGCACGCTCGCTTCCCTTGGTGTCTCCTACAGCGTTGTCGGACACTCGGAGCGAAGGGCCAAAGGAGAGACCGACGAGATGGTGCTTGAGAAAGTGAAGCGGCTTCTAGCACACAACGTCACGCCTATCGTGTGCGTGGGAGAGGCCGAGCGCGACCTGGACGCGCGGTATCTCTCCGGCATACGCGCACAGCTTGCGGCGGTGTTCGCTCACCTCTCGCAGAAGGAGCGCCTTTCAATAGTCGTTGCGTACGAGCCCATCTGGGCGATCGGGAAGACCGCAGCAGAATCCATCCAGCCGCTCGAGCTTGAGGAGATGGTCCTCTACATCCGGAAGGTGCTCGGTGACTACCTGCCCGGCAAGAGTGCGCAGAAGGTGCGCGTCCTCTACGGCGGCTCGACCGAACCTACGAACGCACGTGCGCTCGCAGCCGGAAGCGGCGTCGACGGATTCCTGGTCGGACACGCAAGCGTCGACGCGCCGACCTTCTCTGCGCTCGTTAAGGCTGTTTCCTAGCGTATGCGTACCGTCCGGGACATCCGGGTACTTGAGAACGTGCCAGTGATGGTGCGGGCGGCGCTTAACGTTCCCATAGAAGAGGGGAAGGTCCGTAACACCTTCCGCCTAAGGCAGGCAGTCCCGACCATACGTTTCTTGCAGGAGCGCCATGCGCGCGTGATCCTTATCGGACACATAGGGGATACGGGTACGGAAACCCTGCATCCGGTGTACGAAGCCATGCGCGAGTTTCTTCCGAAGCTCTCCTTCTGCCGCGCGACGACCGGACCTGAAGCGCGCGCCGCGGTACGCGCGCTCGTGCCTGGCGAGGTGCTCATGCTCGAGAACCTCAGGCGCCACTCGGGAGAGAAGAACAACGATCCTGCGTTTGCAGCAGACCTTGCAGAACTCGCCGACGTGTTCGTCGAGGACTCGTTTGATGTATGCCATAGGAAACATGCGTCTGTTGTGGGTGTGCCCGAACTCCTCCCGTCCTATGCGGGGCTTCTCGTCGAGCACGAGGTCGCGGAACTCACCAAGGCGCTCACACCCAAGCGTCCCTCGCTCGCGATCATTGGCGGCGCGAAGTTCAGCACGAAGCAGCCGGTCATCAAGGTCCTCCTAGAGCGGTACGACAACGTGTTCGTCGGCGGCGCGCTCTCGAACGATTTCCTTAAAGCGAAGGGATACCCGATGGAAGCGTCCCTCGTATCGGATGCGGACGAAGCTGCCATACGCGAGCTTCTCAAGCACCCGCGGCTGGTGATCCCCTCAGACGAGATATACGCCGTGCCTGGCGCGCCTGCATCAACAGGCAAGGCAGGCCTTCTTGACGGGAAGGCTCCGTACGAAGCGGTTCTCGATAACGGCCCGCGAACGGTTGCGCACCTGATGGAGCTCGTGCGAAATGCGAAGACCGTCCTCTGGAACGGTCCGCTCGGGAACTATGAGAAAGGATTCGTGGAGGGAACGGAGCGGCTTGCGGACGCTATCGCTAGAAGCGGCGCGTACTCAGTTCTCGGCGGCGGCGATACCATCGCCGCAGTTGAGAAGCTTGGTATCAGCGGACACTTCTCGTTCATCTCGACCGGTGGAGGCGCGATGCTTGATTTCATCGCGCACGGCACGCTCCCGGGTATCGAGGCGCTCTCCTAGTCGCAGGCCTTCTTGATGCGCTCTGCGTACTCGTCCATCTCGCCGGCATTGTAGGTACCGACTCCGAACCACTCCCTGAACCCGTCGCCGATGTGACGAGGGATCACATGTAGGTGCACGTGATCGGTGACCATCTGTCCTGCGGCGGGCTCGTTGTTCATGACGATGTTCACGCCGTCTGCCTTAACCGCCTCTTTGACCGCCTTGGCGACCCTCTTTGCGACCACGATGAGGTGCGCCATGGTCTCTTCAGGGGTATCGAAGATGTTCCGGTACTGCTTTCTCGGCACTACGAGCACGTGTCCTTTGTTGACCGGGTGAATGTCGAGGAACGCTATCGCCTCGTCGTCCTCGTATACCTTTGAGGACGGAATCTTGCCCTTGATGATCTGCGTGAAGATGCTGTCTGACATATATAGAGGATACCAAGGACCAGTTTTGATACAATCCACCGACATGACGCCCTTTCCTGAGTCCGTACCCGAGGCCCTGCGCGCGGCCCTCGGCGCGTATGACGATTTCACGGCCGGACTTCTTGCCCGCCGCGGCATCGATACGGCAGAAGCGGCCGAGGCGTTCCTCTCCCCATCCTACGACGAGCATATAGGCGACCCCATGCGGATACTCAATATGCCCAGGGCCGCTAAGCGCATTGCGCAGGCGATAGATTCTCACGAGAGAATCGGGGTCTGGAGCGATTATGACTGTGATGGCATCCCGGGTGGCGTCTTGTTCCACGACTTTCTCAAGAAGGTGGGCGCAAATTTCACGAACTATATCCCGCACAGGCATGAGGAGGGGTTCGGGTTGAACGAGGGCGGCATCGACAAGCTCCATAAGGACGGAGTGTCGCTCCTTATTACGATCGACTGCGGCATCGCGGATGTTGATGCGGTCGCGTACGCCTCGTCCCTCGGGATTGATGTGATCGTTACCGACCATCACCTTCCGGGCGTACTGCCTGATGCGTACGCGGTGGTTGATCCTAAGCAGGAGGGAGAGACGAACTCGTACACGGATTTCTGCGGAGCGGGGCTCGCGTGGAAGCTCGTGTGCGCCGTTCTTAAGCATGGGTTTACCGGCCGCGAGAACATTCCGGAGGGATGGGAGAAGTGGCTCCTTGATATGGCCGGGATGGCGACGATCGCGGACATGGTTCCCTTGACCGGAGAGAACCGGGTCATCGCGCGGTACGGACTGCTCGTCATGCGCAAATCCCGCAGGCTCGGGCTTCAGAAGCTGTGCAAAGTTGCGCGGGTCGACCAGAGGAAGATAACGGAGGACGATGTCGGTTTCATGCTCGCGCCGAGGATCAATGCAGCGAGCCGCATGGGAAACCCAACCGATGCGTTCCGTCTCCTCACCACCGAAGACGAGGTAGAGGCGGATACGCTTGCTAAGGAGCTTGAGCGCATCAACCGGAGCAGGAGGGCTGCGGCTGCCGCGATCACGAAAGCGGTGCACGCGCGCCTCTCTGACCGAACCGAGATTCCAGCGGTGATTGCGATGGGTGATCCGGAGTGGCGGCCGGGACTCCTTGGCCTTGTCGCGAACTCGCTCGCTGAAGAGTATGAGCGGCCGGTGTTCCTCTGGGGACGCGAGGCGAATATGCGCGCCAAAGGCTCATGCCGCGCAGGCAAGAAGGGCATGCATGTCGTGCGGATCATGGAAGCTGCAAAGGATGTGTTCAAGGAGTATGGCGGGCACGCGGCATCCGGAGGCTTCACCGTCCACGACGACCAGGTCTTCTTCCTTGAAGAGAAGTTGAATGAAGCGCTCCATACCCTCGGAGATATGGCCGAGAAAGAACTTCTCCACGACGCGGATGCGGAAGTACACCCAGAGGAAGTAGGTGTGCGGCTCCTCTCTTCGCTAGAGAAGCTCGCACCTTTTGGTATGGGTAACCCGAAGCCCGTATTTCTGTTGCGGAGCGTTTTGATACACGAGGTGTCATGGTTTGGGAAGGCCGACGAGCATCTGCGCGTGCGCATTATGCATGATAGGGGGATGATGGAAGCGGTCGCATTCTTCGCCAAGCGCGACTTCGGGAAGGAAGCTGAAGGACTCCGCTCTGGGAACAACGCAACGATACTTGCGAACGTGGAGCGCGACCAGTTCTCGCGAAGGAATCCCGTACGCCTACGGCTGGTTGCGATACGAAAATAGAGTGGTAGGGTAGGGGCTTGTGCAATTGGGAGGCTCGGATGAGTTCTTTAAGTAAAAGTGAGTTGCAGCAGAAGCGGCACGAGGAGGCGAAGCGCAAGAAGGAGGAACGAGAAGCCGCCCGTGAAGCGCTGTTCGAGCGGACCAAGAAGGCCGTGAGAGCGCAGTTCGGGCACGCTTCCGTGTACAAACTCGACAACTTCTCGCCCATGGAGAAGGGATATGTCGATACGCGCGTGCTCCCCTGCAGGGAACTGCTTCTCCTGCGCGGCGCTCAAATCCAGGCGCTAGACGCGACCGCCAACGGAAGTCTAACGGACGATGAGCGAGAGCTCTTGTTCGCGACAAGGCGCCTCATCGTCCACTTCGAGACGCTGCTGCTCAGCCTGAATGTTACGCCCAGGTGGGCGAAGTACGACCTCGATATCCGACGCGTCACAGACGGCTCGGTTCGTATTGTGGCGCGAGCGCAGAAAGGGCGCTAGAAGACGCAAAGCGTCACTGAGAGGCCGCGATCTACTCGCGGCCTTTTCGCTTGCTATACTCCCCCTATGCATTTCACCCTCTACGCTGATGGCGGCGCGCGTGGCAACCCAGGACCAGCTGGTGCCGGAGCAGTAGTGTTTGATCAGAGCGGAAAGAGGGTCGTGGAAGTGTCTGATTACCTCGGCGTTGCGACGAACAACGTTGCAGAGTACGAGGCGGTATTGCGTGGACTGGCCGCTCTTAAAGATGCGTTTCCTGAGGGATACTTCAAGAACGCGAAGGTGACGGTGAAGATGGATAGCAAGCTCGTCATAGAGCAGATGAAAGGCGCGTACCGTGTGAAGCACCCGAACCTCATCCCTCGGCACCTCGAGATCAAGAATCTCATCGCTAGGAACTTCTCTACGATTGAGTTCGTTCACGTGCCACGAGCGCAGAACGCGGATGCAGATTTGCTCGCGAATCGAGCGATGGATAGAGCGGGATGAATACCACCGCCTGAGTATGTTTAAGAGCCGGTATCTAATTGTTGGCCTGTTGATACTGGTGGGTACAGGTCTTTATTACATGGTGGAGAAGAAAAACATAGGAACTTTCTTTCAGAGTGAGGAATACGAGTTAGTTGTAGATCCCAATGAGAATGCGAACCTGAAATCAGAAATAGCTATTTCAGAAAGTGGCCAATCAGAACAGGCGTATAAAGTTCAGAAAGTAATTGACGGCGACACAATTGCTATCGACATTGATGGATCTATAGTCACCCTACGACTAATTGGAGCTAACACACCAGAGACCGTGGATCCAAGAAAGCCAGTCGAGTGTTTCGGGTTGGAGGCATCATCACAAACAAAACTTCTTGTTTCAGATCAAAGAGTTGTTCTGGAGTTTGATACGACACAAGGTTACTGGGACAAATATAATCGCCTGTTGGCCTACGTGTACCGTGAGGACGGTTTGTTTCTGAATAAAACTCTAATAGAGAACGGATATGCGTATGAATATACCTACAACACTCCGTACAAATATAAGAAGGAGTTTGATGAGGCAGAGGAACAGGCTCGCACTAAAGAGAAAGGACTGTGGGCCCCCGAGGCTTGTAAGGCTTTTATTGAAGCGCAGGAGCTAGATTCAGGAACTGAGCCAATTGAAGGTGACGCTGTCAAATACACCTGCGCTGCAAATATATATAACTGCTCCAACTTTAGTAAAAGAATGATAGCGCAAGATGCCTATTTATCATGCGGCGGAGTGGATTACGATGTACATAATTTAGACGCTGATAAAGATGGTCAGGCGTGTGAGTCTCTTCCTTAGATACTCTCGCCGAGCATCCGCTTCTCGACCACATCCCAATTCACATTCTCTAGGAATGCATCGACGTACGTCATCTTTTCAGATGGGACGTAGTCGACCATATATGCGTGCTCCCATAGGTCGACCGCAAGAATAATAGGAAGCCCGGAAAGCTGTCCAAGTTCATGGTCACCCACAAAGACCGTATGGAGCGTTCTTCCCGCGGGGTCGTAGTAGACGACCACCCATCCGATGCCGCGGGTCCCGGCAACCTCCTTAATGTGTGCAACAAATGTATTCCAGCTGCCGTACTTCTCAACTGCAGCGTCCATAAGCGCGTCCGATTCACTTTTCGGCGTAGCGCCTCCTTCGAACTGCTCAAAGTAGTACTCATGCATGCGCATACCATCAAACTCGAATGCAAACCTGCGCCTGAGCTCGCTAATGACATAGGCGTTCGTCTCGGTCTCCTTGAGGGCCTTAATCTGCGAGCGAATGAGGTTCACATGCTTTACGTACCCCTCGTAAAGGGCGAGATGCACCTCAAGCTGCTTATGGGAAAGACCCTTAAGAGCTGGTATATCGAAGGTTCTTGCGGCGTATTCCATATATTAATGATAGCACCGAGCTTATACCGGCCCCTGGTTGCAATGTCTGGCGTGGGTGGGACAATATATGCACTAGCCATAACTACGTACGAGAACCTATGTTTGGATTCGGAAAAGAGAAGTTCGGAGCCTCCAAGCCGGCAGCTGTAGAGCGTGAGACAGCAACTACGGACCCGGCCGCTATCGAAGCGTTGCAGGATAAGATCCGCTCGATCGTACAGGATTTACCTAACGCAGAGGGCCTTTCAAGCGATCTGAATATCGCGATGACCGCGAACTTCCTTCGCAGGGAGAGGGAAAAGGAGGGTAAGCCGTATTCGGCAGAAGAGATAGAGGCCCTTGATGAGGACTTCGCCGAGGAAGTGAAGGCCGTATTCCTGAAGCGTGTGGAAGCACAGGGCGAAGCCCCCGCGTACCGTGTCGTTAATAGGGACGGGTTTGTGGTTGGAGAGACCGGGAGCGTCGTTCAGGCAGGCGAGATTGCGGCCAGAGAGCGCGAGCACGAAGACAGGGTCTAGTTAATCGTTCAGGGTGAAAGTCGAAGAGGCGCACGTGCATGGCACGGCGCCTCTTTTGATTGTTGGAGCGTGAGCTCAGTGCAGCGGGACGAAGGGTCGTTCCCGTCTCGCCTCCACCTGTCTCCAGGCGATGGCGAAGTCCTGCATGTCGGCGCGATGGGAGGGCGGGGCCTGTTCCAGGTCCCATTCCGCTCCATCCGCATTCGAAAAGTGATCGTCCTTCGCTCGGTCGAGTCGTTCGCGCAGGTTGTCTTCAGGGCGACGCTTTCGGAGCGCCCCGTTTCTGCGCGGAGCCTTGTTTCGCTTTTCCGCCATTGGTCTGTCCCACCACCGATTTGTTGTACTGGTTACGCGGCTTACAGTATGACACATATATAATAATAACGCAAGTATGATGGGTGCGTCCCATTCAATGGGAGGATGCCCTAGGTAAAGTAAAAGGCCCCGTTTCCGGGGCTCTTCTTACTTGAGTACGCCTGCCTTCTTGAGGGCAGCAAAGGGTCCGTTCTTCTTGATGGTGCGGAGACCCTTGGTGGAGACGTCCACGAGGACGATCTTGCCTAGTTCAGGGACGAAAATACGGCGCTTCTGAAGGTTCGCCTGGCGGCGGACCTTCCCAGTCGGATTGAACTGGGTAGCACGCGTACGGTTAGAGTACCGTCCGCCGATCTGGGTGGTCTTTCCTGTTACTGCGCAGCTTCGTGCCATAGTCCCCGGATGGTACCATAGCGCTATATCGTTATGCAACCTGAACTCGCTTTGATGGTCTTCACCATCGCCATCCTCGTTCTTTCGGTCATCCTACATGAAGTGGCGCACGGGTACGCCGCGAACTGGCTCGGGGACAAGACCGCGAAGATGGCCGGTCGCCTTACCCTCAACCCGCTTCCACACATAGATCCCATTGGTTCGGTCATCATTCCGGCCCTCTTGGTCATCTCGAACGCCGGATTCATGTTCGGCTGGGCCAAGCCGGTGCCGTACAACCCCTATAACCTGAGGAACCAGCGCTGGGGCGAGGCGTTCGTTGCGGCAGCCGGCGTCCTTACGAACCTACTCATCGCGGTCATCTTCGCGGTCGTATTCAGAGTTGCCGAAGCCCAGGGCGCTGATATGTTCGCAACCCTGGCGGCGCTCGTATGTATGGTCAACCTCATGCTCGGCATGTTCAACCTCATTCCCATTCCTCCCCTGGATGGGTTCGGCATACTTCGCGGCCTTGCCCCGGCTCGCATGGGCATGGCACTGCGCGATTTCGAGGAGAAAGTGCACCGTATGGGCATACTCTCTCTTGTACTCGTCCTATTCTTGTTTATGTACGTGCTCTCGACACCGTTCTACTACCTGGTGCGGTTCGTCGCGGGACTTCTTCTGGGTTAGTTGCTAGCGCAATGTCTTGAGGGCGCATGCACCGTTTCATACCGCGCTTATATTTGGTTGGTAGACTACATATATGAGAATCACCAAATTTGGACACGCATGCCTTCTTATTGAGGAAGCCGGTGTGAAGGTACTTATGGATCCGGGCGCCTTTAATAAGACGCCGGACGTAGAAGGGCTTGATGCGATTCTTATTACTCACGAACACCAAGATCACTGTGATGTAGCACAAATAAACGAGCTACTAGCAAGGAGCCCCGAAGCGCAGGTCATAACTCATGCAGGAGCAGGGAAGGTGCTTGAGGAGGTAGGCATCGCCCATACGCTCATTAAGCACGGCGAAGAGGTCACGATAAAAGATGTGTCCATCAAGAGCTACGGGACCGACCACGCAGTTATATACGAGTCAGTGCCATGCCAGAACACGGGATTCATGGTCGCGGGAAGACTCTTCTTCCCGGGGGATTCGTTCGTGGTGCCCCCGGAGAGCGTCGAGGTGCTCGCGCTGCCGACCGGAGGTCCGTGGATGAAGCTCGGAGAAGCGATTGAATATGCGAAGGAAGTGAAGTCGAAGTTCGTGATTCCAGTACATGACGCCATGCACATAGAGCCGTACCGCAAAGGTGTCGTCGAGCGCTTACTCACGACCAATATCGATACCGAATATCGGTACATGGGGGAAGGTTCAACCGAGGAGTTCTAGCAGGGTATGATGTAGTACATGAAGTCCGGCTCCAATATCTTTATCGAATACATTGGTTGGTGTGGTGCGCTAGCCATGATGAGCGCGTACGGCCTTTACGCGTTCGGTATCCTAGGGGCAGAGAGCATCTGGTACCACCTTTTGAACCTGTTTGGTGCAGTCGGTATAGTTCTCGTGTCTTTCCATAAGAAGGCATTCCAGCCTGCGGTGCTGAACATCATGTGGGCAGGCATAGCACTGTACGCGTTATATGTATACCTATAATAGGAAATTCCGCTTCGTTGACTGAAGACTTAGGATATTTGCATTTATTTAAGCCCTCCTATATATTATCGAGGACTCCCACGGGGGAGTTTTCATTTACGAAATGGCCACCATAAACCAGCTTTCCAAGAAGCCTCGCTCCAGCAAGGCACGCAAGACCAAGGTCGTCGCTCTCGGCCGTGGCTTCAACACGCTTAAGAACCGCCCGACCTTCTATCCGGCGCCCTTTAAGCGCGGTGTCTGCACCAAGGTGACCACCAAGACCCCCCGTAAGCCTAACTCCGCTATTCGTAAGATCGCCCGCGTCCGCCTCACCAACGGCATGGAGGTGACCGCCTACATCCCAGGCGAGGGCCACAACCTCCAGGAGCACTCCGTCGTGCTTCTTCGCGGAGGCCGTGTGAAGGACATCGGTGTCCAGTACACCGTCGTGCGCGGAAAGCTCGATACCGCAGGCATCGACAAGCGCCGCCGTGGCCGCTCCCGTTACGGTGCTAAGAAGCCTAAGGCCTAATACCTATGCGTCGCCCTATCAAGAACAAGCCTGTCCGCCGCCCGGACATCCAGTACAAGTCCGAAGCTATCTCCCGCTTCATTAATACCGTCATGCTCGATGGTAAGAAGGACACTGCCCGCAAGGTCGTCTATGACGCCCTCGACATCATCGCTAAGCAGGAGGGCAACCCAGATCCTCTCGAGACCTTCGAGACCGCGATCAGGAACGTCGCTCCTCTCATGGAGGTCCGCTCCCGCCGCGTTGGTGGTGCGAACTACCAGGTCCCGCGCGAGGTTCCCCAGCAGCGCCGCGTCTCCCTTGCGTACCGCTGGCTCATCAACGCCGCTCGCGCCAGGAAGGGCAAGCCGATGGCCGAGAAGCTCGCAGACGAAATCATGCTCGCCGTTAAGAACGAGGGCACCGCGATCAAGAAGAAGGACGACATGCACCGCATGGCCGAGGCCAACAAGGCCTTCGCACACTTCGCTTGGTAGCACCGTTTGTGTGAAGAAAGCACCGCCTGGGAAACCCGGCGCTGCTTTCGTTTAGGGGTTACATTTTCCACAAAAGCGCGTATGGTATCGGCACCTCGGCACAGGCGTGCATGAGGAGATCATTCGAAAGGAGAGAGCTATGGCTCGACAAACCGTACGCGGTTCGAGCTCTATGCTCGAACCGGGAAAATCGAACCGCGTCATCAGCGGGACAGCACCGCTTCTGAAAGGCGCCCACGAGCTTTCAGGGCGAGTGAACGAAGCCCACTTCGGCGACATCGTATCGGTCTTGTCGTTCCCGAAGGCCGGCTGGGCACGGGTGCGCACGCTCCGCGACGATTATCCTGGCTACATGCACATGCGGCACCTCGGGCGCATGGGCCCTGAGCCTACGCACCGGGTAGCCGTGTTGCGCGTACTGGCCCATACGTCTGACGACATCGAATCGCAGGTCCAGACGAGGCTCAGCCTCAACTGCGAGGTCGTCGTGACGAAGGAACGAGGCCGGTTCGCGCACTGCAAGGACGCGGGCTGGCTCCTCAAGAACGACCTGCTTCCGATCGGGTACTATCCGGATCGGGACCATGTCGCATTCATGGAGGAGTTCCTCGGGACCGTGTACCTCTGGGGCGGCAGCACCGCTTGGGAGGGCGCAGACTGCTCGGGCGCCGTCCAGATGGCGTGTAGGGCGGCCGGACACCAGAACGTGCCGCGCGATACGAAGGACCAGCTCACGCTCGGCACTTCGGTGCTCGGCGGGCCGTACCAGCGGGGCGATATGTTCTTCTGGAAAGGCCATGTGGCGGTTCTTACAAGCGCTACGCAGGCGGTCCACGCGACCGGCTACTGGCGCCGAACCGTTAGGGAGCCGATCGACACCGTGATCGCTCGCTACAGCAGGCAGGGCAAGGACGTCCTTGATGTGCGCAGGTTCGAAGACTATGCGTACGCATGACAGAGGGGCGCGGGACCAAGGTTCCGCGCCCTTTGTGCACATTGCGCGGGAAACGGCGGCGTGATTAAGTAGCACTTCGTGCCTGGTGAATGAGTTGCCAGGCACACGGGGAGAAGTGTGATGCGAAAGATTCAACGATATGTTCTCGCCAAGCGGGTGACGACCGCTTTCATGGGGGTCGGTCTCTGGCTCTTCGTTCCGGCGCTGGCCATCTACATCCTGTTCCCGGGCGCGTTCGAAAGCGAGTCCGGGCCGCGGTATGGCTATGTGGCGCTTGGGATCGGGGCGGTGCTGATCATCCTGGGCTTCGTCATGCGCCTCGGCGTCTGGCTGAACCTTCGGTCTGCCTCCACCTAAATGGTGGGCAGGCCTCTCAAGGGCTCCGCGGTTACGCGGGGCCCTTTGCAGTCTAAGGACCGTTTTCTTGCCTTTTTACCCCCAAAACCGTATCGTATCGGTAACGCCTCCGCGGCTTTTATTTTTATTCCAAGCACTATGCAACGCGATTATCCACTCGAGAAAGTTCGTAACTTCGGCATCGTCGCCCACGTCGACGCCGGCAAGACCACCACGTCTGAGCGCGTGCTCTACTACACCGGTTCCCAGCACAAGATCGGCGAGGTCCATGAGGGCGAGACCACGACCGACTGGATGGAGCAGGAGCGCGAGCGCGGCATCACCATTACCGCAGCCGCCATCACCTGTTTCTGGAGCAAGACCAATGAGCCTGATAAGAAGGACGCGTCCAAGAAGTTCCGCTTCAACGTCATCGACACCCCAGGACACATCGACTTCACAGCGGAGGTGAAGCGTTCGATGCGCGTGCTTGACGGTGCCGTCGTCGTCTTCGATGGCGTTGCCGGCGTCGAGCCGCAGTCCGAGACCAACTGGCGCTACGCCGATGAGGCTGGCGTGCCGCGTGTCTGTTTCATCAACAAGCTCGACCGCACGGGCGCCTCGTTCGAGGACTCGTACAAGTCCATCCAGGACCGCCTCTCCAAGAAGGCGGTGCGCATGCAGCTTCCGATCGGCGCCGAGGGCGACTTCGAGGGCGTCGTGGACCTCCTCACCCGCACCGCGTACCGCTTCGAGGGCAAGATGGGTGACGACGTGATCCCGGGCGAGTTCCCGGAGAGCATGAAGGACGATGTCGAGATGTACCGCGCAGAGCTCGTCGAGCGCATCGTCGAGCACGATGAGGCGCAGCTCGCTGCGTTCTTCGAGGGCACCGAGCCCTCTGTCGAGGAGCTGAAGAAGACGCTCCGTAAGGCGGTCATCGCCAACGAGATCTTCCCGGTCTTCACCGGTTCCGCCCTTAAGAACAAGGGCGTGCAGCTCGTGCTTGACGCGGTTGTCGACTACCTCCCAAGCCCGCTCGACCTTCCTCCGGTCAAGGGAATCAATCCTAAGACTGGCGAGGAGATAGAGCGCTCAGCGTCCGATACCGAGCCCTTCACCGCGCTCGCGTTCAAGCTCCAGACCGACCCGTTCGTGGGTGCGCTCACGTTCTTCCGCGTGTACGCGGGTTCCGTGACCGCAGGCTCTTACGTGTACAACGCAAACACCGGCAACAAGGAGCGCGTGGGCCGTATCGTTCGCCTCCAGGCAGACAAGCGCGAGGAGGTGGAGCAGGTCTTCGCCGGCGAGATTGCCGCTATGGTGGGACTCAAGGACACCAAGACCAGCCATACGCTCTGCGACGAGAACAACCCGATCGTTCTCGAGACCATCAAGTTCCCTGAGCCGGTCGTCTCCCTTAAGATCGAGCCGGCTACGAAGTCGGACCAGGAGAAGATGGGTATGGCGCTCAAGAAACTCTCTGATGAAGACCCGACCTTCAAGGTCTCGACCGATGAAGAGACCAACGAGACCATCATCGCCGGCATGGGTGAGCTCCATCTTGAGATTCTCGTGGACCGTATGAAGCGCGAGTTCAGCGTGACCGCGAACGTCGGTAAGCCGCAGGTGGCATACCGCGAGACTATCCTTGGCGCGTCCGAGGCAGAGGGCAAGTACATCAAGCAGACGGGCGGTAAGGGTCAGTACGGTCACGTGAAGATCAAGATGAAGCGCATGGAGGCGCTGACTCCGGAAGAGATGGAGAAGCTCCCGAAGAACGTCTCCCGCGAGGAGCACTTCGAGTTCATCAACAGCATCAAGGGAGGTGCCATCCCGGGCGAGTACATCGGTGCGGTGGAGAAGGGTCTTCGCGAGAGCACGAACCGCGGTATCCTCGCCGGATACCCGATGGTGGACGTCTCCGTCGAGCTTTATGACGGTTCGTACCATGATGTCGACTCCTCGGAGATCGCGTACAAGGTCGCTGCCGGCATGGCCTTCTCTGAGGCTGCACAGAGGGCAAAGCCGGCCATTCTCGAGCCTATTATGAAGGTCGAGGTCGTCGTCCCCGAGCAGTTCATGGGTGACGTCACCGGCTCGCTCTCAGGCAAGCGCGGCGCCATCGAGGGCATGGAGGAGCGCGGCATGAACAAGGTGGTGAACGCTAAGGTTCCGCTCTCGGAGATGTTTGGCTACACCACCACGCTCCGCTCCATGACCGAGGGTCGCGGAAGCATGACGATGGAGTTCGACCACTACGAGGTCGTGCCGACCAACGTCGCCAACGACATCATCGCAAGCAGAAAGTAGATACCATCTGCACAGATGAAGAAAGGCCGCCCAGCTGGGCGGTTTTTCTTTGACTTTTCGCATATTATGTGTCATACATAACAGGAAGGATCTTTTTGGGAGCTTACATATGTCGTACGACGGCAACTTCGAGTCGCACCTGCGGCCGAGCCAAGTTTTTCTCGCTGACGAGCACGAGTTCGTGAACGACGTGCTGACCGCTATCGAAGACCGGGTTTCGGCTGCGCGCTACGTGCGTGTCTGCCGCAGCCGCGGGGACCGGTGGCAGGCGGTGACGTTCAGCGACCTGGTCGAAAGCCTGGTCGAGGACATCGACGCCTACACTCGTGCGGAAAAGGAATTCCGTGTCGAGATGTCCGCATACCAGGGCCGGAGAAAGCGCTTCAAGCGCTGGGCCGTACTCTGGAACGTCCTGACGCTCGGCATTTATGGGGAGTTCGCAAAACCTCCGGAAAAGCCTCAGGCGCCGACGACCCCGTTCATCCTCGGCGAGGAGGCTCATCTCCGTGCCGGCGTCAATCGACTCGTCAAGAAGAGGTACCTTCGGGTCACCTCGTCTGGTGGCACGACCCGCTTTTGTGCGGAGCCATCGCTCCTCGCGATCGCTCGTCCCATCCCTCTGCGTCGAGAACGCAGAGGGAAGAGGACCAGAGTGCGTTGGTAAGCGTCCCGAACCCCGCCCTAACCAGGCGGGGTTCGCTGCTTTGCATACGGTATAGTGAAATCATGTTCGTTCGCACCCGTTCACGAGGCTTCACCCTCATTGAGCTTCTCATTGTCATTGCCATTATTGGCATCCTCTCGGCGACGGTGCTCGTATCACTAAACTCTGCGCGCGTGAAGGCGAACGCGACGCGCATGATCGTCGACTTCAAGCAGATCGAGAAGGCGCTCAGACTCGCCTCCATAGATGAAGGCCGGGACACGTGGTGGGGAGAGACCGGCAACCCTACGATCGTATCGCTCGTTGCAGGCGGAACCCCAGACATAAGCACCTACCTCAGTACAGCCCCAACGCCACCGGTAGGCACCCCGTACCGCTACGATAACGATGGCAATACCGCATCAAGCTGTGGCAGCGACTATTCAGCTGGCGTCAATATATACCTGACCGGCGTGTCTGCTGACGTCATAGAGGCCATGGACCGGGCGCTTGATGGGGGAGACGGGGGCACGTGCGGGAAGATCAGCTGGAGCGGCGGCGCGGTGGGATACCGACTCAGCCTTACCCAGGAAATATAGCGTACCAGTACATACTTGACATAAGGTCAAGTATGGGATATACTCCCTTTGTAAGTACCTCTTTTGTTTCCTGAAACCCCAAGCCTGGAGTCTGCCATGACCAAAGGTACGCTGAAAGCCAGCGCCGCCGCTCTCTACCTCGTCCGTTCGCGGATGAGCAACCAGGAGCGCATCGACAACCCTCTCACCGAGGAGCAGGCCATGTGCCTCTTTCTCGAGGAGACGGTCCCCCTCGACACCCGGCGGCTGTGCGCGCACAAGCTGCTCGACATCGCCTACGCCGAGGGCCGCCGGGGCCTCCTGCGCGCCGTGTGCAAGGCCCTCAAGGTCAAGCACGCGGAGCTGCAGGTCGCCGGCATCCTCGCCCGCGTGGCCGCGGACGACCTGGGGACGGGTTTCGGGAACTGGGCCTTCGTTCGGCTCAAGAAGCTCGGCAAGCTCGACATGATCAAGTCGGTCCGGGAGATGAACCGCCGCCAGGCGCGCCAATCCCAGCCCGAACCGATTGTGTCCGAGCCCACGCCCGAAATCGTCCAGATCGACGCGCCCAAGCGCAAGGTCAGGCGGAAGAAGGCGGCGAAGCCGGCCGACGAACCCACGACGACCCTGCTCGCGGCCTGAGAAAGCCCTCAGCCAGAGCGACAAATCCCCGGATGCGCGAGCGTCCGGGGGTCTTTGTATTCTTGACCTATCCGAATGCGGCGTGTACTTTAAGGGGAACGCGAAATACGGCGCTCTTTTCGATATTCCTCTCCATACCTGGGGCAGGAGTGGTAAAAGACGCTGCGCGGGTACCCGCTCAAGCCTTGGTCGCCTGCCTAATGCAGGCAGGCGCGGCGGCAAAAGTTATCACTTAGCTACCAGTAATTTACGTAACGTATGGCAGACGCATTCGATCGCAGCAAGCCGCACATGAACGTGGGCACCATCGGCCACGTTGACCACGGCAAGACTACGCTTACCGCATCCATCCTTCACGTGCTCAACCTCAACTCGGACAAGGGCTACAAGGCCCGCGTCGAGGCGGTTGACGCTATCGACAAGGCTCCGGAGGAGAAGGCGCGTGGTATTACCATCTCCCTTCACCACTCCGAGTACGAGTCCCCGAACCGTCACTACGCTCACATCGACGCTCCGGGACACGCCGACTACATCAAGAACATGATCACCGGTGCTGCGCAGATGGACGGCGCAGTCCTCGTGGTCGCTGCGACTGATGGCGCCATGCCGCAGACCCGCGAGCACATCCTTCTTGCAAAGCAGGTCGGTGTGCCGAAGCTCATCATCTTCCTCAACAAGGTAGACATGGTGGACGACAAGGACATGGTTGACCTCGTCGAGGAGGAGATCCGCGAGATCCTCTCCAAGCAGGGCTTCGATGGCGCGACAACGCCGGTCATCAAGGGCTCGGGCCTCAAGGCTCTCGAGTCTTCCTCTGCAGACGATGAGTGGGCACTCAAGGTCAAGGAGCTTGTCGACACGATGGACACCTACTTCGAGCAGCCTGAGCGCGAGCTTGATAAGCCGTTCCTCATGCCTATCGAGGACATCTTCTCGATCGAGGGCCGCGGTACCGTGGTCACCGGTCGTATCGAGCGCGGCATCGTTAAGGTTGGTGAGGAGGTTGAGATCGTGGGCCTCAAGGACACGATGAAGACCACCGTCACCGGCGTTGAGATGTTCAACAAGCAGCTCCAGGAGGGCCAGGCAGGCGACAACGCAGGTATCCTTCTCCGTGGTACGAAGAAGGAAGACGTGCACCGCGGCCAGGTCCTTGCAAAGACCGGTTCCGTGACCCCGCACACCGAGTTCGAGGCAGAGGTCTACGTCCTCTCTAAGGACGAGGGTGGCCGTCACACGCCGTTCTTCTCCGGCTACAAGCCGCAGTTCTACGTCCGCACCACCGACGTCACCGGCGAGGTTACCCTTCCGGAGGGCAAGGAGATGGTCATGCCGGGCGACACCGTGACCTTCAAGGTCAAGCTCACTGCGCCTATCGCGCTTGAGGACAACTTCCGCTTCTCGGTCCGCGAGGGTGGCAGGACGGTGGGTGCCGGCGTGGTCACGAAGATCATCGCCTAACGTTCTCTTCTTACTCGTATGGCAACCGCAGCGAAGAAGGCGACGAAGAAGGAGGCCGCACCGGCCGGGGAGCCCAAGCTTCGCATCCGTGTGCGTGCCTACGAGCACAAGATCCTCGACCTCTCGGTCAAGCAGATCATGGACACGGCGCACCGCCTCGATGCGAAGGTCGTCGGCCCCGTGCCGCTTCCGACTGAGATCAAGCGATGGACCGTGAACCGCTCCACGTTCGTCCACAAGGACGCCCGCGAGCAGTTCGAGATGCGCATCCATAAGCGCCTCATCGACATCCTTTCGCCAAGCCCTAAGGTTATCGAGGCTCTCACGAACCTCTCGATGCCGTCCGGCGTGACGATCGATGTGAAGATGATCTAAGCAGTCCACTTAGCCAAAACCGCCCCATCTCTGGGGCGGTTTTGCGTTTGTCGGGCGCCGCGTATAGTCCCGGGCCCGCCGCTTTGCATAGTACCTCGATATGTATCAAGATACGTAACGGAGCTGAGGAGGGCTCACCCATGACCAAACCACAGTCTAGGGCCCTTGCCTTGGCATCGGCCCTACATCAGAAGAGCGGCGAGTTCGGGGAATACCTGGACGAGGTGCTTAAGCTGAGCGGGGAGAAGTTCCGCTTGGAGACCGAAGGCAAGGCGGCGGGATACCTTAGCATTGCCCATCACGAATCGGGCCTCTCGTGGCTCTTTCCGGTGGGCGAGCACATCATCATCGCTGAGATCCCAAACCTGGTGGAAGCGTGCGTTACGCACGCGCTCCGCGCTTCCGACGCGCACGACAATGTGCCGAAGGGCCAGACCCAGGCGGTCAAGGGCGCGGTCTTCATCTATGCGTTCTTCGGGCTCCCGCCTGAGCTGAACCGGGTGATGGCCACCTGCGTGGCCTTCAAGCTCGACGATCTCGACCGGGGAACCGCCCTGTCCTTGATCGGCACGAAGCACGCCAAGACGTTCGACAAGCTGTTTCGGTGACGGAACACGCGCCCCGGCCAACTGGTCGGGGCGCGCTCACGTTCCCGGGGCCCGTAGGCCAAGGTTTGCAATTAGGGAACTAGCACTGTATAGTCCTGCTATCGCTACGTACGCCCGTCAGGGGCGGACCAATGGCCCGGGACCCCTTAGAACGCCCGCGCTATTGTTAGCGCGCTTTATTTTTATGAAATTCATCCTCGCACGCAAAGAGCGCATGACCCAGATCTGGGGTGAGGACGGCCGCGTCGCGGTCGGCACCATCCTAAAGACCAGCCCGTTGGTCGTCACGCAGGTGAAGACCAAGGACAGCAAGGACGGATATGACGCCGTTCAGGTTGGCTTTGAAGAGCAGAAGGCTAGCCGCCTCACGAAGGCGGAGCTCGGGCATACCAAGGGCAAGGGCTACAAGGTCGTCCAGGAGTTCAAGACTGATAACGTCTCTGAGTACCAGGTCGGTTCCGAGATCGGCATCGACACGTTCGCCGTAGGCGACAGCGTCGAGGTCGCCGGCACCGTAAAGGGTAGGGGCTTCCAGGGCGTCGTTAAGCGCCATGGCTTCCATGGCGGACGCCGCACCCACGGCCAGAAGCACTCCGAGCGCGAGCCGGGCTCCATCGGCGGCGGCGGTAGGGCAGGAGGTCGCGTCATCAAGGGCATGAGGATGGCCGGCCGCATGGGCGGCAACCGCATCACCGTGAAGGGCCTCAAGGTCCTCCACATCGACCCTGCTAAGGGCGAAATTATCATCTCTGGCGCAGTTCCAGGCGCAAAGGGCACCCTCATCGAGGTCGTCTCCGCATAACCCTGACGCATATGGCAACCGCAAAGACACCAGCAAAGAAGACCGCAGCAACGAAGGCTCCTGCAAAGAAGGCAGCAGCCAAGGCTCCGGCAGCAAAGAAGGAGGCCGCTCCGAAGAAGGCGCTCGGCGCGCTTGAGGCGACCGTGTTCTCCATGGACGGCAAGGAGGCAGGAAGCGTGCAGCTTCCGGCAGAGCTCTTTGGCGCTTCCTGGAACGCAGACCTCGTGCACCAGGTAGTCGTCGGCATGCAGGCGAACGCCCGCGCATCCGTCGCGCACACCAAGTTCCGCGGCGAGGTCAGGGGCGGTGGCAAGAAGCCCTGGAAGCAGAAGGGCACCGGCCGCGCCCGCCACGGTTCCCGCCGCTCCCCGATCTGGGTAGGTGGTGGTACCACGCACGGCCCGCGCGCAGAGAAGGACTACTCCGTGAAGATCAACAAGAAGATGCGCGTCGCAGCGCTCGCGTCCATGCTCTCGAAGAAGTGGAACGACGGCGAGGTCATCTTCATCGATTCGCTCTCCTTCACGACCCCGAAGACCGCAGACGCAAAGGCGGCGCTCGTTAAGGTTGCAACCGCAGCGGATAAGAAGGAGCTCATCACCAAGCGCAAGAACGCAGCCGTGATCGCGCTCTCCAAGAAGGATGCGGCTGTCGAGAAGTCCCTTCGGAACCTCGGCAACTACACCTCCGAGGAGGTCCGCAACCTGAACCCAGTCGATCTCGTGACGAAGAAGTACCTCGTCATCGAGAACCCGACCGAGGCGTTCAAGGTATTGTCAGCCCGCCTCACTAAGTAATCCGCGTATGGCACTCTTTTCCAAGAAACCCAAGAAGGCCGCTCCGGGCAAGGCAACCGTCACGGTAGAGAAGAAGGACGACGGACGCCTTGCGCACGTGCTTAAGAAGCCGTGGCTCTCCGAGAAGGCACTGATCGGCACCGAGGCAGGCTGCTACGTGTTTGCGGTCCCCGCAGACGCTACCAAGCACGACGTCAAGGCAGCGATCGAGAAGTTCTACAAGGTAACCCCGCGCCAGATACGCATCGCGAACCTGCCCGCGAAGAAGGTTTCGCTCCGCACCCGCCGTGGTGAGGGTACGCGCGCGCGCCGTCACAAGGCGTACGTCTACCTCAAGAAGGGCGATACCATCCAGTTCGCATAACGCTTATGAAGACCTACAAGCCAACAACCCCGAGCCGTCGCAACATGAGCACGCTTCCGTACAAGGAGCTGCTCTCCGGCGACAAGCCCATGAAGAGCCTCCTCGCGTCCAAGAAGCGCCAGGCTGGCCGCAACAACGCAGGCCGCATCACCACCCGTCACCAGGGTGGCGGGCATAAGCGCCGCCTCCGCGATGTCGACTTCACGTACAACAAGAAGGACATCCCGGCACGCGTCGAGACCATCGAGTACGATCCGTACCGCACCGGTTTCATCGCGCGCGTCGTGTTCGCTGACGGCGAGCGCCGCTACGTCCTTGCACCGAAAGATGTGAAGGTGGGCGACACCTTCGTCGTCTCCGAGAAGGCTCCGGTAAAACCGGGCAACCGCATGCCGCTCGGCCGCATCCCGTCCGGAACGTTCGTGTACAACATTGAGCTCAAGGTGGGTGCAGGCGCACGTCTCGCACGTTCCGCCGGCAACTACGCCGAGGTCATCGCGCATGATGCAGGCTACGCGCAGCTCAAGATGCCGTCGACCGAGGTACGCAAGGTCTCTGACCTGTGCTGGGCCACGATCGGCTCGGTCTCTAACGAGAACAGTCGCCTCGTGAAGTACGGCAAGGCAGGCCGCTCCCGCTGGAAGGGCATCCGTCCTACCGTCCGCGGTACCGCCATGAACCCGGTTGACCACCCGCACGGCGGTGGTGAGGGTCGCCAGGGCCGCGGTCTTAGGCGTGCCAAGAGCATGTGGGGCAAGCCGACCGGCAAGGGCCAGAAGACCCGCACGCCGAAGAAGTACTCGAATGTCTTCATCGTTTCCCGCCGCAAGGTCGGAAAGAAGCGCTCCTAAGGTGCATAAAGAAAAGACCCTCTCGTTCGAGAGGGTCTTTTCTTTTTAGAGCGCGTTGCGGATCTCAAGCGACACCGCTTCAAGCTCCTCGTCCGGGCTCACGTCCCTGCTGCCTGGCCGGTACAGAAACTCCCTTGGCTCGTATCCATGCACGCCTGCATCACCCCCTTTCCTTGGTACGATGTGGAGATGGAAGTGGGGGACCGATTGGCCGCCCACCTGCTCCTCGTTCCACGCCCAGTTGAACCCTTCTGCCCCGAATGCTTTCTTAAGCGCCTCCTTTAGAGACACGCGAAGCGATTCGATGCTGCGCATCTCGTCTTCGGTGAGTTCCTCGTAGTAGCGGGCGTGGCGCTTAGGGCAGACGAGCACGTGGCCCGGGGTGATAGGAATGTTCGTCGGTATCGCGAACGCATGCTCGTTCTCCGCGATGAGGCGGGAGGAGAGCGCATCCCGGTCGCAGAACGGGCAGTCCATGCTATGGGCGGTATGCCGGCTGGAGGATGTCCGCTATCTCAGAGAGCGGAACCTCCACGAACTGAGTGCCAAGCGCGTACGGGCCTACCTGGTACGGCGGGAAGATGAGGACGAGCATGTCGTCCTGGAGCGCGAAGTGCTGGAAGTTATCAGGAATCGGGGTCGTGCCGTCCATGAGATATTCCATGTTGGCCTCAGCGCCCGACTTCTCGGCGATGATGGCGGGAAGTTCCCGGCGGGCGATCTCCGAGAGGCGCCCGAGATATGCGCCGGTGAAGAGGGTAGCGGGGGTTATCTCGGCGCCGGTCGCCTTATCGAACGAGAAAGTTTTGTAGTAGGCATTCGGGTGCGCGCCCATGGTGTCCTCGTAGAGTGTGTAGACGTAGGAGAGCGCCTTCGGGCTTTCGGAGACCTCGAAGTCTGCCTGGAATGCGTAGCGGCGGTCTCCGCCAAGCCCCATCATGCTGATGTCCTCGGCAGAAAGGCTCTCAACCTGCGTGTCGGCCTTGAAGCGCGCGATCTGACCCTCTGCGTATGCCTTGAGCGTAGACACGGCTCGTTGGTCTGCTTCTGCGCCTGCGGTGTTCCTGAGGGGCGTTTCGGCCGGATAGGCTGCAATGGCGGCGTGGTGCTGACCTTCATCAGCGACTACCTCCTTCCTGAAAGCGCCCTCAGGCACCTGCTCCTGCGGTATCTGGCCGATAGGTAGGGGCTTAGGAGGCGTATTCGCCATGTACCAGAGCGCGAGCCCGAGTATGATAAGGCCCAGTACGACGGCGCCGATAAGTGCTTTCTGCTTGTCCACGGTGTTCATGGGGGTAAGTATACCGCCAAACGAGTGAGGGCCCCGGCACCAAGGAGGTGCGGGGCCCGTGTCACGCGTATGCGAGCAGGACGGCGGCGTCGACGGTGTCCTCGAGCGTGTCGTGGACCGGAAACGAGTCGCCGAGCCGGTTCTTCTGGTAGGCATGGTCGAAGTTCCGGGTCACCTGGCTTAGCCCGAACCCCTTGTCCTCCATGAGCGCCGGCTCTCTGCCAAACGCCACGCGGACCCGGGGGTCCCACTGCAGGAATGCGGACCAGCGCCCGGCCTCACGGCGCGTGTCGCGCGCGTAGGGACCGGTCGATGGTGGCCGTGGCTCCCTCTGGATCGGGATCCAGAAGATGATGCAGCCTCTGGGGTGCCCGCCCTTGTCCGGCGGGAAGCCGGCGAGCTCGAGGTAGATGTCCTCCCAGGCCTGCTGCCGCGCCGTTTCCCCGGTCTCCCCGGAAAGCAGCTTGGATTTGAGCGGGTGGTCGGCCGGATACCGGCACGGAAGCGCCGCGACGAAGCCAGTGGACCCAAAGCGGCCCTCGAGCATGCCGTAGGCCTCGAATTGCCAGTCGTAGGCCCCAGTGGTGGGGCCTGCCAGGAAGAAGAGCGGGATATCTGCAGGGCAGTCCACCGTGCGCTTGGGGAGTATAAGGGCCATGGAAGGTCCTCCTTTCTGAAAAAACCCTAGCACGGAAGGCCTAAATTTGACACTTTGCGCCGTTTCCTATAGATTTCATCTATCCCGCTTCGCGGGCTTTTCATTCGCATGTCCCGATCACTCAAGAAAGGTCCCTACGTGGACGCCAAGCTCCTCAAGAAGGTAGCTGACAAGAAGCCGAGCTCCGCCGGCGTCATTAAGACGTGGGCGCGTGCCAGCCAGATCGCTCCTGAGTTCGTGGGCTTCACGTTCGGCGTCCATAACGGCAAGCAGCACATCGATGTCCTCATCTCAGAGGAGATGGTGGGCCACCGCCTGGGCGAGTTCTCGCCGACCAAGAAGTTCGTCCGTCACGGCGGAAAGATGCAGAAGGAGCTCGAGCAGAAGCGCAAGGACGCTGAGATCGCAGCCGCAAAGGCTGCAAAGTCAGCTCCTGCAGCTACTAAGAAGAAGTAATAGCTTATGCGCGCAGAACTCAAGAGCCACAACCAGTCTCCCCGCAAGGTCCGCCTCGTCACCGATATGGTGAAGGGGAAGAAGGTCGCTGAGGCAGAGGCTGCGCTCACGTTCCTCCCTAAGAGGGCTGCGCTCCCTATCCTTAAGCTCATCCAGTCCGCGGTCGCAAACGCCAAGGCCAAGGGCGAGGACGCTGACAACCTCGTCATCGAGAACATCGAGGTCAATAGCGCTGGCATGATGGTCCGCTACATGCCGAGGGCCATGGGCCGCGCTGCGCCGGTGCGCCGCAGGAAGAGCAACGTGAAGGTGACCCTAAAGGCCAAGTAATTTATATGACTCACACCGTACATCCATACGCACATAGGCTTGGCATCATCCGCGACTGGAAGAGCCGCTGGTTCGCTATCGACAAGAAGACGTTCCGCGAGAACATCGTCGTCGATAACGCTATTCGCGCGTTCCTTAAGAAGCGCCTGAAGGGCATGCACGTCGCCGACGTAGAGATCGAGCGCAGCGCCAACGAGGTGCGCGTCATCGTGCACACCGCACGCCCGGGCCTCGTCATCGGCCGCGCAGGCGAGAACGCTACCAAGCTCCGCGCCGAGCTTAACAAGGTGGTCCGCCGCGCCGCTCCCGCGCATAACCGCAAGGTCATGCTCGACATCATGGAAATCCGACAGCCGGAGACCTCCGCTGCAGTTGTCGCACAGATGGTCGCCGAGGGCCTCGAGAAGCGCATGCCGTTCCGCCGCGTGCTGAAGTCCACGATCGAGAAGGTCATGGCTACCCGCGACGTCGCCGGCATCCGCATCGTGCTTTCCGGCCGCCTCGGTGGCGCAGAGATGGGCCGCGTGGAGCAGCTCAAGAAGGGCCGCATCCCGCTCCAGACCTTCCGCGCGAACATCGACTACAGCCAGTACGAGGCGAAGCTCCCGTACGGCGTCATCGGCATCAAGGTATGGATCTATCTCGGCGAGACCTTCAACGAGAAGGACCGTGCGCAGGGCCCTAGCCGCTCATCCAAATAGGTATGTTGTTCCCGAAGAAGGTAAAGCACAGGAAGTGGCAGACCGGACGTAAGTCCCCGGAGCGCCTCATGCGCCCGGATACCCGCGGCACTACCGTGGCGTTCGGTTCCTTTGGCCTTAAGGCGACCACTTCCGCCCGCATCACGTCTAACCAGATCGAAGCTGCTCGTAAGGTCCTCACCCGCGTAACGGGTAAGGGCGGCAAGATGTGGATCCGCATCTTCCCGGATAGGCCGGTTACGGCAAAGCCGGCTGAGGTGGGCATGGGTAAGGGTAAGGGCGACCCGAAGCACTTCGTGTTTGAGGTGCGCCCCGGCCGCGTCATGTTCGAGCTCGACGGCGTCGATGAGGTGAAGGCGCGCGATGCGCTCCGCCGTGCGGGCGCGAAGCTTCCGGTTAAGACCTCCGTCGTCACTCGCTAAATTCGTATGGCTAAGAAAGAAACACTCAAGGAGAAGAAGGCAGAGGAACTGAAGGAGATGCTCCTAAAGGGCAGGGAGGAGCTTAGGGACCTGCGCTTCTCGGTCGCCGGCGCACGTTCCAAGGACACGAGCGCGCAGCGCAACACCCGCAAGCAGATCGCACGCGTACTCACCGAGCTCGGTAACAGGAAGCGCGCATAACATTTACTATGGAAAACACGAACCCAAAGCCCCAGACTCTCCGCGGCGTCGTCGTAAAGACGGCGATGAAGGACACGGCCACCGTCGCGGTGTCCCGCTACGTGAAGCACCCGAAGTACCAGAAGTACCAGGTGCGCACGAAGAAGTACCTCGTCCATGACGAGGGCAACACCGCCAAGGTCGGCGACGAGGTCACCATCGTCGCGTGCCGTCCGGTCTCGAAGTTGAAGACGTTTAAGCTAGCAAAGTAGGTATGGTACAGCCACAGACAATCGTCACCGTTGCAGACAACTCAGGCGCGAAGATCGCGCGCGTCTTCAAGGTGCTCGGCGGTTCTAAGCGCCGCTACGCTGAGCTCGGCGATGTCGTCGTGGTCTCCGTACAAAGCGCAGAGCCTCGTAAGCCGGTAAAGAAGAAGGACATCTACAAGGCAGTCGTCGTACGCCAGAGGAAGCCGTTCCGCCGCGCTAACGGCTCGTACGTACGCTTCGATGACAACGCCGTCGTTCTCATCGAGAAGCAGGGCAAGGAGATGGGCCCTAAGGGCAACCGTGTCTTCGGCCCCGTTCCCCGCGACATCGTCGACCGCGGCTGGCAGAACATCGCGTCTTTGGCGCCTGAGATCGTCTAACCTATCTGCGTATGAAGATGAAACTCAAGAAAGGCGACATGGTGCAGGTCATTTCCGGAAAGGACAAGGGCAAGACCGGCACCATCCTCACCGTATTCCCTGACACTAACCAGGTCGTGATCGACGGCGTCGGCATGGTGAAGCGCCACATTAGGAAGACCCGTGGCCAGTCCGGCCAGATCGTCGAGCGCCCGCGCGCCATCAACGCATCCAACGTGATGTTCATCGACCCGAAGGACAAGAAGCCGACCCGTATCGGCCGCAAGGTCGAGGACGGCAAGATCGTCCGCTTCGCTAAGAAGAGCGGCACCACCCTTAAGTAATACGCCTATGATGCTTTCCAAAGAAAAACAGCAGACCGCATTCGAGGCGCTTTCCGGCGATTTCGGCTACACCAACCGCATGTCGGCTCCGCGCATCGTGAAGGTCGTCGTATCTTCAGGCGTTGGCAAGGCTGACAAGAACCGTAAGGCGACTGTCGAGCAGCGCCTCGCCCGCATCACCGGCCAGAAGCCTTCTCCGAGGGCGGCTCGCCAGTCGATCGCATCTTTCAAGCTTCGCGAGGGCGAGATCATCGGATACCAAGTGACCCTTCGCGGCGCGCGCATGTACGACTTCCTCGACAAGCTGATCCACATCGCGCTCCCGAGGACCCGCGACTTCCGCGGCCTGAACGCAACCGCGATCGATGACATGGGCAACATGACCATCGGCATCAAGGAGCACTCCATCTTCCCGGAGACCGCAGAGGAGGACCTCAAGGACGTCTTCGGGCTCGCAGTGACGATCGTCACTACCGCCAAGGACAAGAAGGAGGCTGAGGCGTTCTTCCGCCACCTCGGCGTGCCCCTGAAGGCAGCAGCCTAAGTACAAAGCCCGCAGCGATGCGGGCTTTGTTCGTTTATGCGAGCGTGGTATAGATGCAGCATACGTCCTTTGTTATTGGGAGGGGTTATGCCCGACACTGCACACGTATCGCGGCAGGCCATGCCGCAACTGACCCGGGTGGGGGAGCTTGCGCTTCCTCGCCAGCAGATGCCGTTTAGCGTCCGCAACATCGTGAACGAGGAGCTCGTTCGCTTCAAGAAAATTGGCGACGACCTGCGCAGGGTGATCGCCGACATTGAGGTGCATCACGAAACGCCGGCCAGAACGGCCGACGTGTTCCGCCTCGATGGCGAGGCGGGTACGCGGTTCTCCGTCAGCATGGAGCGCCTGCTCGCGTACGGCTATCCGGTGCTCGCCTGGTGGCACGTGTATGCGCTCCTGGAGCGCAGCCACAGCGTGGACCCGGAGCGCTACCTCTCTACCGGGAGCCAACTCGCGCTGTGGGTGGGGCCTCCGGCTCCTCCGCTCCAGCTCCACAGCCAGATGAACTGGGATGAAGGTCATGAGACCGGCCTTCAGACCACGCCTGGCTGGCAATGGAGCGCAGGGACTCTCTTCGTCCTCTACCAGGCATAGGTTCCTGGATGCGGCCGCCTGACACCTCGTCAGGCGGCCGCGCACCTTTTACTTATTTAGATTTATTGTATAATCTGGACCTGTAGTTCTTCAATAGTTCAACGGAGAGGGCATTATGCCTAGATCAGCAGAGGGGTTGCCCGTGGTGGCTCCGCTTACGAAAGTCGCCAGACTCGAGGTGCCGGGCCGGCTCAGCTTCAATCTCGCACGCGAGATCGTCGCCAGCAAGGCCGGTATCAAGGGGGTCGCTTCCAAGCTTGGCGAGAACATCGCCCTGCTGGACAAGCGGCACTGGTTCCTGCGGCACGGCCAGGTCTCGGTCATCCGTCTTGGCGGAGAACCGGACGAGCAGTTCCGCGTCTCGCGGTCCGCCCTCAACTGGTGGGGCCGGCGGAAGATCGAATGGTCGTTCCTGCCGGGCATCCTCGACCTGATTCCCCGGACCCCGGGATTCCAGCATCCGTGCCCGTTCATGACGGCTGACGGCCAGGAATTCGGCCATCTAGCCTTCTGGGTTGAGACGCCCGGCGGCCCCCGCATGATGCGGGTCAAGTACCGCCTCGGCGATACGCCGGAGTACGAGCTTGGTCTTGTCCCCGGGGTCGAGGATGACTTCTCCTGGAACGCAGGGACGCAGTTCGTAGTCGAGACCTGACTACTCCTGCACTCCCTAAGCGGCGCTCATTCGACCTCGTGTCGGGTGGGCGCCTCTCCATGTATTTGACACTGTATTTGCTACCTGATAGAGTACCTCCACGCTCCTCGGAGCTATTTTTCGTATGGCCAAAACCTCACAGCTCGCCCGCAACAACAAGCGCATCAAGCTTGCCGAGAAGTACGCAGAGAAGCGTGCGGCTCTTAAGGCTGCGGGTGACTACGAGGGCCTACAGAAGCTTCCGAGGAACTCCTCGCCGACCCGTATCAAGAACCGCTGCGCGATCTCCGGACGCGGACGCGGTTTCATGAGGGCGTTCGGCCTTTCCCGTATCCAGTTCCGCGAGCTTGCCAGGGAGGGCAAGATTCCGGGCGTAAAGAAGGCATCATGGTAACCGACCGCGTTGGCGATTTCATAATCCGTCTCAAGAATGCCGGCGCGATCGGCAACACGAACGTATCCGTACCGCACTCCAAGCACATCGAGGCCATCGCCTTCAAGCTTAAGGAGCTCGGCTACGTACAGGACGTCGAGGTCACCAAGAAGACCCCGAAGACCATCGAGGTAACCCTCAAGTACGACGAGCGCGGCAATCACAGGATCCGCGACGTGAAGCGCATTAGTAAGCCGGGCCGCCGCCTCTACGTCCCTGCGACCGAGGCGCACCAGGTGAAAAACGGTCTCGGTGCCCGCATCCTCTCGACCCCCAAGGGCGTCCTCTCCGATAGGGAAGCACGAAAGGTACGAGTCGGCGGAGAGAACCTGTTCGAGATCTGGTAATCAACATTTATGTCACGACTCGCGAAAAAGCCTATCGCCGTTCCGGCAAAGGTAACTGTCAATACGGAGGACGGGATCCTCGTCGTTAAGGGCTCCAAGGAGACTCTGACGAAGGATATCCATGACTCGATCAAGATCGAGATGACCCCTGAGGGCATCATGGTTACCCCAAAGAACAACACCAAGCTCGCACGTGCCCTCACCGGCACCTACGCAGCGCACGTGCGCGCCATGATCCAGGGCGTCGAGACCCCGTTCAAGAAGGTCCTCATCATCAACGGTGTCGGCTACAAGGTGGAACTCAAGGGCAACGAGCTCGTGTTCGCGCTCGGCTTCTCGCACCCGGTCGTCATGCAGATCCCTGACGGCATCACCGCGACCGTCGTCAAGAACGTCATCACGCTCGAGGGCGCAGACAAGCAGAAGGTCGGCCAGTTCGCCGCTGAGATCCGCGACAAGAAGCGTCCTGAGCCGTACCTCGGCAAGGGCATCAAGTACGATGACGAGGTTATCCGCCGTAAGCAGGGCAAGAAAGCCGTATAGCATATGCCACAACTTCCTAAGATCGCCCTCTCAAGCAATAAGGAGCTTCTTAAGCGCCGCCATAAGCGCGTGCGCGGAAAGATCTCCGGTACCGCAGAGCGCCCTCGCCTTGCGGTCGCGAAGTCTAACCGCTTCATCTCCGTTCAGCTTATCGACGACGTAGCGGGCACCACCATCGCTTCCGCGCACGGCCGCGAGTTCTCCGGCTCCCTTGGCGCCCAGGCGCTCGAGGTCGGCAAGGCCATCGCCGAGCGCGCGAAGAAGGCAGGCGTCACCGCCGCAGTCTTCGATAGGGGCGGCTACGCGTACAAGGCGCAGATCAAGGCGCTTGCTGATGCAGCCCGCGAGGGAGGCCTTACGTTCTAATACTTCTTATGACCGATACCACTACACAGACCCCAGAGACCACGGCAGCTCCGACTGCTGAGGCGCCTCGCGGCAGGAGCGACCGCGGTGGTCGTGGCCGCCCAGGTGGCGACCGCGGACGCCGTCCGCAGCGCGACCGCGCGCCTCGCGAGAGGAGCGAGTTCGACCAGGCGACCATCGATGTGCGCCGCGTGGCCCGCGTTATGGCCGGCGGACGCCGCTTCTCCTTCTCCGTGACGGTGGTCATCGGCGACCGGAAGGGCAGGGTGGGTGTGGGCCTTGGTAAGGGTGCTGACACCGCACTTGCTATTGATAAGGCGGTCCGCGACGCAAAGCGTCACCTCATCACGGTTCCTTTGACCAAGGACGGCTCTATCCCGCATGACGTCATGGTCAAGTACGCGTCCTCTACTGTTTCCATCATCCCGTCCCCGGGCCGCGGTCTCGTCGCAGGTTCTGCGATGCGCACCGTGCTCGAGTACGCAGGCGTCACCAACGTCATCGCGAAGATCCTCACCCGTACCAAGAACAAGCTCACCATCGCCCGCGCAACGGTGAACGCGCTTAAGACCCTCTCTAAGTAACGCCTATGCAGTCCAATACCCTCAAGGCAAAGACCCCTCGCATCACCTCAGCCCGTGTTGGCCGTGGTGGCAAGCGCGGCAAGACCTCTGGCCGCGGTACCAAGGGCCAGAAGGCCCGCTCCGGCCGCAAGCTCCGTCCCGAGATGCGAGACCTCATCAAGAAGCTCCCGAAGCGCCGTGGATACGGCCAGAACAGGAGCCGCACCGTACGCGTTGACACGCGCCCGGCGGTAGCGGTGAACCTTTCCGCGCTCGAGAAGGCGTTTGACGCGGGCGCTACCGTCACCCCGCTCACCCTCAACCGCGCAGGCCTCGTGGCTACCAAGGGCGGCCGCATCCTCCCGGTGAAGATCCTCGGCACCGGCTCCGTTACCAAGGCGCTCTCCGTCTCCAACTGCGCCGTCTCCGCATCCGCTAAGGCAGCCATCGAGGCCGCAGGCGGATCGGTGCTCTAACACACATGAACACCTGGATACACAAGGCAGGACTCATTCTTAAGGACACGACCCTCAGGAGCCGTATCCTCTTCGTTATTGGCGCCATCGTCGTTTTCCGCTTCCTCGCCGCTGTTCCGATCCCGGGCGTCGACCGCATCCGGCTCGAGTCGTTTCTTGCGGACAACCAGTTCTTCGGACTCCTCTCCGTGTTCTCCGGAGGTGGCTTCTCGTCCCTTTCCATCGTGATGCTCGGCGTGGGTCCGTACATCACCGCGTCCATCATCATGCAGCTTTCGACCGTTATCTTCCCGAAGGTGAAGAAGATGTACAGCGAGGAGGGTGAGGCAGGCCGCACGCAGTTCATCGCATGGTCTCGCATGCTCACGATCCCGCTTTCGATCCTCCAGGCGGTCGCGTTCCTTTCTCTCCTTGAGAGCCAGGGCATCCTGCTGCCTATGGAGCCGTTCATGTTCGCGGTCAATGTGTTCATCGTCGCGGCAGGCTCCTTGCTCCTCATGTGGATCGGCGAGCTCATCACGGAGTTCGGCATCGGAAACGGTGTCTCGCTCCTTATCCTTGCCGGCATTCTCGCCGCGATTCCGGGCGGCATCAGCCAGGCCCTCTTTACCGCAACGCCTGCGATGATCCCGGCATACATCGCCTTCATCGCGCTTGGCCTCTTCGTGATCTGGTCGGTCGTGATGGTCGCGGAAGCGGAACGCTCGGTCCCGATCGCGTACGCCCGCGCCTCTCGCGGCCAGATGATGGCCTCAGGCGCGAACACCTACCTCCCGGTGCGCCTTCTCCAGGCAGGCGTGATGCCGATCATCTTCGCGCTCTCCCTGCTCCTTCTCCCGCAGATGGTCTTCACCGGCCTCTCGGCGATAGGGGTCACGGGCGCAGGCGCGCTCCAGACCTGGTTCGCCGCGTTCTCCGCGAACCCGTGGGCATACGGCGCAGCGTACTTCGTGCTTGTCGTGATGTTCACGTTCTTCTACACGTCGATCACGTTCGAGCCTAAGCGCGTGGCGGACAACCTCCAGAAGTCCGGCGCGTTCGTGCCTGGCGTTCGCCCTGGCCGCGAGACCGAGTCCTTCATCGGCAACGTCGTCGCGCGCATCACGCTTCCGGGCGCGCTCTTCCTCGGTCTTGTCGCGGTCATCCCGTTCATCATCCAGGGGGTTACCGGTATCACCGCCATACTCATCGGCGGTACGGCGCTCCTCATCGCGGTCCAGGTGCTTGTGGACCTCATCCGGAAGGTGGACGCCCAGGTGTCACTGAGGGAATACTAGGAGAAAGCCGCCTCCGGGCGGCTTCTTCGATTATGGTACAGTAGAAATTCCTCATCGTATGCGCGGCAAGCTCATCCTCGTCATCGGTCCCATGGGCAGCGGCAAGTCCACGTTGATGCGCCATGCCATAGAGAGGTTCCCGGAACTCAGGACCCCGTATTCATACACGACGCGTCCTCGTCGTCCCGATTCGGTCGAGAACGAGCACTACAAGTTCGTCTCGACGGAGGAGTTCGAGGAGATGATCCGGAACGACGAGTTCCTCGAGTGGGCGAAGTTCAGCAACAACTACTACGGTACCCTCAAAGAGTACGTACAGGAGGGCATCGAAGAGGGAAAGGTCATGTTCAAGGAAATGGAGGTCCAGGGTGTGCGGCAGGTCTTGGCACACATGGACCACAAAGACCTCGTGACCGTATTCATCGACGCAGGCTCCTGGGAGACCCTAGTTTCCCGCGCCCTCCAGCGCGCGCATATGTCAGACGAGGAGCTCGAGCGTAGGAAGAAGCACTTCGAAGAGGAGCTCACCTTCATGCCAGATGCTGACGTGGTGATACATAATCGTACGCCCGAGGAGAAAGGAAGCGCCATGCAGGCGTTCGAGAAGATAATCGAAGACGCACTTAATCAAGCACATATCTCACATGCATAACCCAATCGATACCGTACTCATCATAGGTCGCCCCGGCTCAGGCAAGGGAACCCAGGCCAAGCTCCTCTCCGAGAAGCTCGGCTGGGTACGCCTGTCTTCCGGCGACCGCATCAAGGAGATACGGGACGGGTATGAGCCGTTCTCTCCTCGCGTGAGGGAGATGTATGACAAGGGCACGCTCCTCCCCGATTGGTTCGCTGACTACCTCCTTGAGAGCGCGCTCCTCGATCTTGATAGCCATGTGGGTGTGGTTGCGGAAGGGTTCGGAAGGACCAGGAGCCAGGCGGAGCATTTCTGCGAGATCATCGAATGGCTCGGCAGGGACCTTGTGGTCTTCAATCTCGAGGTGTCCGAGGACGAGGCCCTGCGCCGAATGCTCGACAGGGCGAAGACCCAGGACCGGCCGGATTCTAATGGAGAGGACAAGGTGCGCGACCGGTTCCGCGCGTTTGATGCATCAACCGGTCCTGCGCTCCAGTACTTCAGGGAGAAGGGGTTCGTGGTCGATATCGACGGGGAGCTTACGCCTGAGGGCGTCGCGGAGGCCATAGCAACCGCGCTACACAAGTAATGATCGTACACACACCGGAAGAGCGGGCAGGCATCATCGAGGCAGGACGTCGCCTAGGCGTCGTGCTGCATGAAGTATCCAAGGCTGTGCGTCCGGGTGTCTCGGTGCTCGAACTTGATGCGCTTGCGGAGCGTCTCATCCTTGAAGGAGGGGATACGCCTGCGTTCAAGGGGTATACCCCAGAGGGTGCGCGCCGTGCATATCCGGCGACCACCTGTATTTCCGTGAATGATGAGGTCGTCCATGGCGTACCGACCGAGAACCCTGTGACACTTAAGGAGGGTGACATCGTGTCCCTAGACTTCGGGCTGGTGCATGACGGGTTCTTTGTAGATTCCGCGGTCACGGTTCCCGTAGGGAAGGTCGATAAGACCAGTCTCGCGCTTATCGAGGCGACCAGGGCCTCACTTGAAGCGGCTATCGCTGCAGCGCGCCCTGGCGCCCGTGTGGGAGATATCTCGCACGCTACCGAGGCCGCGTTCAAGGGTACGGGGTTTTCCGTAGTGAAATTGCTTGGGGGGCATGGTGTAGGCCGTGCAGTGCATGAGGAGCCGTTCATCGCGAACGCCGGGCACCCGGGTACGGGTCCCGAGATCGTTGCCGGCATGGTGCTCGCCTTGGAGCCTATCGCAAACGCGGGGAAGGCTGCGGTGCATATCGGTTCTGATGGCTATACATACCGCACCAAGGACGGCTCCCGCTCTGCGCATTTCGAGCACACTATCCTCGTTGAGGAGGGGGAGACGCTTGTGGTAACACGACGCCCTAACGAGTCTATGTAAAAGAGAAGGGCCGGAACTTCAGGTGAAGTCCCGGCCCAGTCTCCATCTCATCGTGCCTCACCAGCCGCCGCTTGCGCCGCCGCCGCTGAAGCCGCCTCCGCCTCCGAAACCCCCCATGCCGCCGAAGCCGTAGCTAGTGGGGCTGTTGTAGGTGGAGGGCCGATAGCCCCCTCCCGAGTAGTTCGAGGGGGAGCCGCCAGAGTAGGCCTGTGCCGCCGAGCTGTTGCTGTTCGCAGACAGTAAGATGGCGTACAGCACGATCCAGTTTACGAAGTTGCCGCTGCTGTACATGCTCTGCGCTCGGACGTAGTCTTGTCGAGCGCGGAGCGCGCGCCGGCGGTCTTCCGGGTCGCCGCTTTTGGCGGCCCGGCGCTCGGCCTGCTCGATGAGCCGCGGAAGCCGTTCAAGCAGCCGCGGGCCTTCTCGCCGCGCCTTCTTTGCGTAGCCGATGTCGGACTTGGCGTCCTGCCGGCACTGTTCGAGACGCTCTTCGATGGAATCGAGAAGCGCTTCAGCCTTGTTCCAGTTCGCGCGCCGGACCCGGGTATACTTGGCCCGGAACTTGTCGAAGGATGCGCGCAGGGAGGCGACCCGCTTGCGAGTCGCCTCCTGCACGTCCTCGTGCGCGGCTGTTTTCTCGGTACGACCCAGAGCGCGGCTGGCGCGTGAGAGGCGGTCCGACAGACTCAGCTTGAACGCAGCGCCCGTACGAATCTCCTCCTCGGCGCGTGCATGCGACCACTCGAGGCCTGAGCTCAGGAGCTCCAGGTCCCAGAGTCTCGTGCCCCAGTTCACGCCCCGTTCGCCGGCCTTTGGCATGAGACGTGTGAGCTTTTGCCGCGCCTGCTTGATCTGCGCACGGGTGTGCGCAGACACATTGATGGAGCGGGCGAGCTCCTGCGCCTTGCTGGCCGTAGCCCACATGGACGCATGACGTTCCAGGAACGACGATCGCTGCGCCCGGCGCCATAGAGCGTGAGCAATGAACCCGAGGAGCACGAGTACGGCGAGGATTGCCGCAATCGCTTTCCACGGAATCTCGATGCCCGGACTTTCGGTCCGTGCGGCAGGGGCCGCAGTGCCCGTGACCTCCTCCATGATGGCGTGGGTCCCGTTGACAATGCCCTCGGGCAGATCGCCGTTCCTGAAGTCAGGAAGGACGACCCGATCGATGATGCGGGCCGCTTCGCGGTCAGTAAGCTGACCGCGGATACCGTCTGCCACTTCGATACGGACCTTGCGTTCGTTCGGGGCGATCAGGAAGAGGACGCCGTTGTCACGGCCCTCATGACCGACGCCCCACTCGGTGGCCATGCCGCGAGCGTACGATTCGACAGGCACGCCATCGAGCGAACGCACCGTGACGACCGCCACTTGGACACCATGTTCCCGGTCGAGCGTCGCGAGCTCCTCGTTCAGGCTCGATCCGTCAGGAGGAGCGAGCACAGAAGCGAAGTCGTTCACGAAGCCGGTGGGGGAGGGATAGTCTTGGGCGGCGGCGGGATGTGAAATCCCGGCAACGAGAAGAGCGATAATGGACAGAATGGCGCGCACTGTAGTTCTCCGTTTTCGATGAGATGGATGAAAGGTACTTTCATGCTACTTTGACACTTTTATTGTGTTTAGTCAAGTTTAGGTGTGGTTGCGAAACAGCGTAAATAGACCTATGGGCGGGTGACTGATATAGTGCCTTCATACAAGCGCCACCGGCGATTTTTTAGTATCACAAACACATGGCAACCCCGCACCTAAGCAAAGAGCGCACGCTCGTCATCGTGAAGCCTGACGGCGTTCAGCGCGGCCTCGTAGGAGAGGTAATCAAGCGTTATGAGAAGGTAGGCCTCAAGCTCGTGGGCCTTAAGATGGGCGTCGCGAACGAGGAGAAGATAGAGCAGCACTACACGCTCGATCCCGAGTGGCGCAGGATCACGGGAGAGAAGACCATCGAGAGCTACAAGAGCAAGGGCATGCAGCCGCCTTCGGAGGATCCGCTTGAGATCACCGCGGTCATCTTGAAGAACCTCAAGACCTACATGACCTCCGGTCCGGTGGTGTTCATGGTCTGGCAGGGCGCGCATGCGGTGAAGATCGTCCGGAAGATCACCGGCGGCACCGAGCCTCTCTCTTCCGATGTCGGCACCATCCGCGGCGACTACGTCCTCGATTCCTACCAGATGGCGGACGTCGACAGCCGCGCAGTTCGGAACGTCATCCACGCTTCCGGCTCTCCGTCTGAGGCCGAGGCTGAGATCGCACACTGGTTCGATAAGAGCGAGCTCATCGACTACCGCCTCGTAGGCGAGCAGATCATCTACGATGTGAACCTCGACGGCATCTTCGAGTAATAGCGATTCACGTTACAAAAACCCGCGTTATCCACGCGGGTTTTTGCGTTTATGCGAAGGAGCGTATACTGGGCATAGAGCCGCTTCCTAAAACGCAACTTGCTCAATTTTAGGGAGTCTTATATTCACGCGTGCTACGGAGCCTTCGGTTCCAAGGTTTGCGATGCGGACACCCACGTGGCACATAAAAGTTGCCACACGGAGGCGGCTCTAGCGGAAACCCGAAGCATTGCCTCGGGTTTTTGCGTGCTAGAGTATTTTCATGCGGATGCCCTGGCTTATCGCAGCGCTCATACTTGCGGCCGCACTGGCCGCGCTCCATAGCTATGCGCTTGATACGTACCTGTACTGGCGCTACGTATGGCTCGATGTGCCCGTTCACTTTCTTGGCGGCGTCACGCTCGCCATGCTCTTCATTGGCCTCATCCGGAACTTCCACCCGAAGACCTTCGCGCTCCTCATGGCGTGCGTGCTCGCCGGGTGGGAGCTCTTCGAGCTCATGATCCAGACGCAGCGTGAGGCGAACTTCTTCTTTGATACGGCGCTCGATCTTCTGATGGGCGCGCTCGGTGCGATAGTTGCGTACGCGCTAGCCCGATATACCCTATGGCGCTCCGCATAACCTTCCACGGAGGCGCAGAGAGCGTCACAGGCTCGAACTTCCTTATCGAGGGTGAGAAGGGGAGGGTGCTCATCGATTGCGGGATTGAGCAGGGGAAGGATGCCTCAATACGCGAGATGGCGGAGCCGTTTGCGTTCGATGTATCCGCTATCGACGCGCTCGTTATTACGCATGCGCACCTCGACCACATAGGAAGAGCGCCTAAGCTCATCCGTGAAGGCTTTACGGGGAAGGTGTACGCCACGCATCCGACCCTGGACCTTATGGACGTGATGCTTCGCGACTCGGTGTCCCTTCTGGCACAGGATGCCGCTCAGGAGGGCATAGCGCCCCTTTATGGCGAAGAGGATGTCGACGCACTTATGAGAAGCGCGGTGCCGCTTGCGCTCCATGCGGAAACTGAGGTGGCGCCCGGGCTCTCCGTATACGCGAGACAGACCGGGCACATCCTTGGATCAGTTAGCGTGCGCGTGAAGGGGGAGGACGGCACGACCGTCGCGGTCACGGGCGACATCGGCAACACCCCGAACCCGTACCTGCCGGACGCGGAGCCTGTAGAGGACGCGGACGCGCTTGTCATGGAGAGCGTGTACGGGGATAGGCTGCACGACCATAAGGGCAGGGAGCGCGAGGTCGCGCTCAGGGATTCGCTTCTAAGGGCCATCAAGCGTGGCGGCACCATCCTCATCCCGGCGTTCTCTATTGAGCGCACGCAGCTCATGCTCTACGAGATTTCCAACATGATGGACGCAGGGGAGCTTCCGCGGGTGCCCGTCTTCCTCGACTCGCCCTTGGCCATCAAGGTTACGGAAATGTACGAACGGTGGAGCGGGGAGTATTTCAAGAAGGAGGTCAAAGAGGAGCTCAAGAAGGAAGGGAGCATCTTCCGCTTCAAGAACTTCCAGGACACCCTCTCGCGTGAGGACTCGAGAGACATTGACCACATCCCGGGCCCCAAGATCATCCTTGCGGGCGCCGGCATGAGCCACGGAGGCCGTATCGGCCGGCATGAAGCGCTGTATCTGCCGGACCCTAAGACCACACTCTTCATCGTCGGATACCAGGCACCAGGCTCTCCCGGCCGCCTGCTTCAGGACGGGGCGCCTACCATCCGCATACAGGGAAAGACCGTGCGCATGCGGGCGAAGGTGGAGCAGTTCTCCGGATGGTCCGCGCACGCGGATAGGGACGGTCTTCTTGAGTTTGCCGGGAAGGCAGCGCGCACCAAGACCTTCTTCGTTACCTTAGGCGAGCCTGCAAGCGCCCGCTTCCTTGCGCAGCGCATCCATGACTACCTAGGGAAGAAAGCCATCGTGCCTACGGCGGGGGAGGTGTGGGAGGTGACTAAGACAGGCGTGCGGAAGCTGTAGGTATGTGGGCCGTCTTTGCGGTATGCGCATCGGTATTCTGGGGCATCGTCTACGCGCTTGATGAGCAGATATTCAAGCACATATCGTTCTATACCTCCTTTGCCATTGCGACAGCGCTTGCGACCGTCGTATTCATAGCGCTCGCGCTCACCACCGGAAGCCTCCATAAGGACGTGGGTACCCTTATGACGAACAGGTGGGTGCTTGTGCTAACACTTGCCTCGGCGGTCGCATTCCTTATCGCGCACATACTCATCGCCCTCTCCATCATAGGAAAGAACGCGACGGTCGCCGGCCTTATCGAGATATCGTATCCGCTGTTCATCATCATCGCGACGTACCTCCTGTTCAGGGAGTCCCACCTAAGTCTCGGAACCGCCGCCGGCGGAGCGCTTATCGCCGCCGGCGTCGCCGTGATATACCTCACCAGCAAATAGAAAAACTCCCCGAGAACCGGGGAGTTTTTCGTTAGCCCTGTACCTGCTTGGCGATCCTGGTGAAGATCTCCGGCTCCTTCTGGGCGAACTCGGAGAGGACCTTGCGATCCAGGCCGAAGCCCTTCTTCTTGAGCGCGTTGATGAACGTGCTGTAGGACTGGTAACCGTTCTCGCGAATAGCTGCGTTCAGGCGGACGATCCAGAGGGAACGGTAGTCGTTCTTCTTGTCCTTCCTGTGCGCGAACGCGTTCTTTCCTGCGTGGACCAGGGACTCCTTGGCGAGGCGGACCTTGGTGGAACGGCCGTGGCGGTAGCCCTTAGCCCTCGCGAGGATGTTCCTGCGGCGCTTCGCTGCGATAATGCCTCCTTTTACTCGTGCCATAGAAAATTAGATTACTTGCCGACTACCTTGCCGCTAAGGAACTTGCGGCGGATATCGTTGGAGACGGTAAGGGACTGCGCGCGACCCTTGGCCTGCCTCGCCTTACCGCTCTCCTTGGCGTTGAAATGGTCCTGGCCCGGCTTCCTCACAACGAGCTTGCCGTTCTTAGATACGCGTATGCGCTTGGTGTATGACTTATTGGTTTTCATGGGTTTGTGCTTCTGCTTTTGGCGCGCTTCCGGCTGCCTTTGCGGCCTTCTGGTCCCGCTCGAGTATGCCGGCGAAGCCTTTCGGTGCCTTGGCGACCGGCTCGGCTATCTTGTACGGATAGGGGATCAGGAGGATGAACTTCTCGAGCCGGGTCTTCAGAAACGCTTCGTCCATGCCCTTGTAGCGGCCTTTGAGGAAGAGCTCGACACGCACCCGGTGGCCCTCCTCGAGCCACTGGGCGGCCTTGTTGGCCTTTAGGCGCATGTCGTTCTCTCCCGTGCCTACCTTTATCTGGACCTCCTTGGTCTCTGAGACCTTGGCCTTGGCCCGGGCGGCACTCTCACGCTTCTTCAGCTCGTACTGAAACTTACCATAATCCATCACTTTCGCAACCGGCGGCTTGGCGTTCGGGCTAATCTCGATGAGGTCCAGGCCGGCGTCCTGGGCGTGCTTGAGGGCCTCCTCAAAGGAAATCACCCCCAGGTTCTCTCCGGAGGCTCCGATGACGCGGAGCTCCCTCGCGCGTATCTCCTTATTGATGCGTATCTTGTCGGTGGTACTCAAAGCGGTGTGGCAAGAATATACCATATATATGGCCTATATACAATGCGGCGGGCTGATGCTAGGCTCCTTCTCGGAGGTGAATCATGCAAGAAGCCAACGCACTGCCGTACGGATGGAACGATGACCTTGATGAGGAGGATGGGCTGCTCTTCCTGTGCTGCATGCTGATACTCTACGTGGCGGTCGAGATAGTGCCGCGGCTCCCGCGCCTTACAGTAGTTTCCGCCGCCGCACTCCTTGTCGGCGGCTAGTTCCATCCGGCACGGAAAACGCCCCCGCAGCTTGCTGCGGGGGCGTTTCTCATGCGACTCCTACTGAGCGGTCGACGTGGAGACCTCTACGCTCGCCTCAAGAGGCGCCTCGCGGAGCTGCTTGGCGAACTCCTCGAGCATCGCCTGCATATCAGAGAGCTCCTGGGAGCAGCGCTCGCGGCTCTCGGCATCCGTCTTGCTGCAATGCTCGCGGATGAGGTCGCTCTGCATGGAGAGGTTGCCGTTTGCGAGCCTGCTCATCGCGTCCATCCAGAGGAAGGTGACGATGATAAGGAGGCCGGCAAGGACTGCCACGATGATCCAAGGAAGCTTCTGCTGCATCATAAAGTAAGAATGGGTAGGAAAAGCGAATAAGCGGTACAAACCTTACCGTGTATAGGGTAAGACGGCAAGACGCAACGATCCTTGCGGTTAATCCTTTCCTCACCGAAGACGGGCTAGCATTTACGGGTTATCCGCATACCACGTAATCCATGGCAGACATCATAAACAATCCGGGCGACAACCGCGGCGGCATCGGAGGCGTCATTGCAATCATTCTCGGCATAGTGCTCATCGTCCTCCTTCTCCTGGTGTTCTTCCCAGCGCTCTTTGGCAGGGACACAGCTGACACCGAGACGCAGATCGAGGATACCTCCACGACCGGGACCGAAGGCTCCGTCGTCATCCCGCCGCCGACCGTCAACAACACGACCATCAACAGCACCTCCACCATCAACCTCGGCACCACGACCGACGAGGAGGAATAGAGTTACCCTCTCCACAACGGCCGCACCTGTGCGGCCGTTGTGCTATTCCTGCTCCCGCAGCCGCCTGCTGAACTCAATAGGGGAGGAGGAAGTGAAAGAGGTGATCGATGCTCTATGTGCGGTGAGGTCGTGCGCTGCCTTCGTCTCGTCCACGCTTCTGGATAGCTCGATGAGGCCCTCCTCCATGAGGTACTCGTCTGCGTATCCGGTGAGGTACCACGACGTACTCCAGGGAAGCGTGCCTGGATGGTGGCGGTTCACGATTTTCGCGAGCACGTTCGTGCAGTTGGCCGAAAGAGTGTTATAGAAGCGCGGCTTGGCAGCGAGCGCGTTGGTCTCCGCTACAAGGGAGCGGAAGAGAGCCTCTGACGCCTCAGGGGAGAGCGAGAGAGGGTACAGCCGGAGCGGATGGTCGAGGTACAAGAGCCTGCGCGTGATGAAGTCGCGCTCCGTACCCCACTGATATGAGAGCTCGTACTCGTTGAAGAGCCCGCGCACCGCAGAATACTCTTCGCCCTCCTCGCGCCTTGCTTCGACCGAGAACGAGTACACGCGTCCGTCCTCAAGCTCGAAAGAGAGGAAGGTGTGTCCGACCGCTTCCCAATCGGAGAACGGCTCGATAATGAACCACGTGCGCACGATGTCCTTCGGGTTCAGCGTGGCGCTTGTCCACTCGGTCGAGAGGATGCCAGATGCATCATACGTCCAGTCGCGCACGTTGAAGATCGTGACGAGGGAGCCCGCATCAAGCGCGTGTGCGGTCTCTGCCTGTTCGGGCATCCATGTCCGATCGGATTCCGGCTTCTTGGAAAATACGAACAGGAGCTCGACGACGGCAAAGAGCGTCACGATGAGAAGGAGGTACGTAAGGACGCGCCGCATACGTAGATGATAGCAAGAGGACCGGCCCATGTAGGGCCGGTCCTCTTTTAGGAAGGAGAGCGCTACTGCGCCTCTGCTTCAGTCTCGGTGCGGACGTCAGCGGAGAAGCGGGAGATGAGGCTCGATATGGTATCCAGGAAGCTGCTGGTGCCTGCGCGTGCGGATGCCTCGAACTCATCGAATCCTGCCTGCAGGTCCTGCCACTCCTCGGCAGCCTCGCCCTCGGCATTCTCGTACGCAGCTGCGACATTCGCACGGACCTGCGCGAACTCATCCTCGAGATCCGCATATGTCTCGCCGGCCTCAGCGCGCACGCGAAGCGCTGCGAGGTCGGCTGCAGCTTCGGTGCGTACCGAAGCGCGGTCGATGGCCTGCTCGGTCGTGGTCGCGCCATTCTCGATCATATTTTCCGTGCGGTCGGTACCAGCGAAGGCGAAGTATGCGAGTACAGCTATGACGATAATGCCGATGAGGGCCCAGATGACGGTTGCTCTATCCATGTCTGAATTTCTTTATGCGGGTACGAAAGGCACCATACGCCCTTGTTTCTGACGCTTTCATGAAGAGGGTAGGGTGTAGGGAATCTCGAGCTCAGCAGGTTTGAGAAGTTGGTTGTGTTTATGCGTGCGCCGCACGTCTGAACAAGAGGCCTGAGACAGCGAACACAAGGACGAAGAGGGCATTCAGCATGAATACCTGCACGACCCCCGGAGACATATCGGGCCTCCAGATTATGAAGGCAGCGACCGGTACGAACGCCTGCACGATCGCGGTCGCCATAAGCGCGTACGACATGCCCCGGGGCTTAAGGCGCGCGAGAAAGGCCCCCACAAGCCCTGTAGCAAGTACCGCACCATAGAGCAGGTTAGCCGGGTTGTCCTCGTTCCCGATGATACCCACGGCGCCGTTGATCCATATGAGTGCGAGCGCGGCAAGAACCGCTAGCCCGGCTGCTACCCTGTATGCGAGGTTTGCCGATCGACTAACAATGAACGTGTAGGCGAGTCCTGCGCCAGAGAGAAGCACCCATACGATGGCGAAATCAAACGGCTGCCAGTTGAACCCTTCGACCGTGTAGGTAGCGATGAGGGGAATGATAAGTAGGAGCGCTGCTCCAAGTACGATCGTGATGGCGGGTCTGATATGCATAGGTGTGTACTAACCATAACCTATCGGATTCGATATCGGTTGCAGTAACAGATCAGGGCCTCGCGACGTGTGTCACGAGGCCCCAATGGCCGCACGAATGTTCAGGTGGGCACGGTGCGCAGAATCCTAGTCGCGCAGAGCCCCTTCCAGTTCGGGTGAGGCTCCACGACACACTCGAACGCCATGCCCATCTTTACCCCCTCTCTCCCGAAGTCACGCTTGAGGACCTTGATGTTCATGTAGATCTGCTGGCCGTCCTCAAGTTCGAGAAACAGGCAGCCGAGGGTAAGCGCCAGCTTCGTGACACGGGCGCGGAGCGTCTGTGGCCAGCCGTCGATCGTTACCGGGACCACGGGTGGCCTCGGTGCCCAGGGTTCAGGTGCCGGAGAGTCCCTGAACTGGAAGGGCGGCCGGATACCGAGCGTCCGTTCCCGGACCTTTCTGGCGTACCTGGACTCTTGGCGGGTGCCTTGAGCCGTAGCGAGTTCGTTCATGGTGGTTCCCCCAGTTGTGTCTGGATACGTTGTACAGAGGAAAGTCCTGGGGGTCAATCTCGGTGCACGCACCGAGGTGTTGGTATCATTGCCGCATGTGGAAGCGCTTGATCCCGGCATCGATCCTTGTAGCCTATGGAGCACTCCTCGTTAGCCTGCTGGTTCTGAAGAACGTATCGTTCAGGATCGGCCATCTCATGTTCAATTTCTCCGGCTACGCGACTGGCCCTGCAAACTTCGTGCCGTTCAAGACCATCCTGCCGTACCTCCTAGGAGAGAAGGGGCAGGTGATCGGAGCCTTCAACCTGGTGGGGAACGTTGTACTGTTCGTGCCGGTCGGGCTACTCATGCCTCTCGTCTATCCGAACATGACGTGGCGAGCGGCCCTTGTCCTTGCGGTTACCGCACCTCTTATTATCGAGGTGACACAGGTGGTGTTTCGCATAGGCATATTCGACATCGACGATGTGATATTGAACGGATTCGGTGTCATGATCGGGTACTGGGCATTCCTCTTCCTCAGAAGATGGGCACGGTCTCGTCAGAAAGCTGCTGAGCTGAAATAATTTAAACATCGAACAGGACAACCAGAAATGCCGCCCGTGGGGCGGCATTTCTGGTTGTCCTACATGTTTCCATATAGATGTATATCGGTGGAGGTGAGGAGAATCGAACTCCCGTCCGAACCCTGCTTCAAGGACGCATCTACGACGCATAGTCTCTGTTTTAATTTCGAGTGGAGCGTAAGAACAGAAACGAAACCGGTTCCACTCTAGCCTGAGGTTTAAACAAATCCGCTAGGCAACGGATAGTCGATCCCGTAGAAGATTCCGCCCTTCCATCCCGCTACGAGCCCCGGAGAAGGAAAGACGTCGCTTAGGCGAAGAGGCCGATGGCCTTACGCGTAAGAGAACGCAAAGTCTGCCTTACCGAAGTACGGGGACTTTACGCTTGCAACAGTGTTCTTTGCAAGTATTGGTGCCTGTGGTTGTAAGGTGGTCAACAGGCTTCCACCGCGTCGCACGTCTCTCAAAGTACAGGGCCGTCTAAACCGGTCACCCCCTCTCTAGGCACCTCAGGGAGATGCGTACAGAGCGAGCTATCGGTTGCGGAGCGCGCGCTCCATGTCGCGCTTCGCGTCCGCCTTCTTTATGTCTTCGCGACGGTCCGCCTTGCCCTTACCGCGTACGATAGCCAAGCGGAGCTTCACGAACCGCTTACTATTATACATCTCAATTGGCACTACTGTCAATCCCTTCTTTTCTTCCGCGTCGGCAAGTTCCGCGATCTCCTTCTTCGAAAGCAGCAGGCGGCGCGCGCGCATGGGGTCATAGCTCTCAGCCGTATTAGGCACCTGGTACGGAGGGATGGTGGCGTTCACGAGGTACGCCTCGCCGCCCCGCACGATGATGCGGGAGCCGTCCAGGGAGCCGAGCTTATTACGGAGCGCCTTCACCTCGGTGCCAAGGAGCTCCATGCCGGCCGAATACGTCTCGAGCACCTCGAACCTGAGACGCACCTTCTTGTTCTCAAGGAGGATCATGCTTCAAATAGTGCCCGTATCTCCTCCTTCTTGGCAAGCAGGTCGGCGGCGCCCATGTTGAACGACTCCACGACCTTCCGCTTCTCACGCGAGTAGAGAAGGGTAGGAAGCGGATAGGTGGGAGAGATGTGCACGACCTCGAGGCCTTCGGGCCAGCGTATGGTCTGGTCGGTTTCAAGGTCCTCGATGAGGGAGGTGCGGAGCCCGGGCCGCAACAGGGTGCCGTACATCCTAAGGATCCACTTGCCGACAACGGTAGGCGCATCGGTATTGGTGATGAGGAGGATGCGCCTGGCGCCTGCGTCCATCGCTTTCTTGATAAGTGTCGCGACGCCGGTCGAGAAGTCGCCATCAAGGTAGCTGCGGCTCCCGAGCCGCACGTGTCCGTTGTAGAGGATGGGGATGGCGGTCGCCGCGCGCACGACCTCGTACGGATTGAACCAGAGCTCGTTGCCGATGAACCGCGTCTCGCCGGAATCCTGGTCGGTGACGGGAACGAAGAACCGCGTCCGTGTCTCCTCAAGCTTCTCTACGTTAAGCGGCAGGTACTCCTTCGCGATGGTGTCGACGAGATAGTTGATCTTCATCGACGGGATGGGCGCGTAGCGGATGAAGTCCTTGGAAGGGAGGTAGGTTGTCCATACTTTCTCAATTTCCGCATACTGGTGCGCGAGGTAGTAGAACATGCTCCCGGAGCTTCCGGAGGCCGCGACGAATATGTCCGGGTCCTTGATACCGAGCTCTTTAGCAAGCGCGACCAAGGCGCCGGCGCTGTACGCGCACTTCATGCCGCCCCCTGAGGTGATGATCGCGGTCGACCCCTTCATCGATTCCATAGCAATAGGGCCTATTGTATAGTGAATCCACTATCACGCCGAATATGAACAAACCTACACAGAAGAAGACCGGAAAGAAATCGAAGAAGCAGGGAGGACTTACGTTCCTCAATCCTAAGGGTCCGGGCTTCATCACGAACCTCCTCACCTCCATCCTCGTCATCTTCCTCCTGATGTCGATCATCTCCTTCATATCAGGGAGCTTGAAGCACAAGGAGGAGATCTCGCTCTCGCAGGTCGCAAACGATGTGAAGGCAGGACAGGTGACCGCGATACGGGTAGAGGGGAACGACCTCACGCTCACGTACGCAGACGGCGCCGAGCGCATCTCCAAGAAGGACCCGAGCACCTCGATCCAGGAGACCATCGCCGCGTACGGCGCGACCCCGGAGCAGCTCTCTGCGGTGAACGTCACCATCGCGACCGAGTCGGGCCTCAAGTTCTACCTCCTCACGTTCGGCCCGCTTCTCGTGCCGATCCTCTTCCTGATCCTCATCTTCTGGTTCCTCGCCAGGCAGGTGAAGGGCGCGGGCATGCAGGCGTTCTCGTTCGGGCAGAGCAAGGCGCGCATGATCGATCCGGCAGACACCTCCCAGCGCGTCACGTTTGCGGACGTCGCAGGCGCGAAGGAAGCTAAGGAGGAGCTCGTGGAGATCGTCGACTTCCTCCGAAACCCCAAGAAGTTCCTCGACATCGGCGCCCGCATTCCTAAGGGCATCCTTCTCATGGGCGCACCAGGCACCGGAAAGACCCTTCTCGCACGCGCGGTAGCGGGTGAGGCGGGCGTGCCGTTCTTCTCCATCAGCGGTTCCGAGTTCGTCGAGATGTTCGTCGGCGTTGGTGCTTCGCGCGTGAGGGACCTGTTCCAGATGGCAAAGCGCACAGCGCCTTCGATCATCTTCGTGGATGAGATCGACGCCGTGGGCCGCGTCCGCGGTACCGGTGTCGGCGGCGGCAACGACGAGCGCGAGCAGACCCTCAACCAGATCCTCGTCGAGATGGACGGCTTCGATCCTACCGAGAAGGTCATCGTGATGGCGGCAACGAACCGTCCGGACGTCCTCGATCCTGCCTTGCTTCGACCCGGCCGCTTCGATAGGCGTGTGATGATCGACCTTCCCGATAGGAAGGACCGTCTCGAGATCCTCTCGGTGCACGCGCGCAAGAAGCCGTTTGGCCCGGACGTGAACCTCGAGGTGATCGCGGAGCGCACCCCGGGCTTCTCCGGCGCCGAGCTCTATTCCCTCATGAACGAGGCAGCCATCCTCGCAGCGCGCGAGGACCGCACCGAGATCACGCAGTACGATCTCATCCGCTCCATCGAGAAGGTGATCCTCGGCCCCGAGCGCAAGAGCCATCTCATGAGCAAGAAGGAGAAGCGCCTCACCGCGTACCATGAGGCGGGCCATGCGCTCGTTTCCTCGGTGCTGCCAAACGCGGACCCGGTGCATAAGATCTCCATCATCAGCCGCGGGCGCGCAGGCGGCTACACGCTCAAGCTTCCGTTTGAGGACCGGAAGATGCAGTCGAGGAAGGAGTTCAAGGACGATATCGCAGCGACCATGGGCGGCTATGTCGCAGAGCTCATGATATTCGATGACCTCACCACAGGCCCTTCAAACGACCTCTCGGTCGTCACGGACCTCGCGCGCAGCATGGTCGCACGGTACGGCATGAGCGAAGAAGTGGGTCCGGTCGCGTTCGCGAGCGACCGCGGCGGGCATGGCGAGGCGCCGTATTCCCAGGCGGTTGCCGCGCAGATGGATGCCGAAGTGAAGCGCATTATCGAGGACGCACGTAAGAAGGCAGAGGAGGTCCTCACCACCCACCGCACAGCGCTCGATGCGATCGCGGAGCGGCTTGTCGAGGTGGAGACCATCGAGCGGGAGGAGTTCGAGAAGCTCCTCATCGCAAACGGCATCACGCCGAAGGCAAAGGAATCGGAAGATATCGTTGCGGAGATAGTCGCGGACTCCAAGGAGGCATAAGATAAAACAGAAGGCGGCGGTCCCCTAGGGGACCGCCGCTCTCGTTTGTGCCCGTTTGGGTCACTCCCGCCCGTGCCTTGCACTGTGGGCGACGATAGACGCGACGAGCATCATCAGCGCGAAGACGAAGTAGGCGATCGCGAGGATGATCCAGAGGCCCAGCCCCCATTTGAAGTACAGGCCGCTGCCGACCGCTGCCGTGAAGCAGGCGAGCAAAGCGGCGAGGAGCCAGTACATCAGATGTTTCCAGTCGGACCGATGGGTGACCAGAAGCATAAAGGGACTGATGAGCATCCAGACGTAGCCCAGTACCAGTTCACGGGCGGTGGCCCGTTCCTGTTTCTTCGGGGGCGTTGACGTGTACACGGGTTGGGACATTTCGTTTCCTCCCTCAACCAACGCTACGGTAGTACTGTGGGCACCAGGTGTCAATCAGGTCCATCCTCCTGGACTCGAACCAGGGACCGCGGAGGTATAAGCTCCGTGCTCTAACCAACTGAGCTAAGGATGGTCACCTTGAGCTTATCTCAAAAGGAGGGAGGGTTCAATTTAGAGACCCTGGGTTTCCCCATGCTCTGCGCGAGCAGGAGTCCTCGGTACGTATACTTCCTATATATGATCACCCCGGAGGTTGTCGCCTTCATCAAGGACCAGGATGCCAAAGGCGTATCCCGGGAATCCACCCGCCTCACACTCATGAGCCAGGGAGGCTGGACGGGAGAGAATATCGAGGAAGCGTTCGCTGTGGTCCCCACCATCTACGCAGCGCCTACTGACGGAACGCCCCGTCCGCCCCTGCCGCTATCTGTGAGCACGTACGTGGAGAAGAAGCCCAACATGCTTGTCATGGGGCTGAGTACCGTGTTCAGCATCCTATTCGTGTTCATGATCGGTGCAGCTGCGGCGTACTTCTTCGTACCGGGTATCGAAGAGGACGTGCGCTTCATCATGGCCGCGCTTGCGGGATAGCGACTACTCGAAGTGTATCCCTTCGGCCTTCTCCTTGAGGTGCGTATGGAAATAGGGAAGGGATGAGAGCTCGGGGTCCCTGGCGACAAGTTCCTGCGCCTCCTTGCGAGCTGCTTCGACGAGCTTGATGTTCTTTATCGCCTCCATGGCGATATCCGAGACGCCCCACTGCCGGCTTCCGGAGAGCTCGCCCGCGCCCCGGAGCGCCAGATCGTACTCCGCAAGCTCGAACCCGTTCTTGGCGGTCGTGAGGGCCTTCAGGCGTTCCTTGGTCGCGGGACCATAGGACTCAGGAAGCGCGAAGCAGTATGCCTGATGGGTCGAGCGTATGACGCGGCCTCGAAGCTGATGGAGCTGAGAGAGGCCGAACCGTTCCGCGCCTTCGATGAGTATCACGGTCGCGTTCGGTACATTCACGCCCACCTCCACCACCGACGTCGCGACTAGTATCTGGACATCATTGTTCGAGAAGCGGCGCATCACATCCTCCTTGGCGGCAGGGGTCATCTTGCTATGCAGGATGTCTATGGATGCGTCGGGAAACACGTCGCGCTTCAATCGCTCCGCTTCCGCTTTCACGGACTTCGCCTGGACCGCGAGCTCTTTGGTGGGATCAGGTTCGTCGATACGCGGACAGATGACGTACGCCTGACGCCCTGCCGCAAGTTCCGTGCGCACGCGCTCATATGCCGCTTCGCGCTTCTCAGGACCAAGCACCTCCGTGATGATGGGCTTGCGGCCCATGGGCATCTGGTCGAGGAGGGAGATGTCGAGGTCGCCGTATATGGTAAGCGCCAGGGTGCGCGGTATAGGGGTCGCGGTCATAGAGAGGAGGTGCGGGGAGACGCCGCCCTTCTTGGTGAGCTTCTGGCGATGCGCTTTGCCGAAGCGGTGCTGCTCGTCGATGATCGCGTACGCCAGGTTCTGGAAGGTGAGGGATTTGTAGACGAGCGCATGGGTGCCGATGACGATCGGTATCTCGCCGTTCGCGACCCATTTGGCAAACTGCGCCCGAGAGACCTTGGCCGACTCCTGCCCGCGCACCTTCGAGGGGAACTTGCGGCACTCGCTTCCCGTGATGAGGCCGATGGGGATGGGATGGTCCTTGAAGTAGGAAACGAAGGTGGAGAAATGCTGCTTGGCGAGGATCTCCGTGGGGCACATATACGCGACCTGCAGCGTCCCGGCCTTTCTTCCGGGCGGCTTTGAGGTAGCGACCATGTAGCTGGTCGCCGCCGCCACCGCGGTCTTTCCACTTCCGACGTCTCCCTCAAGGAGTCTGCGCATGGGGTGCGGCCGCGAGAAGTCTTCGACGATCTCGGCGATGGTGCGCTCCTGGGCTTTGGTAGGCGGGAAGGGGAAGGACGAGACGAAATCAGCAAGCGCCTTCGTGTCGGTCGATACCGGAAGCGAGCGCTCCCTGAGGGAATCCACCCGCTCCTTCTGGCGCGTCAGCTGTATGGCGAACACCTCCTCAAATGCGAAGCGCTTCTTCGCGGCAAGTGCATTCTCACTTGTCCGCGGAGCGTGTATCCAGACGAGCGCGGTAGAGAGCGCGGGCAGGTTGTACCGGGCGAGGATGTCCTCAGGGATAGGATCGAGGATGGATTCATGCACCTTCGCCTCGAACACGCGCTTCATCGCATGCAGGAACCATAAGGAGGAGATGCCTTTGCTTTCCGGATATATCGCGTACAGCGTCTCCTCGAAGGCGCGCGGGTCCTCCGCTTCCTTGAAGAGGGTGTCGTGCACATCGTCCGGGCGCACGGGCGTACGGTCTATCTCGGGATTAGCCACGTACGGCTTCTCCGCGGTGCCGGCGACCCGGCCCGTGACCTTTACGACCATGCCGTCAGCGAGCATCTTCGCGATGTATGGTTGGGAGAACCACATGAGCTTGATGCGTCCTGAGGCGTCCTCGAGCCACGCTTCGGCGATGGGGCGCCTCGACTTCCATGCTTTCCTCGTCTCAGGCTTCCTGATGGTGCCAAACAGGGTGACGTCGGCGCCTGGGGTTACCGCCGTCACGGTCCCTGTGGGGCCTGCCGCCTCGTAGCGGGCGGGGAAGTGGTAGAGGAGGTCGCGGACGGTGCGGATGCCGAGCTTTTCGAGCGCCTTCTTCTGGTCCGCCCTAAGGCGTGGAAAGTATGCGGCTATACTCGCGTCTTCCTTCATAGGGATGAGTATATCGCTGGCCTCGGATTCCCACACCTTTTGTCATACTTACGTCGTATAGTTGTCCTATGAGCATGAGCACTTTCACCAAAACCGGAGCATTGCTCCTTCTTCTCTCGTTCGTTCTTACCCCATCCTTCGCGCAAGCTGCACGCAAGGCCAAGGGCTTTCCCGTATCCGTCACCGCCTCAGATGTGCAGGAGGCGTACGAGGACGGCGAGCTGAAGGTGCTAATCGTGCCGGGGCATGAGCCCGGGTACGGCGGCGCGGTCTTCATGGGCGTGTATGAACGCGAGATCGTGAGCGATGTGGCCGACGAGCTCGCCAAGGAGCTTCGGCGCGACAAGAACATCGACGAGGTGATCGTCGCGCGCTCCGATACTTCCTGGCACCGTGATATCAAGCGGTACTTCGATAGGAACATGCGCAAGATCAAGAACTTCGTCGAGGACAACAAGGAAGAGATGCAGGAGAAGATCGAGGATGGGGACGTGAAGCCCCTCGGGGAGGGTAGCCAGGTGGATCACGCGGCTGCGCCTACCGATGTGGCGCTCCGCCTCTACGGCCTCAACAAGTGGGCGAACGAGAACGATATCGACGTGATCCTGAACCTCCATGTGAACGATTCCCCGGACCACGGCCCCACGACCCCAGGCGCAAACTCGGGCTACGCCATCTACGTTCCGGATCCGCAGTTCGGCAACGGCAAGGCCTCGCGCCCGATCGCGGAGGCTATCGGCGAGCGGCTGAACGACTTCTCCGCAACTTCCACCCTTCGGATCGAGAACCAGGGCGTCGCCGAAGACCAGACCCTTATCGCGATTGGCGCGAATAACACGCTCGAGGTCCCGACCGTGCTTATCGAGTACGGCTACATCACCGAATCCAAGATGCTCGCCCCGCAGCTACGGACTACGCTTGCGAAGGAGTATGCGCACCAGACGCACCTGGGCCTCGTCGACTTCCTTGCTGATAGGGATGCTTCGGGTGATTCGACTACGCTCCTGCCATACGAATGGGAAGAGATGCCTATCGTGAACACCACGACCGTCGACACGTTCGCACTCCAGGTCGCGCTGCGCACCATCGGCCTCTATCCGCCAAGCGAGAGCTCCCTGGTGCCGTGCCCGATAAGCGGCACGATGAACGAGTGCACCATGGTCGCGCTGAAGGCGTACCAGAAGAAGCAGGGCATCCCGCAGACGGGCCTTCTCGATGCGCGTACCCGTAGCGCGCTCAACAGCCAGTTCGGGGACTAGCGCTTTATCTTCCGCTGGGCCGGGGTAACGCCTAGTGGTATCGTATGGGCGTATAACCACCTAGTACCATGACCATCTTCCGCACCTTCTTACTAGCCCTTGTCGTTGCAGCAGCAGCGCTTCCGAATGCCGCGCTTGCCGCAGGGACCATAAACGTCTCTCCGGTCGCTGCCCGCGAGTATGCACAAGAGACCGGGAGCATCGCGCTCTTCTCGCTCGTGTTCGATGTGACCGCCACAGGAGAGGACGCATACATAGCGGCAAGCTCCACCGGACACCGCTACTCGATCGTAGGTCCGAAGGTGAACGGCTTTGTCTCTGGGCTCATGGGAACTGCAGATAAGGTACGCGGAGACTACGTGATCCGTAGGGGTGAGACTGAGCGCTTCACGCTCATCATCGCGGCTGAGGCAGGGGAGACGGGCAGGTTTGCAGCAAAGCTCACGGCGCTCGAGTACGCAGGCGAGGCAGGAGGCGAGACGATGCGTCACACGATCCCAGCTTCAGACAACGGCTTCAGGACCGAAGACGTGTACCGCGCGGTGGGAGCCGTGCCCGCGGTCACAGGCTCGATCACTGTGAATCCCGGTCTCTCATTCTCCGGAACCGCTAAGGGCACCGATTCGGTGGGGCTCACCATAACGAATGCTTCTGCAAGGGTGTATGCAGCAAACGGCCTAGTGGTCAGGAGCAGCAAATGGAACCATACGGCCGACATCGACCTTGAAAAGGGCGCATACACAGTCTCTCTCAGCGATAGCCAGTCGGGGAAGGTAATCGCTACCGAAAGCGTAACCGTTTCTCGATAGCCACGCATAAATAAGGAACGGCCGGGTTCATCCCGGCCGTTTTCCCCATACCTTTACTAAAACGCCCCGCGTAGGTGGTAGTGTCAAGGCATACCAAGTCTGTCTTCACTCATGCGTACCATCATCTCGCGGGCCGTTCTCGTGTTCATTCTAGGCACCGTCCTTATAGTCCCAACCTTTGCGTCGGCAGCGACCACGGCATCAGGCATGTCCGTTGTGCCGCAGACCGCGTCTCCGGACGCTATCACCGGTTACTTTACGGGCCTTCCGAAGGACACACTTATCTATCCAGTAGATAGGTGGGGCAAGGAGCGTGTAGACATCGGCACCGGAAGCGTACTGGTGCGCTCGTTCGGAAGTGGCTCCTTCACGTTCCAGATAGATCCTGAGTATGACGGGGATTCCGTCCGACTACGCGCGGTAGATGAATCAAACAGGACCATAGCGGAATCCGTTGTGGTCGCTGCAGAGCCGAAGTGGCGTAGCGGAAGCCCGGGGTGCGCCGTGACCGCGAGCAAGTACACGGTGAGGACCGGCGAGAACTTCCAGATCTCCTGGAAGGGCAGTAATGCGACCGATGCATGGGCTGACACCGGGTTCCCGAGCAATGTCGATGAGCTTCCGATAAGCGGCAGTCGTACGTTCTCCGCATCGGTCCCGGGCGTGTACAGGTACGGCGTGAATTTCGAGAACTCTCAAGGCTCATCTGAATGCAACGCCTACGTGCTGGTCGAAGGCTCTGCGCGCGCATCGTTCGATGATGCTGAGATCGTGTCCGATACGCTTACGCCAACCATCACCGGAGCTGCAAGCGGTGTTTCGTCGCTTTACCTCGAGCTCGGCTCGTACAATCATGACTGGGAGAGCAATAAGATCACCCCGTCCAAGGGGAAGTGGTCAGTGGAGGTCGACGACGAGCTTGAGAACGGAAATGAGTACGGCATGCTCCTCTACACGCGCACCGGCGACCATGAGATCGAGCTCGCGCACGGGACGCTTGTCCCAGAAGCCGAAGAGGAGGGTCTTTACATCGAGTTTGTCGACTCGAACGCGAAGGTCACCACCTCAAGCCCGGTATCAGAGAGCTACGGCACGTTCGAGATCACCTTCGACATAACCGCGGTAGGATCCGACTTCTACATCCCCACGAAGTCGATGCGGGCAAGCAGCAGCGAGGACGGAGGCTTCGAGTTCGACGTGCGGAAGGAAGGGTCAAGCGGCACGCCTCCTGCCTCGATATCTTCGGCGGTCGACTCTAACGCACCGCACAGCAACAGCCACTTCACGCTTGAAGAGGGAGAGACCGAGCGGTTCACGGTAACGGTCGTGATAGATCCAGATTCTGCAGGTAACTACTACGTTGCCATGGATGAGATCAATTACGCTACTAAGATCGGGGGTACGCTCATCTCCGAGCGTGACGTAGATTATCTTGAGACGAAGGTGGTTGCTATCCCTGATAGCGTCTCCCGGAGCGCGACCATAGACTCGAGCTCGCTTATCGCGCGCACGTACACGCCAACGCTCAAGGGAACCGCAAAGGGTACCGACTCGGTTGTCGTCACCATTGATGGCGGGTACTCAAGCGCGCACCTCTTCAAGAGCGGCAATATCCCGGTCAAGAATGGGAAGTGGTCGATGAAGGTTTCCCCAGCGTTGCCAAAACAGGCATGGCCGTACCCAGTCAGGGTATGGGCGGGCGATGAGCGACTCACGTCCGGGACCCTTATCATCGTCGGCGCGACAACGACGCCGTCCACACCCCGCGACACCTATCGCGGATACCTCGACGGCAGGCTATTCATCGAGACCAAGGACATCACAGAGGCAGATGCGCTCTCAAACTGCAAGCTGAACTCGAGCAACAACAAGACAAAGTCCATCCGCTGTACCTGGGGAACGAAGACCATTTACAACTGGTCCCCGGCGGTCGCCGCTGCGCCGACCTGCTCCATACAGGCTGATAGGGCACGCGCGAAAGTGTACGACACGGTTACGATCTCGTGGTCCAGCAAGAACGCGCAGTATGCGGTAAACAAGTTCGGCGATCGGGTCTCTGTAAACGGGACTGACCGTGTCCAGGTCGGATCGACAGGTTCTTATACCTACCCGGTCACGTTCTATGGCGACAATAGCGCGAAGGTGACCTGTACCGCGAAAGTCGCAATCGACCATATAAAGCCTGCAGTAGACGAGCCCTTGGTGCTCCCGGGCGAGCTTGAGCCTTCGGTCGTGGAGCCGCTCGTGCTTCCAGTCGAAGTGCTTCCGAAGGAAAACCTGAAGTCAGACACGACCATGCTGAGCGCATCAGCATACGTGGCGCTTCAGGCCCAGCTTGCCGCGCTTCTGGAGGCGGTCCGCGCCCTCGGCCGGTAATCCTCAGGGAGACAGGGCGATGTGCGGTACACTAAAGCGCCATTAAGGCGCTTTAGTCATATGTCTATACAGGATCCGAAGAAGGTATTGCGTGCACATAAGGAGATTGGAGGAAAGATAGAGACCCGCGGAAGGGTGAAGCTTAGGAAGAAGGAGGATTTCTCGACCTTCTATACGCCAGGCGTAGGCCTGGTCTCTAGGCACCTGGCCGCAAACCCGAAGGACGCGCGGCAGTATTCCATAAAGAAGAACAGCGTCGCCGTCATCTCCGACGGCTCAGCGGTCCTCGGGCTCGGCAACATAGGCCCGTATGGCGCGCTTCCCGTCATGGAAGGGAAGGCGCTCATCTTCAGGGAACTTGCGGGTATAGACGCATGGCCCATCGTGCTCGATACGCAGGACCCCGATGAGATCGTCAGCACCATCCTCCATATCGCTCCCTCCTTCGGCGGCATCAACCTCGAGGACATCAAGGCGCCTGAGTGCTTCTACGTCGAGAGGAAGCTCATCGAGGCGCTCGATATCCCGGTCATGCACGACGACCAGCACGGTACCGCGATCGTGGTGCTCGCCGGCCTCATGAACGCTGCGAAGGTGGTCAGGAAGCCTCTTAAGACGCTCCGTGTCGTCATCTCAGGCGCAGGTGCCGCAGGCGTCGCGGTCGCCAAGCTCCTTCTGGCCGCCGACATTTCAGACATCGTGCTCCTTGATAGGAAGGGTGTCATAGAGAAGGGCAGGAAGGACCTGAACGAGTCTAAGCGCGAGCTCGCGGCGATAACGAATCCTCGAAGCGTTACGGGCACGGTCCAAGACGCGTTAACAGGCGCAGACGTGTTCATCGGCGTTTCTGGTCCCGGCCTCCTTACAAGCGATGACATCCGCCTCATGAACGAGAGCGCGATCGTGTTCGCGCTCTCGAACCCGGTTCCGGAGATCATGCCCGAGGAAGCAAAGAAGGGTGGTGCGGCAGTTATCGCAACAGGCCGTTCCGATTTCCCGAACCAGGTGAACAACGCACTCGTGTTCCCAGGCGTATTCAGGGGAGCCCTTGATAAGGGCGTGCGCGAGATCACCGAAGCGTCGAAGCTGCGGGCTGCAAAAGCACTTGCCGCGCTTGTCGAGAAGCCTTCGGCACGGATGATCATCCCCGATATCCTCGATACACGGGTCGTCCCCGCGGTCGCTCGGGCCATACGCTAGGGGCGGTATACTCTCTCCATGACCCCTTTCGTGCGTTTCTATTCGTTCTGGATCACGCTGCCGAACCGCTTCTACCCATTCTCCTGCCTCATCGACGGCAGGCGCGTCCGGGGAAGGCTCGCGTACGAGCAGGCGCTCGCGCGCATCCAGGCGCTGCGCGGTCCTGGCAGCTACAGCTACGCCCTCATCGCGTACCGGCAGGTATTCCATGTCGTGGGCGCAGTCCTCTTCATCACCATGTCCGCGTTCATCTCGCACCGGCTGTTTGGCGGCGAGGTAGCGCTTTACGTGCTTTTGGCTGCCGCAGTGCTCGTCATCACGTTCCAGGAGTTCTACCTCCATCCGCGCATGTACGAGCAGCACCTCCCTAAAAGCGTGAGCGACTGGCTCGCGTGGGTGCTGCCTATCGGCATGTACCTGACACTCCTCTAGTCGCGCTGTATCGCCTCGCGCACCCGCTCGAACACGTTCCCGTACCACGCGCGCTCCTTGGCGTGCGTCAAAAGTTGCACCGCTTCCCGGTACGGAACCCAGCGCGCCTCGCCTATCTCCATGGAGGGGGATAGCGCAGACCCTGGCGGAGCTGCAAAGAGAAACAGGTGTACCTCCTTCAGCTCTGATAGGTCATCATCGTCGCCTCGCGGGCCGATGCGGTACCGCTCGAACGAACCTAGGTCATCAAGGTACTCAAGTTCCGTGATGCCGGTCTCTTCCTGTATCTCGCGCCGAGCTGCTTCCTCGTCGGTCTCGCCGGCGTTGATGTGTCCTTTCGGGAAGGTCCATGCCGCGCCGCCGGTGGTGCGCACAAGCGCAATGGTCCCTGCGTCCCCGAGCACGATACCGCCTGCGGTGCGGGTCCTAACGCTCTCCATACGGGCGGTGCATGAACGCGAGCGCAAGCGCTGCAAGCGCGATGGAGACGTCCCTGAAGAGGATAGGGAACTGAATGCCGTTGAATACGACGATCGCCATAAGGAGCAGCGCCGCTACGATGCTCGGATAGAAGACCTTCCTCCCAAACAGTATCCAGAGCGCTATCACGCCTTCGAGAGCGCCAAATACATGGAGCAGCACAAGTTCATCGAGCCCGAAGCCAAGCATGAATCCGGGGAAGTACCCGGTCCAGGAATCCGGATCGCCAAGCGCAGCTATGGGCGGATACAGGAACGCGAACGCGATCGCGACGCGGAGCAGTAGCTCAGGAAGTGGGAGCCTGAGGGGGTTCATGCTACTCGGTCACGACGATGGTGCCGCCGTGCGACGCCTGCGCGTGGTTGTGGTAGTCGAAGGAGCCGGCCTTCGTGAAGGTGTACTCCCAGAACTCGCCGGGCACGGACCTGCGGCACATATCGAATGCGCCGCCGACAGCTGCGCCGTCTACGCAGTGCTCCCGGGTGGAGGTGCCGTCGTATTCCGTATGCGTCGGGTGCTCGTCGGCACCAACCCACAACGCTCCTGCCGAATTATTGACGAAACGCACGGTGTCGCCGGCCTTCACGCTCACGCTTGCGGGGGAGAATCCTCCGTCGGTGTATGTGACGAGCGCAGCGTACTCGTTGTCGCCGATCGGCTCCTCTTCCTGAGTCTCGGATACCACCGATTCCGATGCGTCCTCAGGCGCAGGCGCTGCCGCGCGGCTGGCGACGAGGAAGTAGCCGCCGATGAGGACGAGGGCTATGACGACGATCGCGATAAGGGTCTTGGTATTCATTATGTCGTTACGTTATGTGGCCAAAAGTCTCTTCTCATTCTACTCTACGCCCTTCATGGGAAGCGTGGATGAAGCGTCACGCACCCGGTACTCGTTCACGGTGTTGTGCGCCAGGCGCGTAGGCTCTGGGAGGCGGTGCCTAAGGGAGCTTGCAAGCACAAGCTCGATCGATTCCTCAAGCGTAATGAGGTGCCCCGGGGAGACGATGACCGGCTTCACGTTCATCTTCGTCCGGAGCACAGCACCTATAACCTCGCCCTGGTAGGTGAGGTGGCTGTACGCGCCCCGCTCGTTCAGAGGCTCGTCGTAGGTGCCTACGAGTATCGACTTCCCGCAGCCGATGGTCGGTATGCCAAGCTCAAGGCCGAGGTGCGTAGCGATGCCGAGCCTCCTTGGGTGCGCGATGCCCATGCCGTCGACTATGAGCACCTGGGGCTTTGGCGTGAGCGCCTTCCATGCCTTAAGGAGCATCGGTATCTCTCTAAAGGAAAGGAGGCCGGGTATGTACGGGAAGGGAATGGTGTCCTTTACAACCGCATGACCTACGAGCGCGAGTTCGGGATACGAGAGCGTGACGAACCCCGCGAACCCTTCCTTTGCGAAACGGTTCATGGATACATCCGCCCCGCCCACTAGTGTGACGGGCTTTGTAAGTGGGGTAAGGCGGACCTGTTCGCGGAGCTCTTTCTGGATAGCAATGGCTTCCTTGGGCGAGACGTTCCAGTCCATATAACTCATGACGGACGGCGGTGTGCATTGTGTACAAAAGAACTGTGGCCCGCATGCCTGAAAGGCAGCGGGCCACGTTGTGAGCGAAGACGCCGATGGAGGTCTAGAAGTCGATCTCCACGTAGGTGTCGTTGTAGCTCTCGTTCTCGATGTCGGTCTCGACGTTGGTGTCCTGGTCGACTTCGACATCCGAGTCGGAGTAGGAATCCGAGTAGGACTCCGAATCCGATTCTGACGAGTTGTCGATGTGGGTCTCGTCGGGCCGCCGGACCTCGTAGGCGCGGACCACGCTGAAGCCGCCGATCAGGGACTGCACGATGCCGGGCAGGGCGCCCGGCGCCGAGGCAGACGAGATGTCGACCGGCGTGCACGTCGGGTTGCAGTGGAACTGCGCCGACGTGGTTTCCCCGGAGCGGAACCAGCCGCCGTCGCGCGTGGTCACGGCCACGTAGGTCGAGCCGTCGGGCAGGGCGATCTGGTGCTGACGCACCTGGGCCGCCGCCGCGCCGGCGGTGAGCAGGGCGGTCGAGACGACCGCGAACGCTAGGAACTTCCTCATGCCTGTTCTCCTTTTCAGTGGGGAGACCTCTCCCCAGGCATTACGGGGGCACGGTAGCATAAATTGGCTACAGTGTCAAATATGTGCCCTAATGAAAGCGGAGACGGTGGGATTCGAACCCACGAAGGGTTTTACCCCTTACCTCGTTAGCAGTGAGGCGCTTTCGGCCACTCAGCCACGTCTCCAGACAAGGGCTAGAGTAGCACATTTTAGTAGCTGAGCGCGATGGGCACGATATGGCGGGCGCCGCCCGCTTCAAGTGCCCGCACGGCCTCCCCGAGCGTCGCGCCGGTCGTATACACGTCGTCCACCACCATATATAGGAACGACGGATCAAGTTCAGAAGCAGAGAACGCGCCGTATAGGTTCTTGGCTCGGGCATCCCTGCCGAGCGAGGTCTGCGCCTTCGTATCGCGCACCCTGCGTAGCGCACCGGGCATGCGCTTCTCCTTGAATAGAGTGCGCTTCACGACCTCGTCGACCTGGTTGTATCCACGCTCCCTGAAGCGTTTCTTCGAAAGAGGCACCGGGATGATCGCAAGCGTCCGGGCTTCGTACGCTTCCCGATCCTCAAGGAACCCAGACAGGTATTCATTAAGGACGCATGCAAGGAGCTCATATGCCCGGTCGCTGCCGCGGAACTTCGCTTCGCGCACGAGCGCGCCTATGTGGCGAGCGCGATACGGCATGAGCGCCGCGCCGGCGTGCCCGTGCAAAGAGACAGGCTCGGGAGAGAGCTTGACGAGCACTTCCGGTTCGGTGAGCTTGCGCATTATAAGCGCATCACGGCTAGGAGGGAGAAGCGCGTCGAGCACGCGCATAAGGAGCTGCATAGCTGCATGATACAATCCCGGCATGGGTTTCTTCTCTAAGCTGTTTGCGCCGAAGAAGAACAAGAGCGTCATCGGTCTCGATGTCGGGTCCTCCTCCCTTAAGGTCGTGCAGCTCAGGAAGCACGGGCAGACCGCAGTTCTGGAGACGTACGGCGAGCTAGCGCTCGGGCCGTACGCAGGCAGCCAGGTGGGGCAGGCGACGAACCTGCCTGCTGCGAAGATCGCAGAGAACCTGAAGGACCTCATGCGCGAGGCGAACGTGACGACGACCGAGGGAGGCGTCTCCATCCCGTTTTCTCGGTCACTCCTCACCTTGGTGGAGCTGCCTCGAAGGGACAACCCGGAAGAGCAGAAGACCATCGTCGAGCTTGAGGCGCGAAAGTACATCCCCGTGCCGGTCACGGAGGTGCAGCTCGACTGGTTCATCGTCCCTGAGCCGGTCGATGAGAAGGCGGAGCCTCCACAGAAGGTGAAGGTGCTCATCGTGGCGGTGCATAACGATCAAATCTCGCTTCTGCAGAACGTCGTCACCACCGCAGGACTTGCTGCGTCCTTCTATGAGATAGAGATCTTCAGCACCATTCGTTCGGTCGTCGATGAGCCGGTGAAGCCGGTCATGGTGCTCGATATCGGCGCGTCCGCAACGAAGGCGTACGTGGTCGAGCGGGGAGTGGTCGCGCAGAGCCACAACATTCCCCAGGGCGGCCAGGACGTCACGCGCACCATCGCAAGCGCGCACGGCATGACGGTCGATAAGGCCGAGGCGCTCAAGAAGGCGCACGGCTTCTCGGCTCCCAAGGACACGTACGACAGGAAGACCATAGAAATCGTCTTCTCCCGCATCCTGCAGGAAGCTAAGCGGGTCCAGGACCACTACGAGCGCCAGACGAGCAAGAAGATCTCCACGATCGTGCTCACCGGCGGCGGCGGCGTCACCAAGGAGCTCGCCACCTACGCGCGCACGTTCTTCTCGATCGAGGTGAAGGTCGCGGACCCGTTCTCCAAGGTGGAGGCGCCCGCGTTCATGCAGCCGGTCCTAAAGGAGATCGGTCCGGAGTTCGCGGTTGCGGTAGGGCTCGCGCTCCGCAAGCTCGAGGAGCTCGACTAAGTGTGTATAAGGCGTCGCCTAAGGCGGCGCCTGCGCGTATACTGATACCGTGGCAGTCTCTCCGACCATTCCAACATCGTTCGTTCCCAAGCAACCGCTTGATGCGCCCCGCAGGAAGATGCAGCCGGGCGATAACATCATGCTGCTCGGTTCCATGGTCATCCTCGCGGTCTCCATGGTGACGGCGGGCGCCGTATTCGGGTACCAGAAGTACCTAGAAAGCGTCATCGCCGTAAAGACCGAGGCGCTCGTGCAGGCGCGCGCCCAGATCGACGAGCGCCAGGTGGAGGAGTTCGTCCGTCTGCAGGAGCGCTTCATCTCCGGAAGGGAGCTTCTGAACGACCATGTGACCGCGTCCAACTTCCTTTCGCTCCTTGAGGCGGAGACGCTCGCGAACGTACGGTTCGAGGACCTCGAGCTCATCGTCGCAGACGACAGGAGCGCGACGGTCTCTATGACCGGCGTCGCCCGCAATTTCAATACGCTCGCGGCTCAGTCAAACGAGATAGCGGCCCAGCGCGACTTCAAGCGCGCCATATTCTCCGAGATCAGCCTCAACCCGAACAATACGGTCAGCTTCACCCTGACCGCCGCGCTCGACCCGCGCCTCATACGTATGCAGGCGCCTGCCGCCGCTCCTGTCGAGGAAGCTGCGCCGGTAGTCGAGGAAGCGGTTCCTGAGCAGCCTGCGGCGACCTCGACCGCGCCCGCTGCTCCGACCGCCCCTGCGGCGACTACCACACAAGGCCTATGATGCAGCGACTCCTTCCCATCGTGCTCGTCATCGCCGCCATCGGCCTCTTCTTCGTATACACAAGTCCCGCGTACACGGGCCCGGTCACCGAAGCCCGCCTTGAGGTACAGAGCCTCAATGGCGCGCTCGATGCGGCGAATGCGTTCAAGGATAACGAGCGCAAGCTCACCGAGGAGCGTGACGCGCTTCCCGCAGACGGCCTCGCACGCCTTTCCGCGCTCCTTCCGGACAACGTCAACAACATCCAGCTCATCCTCGATCTCGACGCGCTTGCTGCGCGTTCGGGCGTGAGGCTCTCGAACTTCAACGTGGGCGAGCAGACGACCGATGGCAGCGCAGTCGCGGGAGAAGGGGAGGGACTCCCGGTCGACACGACGAGCCCGTACGGTTTCATAGACATCACTGTTACCGCAGAAGGCACATACAGCGCGTTCCGCACGTTCCTCGAGGCGGCGGAGAAGAGCCTCCGCCTGCTGGACCTTGTGTCCCTCAACGTGAAGAGCTCGGCGACCGGGGTATACACGTACGACATGACGTTCCGTATCTACTGGCTCCAATAGCGTATGAAACTTTCCAAGACCACCTACATCCTCCTCATCGTGCTCGCGGTCGTCGCTATCATCGGCGCGGTCGTCATTTTCAATGCGCTTTCCGGCACGCCTACCGATGACGAGATCATCACCGAAGGCCAGGAGACCGCGAGCGTCGACGAGATGCTCTTCCTGAACCTCGCGTCCCAGATCGAGTCGATCAGCTTCGACGCCAAGCTCTTCACCGATCCGCGCTTCATGTCGCTCGTCGATATCCGCACCGCGATCGTTCCTGAGCAGGTCGGCAGGAAGGACCCATTTGCAAACCTCTCCGGCATCGTGCCGACGCAGTAGCGCGCATGGACGTTCTTTCGATCCTCAAAGAGAAGAACGTACTCAAGCCCGAGGACTTCGAAGCGATAGGTGCCGAGGTCAAGGGCGGTAGCGAGCTCGAAGCGGTGCTCGAGCGTCACGGTGTTACCCAAGAATCCCTACTGAGCGCGGTCGGGGAGCACTACGGCATGCCGTACAAGGTGCTGCCAGCCACTAATCCGGTGGAGAAAGACGCGCTGCAACTCATCCCGGAGGAATCCGCCAAGCACTACAAGTTCATCCCTATATCGGTCAAGGACGGCGCCCTGGAGGTGGGCATCGTCGACCCCGATAACATCGAGGCGCAGGACGCATTGCAGTTCATCTCCACCAGGGTGGGGATGCCGTACAAGCTGTTCCTGATCTCGCAGACGGACTTCAAGGACGTGCTCGAGGAGTACGAGAGCTTTACAGGCGTCGTCGATGAGGCGCTCTCAGAGCTTGATAAGTCGCCGGTCGGGGCGGCCAAGGGCGAAGAAGATAAGGAGGGCGATACGGACTCTGCCACAACTATTAAGGCGGACGCACCGGTGACGAAGATCGTCGCAACCGTGCTTCGGTATGCGGTCGAGGGTGGAGCATCCGACATCCACATCGAGCCCACGCCCGAGAAGACGCGCGTCCGCTTCCGCATGGACGGCGATCTACATACGTCCCTGGAGCTGCCCCCGAAGGTGCACCCGGCAGTGGTGGCGCGCATCAAGATCCTCGCGCAGATCCGCCTCGATGAGAAGCGTAAGCCGCAGGACGGCCGCTTCTCCGCAACCGTGGAAGGGAAGCGCATCGACTTCCGTGTCTCGACGTTCCCCACACATAACGGCGAGAAGGTGGTGATGCGTATCCTCGACCGCTCGAGGGCCATCGCATCACTTGAGACGATCGGGCTGTCTGAGCGTGACCTTGCTACCATCCGCGACATCATCCGCCAGCCGTACGGCATCATCCTCATCTCGGGTCCGACCGGTTCCGGTAAGTCGACGACCCTCTTCTCGATGCTCTCGGAGGTCGACCGCGAGACCATGAACGTGGTGTCGGTGGAGGATCCGGTCGAGTACGAGATTCCGGGTGTGGCGCAGAGCCAGGTCTTCCCGGAGATCGGCTACACCTTCGCCTCGGGCCTGCGCTCCATCCTCCGCCAGGACCCCGACGTCATCATGGTCGGCGAGATCCGTGACAAGGAGACCGCGCAGCTTGCCATCCAGGCCGCGCTTACCGGCCACCTCGTGTTCTCGACGATCCACACCAACACGGCCGCGGGCGTGATCCCGCGTCTTGTGGACATGGGCGTCGACCCGTACCTAATCGCGCCTACCCTCATCGCCGCGATCGGCCAGCGCCTCGTCAGGAAGCTCTGTCCGGGGGCAGGGGCCGCCGAGCCCATTTCCGAGAGCCTCAAGGTGTACCTAGATAAGCAGTTCGCTGACCTTCCAGAAGAGCACCGGGCACAGCTGCCGACGTTCGAGAAGGTGTACCACGCCTCTTCGACGCCGGATTGCCCCAACGGCACGCGCGGCCGTCTCGCAGTCTTCGAGATACTTAAGGTCTCGGACGAACTGGAGCATGTCATCCTCACCGAGCCGGTCGAGGAAAAAGTGTACGCCGCTGCGCGTGCACAGGGCATGCTCACCATGCGCGAGGATGCTATCATGAAGGCACTCGCTGGAGACATCCCGTTTGAGGAAGTGCAGACCCTGGGCGGCGAGCTTCTCGAGGACGAGGAGGCCCAGGAACCCATCCAAGAAACCGCATCCTAACCTATGGCATACCGCATCTATCTCATCGACGACGACCGCTTCCTCCTCGATATGTACGCGGTGAAGTTCCGTGCCCAGGGACACGAGGTCACCGCGTTCTCCGGCGGCAAGGACCTGCTCGCAGCCCTCAAAGAAAAGCCGGCGCCTGACGCCATGCTCCTCGATATCGTCATGCCCGAGATGGACGGATTCGAGATCCTCTCGAGCATCCGCAAGGACGGCCTTGCGAAGACCACCAAGGTCATCATCCTCTCGAACCAAGGCCAGGACAGCGACATCGAGAAGGCCAAGGAGCTCGGGGCAGCAGGCTACATCATCAAGGCATCCGCTATTCCTTCAGAGGTATACGCAGAGACCATTTCCATAATCGAAAAGCAGGCATGACCGCGCTCCCTAAGGTAAGCGAGCTCCTTGACATCGTCGTTAGCGAGGACGGGTCTGATATCCATCTCTCCGCAGGTTCGCCGCCTATCATTCGCGTCTCAGGCAGCCTAGTGCCTTTGGTGCAGCACCCGCCCCTTACGCCTGCTGATACCGAGGCGATGCTGAAGAGCATGGCGCCCGAAGGGATGTGGGAGACATTCGGCGTCAATCGCGCTATCGACTTCTCATACGCGCACGGCGAGAAGGCACGCTTCCGCGTCAACGGATACCAGGTCCAGGGAGCGGTCACCATCGCGATGCGCCTCATCCCTAACGAGATCCGTTCGTTCGCGTCCCTGAACCTTCCCCCGATACTTGAGGTCTTCTCGCAGAAGACCCAGGGCTTCTTCCTGGTCGTGGGACCGGTGGGGCAGGGAAAGTCGACCACGCTCGCGGCCTTGCTCGACCGCATCAACGAAACGCGCGCCGAGCACATCGTCACCATCGAGGACCCGGTCGAGTACCTCTTTGACCAGAAGCGCTCCTTAATACACCAGAGAGAGGTCCGCATCGACGCTCCTGACTTCCCGCAGGCGCTGAAGGCCGCGTTTCGCGAGGACGTGAACGTGATCATGGTGGGCGAGATGCGCGATCAGGAGACCATCTCCTCGGCGGTGACCGCTGCAGAGACCGGACACCTCGTCCTTTCGACGCTCCATACGAACAACGCCGCGCAGACCATCGACCGTATCATCGACATGTTCCCACCGAACCAGCAGGACCAGGTCCGTGTGCAGCTTGCAGGCTCCCTCGCGGGCATCTTCTCCCAGCGCCTGGTGCCCCGTATCGCCGGAGGCCTCATCCCCGCGTACGAGCTCCTCATCAACAACAGCGCCATTGCGAACCTCATCCGCGAGGGTCGCACGCACGAGATCACCACCGTCATCCAGACGAGCTCCCAAGACGGCATGATCGACATGGACCGCTCGCTCGCGGAGCTGGTCCGCCGCGGCGAGGTCACGATCGAGCACGCGTACGAGCGCGCGTCCGACCCGAAGACCTTCGAGCGATACATCTAGCCTATGCTTTTCTCATACCGCGCACTTGATAGGGACGGACACGAGAAGCAGGGGACCATCGAGGCCCTCTCGATGGACGTTGCCGTCTCCACGCTACAGAGAAGGAACCTCATCGTCTCCTCCATCGAGCCCCTGAACAAGAAGGCTCTCCTCGAGGTCGATGTGGGCATGTTCAAGCGCATCTCCAATAAGGATGTCGTCATCCTTTCCCGGCAGATCGCGACGCTGTTCGAGGCGCAGGTCTCCGCGCTCCGCATCTTCCGCCTTCTCGCGTCTGAGGTTGATAACAAGTACCTCTCGGAGATCATGACCCAGGTCGCCGATGACCTGCAGGGCGGAAGCCCGATCAGTAAGGCGCTCGCGCGACACCCCAAGGCCTTCAGCGCGTTCTACGTGAACATGGTGCAGGCGGGCGAGGAGTCCGGAAAGCTCTCTGAGACCTTCGGCTACCTTGCCGACTACCTTGATAGGACCTACGAGGTCGTCTCCAAGGCGCAGAACGCGCTCATCTATCCGGCGTTCGTCATCGGCGTGTTCGTCGTCGTGATGTCGCTCATGCTCACGATGGTGATCCCGAAGATCTCAGCGATCCTCCTCGAGTCAGGGCAGGAGATACCTATCTACACGAAGATAGTGATCGGGCTTTCGGAGTTCCTGGTGAACTTCGGCGTGTACATCCTGCTCGTGCTCATCATCGGCGGCTTCCTCTCGTTCCGCCATGCCCGCACCCAAGGAGGCGGCCTCTTCTTTGATCGCCTGCGCCTCAAGATCCCGTACGTCGGCAACCTTTACCAGAAGCTATACCTCTCGCGCATCGCCGACAACTTCTCCACGATGCTTGTCTCAGGCGTCGCGGTCGTCGAGGCTATCGATATCACCGCGAACGTGGTGGGAAGTCCCGTGTACGCGCAGGTACTGAAGGAGACGAGCGAGGCGGTCAAGGGCGGAAGCTCGATATCTGAGGCGCTTGCGCGGCATGAGGAGATGCCGGGCATCATGATCGCCATGATCAGGGTGGGCGAGGAGACCGGAGAGCTTGGCAGCATCCTCGCGACCCTCGCGAAGTTCTACCAGCGCGAGGTGACGACCGCGGTCGATACCCTCGTGGACCTCATCGAGCCCTTGATGATCGTGCTCCTTGGCCTTGGCGTGGGCTCTCTGCTTGCGTCCGTCATGGTGCCTATCTATAACCTGGCGGGCGCTATCGGCTAGGGTTATCCACACGAGCGCGTATTTGCTAGCGCTACTCTCGTACAATAGAGGGAGCGGATATTACTCATAAGCCGCCTTAACTAGACCTTCATTACTATGAATCTTGCACCTACACGCGGACACCGAGGCTTCACGCTCATCGAGCTCCTCGTCGTCATCGCTATTATTGGTATCCTCTCTGCGGTCGTGCTCGCATCCTTGAACTCCGCACGCTCCAAGGGCGTCGATGCGGCTATCAAGTCAAACATCGCGACCATCCAGACCCAGGCAGAGCTCTTCTACGACGACAACGGCAACAAGTACGGAACTCAGGCCCATGGTGCGTGTCCTACCACCGGTACGCTCACCAACATGTACGGCAACGCTACCATCAGGAGCGCCATCCAGAACACCAACGCAACCCTCGCGTCTACGACCGCGGTCGTGCAGTGTGCTTCCACCGACAGCACGTACGTGGTCTACTCCCGCATCCGCGAGGCAGGCAAGTGGTACTGTATCGACCACAGCGGCAACGCAACCACGACCGGCTCCACGCCTAGCGCGTCAGGCTGCCCGACCACGTAGTCCGCACTCCACTTAAGGCGACTCAAAACACGCGGCCCTGCCGCGTGTTTTGCTATGCACACTGTGGAATAGGGAATGGTGCGTATTTGCTACAATGCATACATACGGCCCACGGCCCCAGATCTCATGCGACACCACAGCACCACACCAAGAGGCTTCACGCTCATCGAGCTCCTCGTCGTCATTGCGATCATCGGCATCCTCTCTGCGGTCGTGCTCGTGTCCCTTAACCAGGCCCGCGGTAGCGGTGCGGACGCCGCAATCAAGAAGAACCTCGCACAGGCGATGCGCCAGGCCGAGCTCTACGTCGACGCCAACGGAAGGAGCTACGAGGGTATCTGCACTGACACCACGGTCAACGGCACCAAATCGATTTATGCGCTCGGGAAAGCTGCGGCAGATAGGAAGGGGGTTCAGTACAACACCACCGATGCGACTGGTGGCGCCATGACCCGTGTCATCTGTCACGACAAGGAAGACGCATGGGCGATGCAGGCCCCACTTATGACCGCAGACCCGCTCTATTTCTGTGTCGATTCGGAGGGTAGGGCAACGACCACCACCAGTAACAGGATTGGCGGCTCAAACGATAGCTCCTGCACCTAGTCCATGGAACTCGGCATCGCTGTAGCGCTCGGCTGCCTTGGGGCGATCCTCGGCAGCTTCGTTGGTGTAGTAGCGGAGCGTGCGTACACGGGACAGTCTTTTGTTACAGGCCGCTCGCGCTGCAACTCCTGCGCACGAGATCTTGGGCCTACGGACCTCGTGCCGGTACTCTCATACCTTGCCGCCCTTGGCAGGTGTAGGGGGTGCGGCTCGAAGGTGCCCGCGCTCTATCTCATAGTCGAAGCGCTCCTTGCTGTGCTTTTTGCTTTTGTTTACATACGGCTCGGGCTCACGTTCGAACTACTCTCGTTCCTCGCCGCTCTCGTGACGCTCGCGTTCATCGTCGTGTACGACTTGAAGCACACGGTGGTGCCGACTGCGGCATCGAATTTGCTTATGCTCTTCGGTGCGTTCGCCGCGGTGTTCGCGGCAGGCTCCCTGTACGCGCTCGGCGTCGCATTCCTTACCGCAGGACTCATAGCGCTCGGGTTCTTCCTTCTTCATGTGTGCTCGAAGGGCAGGGCAATGGGGCTTGGCGACACGCCGGTAGCGCTTGGCCTCTCGCTTTTGTGCGCGCCGTACGCATATGGTGGGCTCCTCTTGTCGTTTTGGACTGGGGCAGTTATCGGCATTCTCGTATTGGTGTTGCGCCGCGGTGGGCCTAGAATGGGTATTGAGGTGCCCTTCGTCCCGTTTCTTGCGCTTGGCTACCTCGCCGCATACTTCTTCGCATGGAATCCCCTAGAGCTCATGGTGCGGTAGAGAATACGCGCGGCTTCACGCTCGTGGAGCTTATTGTGGTGCTCGCGATCATCATCATCATCACGACCCTGACCATAACGAGCCAGTCCGACTACAATCGCTCGCTCATCATCACGAACACCGCGTACACGGTCGCACTATCTATTCGTGAGGCGCAGTCTCTCGGTCTCTCGAGCCGCGCCTTTACCGCGAACGACGGCTCGGTCACCCAGAACGCCGCGTACGGGGTGCATTTCAGTGATACGAATATGACCCAGTACCGTGTGTTTGCGGACATACGCGGTCCTGCGCAGGGCGAGCCGTCGTACAGCGGCTGTCCGACCGGTCTGGCCAACACGCCTGAGTTCAAGCCCGGAAACTGCAGGTATGACAATACGTCCGAGATCTTGACGACCTTCAACCTAAATAAGGGATTCAGCATCTACGGATTCTGCGGCATACGCACTTCAAATGGCTCCTCAGCATGCAGTAACCATTCGACGTGGGAAGGTCTGAATATCACGTACTTGCGTCCGAACACCGAAGCGATTATTTCTATGGTTACGACCGCAAACGGCACGCATCCCTTGAACTGCGCCGTCATATGGGTGCTTCCGCCAGGAAATGCGATGGACAAGATGAAGTGCGTCGTCGTGTCCCAGGTAGGACAGGTTTCCGTTCCGCAGACCTGTCCGGCATATCCCCTCACCGCATGTCCATGAAAACCGTAACTACACAGCGCGGATACTCCCTTCTAGAGATGTTGGTCTCGATCGGCCTCTTCAGCCTCGTCATGCTTCTTGCGACGGGCGCGTTCATAAAATTCATGGCACTTGAGAAGGTGGCGCGGTACACGAACGATGTGACCAATAACCTTACCTTCGCGGTCGATAGCATGGCGCGTTCCATACGCACCGGCACGAACTATTCATGCGGTGGCACCGCAGGCGTCGTCAATTGCTGGGACGATGGCCAATTCGGCCAGGATAGCTTCTCCTTCACAGACGATCAGGGCCGCACCATCACCTATGTGCGAAGGGGCGATGGCGCTATCGGGCGCTGCACGCATAGTGACAGTTCCACGTGCCTAGACAGTCTTACGGATTCCGTTGCGCTCACCGATAAGCGCATCTCCATTGAAAGCCTCAACTTCTTTGTTCGTGGAATCGGGCCGGCCGGCGACGAGCAGCCTACGGCAACCAAGAACACGCAGCCGCAGGTGCTCATCAGCATCCGGGGCGAGATGCGTCCGGAGCCTGATAAGCCGCCTATTCGATTCACCATCCAAACGCTCGCGACGCAGCGGCTCCTTGAGCTTTCCCCATAGCCTATGCAGACGAAGCCCACACAGTCCGGATTCACGCTCGTCGAGACACTCGTCTCGGTCGTCATCCTCACCATGACTATCGTGCTCCCGTACTATGCCATCCAGCGCTCGCTCTCAGCTACCTTCTCCTCGCGCGACGATCTCATCGCGGCGTCCCTAGCGCAGGAGGCGATCGAGTTCACCCGCGGCGTGCGCGATAATAACTATCTCGCAGACCGGACCGGTGCGGCCTGGATGTACGGCTTTAACGGCTCGGTCGCCAACTGCTTCTCGCCTAATCGCTGCACCATAGACGCGACCAGAAATACGCTTAGTCAGTCGATCGTACAGTGTCCGAGCAACAATTGCGCAACGCGACCGTTGTGGTTAAGTAGTTCCTCCCTGTACACGCAGCGTACGACAAGCGGAAGCGCGACCAAGTTCCAGCGTTACATACAGCTCTCGTGCGTGAACACGAGCCCATGCAACCTCGCGAACGAGCATGAAGTGCGCGTAACCGCGACCGTGACATGGTTCGATCACGGCACGCACTCGGTCGTCATTACGGACGTCCTCACTAATTGGCTATGACGACACCTCGCGGCTTCACCCTCCTCGTTTCCATCATCCTCGCGACGGTGGCGGTGACGCTCGGAGTCTCGCTTCTCGATATCTCGTACAAGCAGGTGGTCCTCTCTTCGACCGCCAAGCAGTCGCAGTACGGATTTTATGCCGCGGACTCGGCGATGGAGTGTGCGTTGTACTGGGACCAGAAGTTCAATGCGTTCAGGTACACGAGCCCTCTGCCGTCCTCCCAGATAAAATGCCAAGGAAACTCGATCCTTGCATACTCGACCGGAACGTTCGGCTCAGGCGCAAGCCAGCACAGAAAGACCGAGTTCAGCGTCCGGTGCGGAACAGGCTCGACCAGTAACGGCAAGGTCACGGTCTATAAGTACACCTCGGGCGCTACCACCATGTACGCCAACGGCTTCAGCAGCTGCCTCTCGAGCGACCCTAGGCGCGTGGAGCGCGGCCTTAAGGTATTCTATTAGGGATGAAGGTCCCAAAGGACATACAGGAGCGCGCAGCAAGGCTACGCGAGGCCATTACCGGATACCGGAAGAAGTACCACGCGGGCAAGGACGCCGGGCTCTCTCCTGAGGCGCTCGACTCTCTTAAGCACGAGCTCGCGGAGCTGGAACGCATGTATCCCGAACTGGTGACGCCGGAATCGCCCACACAGACGGTGGTTGGTGCTATCGCGCCTGGCCTTAAGAAGGTGAAGCATGCCGTGCCCCAGTGGTCCCTGGACGACGCGTTCACAGAAGATGATCTACGTGCGTTCGATGAGCGTGTGCGCCGCGGCCTTATGCGCGCCGGCATCGCTGATCCAAGTCCCGTCTACACCTGCGAGCTCAAGATCGACGGGCTCCATATCGTGCTTACCTATGAAAAGGGCGCGCTCAAGACCGCAGCCACCCGCGGCAACGGCGTGATCGGGGAAGACGTGACCCATAACGTACGCACGATACAGGGACTTCCGGATACGCTTCCTGAGGAGACAGACCTCATCGTCGAGGGCGAGGTGTACATGACGCGCTCGGGTCTCGCCGCCCTTAATAAGGAGCGCGCTGTCTCGGGTGAGGCGGAATTCGCTAACCCGAGGAACGCTGCAGCAGGTTCCTTGCGCCAGATCGACAGCAGTATCGCCGCTAAGCGTCCGCTTGGTATCTTCCTGTACGATGTCGACGCGTACGGAGACGCGCTTCCAGATTCTCAGGAAGGAGAACTTTCGCTCATCGACTCCTTGGGGCTTCCGGTCAATGCGCACCACATCCGTACCGGATCGATAGAGGAGATACTCGCATACTGGAAGAAGTGGGAGGGGAAGGCGAGGGAGAAGGAGGACTACCAGATCGACGGGGTCGTCGTGAAGGTGAACGAGCGCGCGTACCAGGAAGCGCTCGGCTATACCGGCAAGGGGCCGCGCTTCGCGATCGCGCTCAAGTTCCCGGCTGAGCAGGTCACGACCGTGGTCGAGGACATCACGCTCCAGGTGGGCCGCACCGGCGTCCTCACCCCCGTCGCTCATATGAAGCCAGTCGCGGTCGCGGGGACCACGGTCGCGCGCGCGACCTTGCATAACGAGGATTTCATACGCGAACGGGACATCAGGATAGGCGATACCGTCGTACTGCAGAAGGCTGGCGATATCATCCCGGAGATCGTGCAGGTGCTGAAGGAGTTCCGGACCGGCAAGGAGAAGGCGTGGCGCTTCCCGAAGCGCTCGCCGCTCTGCGGCGGGGACGGCGCCATAGAGCGCGTTCCCGGCATGGCCGCGTACCGCTGCGTAGTGCGGGGATCGTTCGCAGAGCAGGAGCGCAAGCTCGCGCACTTTGCGGGCAAGGGTGCGCTCGATATAGACGGTCTCGGGAAGAAGACCGTCACGCTTTTGATGGAGCACGAGCTCGTGAGCGAGTTCGACGAGTTCTTCGAGCTCACACGCGATGAGCTTCTCGCGCTTCCCGGGTTCAAGGAGAAATCTGCGGACAACCTACTCGCATCCCTTGAGTCTGCTAAGGACGTTCCCTTGGACCGGCTCCTCGTAGGACTCTCGATCGATCATGTGGGTGAGGAGACCGCCCGCGTGCTCGCTGCCTCGTTCGGGACTCTAGAAAGTCTCCGAAGTGCTGCGCGAGACGACATCGCCCGCATCAAGGGCATCGGCGACGTGGTGGGAGAGTCGGTAGCAGCGTGGTTCTCCGTTAGGGAGAATCAGGACATGATCGACCGGCTCATGAAGCATGTGAGGGTGATAAGTGTGGATGCGCAGCCTTCTACCGGCCCCCTAGAAGGGCAGACGGTCGTGGTGACCGGCACCCTGCCTACGTATTCGAGGGAGGAGGCGGAGGAGCTTATTAGGAAGGCGGGCGGCACGGCAGGAAGCTCCGTCTCAAGAAAGACCGCATTCGTGCTTGCGGGAGAGAATGCCGGCTCGAAGCTCGCGAAGGCAATGGAGCTTGGCGTGCCGGTGGTCGACGAGGCAGAGTTTAGGCGGAGGCTCTCGCTGTGATAGAGTTTTCGCATGGCAACCACTGACGACGTCAGGAAGCTCGCAGAGCTCGCGCGTATCGAGGTCCCGGAGGACCGGCTCCCGAAGTTCGCGGCAGAATTCGACCAGATACTCGCGTACGTCGGTCAGCTTAACGAGCTCTCGGTAGGGAAGGGCGAGCCGCTGCTTCCGTACGAGAACGTCATGCGCAAAGACACCGACCCGACCCCGCGCGGGACGTGGACCGAGGCGCTCGTCGAGCAGTTCCCGAAGAAGGACGGGAACTCCCTTTCCGTGAAGCAGATCATCTCCCATGACTAGGCCATTGAACGAGCTTTCCATAGTTGAAGCGGCGCGCGGCCTGCGCGCCAAGGAGTTCTCCGTGCGCAATCTGTGGGACGCGGTCTCGTCCGCGGCGAAGGAGAGGAACCCTGAATTAAACGCGTACCTCGAACTCTTTGATGCGGACGAGGATGCGATACGCGCTGCGCAGGAGCGCATCGATACCGAAGGCGATGCCGCGCCGCTTCTCTGCGGCATCCCGGTCGCGATGAAGGACAACATCCTCATCAGGGGCAAGGTAGCGAGCGCAGCGTCGAAGATCCTCTCGACACACCGGGCCGTGTACGACTCGACCGTGACCAGGAAGCTGAAGGAAGCGGGAGCGCTCTTTGTTGGAAGAACGAACATGGACGAGTTCGCGATGGGAAGTTCTACCGAGAACTCCGCGTACGGACCGGTCAAAAACCCGATCGACACGTCTCGCGTCCCAGGCGGCTCTTCCGGTGGCTCTGCGTCTGCGGTCGCGGGGCACCTCGCGATTACAGGGCTTGGCACTGATACTGGCGGTTCCATCCGCCAGCCGGCAGCACACACGGGGCTCGTGGGCCTGAAGCCCACCTACGGATCTGTTTCCCGCTATGGCATCATCGCGCTCGGCTCTTCGCTCGATCAGGTGGGACCGCTCGCAAAGTCAGTCGCGGATACTAAGGCGCTGCATGAGACGCTCGCAGGCAATGACCCTATGGATGCTACGAGCATCCCGTCCTCTGATACCTATGACGTGCGGCCGGCGGGAGAGAAGATGGTCATCGGCGTGCCGTACCACCTCCTTGAGGAAGGGCTCGATGAGGATCTGAAGGCGTGTTTTGCAAAGACCATCGACGCGCTTACGTCGCGCGGGCATACGGTTGTCGACGTCTCGCTCCCGACGAGCAGGTACGCGCTCCCGGTGTACTACGTCATCCAGCCTGCGGAGGCCTCGACGAACCTTGCCCGTTTCGACGGCATGCGCTACGGGGTGCGTGTCGAGGGGGAGGGCATGCTCGGCGACTACCTTAACTCGCGCACGGAAGGCTTCGGTCCTGAGCCCACGCGCCGCATCCTCCTTGGTACGTTCGTGCTCTCTTCCGGCTACATCGATGCCTACTATCGCAAGGCAGATGCGGCACGTTCGCTCCTAACCAAGGAATACGACGAGGCGTTTAAGACGGTGGACGTCATCGCGTTCCCGACGACGCCGTCGCCAGCGTTTAGGTTCGGCGAGAAGTCGGACCCTGTCTCCATGTACCTTGAAGACATCTTCACCGTGACGGCGGACCTGACCGGCATGCCCGCGCTCTCGGTCCCCATGGGTAACGTCGAGCGCGACGGCGTATCGCTTCCGACCGGCATTCACTTCACCGCACCAAAGGGTGCAGAAGAGCACCTGTTTAGAATCGGCGCCGAGGTCACCGGCGAGACGCTATACTAGGGTGGATGGAATCCACCGGGCCCGACATACACTTTCTCAACGTCCAGTACTTCTTCAGGCTCATCTATGAGATGAGTCTCGGTAGGCCCGACTTCTCAGAGCTCGCGCTTCTCGCAGGCACGATATGGCTCATAGTCACCGTGCTCGGATACCTGCTCGTGATCGTGCTTATTGGCGCGTTGATGCACTACACGACCCGCATCTACCAGGTGCGTGCCGCAGAGGCATCCCTCTACACGACGACCACGCACGAGCACCTGGACGACATCACCGACCGCTCCCGCTGGCGCCATGTGCAGGAACTGATCAACAGCGGGCACGAGAGCGACTGGCGTCAGGCCATCATCGAGGCGGATATCATGCTCGATGAGATCCTCATGGAGCAGGGGTATGTGGGCGACACGGTCTCGGACAAGCTGAAGCAGGTGAACCCCTCGCGGTTCGGGACGCTCCAGGACGCGTGGACCGCGCACAAGGTGCGAAACGACATCGCGCACCAGGGATCCCAGTACCAGCTCACGGAGCACACGGCCCACCGCACCATCGCCCACTACGAGAACGTCTTCCGCGAATTCGGCGAGGTATAGGTTGCCCGGGACAAAAAATCCTGTACAATGCCCAAATCCCATAGCGGGGTAGAGGAGAGGTACCTCGGGAGGCTCATAACCTCCAGACGCCGGTTCGATTCCGGCCCCCGCAACACGAATGAGCAAAAGGCGCCCGCGGGCGCCTTTTGCGTTACCGGGGACGTATACTTTCCCTATGAAGAAGAAGGACCCGCTCTCGCACATCCCGCCACCATCGGGCCCGACACCGAGGTTCGTCATAGCGTTCCTGAGGATCGTCGCGATCGTGAGCCCGCTCCTCTGGATACTCATCTCATTGGCAAAGGCCATCCATTCAGGCTACAGCGACCGATACCTGACGGACCCAGGACATAAGAGGGTGCGCATATACGACGAGCTCGTCATGGTGCTGACGCTAACGCTCGTGGTCGCTGCCTTCGCCTATACGTACGACTTCAGCCTAAGCGCCTTCTCAACCGCCGTAGCAGAGAGCCCTGAGCGGGCGATTCTCGTCGCCCAGTTTGCGAACTGGGAAAGCTTCCTCATCCTATACGTGCTTTCTGTATTCCTGTACTTCTACGACACGCGCAGAGAGCGAATCATCCAGGCGGTGAACAGACACCACAAGGTGTGGTAGTGCTTCATGAAGAAATCTTTGTGTGCGCACATGAAGACACGTATACTTTTCCTACGACGCGAGCACACCGCTCCCACGACCGTACGACACCGTCATCACGCGTCTCCTCTTAGTGAACTTAAACCCGTACCACTCTTTTATGTCATACAAGAACAGCATTATCGCCATTGCGCTCCTTAGCGCGGTCGTATTCGCAAGCTACGCGCCAGCAGCGCACGCGCAGGTGGCGAACGTTTCGACGCTCGCGTCGCTACAGGCGCAGCTCGTCTCGCTGCAGTCCCAGCTTTCAAACCTCAAGCGCACCACCAATACGGATACCGTAAAGACGGTCACCACAGATACCGATGCTGCGGTCGAGATTAAGAAGGTCACGAGCTCCAAGAAGCCGAGCATCTCAGGCATCGCCGAGGACATGGACAAGCTCTATGTCACCGTCACCAAGGACGGGGAGGATAAGGCTGCATTCAAGAAGACGGTGAAGGTCTCCCGAAGCGACAAGTGGAGCGCCCGCGTGACGCGTTCGCTTCCAGATGGGGCGTACACCGTAGAGGTGTTCTCTCCCAAGGATCGCGACGAGGCGCTTGCCACGAAGACCTTTACCGTAGGCAAGGCAACGAGCTCGAAGGCGAAGACCACTACCGCGGCTAACGGAACATTCTCCGTGTCGCTCCTCCCGCTTCTTATGGGCGGCACCGCGCGCGCTAACCAGGCAGTGCCGGTCTCGTACCTCAAGGTCACGAACACCGGGAAGGAAGCAGCTACCCTCACGGGCGTGACGCTTGCGCAGCGCGGAACCGCAGCTGCAAGCGCGGTCACAAGCCTCACCCTCAAGGACGACAAGGACGGCTCGCAGGGTCTTGCGAAGGTTTCAGGCACCACCACGACCGTCCCCACGACCTCTGAGTTTGCACCCGGCCAGATGAAGCTCTTCACCGTGAAGGCGGTCATGGCAGCTAACGCAGGCTCCCAGTTCGGAAAGACCCTCCAGTACGAGGTGACCGGCGTGACCGGAGGAAAGGGAGCGTTCCCCATTAAGGGAACCACCTGGACCATCGGCTTCTAGCCTCTCTACACAGTGCGCGCACCACACCGCCGTCTCAGGCGGTGTGGTGCTATACAATGAAGGTATGAGCTACGAGCCAGGGGTCTCCAACATCACCAAGGAGGAAGCCGCGCGCCGGACGAAGATCGGCTGGAAGGCCTTTGCCGCTTCGGCCGGATACGTGGTGCTCGCATACGTCTTGAACCTCCCACAGATATTCATGCTCGCGGTCGGCATACCGATCTTCCTCGGCGTGCGCACCCTCATGGAAGGCAGTTCCCGGTTCTCCGTCACGTACGGGCTCCATGGCCTCTATGACGAAGGGGAAGGCGCAAAGCACACCAAGGACGACGAGGAGGTGCAGCAGAAGGACCGCACCAAAGCGCAGTCCATTCTCTTCTTCTCGACGCTCGCGTCGGTCCTCGGGGCACTCTTCTGCTACTTGGTGCTTATATAGTCCTTGATCTCCCGGATGGAGCGATTGCGGTGGATGAGCTCGTCGTTCCTGATGGAACGGAAGAGCTCGTATTCGGTGTGCGCGGTCCTGCCGTAGAACTGGAGGAACTCCGACGTCACCAGCGTGTGCTTCAGGCGCTCGCCCTCGCGCTCCAGGAACTCGCTGTACTGCTCGTACGCGTGCGCTTCAAATAGATAGTTAAGCTCCAAAGACGCCTTGCGGTTCAGCATATAGAGCACGAACAGGGTCCAGAAGTAGAAGAGAGAGAACACCAGGGGAACCAGGACATGGCGGAAGAAGCCCTGCTCGCCGCGCCTGCAGACGATCTGTGAGATGACGACCACATGGAGGGTCTCGTTGTCCTGCGCCATCCGGGCGAACGCACCGGTCTTAGCAAGTTCGATGGCCTTCTCCTCGTCCGAGTAGAGGGCGGTCAGAAGCGTGTAGCTTGCGACCTCCCAGGACTGGTACGGGATGCGGGCGATGACCTCGATCGCCTTGAACTTCGCGTAGGACGGGGCCTTTCCGTAGATGAGGTCTCCGGAGCCTATGAGGAGGTATCCGAGGAAGCGGGCGATGGGGCCGACCTGGTAGCCGTTGTAGGGCGCGGCATACTCCTCGCGCATCGCATCATCGTTCAAAGCGGCATTTAGCCGCTCATGCTCCTCGAAGTCTTCGTTCATGGAGGTACTGTAGCACGCGGAACCTTGTTCCCTCGGGCCCGGTTGTAGTGGATACTATGGGCATGAAAGCGGTCATACTCGCAGCAGGTGAGGGGAAGCGTATGCAGCCTCTTACACTCACGCGCCCGAAGCCTCTGGTGGAGGTGCTCGGTAAGCCCATACTCGCCCACATACTCGAAGCGCTCCCTAAAGAGATAGACGAGGTCGTGCTCGTCGTCGGCTACAAGCGGGAGATGATCGAAGGGTACTTCAGGGAGAAGTATGCAGGAAGGAAGCTCTCGTACGTGGTCCAAGAGAGGGTGGAAGGAACCCTTAAGGCGCTTTCGCTTGCTCGTCCGCACCTCTCGGGCAGATTCCTCCTCATGAACGCGGACGATATCCATGGAACGGAAGCGCTTGAGGAAGCGCTCAGGTATCCGCTTTCCCTGATCGTCGCGCCGCACAAGGAACCGAAACTGTTCGGGGTGGTGAAGGTGGGTGAGGATGGGAATCTGGAGGAGATCATCGAGAAGCCCGAGGTGCCACCCACCAACCTCGTCTCCACGGGCGCCATGGTGCTTGATGAGCGGATATTTGGGTACGATGTCTCCGCCTCCCCCTCAGGCGAGTACTATCTACCGGACGCCCTTCAAGAGCTCGCCAAGGATGCTCCGGTGGCGGTAGTGGTGCAGGACCTGTGGCTGCCTTTGGGGAGGCCGGAGGATATAGCTCCGGCTGAGGAGCGCCTCAGGAATATTGAAGGGAAGGGCGCATCGTAGTATGGTGTCCATACTGCTGGTGTAGCTCAGGTAGTTAGAGCATAGGACTCATAAACCTAAGGTCGGAGGTGCAAGTCCTCCCACCAGCACACGCTTGTATAAAGCCCTTGGAAACGCTATATTCCAGAGGTTCGAGCAACCTGCAGCGGTAGCTCAACTGGTTAGAGCACCCGCCTGTCACGCGGGAGGTTGCGGGTTCAAGTCCCGTCCGCTGCGCACTTCGGGATTGAAAGCCGCGTAAGCGGCTTTCTCCCATTCAGGTAAGCCATATTTCTCTGGTTCAAACGCATCGATTCGGGCTTGTATCCGAGGGTACTTCTCTTTGATCGGATTCAGCCAATCCACGGCTTGAAACCTGAAGTCGTCTGGAAATAACCGCCGGTTCAAACCGATGGCTGCAAGTATCTCCCGACGCACTTGCGCACCGCCCTTTAGGAAGTGCTCGTGCGCGTAGCAGGAGAGCTCGAAGGTCCTGGCGGTGAGCTCCTTCCAGTCCCTGGCCTCGGCGTTGATCTCACGCGTCTCGACCTCAAGCCGGGCCACCTCGTTCCTGATGGCAGCGCTCTTCTCAGCGAACGCGTCGTCGTCGATCAAGCCATCCGTACACATGTCAGTGAGCTTATCGAGCCGTTTCTTGGCCGTCTCAAGCGCCTTCTCTCGGGCGTTGGATTTCGCTCGCGCTACCTCTGTCTCCTCGTCCTTGCACTCATCGAGCACCTGCAGGCACCAATTCAGGAACTCCGGCTTTATGGTCATATCGACGAGCTGCTCCTCAATCTCTTGCTCAAGGCTCTGGACGCGCGTGTACGACGACTGGGAGCATGCCTCGGGCTGCTTGCGGGCACGAACGCAGTAGTAGAGCGTATAGCGCTGGAGCTCGCCTGTGCTCTTGAGCACTTTCTCCTTATAGGTGGCTGAGATGAATCCTCCACACTCTCCGCATGTCGCCATCCCGTTGTACGCGTACTCATGGCGAGTAGCGCGCCTCTTTCCTTGTCGGCCCAGAAGGACCTGCACCTTGTCATACTCATCGAGCGTGACCATGGGATCATGCTTGCCTGGCACTGTCGGCATGTTGGTGAACTTCTTCTTTTTCCTTCCTCCGATTTGGTAGTCGATAAGGCCGGCATAGAAGGGATTCGTGAGCACGCGATAGATGGTGCTGCGCGACATCGGCTTGCTGCCTTTCTTCTTCCATGCGCGGGTGCGGAAGCCCCACTCATTGTTGAGAAGGTCCAGTATCTGATCGGGAGTGTAAGTGCCCGTTAGCATGTATTCCCACGCCTTGCGGAGCAGGGGGAAGCGCTCAGGATCTTTCACGATTGTGTTCGAGCCTCGCACTGCGGATTTCGTGTTGAGGTAGCCAAGAGGCGCGGTGCCTGGCATCCAGCCCGACGCGAGCTTGCTTCGCTGGCTGCGGCGCACAACGTCGCCAGTATCGTCGGAAGACTTCTTCGCGACGTTGAACTCGATACCGAGCATGAACTTGTCGCTCGAAGTGTTCCTGAACACACTCGATATAGAGCGAATTTCTACAATCTTTTTCTCGTCCATGAGGGTTATGACAAAACCGCCATCGAAGGCGTTTCGCGCTATGCGGTTGATGTGCCACACGAGGATGGCGTTGATTCTGCCGTTCTCGAGATCTTCCATCATCTCGGCGAAGACAGGACGTCCTCGCTTGTACGCGGTGCGGCTCTCACCGTCGTACCATTTGCCGACAGTAAGCCCGTCTCGTCTGATAAGCTGCTCGAGCTCGTTCCTCTGATCCTCGAGCGACAGTATCTGCCTATCTTCGCTGTCGCTGCTCTTGCGGCGGTATACGCCATAGATAATCTTCTGGTTCGTTTCCATAGTAGTTGTTGTGAAGTGTTAAGAGAGTCGTAGGACTCTTAAGCTACGAGTCGTCGAGAGCGATAGCTCTCGGTCGCGCGAATTTTGGCCTGTCGGGATTTAATTCCGTCGTAGTCGGCTCTCGTCATAGGCTTGTAAGCGAGCTCAATGAGGCGAAGCATGCTGCTTGCCGTCTCGAGCGCTGCCTCCTCCGAAAGGTCCTGGCCATACTGCGCTGCATATAGTTCTCGGAAAGACACGAGGTCCTCCGAACGTATGCGCATTACTGTGTTGTTATTGCGGCGCTGAGGACAAGAAGCGTAGGTTCGACACCTACCAGCACCACGACTAAAAACCGCCTAGAACGATTCGTTCTTTTCGGTCCGCTTCACAAGTCCGCTACAAGAGGAATGGGTCGTCTCTATACTCACGAGAAGGCACTGCGTTTGAGTGCTCTCTCGTCAACCTAGAGGCGGGGTGTGCGAACGTAAGATAATGCCGCCAGCAGTAGGGTGAGAAGTGTCGCGTCTGTCCTAAGCAGAAGCGTACAATGCCGCTGGCCCAGGTCAATTCGCATGAGTGGAAAACCCATATGCTCCATGCCGAAAACGGCCTATTAAGTGGGAGGAGATAGGATATTGTCCTGGAGTAGGACAGTAGGCATGGGAGGTCGGGAAAACAAGTCTACATTTTCACCCCAACCATCCCGCGTTTCCGCTTCTCGCAGCGGCGAACTATAATCAGTAGGTTCGACAGCAAAGGCCTAAAACCTCTACGGCATTCAGCCGCATGTCATGGCCGGAATAACAAAATCCCATCCCTGGCACTAAGCTCCCCGTTTAGTGAACTCAGGGATGGGTCATGCCCCGAAAGGGTGTCATGGGTCTTCGGACCTAGCTGGCGGGGAGCTTAGTGCTACCTGTCCAAGCTCTTAACGGCTAAAACCCATCCCTCCGTTATGCGCTCTATCCTTTCAAGACGACTGGTCGCTGTTTCTGTGCTCGGCATCGTTCTTCTCGCGCTTGCTTTCGCATCGGCATTCACACCGCCCGTATTCGCCCAGTTCGGGAAGCATTTCATCGGCGGCCCAAGCCTGGCGAGTGTCGCGGGCGTCTACACCTGCGATAGCCCGTTGGGAGTGGAAGAGTGCGAGCCCATCAAGGAAAACCTTGTCGCTGCAATCGCAAATGATCCTGTGCTCGCCAACTGGCTGCCTATACGCTTCGAGTTTCTCAAGTTCGAGTAGAAGCGTATGCCGAGCTTCCATTGCACGAACTGCAGCAATAGGTACGAGGCCGAGAAGGAAGGGCATGGTCAGACATGCGACCCCTGCAGATACGACCTGCTGTATGGCCACGAACTGACTCAGGTGGAGACATCCAAGAGCAGGCAAAACCATTCCATATACCTCGCGATCCTCATCGCCTCACTGATTGGCCTATACTTCATAGGTAGCTGGTCGCTCAACAGTGGCGAGCCTCGCCCCTGCAAATCCACCACAAAGGCGGTGAAGGACATCCATATCGTGGACGGCAAGGTCGTGGAATACGACAAGCAGGAGGTCGAGGGATGCGTCACCGACGATGGATATTTCATCCCGAGGCCGGACTACTGATGCGCAAAAAGAGAACCGCCCCATGAGGCGGTTCTCTCCACGAACTCAAGCAGGGCTACTTGCCGTGCAGGAGGTCGTTCAGGGAGGCGACGTTGTTCTTCTTGAGGAAGTTCCCAAGCTCCATGTCGCTCCGGACTCCGAAGTCGCGTCCGTACTGCTTCTCGATGGTGCCCATGTGGGTATCATCGCGCTTGTCGCGGAGGCGGCCGTCCTGGTTCCTGGAGCGATAGCCTGGCATGTTCGCTGCGTCCTTAGCCATATATGCTGTTCTGTGCATAACGCCCGTTCTGCCGTATGCGCCTGTCGTATGATCGAAAGGTGCATCCAGTCCTCATTCGCTGGCTATTGGTTCTCATGGCCACCCGCTAGCGGACGAAGATAATGATTTTCCGAAAGGGTCGCGTCGAAAGGCGCGGCCCTTTCACCTGCAATGATAGGTCGATCTGATCAGATCGTCAGATCCAAAAATCTCTTAGATCGTGGATAGTGCGATCTAAAACAGATGATCGGATCGTCAATATCCTGCTGATGCGACCAGCGCCTCCTCGCGTGTCTCTCCCTCGCCGAGCACCTTTCCCCTCTCATCCATGACCCTGTATCCGATGAGTGTATCGGTGCTGATGAACTCCTCCCTAATATCATCCCAGTGCTCGTCGTAGACGGGCTCGATATAACGCATAACGTGCGTGCTAATGAATAAGCGCACGCAATACGAGTCGTCGGTCCCGAAGGGACCGGCATGGGGGAGTGATCGCCTGGGTCCCATACGCGGCGGAAAAGAGGCTCGATGGAACCCTGTCGCTCGCGCCCGCGGCTGATTTGCATATACTTTCCGGAATGGCTGACAGAATCTCAAAGGAAAAGCGGAGCTGGGTCATGTCGAGAATCCGAGGCAAGGATACGAGCATTGAAATCGCATTTCGGAAGGGTGTCTACGGGATGGGCATACGTGGCTACAGGCTACGAGCGAAAGTGCCCGGCAGGCCCGACATCTATTTTCCGCGTCTGAAGTTTGCGGTATTCATCGACGGATGCTTCTGGCACCAGTGCCCGACCTGCTTCAGGAAACCAAAATCGAACAGCGAATACTGGGATAAGAAAATCGCCGACAATGTCGCTCGCGACCGGAGGACTGATGCAAAGCTCAAGAGAATGGGGATACGGCGCATGCATATCTGGGAGCATGACGTGCGGAAGAGGCTACCGAGGGTCCTGGCGCGCTTCGCTCGCAAGCATTCTTCATTAGGATCAGTAGCCTAGATCGGTTAGAATGATCACATGCCTCGCACAGCCAAAAAACAGCCTGAAGTAATAGATTTCTTCTGCGGAGCAGGAGGTTTCTCCGAAGGATTCCGTCAGCAGGGCTTCAAGGTTGTTATGGGTGTGGATAACTGGAAGCCGGCAATCGACTCCCATAACATCAACCACGGACTCAATGACGCTCCCAAGGATGTGCTCGATTTCGAGGCACTCGATGAGATCAATAAACTTCCGGACACAGAGATTATCGTAGGGAGCCCGCCGTGTGTGCTCTTCTCCATGTCGAATCGCGCTGGTAAGGCAGATAAATCCCTCGGCATCCGGCTGATAGAGGCCTACCTCCGTGTCATAGCTATCAAGAAGCACAAGAAGGGCTCGCGTCTCAAGGCGTGGTTCCTTGAGAATGTGCCGAACTCCCGCAAGTACATCAAAGCGCACTACACCTTCAGGGACCTTGGCATAGAGAAGTGGGCAAGGGGTGAAGGCAAGAACCCGGACGATGTGGCTTTAGAAATCTCATCGAACAGCACCATACTCAACGCCGCTGACTACGGCGCTCCTCAGAAGCGGCAACGATTTGTCTGCGGTGAGGTCATAGGAGAGAAACGATTCATCTTCCCTAAAAAGACGCATGAGGAATACGTGTGCGTGAAGGACATAAGAAGCCGCCTGCCTAAGCCTACCCTTAAGCGAACGAGGAAAGAGATGCGTGACCCGAACTATCCGAGCCTTCTTATCCCCGGAGAGGAGATAACCGATCATTTCTACGATACCGGTGTATACGAGGTTCATTGGCGCAGCGCCCGCGATTACAAGGTGAACCATCCTTTCATGGGACGGATGTCGTTCCCGGAGAACGAGATGAGCCCAAGCAGGACGGTTATGGCGACGCGCTCCGCAAGCTCGAGGGAATCGCTTATCTACAAGTCCGAATACAACCGCAAGGGAGATGGAGAATACCGCACACCCACCATACGCGAGGCCGCTTGCTTGATGGGATTTCCGCTCGCGTACCAGTTCACTGGAGGCGAATCAACGAAGTGGGCGCAGATAGGGAACGCCGTGCCGACGCATCTCAGTGCCGCTCTTGCGAAGACCGTCCGTTCTTCCTTGCGAATGCCCGCGATACCGCATGGCAAGATACGTTTCGATAGCCTTCTCGGCAATCACGATAAGGTACCGAACCTCAATACGTATGCTGAGAAGACCTTCGATAACCCACCGCAGCGTAAGCCTCTCTCCCGCTTCAGGAAGCATCCATTCAAGGATGGAAACATGACGGTTGCGCTGACCAACTACGATCCTTCACGACCAAAGAAGGACTCGCAGCTCAGCTGGCATAGCAGCGTCTTCCACGGCACTGGTGAAGGCTTCGCTTTGGAGGTCCTCAAGCCGGGCGACTACAAGTTCCTCGAGGAAGTAATACTGAGCGCAGACAGCAAGATGGGACAGAGGTTCCTGCGTGAGTTCAAACAGGAATTCAGCGACGCCCTCGAGAATGCGGCCCTATTACAGAAGGCGTACGAGAATCCGAGGGAGTACGATTACGAGCTCAACCCGGAGATTCTCGTAGAGCGAATAGCTGAGTTCATATCAACGTTCTACGCGGAGGAAGAGATTCGGCTCCAGAGCCCACGACCCATCGCGGGCAGGACCCTTTTGCCTGTCCGTCAAGTCTATGCTATGTATGCACTCAATAGGCTCATATCCTCCCAATGATTAAGGCGCACCGAATCAAGGCTCTCCAGGACATCCAGGCAAAATCCACCAACGTGGAGCGCACAGGAATTCCCGTCATATATAAAGGTAAGAGAATCGAGTTCAACGCCTACAAGATTCCTCTCGACTGCCTCATATACAACAAGTACAACGGCCGCATAAGCAGCAGCGTCAAATCGTTCGAGAAGCAGTACCGGGAGCTCGATCCCGAGAACCCTGAGGATAAGGCACGAATTGAGGAATTCCTCTGGAAGTCGAAGGAGGACAGAAACCAGCAGACGATGAATAGCCTTGTGGAAATCGGACAGCAGGTCCACGGCATCGTGACGAGCGACGGCGTAATAATCGACGGAAACCGTCGCGCGTCTCTCCTCAATCGGATATGGGCAAACCGCAAGGACTGGGAGAAGCGGAAGCACAATGTTGATGAGTGCCAGTATTTCATAGCAATCATCCTTCCTGACAACGCCGAGAAGAAGGAGGTCCTGCGCCTCGAGACGACATACCAGATGGGCGAGGACAGCAAGCTCGACTACAACCCAATCGAGAAGTACCTCAAATGCAAGGACCTCAAGGCGGAAGGCTTCACAGAGGGAGACATCGCGAAGATGATGTCCCAAGACGAGGCGAAGGTTAAGGAGTGGATTAGGATCGTGAAGCTGATGGATGACTACCTCGACACTCTTGGCTATAAGGGCATCTACACCCGCCTGGAGAAGCGCGAAGGTCAGTTCGTGGACCTTGCCGGCTATCTGGCTCGCTATGAGAATCCGAACGGCAGTTCAATGGTCACCTGGAACTATGATGCTGATGACATCGCTGACCTGAAGGCAATCAGCTTCGACTACATCCGTGCGCAGTACGAGGGAAAGGAGTTCCGCGTCATAGCGAAGCCCAGCAAGAGCGAAAGCTTCTTCTGCAACGCCAAAGCGTGGAGAGAGTTCAGGGACCGGCACTTCAAGCTTATAGACAAGCTAGAGGAAAAGACGGTCAGCGCCCTTCGGAAAGAGAATCCGGACACCGACCTCTCCAGTCTCCTCAGGAGACGCGATGAGCAGTGGGCAGAGAGCGCAAAGGAATCCTTCATGGAGAATCTGCGCAAGTCCCAGTCGAAGCTCGAGAACATCAATGAGTCGAATAGGCCTCTCGAACTCGTGCAGAAGGCGAAAGATGCGCTCGAGTCGATCGACACATCCGTAGATGCGTTCTGCTCACCTAAGGTTACCGCAGCCCTCACCGAGCTGACGGCGCTCGTCTCCAAATATCAGAAGCTGATCAAGAAGGGAGGCAATGAATAATGGGCAAGATAAAAATCGACATCGAGCCAGAACTTAAGCGGTATGCGCTGACTGGCGACGTGGCACTCCTGTCAGGGAATCGCCGCATACAGATAAACTTCCGGGACGCCCTGAGCGCTGATTTTTCAGATGACGATGTCGTTCATATCCCATTCGAGAAAGACACGAAGGAGGCTGTCCTAAGCAGAATCCAGAAAATCCTCGAGAAGTTCGAGATAGAAGAGGTCAGAACCCAGGCTGTGGAGGCCGAGCTCGAGGACTACCTCGTAGCTGAAAGCAAATTCGACGAGTTCTCGAAAAAGGCGCTGGACATACGGAACAACAATTGCGACGAGGGAGACCTCCGGAAATTCTCGGACTGCCTCCAGAAGGAGCTGAAGAACCGCACCCTTTATCCGCTCCAGCTTCTGTCCGCCTACCATCTCGCGTTCTCGCAGAACGCCTGCAACTTCTCGGTTCCTGGCGCAGGCAAGACAAGCATCGTCTACGGAGCCTACGCCTACCTACGGAGCCTTCCGCCTGATGATCCAAAGCATGTGGACAAGCTGATGATTGTCGGGCCGCTGAGCTCCTTCCTCGCGTGGGAAGATGAATACTCCGCATGCTTCGGTGAAAAGGCAGACTCCAAGCGGCTCTCGGGAGGCGTCCCAATGCATGAGAGGATTCGTCACCTAAACGACGATGCGCCGCATGAGATTACCCTTGTCTCCTACCAAGGTCTATCGTTCGTGCTTAATGAAGTACTGACATTCCTCAGGAACAACAAGACGATGGTCGTGCTCGATGAGGCGCATAAGATAAAGAAGATAGATGGCGGCGTGTGGGCCGACTCAGCCCTGAAGATGGCGCGCCATTGCAAGGCCCGGGTGGTGCTAACGGGTACACCAGTACCGAATGGATTCCAGGATCTCAACAATCTTTTTGACTTCCTGTATCCGGGCAAGAATCTGCTCGGCTTCAGGCCTTACCAGCTCAGCGAGATGTCAGAAACTGAGAATGACTCCCGTGTGCAGGAGCTAATAGATAACATCTCGCCCTATTTTATACGCATCAAGAAGAGCGACCTTAAGCTGCCGCCAGCGACGAACCACCCACCGATACCCATTCCCATGGGTCCGGTGCAGCAGGAAATCTATGACTTCATCGATAAGAGCTACGAGCCGTATTTCCGGGAAATGGAGGGGGATAGTGGCGGCGCCCTGAAGAACGCGATTGCCAAGGCTCGCCTTATAAGGCTTATGCAGGCCGCGACTAACCCCGCTCTCTTGCGAAAGCCTATCGGACAGTTCTACGACGAGCACGGCATAGTGGATGATGTGTTCATCGACGATACAGAGATTCTGGCAAAGATAACGTCATACGCCGATACTGAGGTCCCTAGCAAGTTTGTGCGCGCAGGCAAGCTCGCTAAGGAGATTGTGGCCAAAGGAGGGAAGGTCATCATATGGGCTAGCTTCATCGAGAACATCAAGCAGCTACAGGCCTACCTATCCTCAATCGGCATCGAGAGCAAGCTGCTGTTCGGTGAGACTCCTGTGGAGACGGAAAACCAAGAGGAAGGGATTGAGACACGTGAAAGCATTATTAGAGACTTCCATAGGCCTGGCACCTTCCCAGTAGTTATAGCCAATCCTTTTGCGGTCGCTGAATCCATCTCGCTGCATAAGATCTGCCATAACGCGATATACCTCGAGCGTAGCTACAACGCTTCGCACTTCCTGCAGTCCAAGGACCGCATTCATCGCGTCGGTCTCGAGCCCGGAACCGAAACGAATTATTACTACCTTCTCTCTCAGGGCTCTATTGATGAAGTAATTCACGATGCGCTTGCCGTGAAGGAGCAGAGGATGCTCCGTCTCATCGAGAGCGAGGAAATCCCGCTCATAAACATGAATATGGACTATGAGACGGATAGGGATAGCGAGGTAAAGGCGATAATCAGAGCATATGTTGCCCGACGCGCTTAGTTTCGACCGGTACGGGTCACTTGAGGACATCCAGTTCCTCACCGATCACGCTCTGTCCTCTGCGGAAGGAAGGACAGTGAGCGACCTCATCCGCTTCTGCGAAGAGAAGTCGGTGGTGCTAGCAGCGAGCATGCCGGCAACGCTCGAGCTGCTGGTGTACACGTCCCTGGTCGAAAGAGATGACGTTGGCAAATACCGGCTCATCGGGACATCAGATAGCCCAGACCTGGCCGCTGCACTGGTCGAGAGGATATTCTCACGGCTCGTTGAGGAAAAAGCCCTCTCCTCTTTCATACAACCTGAAGCTATTGAATACGACACCGTAGGAGACAGCATCTGCCTGAGGAATAACCTGATACCGCTCGACTACTCAGGCCTTAAGAATCTGCTTATCTCACTTGGCTTCTTCAGGGCGCACCCTCTCTCAGCAAACCTTCTCCAGCTTTCCAAGACGCTTGAGCCCCTTTTTGAGGAGAAGCTCATCCCGAGCCTGAAGGAGGAGCGTTTCCCTGTGGAAAGCCTCAAGGGCCTCAGTCTTGCCGCACTCATGCGCATGCAGGAACTCAATGAGCTCCACGGCAGGGAGGCCGAATCTTTTGTGCTCGAATACGAGAAGCGCCGAGTAGGAGGATCTCTTGCGGAAAGGGTGAGGGCAATATCAGATCTCCAATGCGATGCGGGATACGACATCGTCTCTTTTGAGAACCGCTCATCCACTCAACCCGACCGCTTCATTGAGGTGAAGTCGTACTCAGGGGAACCGACCTTCTTCTGGTCAAGAAACGAGGTGGCAGTAGCCGAGGTAAAGAAAGGCCACTACTTCCTCTACCTTGTGAATCGCGAAGCAATGGATGGCAAGGAGTACGAGCCGACAATCATCAAGGACCCGTACAACGAGGTTTTTCTACAGGAAAAGAAATGGTCACGAGAACCCATGTCGTGGTTCTTCAGCAAGAAAGGTTCCTAGAAGGGAACGCGACGGATTCCCCCTTTCCTGTATGTATGCGGAAGGGGGCTCGAATCGCCGAAACGTGGAGGACGGATAACGCAGAACGGACACGCACACCGGACTGACGTACTAGCGTACTCACGCACACGCACTGCGGCATCGGCACATGTAGGAGTCATACGCTCTCCACGGAGAACGGACCTGCAACGTCAATCGCTTTCGCCCCTTTCCTTATAGGCCAAAAACCGGTTACGGGAAGCCCCTTGCGGATGAATCTCACCGGTCAACACGCCTAAACTCCTGTGGGAAGGCACAGGCACCTTATGACGCTCTAGTCTCTCGCTGAAGATGGTGCGCTCTATAGATAGGGTGGTGGCTGGGGAATCCGTCAAAGCTCGCCATTGTCCCACCCACTCGAAGAGCGCATCATCCTAGCGCTTCACCTTGCGGCGTTGGTCGGTTTTCCGCAGGTCGATGTTAATTACCCTGCGGTCCTCCTATTGAGGCCGGTTTTGCATGCGTTGGCCTGAAAGCATGGTTCTGACTCCGCACGGTTATGGGTGATGGGATATGGGATATTGCTAAAACCCTACCATAGTCCGCTCCAGGGCTATAGCATCGCGACGGGCGCTCTTTGCCTGCGGCGCTCACAAAAACATGAACAAGATACTCACTCACGCAGAATACGAAGCCCGCATCAAGGGCATAAAGACACCGGAAGATGCCGCCGCGTTCGCAAGAGAGCTCATGGCTCCCATGCTTGCTGCGCAGGAGACAGAAGACGAAATGGACGAACGGCCGGTGAGGGCCGTCCATCGCAAGAAGCGTTCTCTCGAGCCGGTAATCGACAGCGAGACGCCAAGCCCATGGTACGACGTGGTGGCCAACGATAAGGAGGCCATGGTTGTGGATCTGTACGCGAAGGGCATGACCACTCGAGACATAGCTGCGTATATGAAGCTGCATCACAACGTGGAGCTCTCTCAGCCATCCATATCCTCCATTACGGATAAGGTCTATCCGCTGGTGAAGGAGTGGCAGTCGCGCCCGCTCGCCTCGTCGTATCCGATTCTGTATCTAGATGGGCTCCGCTTCAAGGTTCGAGATTCCGGCAAGATCTCGCCGAAGGTTGCCTATATAGCGATGGGCATCAGCCAGTACGGCGAGAAGGAGGTGCTCGGCATATGGACGAGCGAGACCGAAGGCGCGAAATTCTGGATGGGTGTCCTCACCGACCTCAAGAATAGAGGGGTCGAGGACATCTTCATCGCATGCGTCGATGGGCTGAAGGGCTTTCCGGAAGCGATTAAGACGGTATTCCCGCTAGCAGACGTGCAGGTATGCATCGCGCACCAGGTGCGGCACACCATCATGTTCTTGCCGCATAAGGACCGCAAGCTCTTCTGCGATGACCTCAAGTCGGTTTATACGGCACCGAACGAGGAAGCGGGAATGCTCGCACTCCAGGAGATGATGGAGCGCTGGCCGCAGTATCGCTCGTACCTCAAGAGCTGGGAGAACCGTTGGGCGGACCTCGCTCCGTTCTTCGGATACCCGGACCCCATCCGCAGGATGATCTACACGACGAATGCCATTGAGAACCTCAACCGGCAGTTCCGGAAGGTTACGAAGACGACCACCGTGTTCCCACACGACGACGCGCTCGTGAAGCTGCTTTGGCTCGCGCAAGCGGACATCACGCAGCGTTGGACGTTCGCCATCAGGAATTGGGGAGAGGCAATGGCCCAGCTGGCCATACTGTTCCCCGACCGTGTTCAGTTCTAGCCTTGATTAACTAACAACTAACCGCTAGCAGGCAGGGCGCCAGCGAAGGCCACGACCGAATCGTGGCCTTCGCGGTGAAGGTAGAATAAAGACATGAAATTTCTCAAGACCTTCGACGAGTTTTTCGCCAGCGTAGCCATATGGCCGATTATCATCACGGGCGTCTGGCATATTCTGACTGGCATCTTCCGCCTCCCAGCAGAATGGTACACAGTCGCCCTCGCTTTCTTCCTCGTCATATACTTCGGCATTAAGGTCGGGATAGGCGATCGCCTCTAGCCCCTCGCAGGGCAGGGACATGCACATGGCCTGAATGCTCACGTATCCTAGTTCCAACAGCCTCTACGAGGTCGCGCACGTCACAAAGCCGCCCACCAAGGCGGCTTTGTGTTTCGTCAAAAATGCTTGACCCCGATGCTAGGATAAAGGAATGGAATACTTATTCTTGTACGGAGCAGTATTGTTTATTCCGCTCTACCTGTACCTCTCGCCAATAGTTTTTCGAAGGAGAGAGTGGCTGCTGAGCAGTACGTATGTAATCTTCTTTCTCGTGTCGCTTCCTGCTGCAATGATAGCTACAGGTTCAATCATTGCAGATTTCATCGCACATTGCCGTGGTGGGGATGTGTCTTTTAGTTGCGACGTCGGTCTACTCTCTCCCATCGTAAGCTTCCTTACCTTCGGCTATGGTTGGGGCTCATTTGGCCTAATGTTCTTTTCTCTAGCAGGAGCATTAATAACAGGCATTCTTTTCTCGGTCACTTACTTAAGTGCCAGGAAAAGGAAATAACTCTGCACTTCAGTTCCAACAGCGTCCACGAGCCCGCGCCATGATACAAGAGTCCCTAAATAGGGCTCCTGTGCGTTCGGGGTACGGGACTTCTAAGCCGGTGCTAAGCTTTGTGTATGGAACTCATCCTCTCCAAGGCAGTCTTCGGCGTCCTATCTTCAATCTTTGCCTTCATTGGCGGTATTCCGTATCTAAATGACATAGCTAAGAAGCGCGCGAATCCGCATGTGCTTAGCTGGCTTGGATGGGCGTTCATTACCGCACTTGGTGCATTCGCAATGCTTGCGGAAGGAAGCACATGGGCTGTGGCGATTCTCTTTGCGAATACTGCTCTCTGTCTTCTTATCGCTATCTATTCGATAGTTACGCGCGTGGGAGTATGGGCAACGGGGAAGTATGACTTCGTATTCTTCGGTATAGGTCTGCTCGGATTAGTTCTCTGGCAGACACTCGATATGCCGGTGCTCGCTCTCGTCTGTGCGATACTCGCGGATTTCTGCTTCGGAGCACCTACTATCATCAAGACCTTCAAAGACCCTTCAACGGAGACACCCATTGTCTGGGCATCAGCTACGTTGTCAGGATTTCTCAGTCTCTTTGCGGTACAGAGCTTCGCATTCAGCGAAGCGGCGTATCCTGCCTATCTGTTCATCTTTGACCTTACCGTACTCGTGCTTGCGCTAGGGTTTATCCGTACGAAGCATCAGAAGGTTGTTGAGCCAGAGCCGACAAGTCCGCGCTAGCATCCTCTACTAGAGTTCCAGTTCTATCCACGAGCCAGCGCATAGTACAAGGGCCCTGCAAGGGGCTTTTGCCGTTCCAACTGAGCAACGTGCTAACTGATAGAATAGTTCCTATGAACGAGAGTCAGAAAGAATCGTTGCAATGGATCACGTCTATTTTTAAGCAGCATGATATTCCTTTTCAGATTGCTGGAGGCCTTGCCGCTAAGATTTATGGGTCAGCACGACCTCTTGACGATATTGATATCGATATACCGCAAGCACGTATTTCCGAGATCCTTGATGACGTAAGAGAATTCATCACATTTGGTCCAGCTCGACACGCAGATGAAAGGTGGGATGTATACGTTCTCGCATTGGAACGTAACGGTCAGGAATTTGATATAAGCGCGGCAGAGGACGCGAGAATCTTTGATGATTCTACGCAAACCTGGAAGACATTTCCTACGAATGTAGAGAATCCAAACTGGATTGAATACGAGGGCATGCGGCTTCCGGTCATGCATAGGGAAGAACTCGCAACATACAAATCCTTCTTGGGTGGAGATCACCAGAAGGAGGACATCAAAGCAATTCTTTCTCAATAGTAGATCCAGTGACGTCCACTAGAGCGCGCCATGATACAAGAGGAGGGCTATATGCTTGATACACTACACGTGATGGAACGACCCAACGTCATTGTCGTAGGAGCTGGAGCAGCAGGCCTAATGGCTGCTCGGGAGCTCTCGCTAGCTGGGCGATCGGTGACGGTATTAGAGGCGAGAGAAAGGGTAGGTGGCCGCATACTCCCCCTATCCCATTCAGAGTTTGGAGAGACTGCGCAGGGCGGTGCAGAGTTCGTACACGGAAGCGCAAAGATAACCAGAGCTCTCGCGCGTGAGTCAGGCATGACCCTGGTGCCCATGATTGGAGAGACCTGGACCACCAGGGAGGGCGGGTTCACTCTCAGCGAAGATATGGCTCCTCATGACAAAGAGCTGCACCGAAAGCTCAGGGAGCTCCAAAGCGATATGCCTATCGCTCAGTTTCTCGACCGTTATTTCGGAGACAGTACACACGCTTCGCTTCGAAATAGCATCCAGAGGATGGTCGAAGGGTATGACGCAGCAGACCCAAAGCGGATGAGCACCTTCGCACTGCGCGAAGACTGGTTAAGCGATAAGGAATGGGAGCAATACAGGGTTACCGAGGGCTATGGCGTACTTCTTACGTACCTCGAGAATCAGTGTCGAGAGAACGGTGTCGAGTTTCAGCTCGGCAAGGAAGTCCGCTCTATAGATACGAGCGGAGACGGGGCGCGTGTTTCCTGTACGGACTCCTCTATATATGACGCCGATACGGTCATAGTGACCGTACCCCTTCCGCTCATCAGCACCATTATGTTTACTCCTGAGATACCCGCGAAGAAGAAGGCTGCTGAGGACATAGGATTTGGCGGTGTCATTAAGATACTTCTTTCTTTCTCAGACCGCTGGTGGGAAGGGGCTCGCGGAAAGGATCTAGGAAAGCTTACGTTCATGCTCTCGAATGAAGCGGTTCCTACGTGGTGGACACGGTATCCAGACACGGAGCCGATACTCACAGGTTGGATCGCTGGTCCTGCAGCAGAAAGCTATAGGAATACGTCCGATGAACAGATACTCGAAACCGCACTGCTCTCGTTGTCGAACATCTTCCTCACAGAAGTGGAAGACATCAAGCAGAAGCTGCGGGCTTACACCGTCGTGAACTGGCCAGCTGACCCTCTAGCTCGCGGAGCGTACAGCTACTCCACGCCCGAAACGAGAGCGGCGCGGGAAGAGCTCTTGGTCCCAGAAGCTGGCAAGCTCTATTTTGCAGGAGAGGCACTATGTCAAAGTGGCGCTGCCTCTACGGTCGAGGGTGCGCTAGAGAGTGGAAAGGTGGTCGCGGCAAAGCTACTCAACTAGCCCAAGAGCTTCAGGCATAGGCTTAGCTCTTCTTCTGTAGGAGCGTCAGTATAGAGCGCAGGGTAAGGGAAAACCAGACCAGGAACGATGCGAGGCCTAGGATGAACGTCGTCGCAGTGACCTGGAAGTAGAGCGGCACTACCCAGTCCTCCCCAAGCCATATGGCAATGAGTACGAGCGAAGCGCACAGGGTAAGACACGTGAGGAATACGCGAAATGCGGTGCGAGCGATCATACTAGTAGGAACCTAGACCCGCAGGCAAAGGTTGCAGCGCTACTCGCTGTCCTTCTCCGAGCCAATGAGGGCCTTCCTGACCATGGTCGCCGTAAGGCTCACCAGAAGGCCGAGCAGTATGAGGCTCAGGAAGCGGGTCGTGATGAGGAGTCCCTGCCCGAAGACGGTGTGGGGCTGCTCGTACGGAATGCCGCCGAGAATCACGAGGAACACCCAGTACATGGCCGACGGGATGCTCGTGGCGAGCGAATGGCCTACCTCAACGATGTAGAAGAGGCTGCCCATGAGAAGAAGCGCTGCGGCAAGGGCGGTGAGGTAGATCTGGATGTTAAGCACGTAGATAGAATCGGTGCCGTCCTTCTTTACGCGAGCGAGCTTCGCGAGCCGCAGTATCCGGAGGAACCTAAGGATACGGAGCGCGCGGGTAGCCTTGAGGAACGTGAGGTTCGCAAGGCCGATGAAGGAGGGGAGTATGGCGAGAAGGTCGATGATGCCGTAGAAGCTGAATACGTAGCGGATCCTAGACTTCGCCGCGTACAGGCGGCCGAGGTATTCGGCAGAGAAGAGCACGACGGTGACGAGCTCCACGGCCTTGAAGACCGCATGGTACTCAGAGAGTGCATGCACGGTCTCAAGGACGATGGCGAGCACGGAGACGATCGTAGCGATCGCGAGCACATCGTTGATGAGCGTGAACCCTTTGGCTTTCGGGTCGTCAAGGAGCTTACGTAGGCGTGTGCGCAACCGCATCATAGGAAAAGCGTAGCACGCTAGCGCATGCGCAGCTTTGGCGCGGAGAGTATCGGTTCGTTCGTGCCGATCTTCGCGAGTGTCATGCGCTCGAGCACTGGGCGCAGCCGGGAGACGAGCGCGGTTGCCCGCGCGAACTCCATCTCGAGCGCCCCTCGCGTGTTCACGTGATCTGGCATGTATACGATGAGCTCCTGCTCCACGAGCTCGAGGTCGTATGCCCAGTCCAGATCCTCTATGAGTGCGAGTACATCAGGCGAGAACACCTGGAGCGCCTCGATCTCGTACTGCGTCGGCGCGTAGAGGTGGAACTTCTGACGGAGCCCCTCCGGGAGGTGAAGCTCCTTGCCGGGAGATATGTTGTACCCGTCCTGCTTATAGTTGAGGTAGAGGTGGGGGAAGGAGCCCGAGAAGCGGAACTCGAACACGGTGTACTTGTACGACCGTGAAGACTTGCCGCTCCCGACCGTGAACGCGTACTCGAAGAACCGAAGGGGCAGCCCTGCGAAGTCCCCCGTGATCACGTTGGCTGCCATGCGGCCGTGTCCTTCACGGAACATGAGCCCGCGCTCCCCGGTAAGGGTGCCGCTTCTGGCATACGTCCAACCCTTATCTGCAGCAAACTGCTTCCAGAAGCTCTGCCGCACGGTTGCGGTGATGCCTGCCTGAATGACGGTAAGCAGTATCCACGGCGCGAAGAAGGCGTAGAGGAGGCCTTCAGCCATGTCGCCATCGAAGCGATCAGCTTGAACGAGGTTTCCTGCGTACACCAGAAGAGCGAGGTCGATCAAGACGCCTGCTATGACGATGACCCAGTACCAGAGTCCGACCTTCTGTCTGAAGAGGCGGTATCCGTCCTTATGTATGTCCGTAACGCGTACGGGGGTTTCCATGTCGTAACGGTAGCACGCAGTAAACGCACACAGCCGCCCCAAAAGGGGCGGCTGTGTGTAGGCCATCTGCCTCTAAACGCTAGTTCGCGCTTATGAAGGTAGAGAGGCTCTCGTTGACCGTAGTCGGGTCAGAATCATCGATCGTGGTGATGGTGACCGTGTACACGCCATTGTCAGACGAATCGGCCGGGGTGACGTACACCGTGAAGGTGAACTCGCCGGTCTCATCATCGAGCGTGAACGTGCCACCAGACTCCTCGATAGAGTTCTCAGCATCGAGCGAAGCGTCATCCGTGAAGGTTGCGCCGCCCGGGCCGGAAACCGTGTAGTTGAAGTCTGCCTCAGTAAGATCGATCTCGTCATCGCCAAAGGCGGTGAGGTCGAGAACGAACTCGAAGGTACCTACGCCCTCATCGGCGTCAGCATCGGACTCCTCCTCGTTAAGCTCGGCCGCAAGGCCTGCTGAACGGAGGAACTGCTCCTCGCCGGTCGCGACGCCCTCAAGGGCATCGGTCTCAAGGTCGTCAGACGCATCCTCAGCTTCGATAAGGTCTGCATCGACCTCAGCGATGAGGGAGTCACCCTCGGCAAAGTCAGCGCTGCCGATCTCGTTCGTGATCGCGCGGATCTCGAACTCGACGGTATCGCCCTCGTCGATGGTGAACTCGAAGTCATCGAACTCGTAGAGCACCTCGGTATCAGCGCCAGAACCATCACAGTCGCCAGCGACCGTACACTCGTCAGAGTCGATGGTCGCGACCTCGTCCCCGTCGATCACGAGGATGAACTCGGATGCGATATCGGACGCGTCGCCGGTGCCGTCAGGGGTGATGGAAGCGGTGAGGCTGGTGATCTCGATGTCAGAGCCCTCAGCCTCAAGCTCGCCGATGAGAAGGGTGACCTCAGAGTCACCGTCCTCGTCTACCTCGACGGTGCCCTCGTCAGGCGTGTCCGAGGTCTCGGAGACGCTGAGCTCAACGTCGTTAGCCGAAGTGAAGGTTGCGAACTCGAACTCGCGGGCTGCGCCGATGTCACCCACGGAAGTCTCCGAGATGACCGCGCCCTGCGCGTCCATGTAACGGACGCTCGTTACCGTTGCCTCCCAGTTGTTCTCCTCGAGGTCATCGGTATCGATGTTGTCGTGTGCGGTGACCGCAACCACGAGCTCGCCCGTCTCGCCCATGCGGATGATGGCGCCGCCATCAAGGCTGATGGTCGAAGACCATACGCCGCCGCTCTCGTCCATGTCGTCGACGTCCTCAGAGCCGATCTGCTCGCCGTCGAACCAGATCGTCACCTCCTCGGCATAGTCGTCGAAGTCCTCAGAGCCGGTAAGGCTGTCAGGGCCGAACTCGAACTCGACGCGTACTGCGGCAAGCTCAAGATCGGAACCGTCGTCGGCCTCAAGCTCAAGACCGAGCACGTCGGCCTCCTCGCCCTCGCCGACATCCTCATTGTTGAGTGAGCTGATGAAGTCAGCGTCCTCGAGGAAGCCTGCGCCGCCCTCGAGCTCATCGTCATCGTCGTTGCCCGGGTTGGTCGGATTCGTAGGCGGAGTGACCACTACGGTAGCGTTCACCTTCGCACGGGTGACCGGACCGAAGTAGCCGGCAGCAGGAGCGATGCCGCTTGCGCGCTGGTATGCGGCAACGGCGGTCTGCGTCTGCGTACCGAAGTAGCCGGTCGCGCCAGCAGGGATGGAATACCCGCGGGCGATAAGCCACTGCTGAAGCGCGGTCACGTCAGCTCCGGAAGAGCCGATCGTGAGGTCGCGCGTGAACTGCATGGAAGCAGTCGTGCCTCCCTGGAGCGCTGCAAGCTGCGCCATGAGCGCTGCAAGCTGTGCCTGTAGGGATGCGATCGTCGCTGCGTTAGCAGTCTGTGCGTGTGCGTGGGGCGCTACGCCGGTGAAGGCAAGCGCGACCACGAGCGCGGCGACTGCCGAACGCTTCAGAATAGAATGGATAAATACAGACATATTTGGTTAACTAGGTTGAAGGCATGTGTTAGATGGGCAAATACCCCAACTCTGGCATGCCATTCCAGAATGAGGCGTACAGTTAGGACAAAGGTGAGCGTGAAATCTTACCGGGAGACCGGTACGCGTTCTGTCACATATCGGTCTCTCAGCTGTCTCATATGAAGCGGATAGATGAAGAGAAATTCATCTCCGTATACGATGAGAACGCTGACGCTATCTTCCGCTACGCATACTTCCGCCTATACGACAGGGAGCGAGCGAAGGAGGTCATGCAAGAGGCCTTTATGAAGACATGGGAATACCTCCAGTCCGGCAAAAAGATCAGCAATGTCCGAGCTTTCTTGTACCGTACGGCCCATAATCTTTCCGTGAACGAGGCCGTCCGGCATAAGTTCTTCTCGCTTGATGAGATGCGGGAGGTGGCAGGGTTCGATCCTGAGGAGGTACGCCAAAACACGCCCGATACCGAGGCTGAGTACCGCCTGGTCCTCGCGAAGATTGGCGAGCTCGATCCTGCTGACCGTGACGTGCTTCTCATGCGCTACGTCGAGGGCCTTCCGGTAAGCGAAATAGCCGAGGCGCTCGACGAGGCACCCAACACCGTATCCGTGCGCATACACCGTGCGATAGGGAAGCTCCGCGCTTCCTTGGACATACCATGAACGAACACAAAGACTTCAATTTCATACGAGAGCGTGTAGTCCTCTCAGACACCGAGAAAGCGGAGCATCGTGCCGCGCTTCTTTCCCGCATGCACGCCACACCTATGCAGCCGGTGCCTTCGCCGTATACCTGGACCTTGTTCCTCAATGTGCGCTACGCGTTCGTCGCACTTCTTGCGGTGCTTGTGGTGAGCGGCTCCGGCGTCGTTGTCGCAAGCGAGGGAGCGGTGCCCGGCAGTCCGTTCTACGGCGTGAAGCTCACGGTGAACGAGCCGACGAGGATCGCGCTTGCGCGCACGCCTAAGGAGAAGGCGGCGCTTGAGGTCGCGTATGCAGAACGCAGGCTGAAGGAATTTGCGGCTGCTACGGTCTCTAACCGCCTCGATGCGGACACGACCAAGCTCATTGCCGCATCCCTTGAGGATCGCCTGGAAGGCGCGGAGGAGAATATCGACGACCTCAATACAAGTGGTGAGGGCGACGATGCGCTTGAGGCTAACAGCGAGCTAAAGGGCGTCCTTGCGGCGCATGCGAAGATCCTGAGGAAGGTGAGCGCCGGGGACCCGGTGCGGGAGGTGGCGCTTGCGGCGATATCCGAGCATATCGACCAGGGCATCGTCGAGACAGGCGCGGTAGAGCCGGTATTCGCTGCCTCCCTTGAGTCCCAGGAGAGCCGTGGCGTCCTCCACGCGTCGGTATCAGAGCGACAGATGGAGGTCGTCGAGGTCCTCGAGGACCTGCGCGAGGACATGGTGAACGCATCGACCACGCTTGATACGGGCGACCATGAGGAGCTTGCCGAATCGATCACGGAAGTCACCGGCATGCTCGAGACCGCGACCCGCGAGAAGGATGGGGGAAGCGCGACGAGGGCCCTCAAGCTCTATACGGAAGCAGATGCGCGCATAGGGGAATTGAAGGCGCTCATCGAGGCCGAGCAGGAGCTCGGGATAGACCTCATCGGCTCGGAGGAATAGATTTGAAAAGTTAGGCTAAATGCCGTACTCTCCTAAGGATCCCCTCGGGGGTCCTAGGCCGATGTAGCTCAGTCGGTAGAGCGCATCCATGGTAAGGATGAGGTCCCCGGTTCAATCCCGGGCATCGGCTCCAGGTTTCAGCAGAAGCCTTGCGCGCCACCGTAGCTCAGTTGGTAGAGCATTTCACTCGTAACGAAAAGGTCGCCAGTTCAATCCTGGCCGGTGGCTCAGGGAAGCAAAAGCGCTCCGCTAAGGAGCGCTTTTGCTATACTCGCCCTCATGGACACGGACGCTAGGCTTATCGAAATAGAAGCGCTCATGGCGAGCCCCGACTTCTGGGCGGACAAGGACAACGCGCAGCGCATCGTGCGTGAGTACCAGTCACTTAAGGACGGAGGGAGCGAGGAGGGGCACGACGGCGGGCCGGCGACGCTCGCTATCCTTGCGGGCGCCGGTGGGGACGACGCCGAGGATTTCGCGCGCATGCTTCGTCGCATGTACGAAGGGTACGCGGAAACCAAGGGCTTGGGCGTGCGCGAACTCCACGCGCATGAGACCGATCACGGCGGACTCAGGAACGTGCTCCTTGAGATAGAGGGGAAGGGGGTGTACGGGCGCTTGAAGCACGAAACGGGCGTGCACCGCCTGGTGCGCATCTCTCCCTTCAACGCCAACGCCAAGCGCCAGACCTCGTTCGCGATGGTGGAGGTGCTGCCGAAGGTAGGCAAGGCAGAGCAGCAGGAACTGAAGGCCGACGAGCTCGATATCCAGTTCGCGCGCTCCGGAGGAGCAGGGGGACAGAACGTCAATAAGCGGGAGACCGCGGTAAGGATCGTGCATACGCCCTCGGGCGTATCCGCGCACGTCTCCTCGGAGCGAAGCCAGCAGGCCAACCGCGAGAAGGCGATGGAACTCGTAGCGGCAAAGCTCTTCAAGATAGCCAAGGAGAAGGAGGAGGCCGAGGCCAAGGGGCGCTCTATCGCTTCATCTACCGCGAACGAGTGGGGCAGCCAGAGGCGCTCGTATGTGCTTCATCCGTACAAGATGGTGAAAGACCACGAATCAGGGCACGAATCGCACGATCCAGACTCGGTGCTCGGGGGAGACCTGGATGATTTTATAGACGCCTCTGCGGGGAATGGGGTATAATGCCCCGGTCATGATCTATTTCGACAAGGTGAGCAAGTTGTACCGCGATGGTACGCCCGCGCTTGAAGACATCACCCTCTCGATCTCTCCAAAGGAGTTCGTCTCCGTAGTCGGCCACTCCGGCGCCGGCAAGACCACTCTCCTCAAGATGCTCCTTGCGCAGGAGCAGCCGTCCGCGGGCTCCGTCTTCTTCGAGTCGGTGGACGTACATTCCCTCCCCAAGTCATCCCTCCACCACTACCGCCGCAAGATTGGCATGATCTTCCAGGACTACCGTTTGATACCTAACAAGACCGCGTTCGAGAACATCGCATTTGCCATGGAAGCCGCGGGCCGTCCGGACGATGAGATCGCGTCCGATGTGCCCTATATCCTGGATCTCGTGGGCCTTGGCGGCAAATCACACCACTTCCCGCACCAGCTCTCAGGCGGCGAGCAGCAGCGCGTTGCTATCGGCCGTGCCATCATCAACCAGCCTGACGTCATCGTCGCGGATGAGCCGACCGGCAACCTCGACCCGGTGAACACCTTCGAGATCATCGAGATCCTGAAGAAGATCAACGAGCTCGGGACCACGGTCCTCATCACCACGCACAACAAGGGCGTCGTGGATGCGATGGGCAGGCGCGTGATTACCATGGAGAACGGCCGCATCGCGCGGGATGATGCGCAGGGCCACTATATTCTGTAGACCTATATGTGGATGATGCTTCGAAGAATCTTTACCGCAGGCGCTAAGTCCTTCATTCGAAGCGGCTCCGTGAGCTTTGCGACCGTGCTTATCATGACGGTGACGCTCCTCATCATCGGCTTCCTGGTCTTCCTCTCGGCCGTACTCTCCACGACGCTCGCCGGCATCCGCGACAAGGTGGACGTGAACGTGTACTTCGTGACCGAAGCGTCCGAATCGGACGTTCTTAACCTCAAGAGCGAGATAGAGGAGGTGCCGGAGGTCGCTGCCGTCACCTACACCTCTGCCGAGGTCGCCCTTCAGCAGTTCAGGGAGCGCCATGCCGAGGATGAGCTTACGCTCCGGGCGCTCGATGAGCTCGGGGAGAATCCGCTCGGCGCCTCGCTTTCCATAAAGGCGAATGATCCTTCGCAGTACGCAGGCATCGTCGAGTACCTCGAAGGGAGCGGCTCCACCATCATCGACCGCGTGAACTATTTCCAGAACAAGACAGTCATCGAGCGGCTCACGAGCGCCATCAACGCTACCGCGCGCGCAGGCTCTATCATCGTGTTCCTGTTCGCGCTCGCGTCGACCATCATCGCGCTTGCGACCATTCGCCTCGCCATCTACAGCGCGCGTGATGAGATCGCCGTCATGCGGCTCGTGGGTGCAAGCAATATGTACATCCGCGGGCCGTTCATCGTCGCCGGCATCCTCTCGGGCGTGTTCGCGGCCTTGGTGACCCTCGTCCTCTTCTATCCAGCGGCATGGTACGTGGGGAAGTCGACCGCGGTCTGGCTTGGCGGCTTCAACGTGTTCACCTACTACACCGATAACTTCCCGATGTTCTTCCTCGTCCTTGTTGGTGCCGGCGTGTTCCTCGGCGGCTTCGCGAGCTTCCTTGGTGTGAGGAGGTATCTGAAGATCTAACGGCTAGCTATATGGCGCAGGGACACAAGTACGTATTCGTTATAGGCGGAGTCATGTCCGGCGTGGGCAAGGGCATCGCAACCTCCTCGATGGGCCTCATCCTCCAGGAGCGTGGATACCCGGTCAACCTCGTGAAGGTCGACCCGTACCTGAACGTCGATGCCGGCACCATGAACCCTACCGAGCACGGCGAGGTGTTCGTGCTCAATTCAGGTCTTGAGACGGACCAGGATATGGGCAACTACGAGCGCTTCCTGAACCGCGACCTTGGCCCTGAGGACTACATGACGAGCGGCATGGTGTACCAGTCGGTCATCAACCGCGAGCGCGCCCTTGGCTACGGGGGCAAGTTCGTCGAAGCTATCCCGCACGTGCGCGATGAGATCCTCCGCCGCATCGAGGCTGCTGCCGCGCACTCAGGCAGCACCATCTCCGTCATCGAGATCGGCGGCACGGTGGGGGACTTCCAGAACGCGCTCTTCATCGAGGCGGCGCGCGTGCTTAAGATGCAGAACCCGCAGGACGTGGCTATCGTGATGGTCTCGTACCTCCCGGTCCCCGGCACCATCGGCGAGATGAAGACGCGCCCGACGCAGCACGCGATCCGCGAATTGAACTCGTACGGCGTGCAGCCTGACTTCGTCATCGCCCGCTCCCCGATGCCCATGGACGAGAAGCGTAAGGAGAAGCTCGCCATCTGGTGCAACCTCCGCCCCGACCACATCATCTCCGCGCCTGACGTCGATTCCATATACGACGTGCCATTGAACTTCGAGAAGGACGAGCTTGGCGACCGGCTCCTGGACGCGCTCCATCTCCCGAAGGACAAGCCGGCTGACTTCACCGCGTGGAAGGAGTTCGTGCGCCGCACGAAGGTCACGAGCCCCGAGGTGAAGATCGGCATCGTCGGCAAGTATTTCGATACGGGCGACTTCGTCCTCTCAGACGCATACCTTTCCGTGATCGAGGCGCTGAAGTTCTCCGCAGCGGCGCTCGAGGCGAAGCTCAAGATCACCTGGCTGAACGCCAAGGACTTCGAGAAGGGCAGCAAGGATATCGAGACCCTGCGCGAGTTCGACGGCATCCTCGTCCCGGGCGGCTTTGGGGAGGCCGGCATCGAAGGGAAGATAGAGGCCATACGGTTCGCTCGCGAGAACAGGATCCCGTACTTCGGCCTTTGCTACGGCATGCAGCTCATGGTCATCGAGTACGCGCGCAACGTGCTTGGGCTAACTGATGCGCACACTGTCGAGATCAACCCCGCAACCGCGCATCCCATCGTCGACGTCATGGAGACCCAGAAGGACGTGATCGCGCAGGGCAACTACGGAGGCACCATGCGGCTTGGCGTATACCCAGCCGCGCTCAAGGACGGCACCATCGCCCGCGAAGCGTACGGCGCCGCGCAGGTGGATGAGCGGCACCGCCACCGCTACGAGATCAATCCCGCGTACGTCGGAGAGATCGAGAAGGGAGGCCTCGTGTTCTCAGGCACCTCGCCAGACGGCGTCCTCATGGAGATCGCGGAGCTTCCGAAAGACACGCACCCGTTCATGCTCGGTACCCAGTTCCATCCGGAATTGATGGCGCGCCCTCTCTCGCCCCACCCTCTGTTCACTGCTTTCTTGAAGGCTTCTCTTAAGAAATAGAAAAAGCGCCCGGTTTCCCGGGCGCTTTTTCTATTAGAGGGAGACTATCTCCTCCCAGGGCCTGCCCTCGACCCCGAAGTGCCCGTACGCTGCGGTGTCCCTGAACTGGGGCTTCCTGAGGGAAAGCCGTTCTTCGATAGCGCGAGGACGGAAGTCAAAGTGCTTGTTGACGATGTCCGACAGGTTCTTCCCAGACTCATCGAACGCCTCCACCATCACCGGCTCCACGCGGCCGATCGCGTACGCGACCGAGACGAGGACCTTGGTGCCGTATCCGGCCGCAACGAGGTTCTTGGCGACGAACCGGCACATGTACGCTGCCGAGCGGTCGACCTTCGTCGAGTCCTTACCAGAGAAAGCGCCGCCGCCATGGGGGAGAAGGCCGCCGTACGTGTCCACCATGATCTTGCGGCCGGTCAGGCCGGCGTCAGCCTCGAAGCCGCCTTGTACGAAACGGCCGGTCGGATTCACCAGAAGCTCTATCTCAGACGTGTCTCCTAGGACATGCGCAAAGAGATGGGACGTGAGGTCTTCGCGGATTTCTTCAAGAGTTGCTTCTTCCGCGTGCTGCGTGGAGGCAAGCGCGGTGAGGATCTTCCCGTTCTTGATGGTTACCTGCGTCTTGCCGTCAGGGCGCAGGTAGGGAAGCGTGCCAGAGGTACGCAGTTCCTCAAGCCGGCGCGCAAGCGCATGGGAGAGGACGACACCGTGCGGGAGGAACTCCTTGGTCTCGTTGGTCGCGTATCCGTACATGATGCCCTGGTCGCCCGCGCCTCCGGTATCGACGCCTTGGGCGATGTCGTCTGACTGGGTGACCACTCTTGAGAGGATGTCGAGCTCCTCGGTGTAGCCGATGTCCTCGTATACCTTCCGGGCTACCGCCGCGTAGTCGACGGAGGCCTTCGTGGTTATCTCGCCGCCGATCATGAGGGTGCCGTGGCTTCCGAACGCCTCCACCGCGACACGGCTAGAGGGGTCCTCGGCTAGGCAGGCGTCGAGTATGGCGTCGGAGATCTGGTCGCATACCTTATCAGGGTGCCCGTTGGTTACCGATTCAGTGGTGTAGTGGGTAAGAAGGTGGAACATGCGAAATGGCTAAAAAGAAATAATCTCCCGCACAAGGAGATATGAGACCATGTCGCATCGCTCCCCGAGTGGGGCTGGAAGCACCTGTCCCAAGGGGAGGTTGCTGGCGGGTCGTAGGCCCAGATGCCTCGCCGCGCTCTTGATACCGGTATTCAGTTGTATAAGGACTATAGCACCCGTGCGCCTTTCCTCCATGGGGATTTTCGTGTATCTTCTTGGGGTGTAGCGGCTTCGGCCGTTTTCACGTATTGCGGGATCGTCTAAAGGTAGGACGACTGGTTCTGGCCCAGTTAATCTAGGTTCGAGTCCTAGTCCCGCAGCAGTCTTGGAGGCTTCTTCGGGTGACCTAAACGGGCAAGAAGAAGCTAAGCGTATGTCATAATCATTTGCATGGCTGTGCCGACGTATGACGCAATGTATAACCCTCTCCTTCAAGCTCTTGGGGAGTTGGGTGGTTCCGCGTCCGTCGATGAGATGGAGGAGAAAGTCGTTGAACTTCTCGGCCTATCGGAAGAAGACGTGAACGAAATTCACCGCAAGAACACGACCAAGCTTCGCTATCGTCTTGCTTGTACTCGCAACTATCTGAAGCGTTACGGTCTGCTCGAGAACTCGTCACGGGGTGTCTGGGCGCTTACTGCTAATGGAAAGAGCACTGACAAGGTCGATAAGGAAGAAGTCAATCGAGTTGTAAAATCGCTTGATCGTGAAGGTGAGGATACAGAAGGAGCGGCGGACGCAGAGCTTCCTCCGACTGCACGTCTCTGGGAAGACGAGATGTTGGAACAGATGCAGCAACTCACACCGAAAGATTTCGAATATTTGTGTCAGCGTATATTGCGTGAGTCGGGGTTCGTGCAGGTTGAGGTCACCGGACGTTCCGGAGATGGCGGCATTGACGGAAAAGGAATCATCAAACTTGGCGGCTTGCTCAGCTTCCACGTGGTATTTCAGTGCAAGCGATATGTCGGCAGGGTCTCTTCCCAGCAGATAAGAGATTTTCGCGGAGCTATGGCGGGACGTTCAACACAAGGTCTCTTTATCACTACGGGTACTTTCACTCGAGACGCACGCCAAGAAGCGAAATTGATGCGGCAACTTAGATCCTACTCCACAACAATCCTTCTATTAAGTAAGTATCAGTCTACTTTTAAAAGATTGCATTAGCTCTCTCTTCCCCTCGATAGTCCCTTCTAGGTGGAGATACTCTGCGTACGAACGAAGATCGGCCTTACTTTGCCTTTCACTCTCCTCTGCATTAAGACCAAGTATACCGTGGCGGAAACGATTGAAGCGTCACATCTTTACTAAATCTCTTGAAAGTGGCTCAGACAAATATCGCGTGAACTAAGGTTTGTTCTAACCCAACTCAGTGCAAGTGAGACGCTCACTACTTAAAAACAGGCCGCAACCTGCGGCGGGTATAATGTAATAATGTTCGGCGCCCAAATACGTGAATTCATAGAAGACCTCACACAACACCCGCTTACGCCAAACGTACGGAATCCTTGGGACTACTCTCGTCCAGAGAACGAGATAAGGCGGAGAAACCTGCTCGGATACTTCAAGAAGATGCATGAGATGAAGCCTTCCGTGCTGCTGGTCGGTGAGGCGCCAGGATACCGGGGGTGCGGCAGGGTCGGCATGCCGTTCTCTTCAGAGAAGCTGGTTCTGAGCCATCCGTTCTTTGCCGATAGGGAGGTGTTTGGTATCGAGAACACGGAAGCCCCTATCGCAGAGGCGAGCGCTAGCATCGTGTGGAAAACGTTCGATACGCTCGATTTCTATCCGCTCATGTGGGCTACGTATCCGTACCACCCGCACAAGCCGGGGAACGAACTCACCAACAGGGCTCCGAAGCCAGAGGAAATAAGGATAGGCAGGCAATTCATAACCCGCCTCATGGATATCTATGGGATTGAGAGGGTGGTCGCGGTGGGACGCGTCGCAGAAGGAACACTAAAGGAACTCGGTATCGAGGCGCCGGCGGTGCGCCACCCCTCACATGGAGGAGCAACGCTCTTTGCACAAGGATTGGCTGATTACAAGAGAAGCCTGACCTAACTACGCACGCAAGATTTTCTCCATAGCCTTGCCCCTCGCAAGCTCATCAATCAGCTTATCCAGATAGCGTATCTCTCGCATCAGAGGGTCCTCGATATCTTCCACGCGGACCCCGCAGACCACGCCTGTAATAAGCGATCGGGAAGGGTTCAGCTTAGGAGCTTTCGTGATGAAGGTCTCAAGGTCCGTCCGCTTCTCAAGTTCTGCATCAAGCGCCTTCTGGCTGTAGCCGGTCAGCCAGCGGATGACCTCATCGACCTCCGCCTTCGTGCGCCCCTTCTTTTCCGCCTTGGCGACATAGAGGGGGTAGATGCTCGCGAAGCTCATCGAATAGATACGGTGCTTTGACATAGGGTCTTTGTGTCTTGAATCTATCACATATAGGGGGCTTCCACCGACGCCCCCAACCGCGCTATTGAATCCTCGGGGGAGGGACTATACTTTCCTTATGGAATGGCCAAAGAACTCCGAGCGCACCAACGAATCCATCGAAGGGTTTAAGGAACGCATCGGTCGAATCACGGTATATCGCCATGGCGATACCCACTACACGCAGCAGTACCCAGATCTGACCGACGAAGGCCAGCGCAAGCTCACCGAAGCCGGAAGGGCGCTCAAGGACGAGGTGGACGAGGAGCAGGAAGACCTTATCTTCCTCCACTCCCCGACGGTGCGCGCCAAGGCGAGCATGGCGTACCTTCTTCATGGCATGGAGAAGATAGCCGGTCCTGAGGAGAAGGACGTGGAGGAGCTAGCGCGTCCGGTAAGGGGGCTCAGCTCCGCAAAGACCCTCAACCCTGAGGGCGTCCAGGAAACGCTCCGCAAGTACATGGACCTCGATGCGCTCACGCCGGAAGCCCTAGAGGCGTTCGATCGCGTGTACGCCGTGCATGACGAGTTCGAGACGTCTCCGCACTGGGAGCCGCGCTCTCGGGTGGAGCGCAGGTCCGGAAAGCTACTACGCCAGGCGCTACTCAAGCTCGTGAAGAACCATCCGGAAGAAGGGTCCGAGAAGACGCCGCATATCGTCGCGGTGAGTCACTTTGAGACACTTAACCACTTGGCAGCAAAGATCTTCGACCTGGACCTTCAAAAGGACCCGCTCTACGCGCGCGGAGAGAAGATGTCGTTCGAGGTCCTCACCAACAGGCAGGACCCAAAGCGTCTTCTTTTGAACTGCACCTTCAGGGGAGCGCAGAGGGCGGTCTGGTATGACGTAGAGAAGGGCGAGATAGCTATATCTTGATGTCGTACTCCCAGCAGCCGCTCCTAGATCTCTTGGCGCAGGGCCAGGTGCCGGGAGAGACCGGAACCCCTACGTGCGTAGAGACCGTCATTTCCCGCGTATACATATTCGAGAAGAACGTATACAAGCTCTATAAGAACGACTGCGAGTTCTTCAATACGAACTTCCATGACCTCACGGAACAGGAGGAACGGCACCGGTTCACCAAGGCGGACTTCTCCTGGAATAACGCCAGCAGTCCAGCGATCTATAGGGAACTGAGGGGCGTACGTGCGATACACGGCACAATCGAGTTTACAGACGAGTCTCCCGAGGAGCTCGTCATTGTCATGAACCGCATACACATGGCGGACGTGCTCTTCGAGCACCTGATGAGGGGAGAGATAACTGCCAAGACGGCGTACGCCATTGGCCAGGGCCTCTCCAAGAGCCTGGAGGGCGTGCGCAGGCAGGAGCCGGTGAAGGAGAACTACTACGAAGTGTTCGGACGACGCATAGCCGACTCGCGGGCATGGGGCGCATCGGTCGCGGAGTTCATTCCCCAGGAAGAGATCGATAGCTACCTATCGTTCCTCGAGCAGGTGCGCGAGGAACGTAGGGAGACGCTTGAAGTCGAACATACGGACGGAGAGATGTACGGAGGAGACATCCACTGCCATAACGCGATACTTACGAACGGATCGTTCATGCTCATGGACACGTATTCCCCGAAGGAGGAGTGGCTGGTGGAGCACTGGACCGTGCCCGCATACCGCATCGCTGCGGACCTGTGGTCTTTGACCGGAGACGAGGAGCTCTTCCGCGCATGCATGAAAGGATACGAAGCTGGCATGGGAATGGAACGGGACCAGACTCTGGATGCGTTCTACATTCTCTATGCGCTTGGCATTGCGATGCCGTACCACTACATGCTGTCCCGCACGGACGAGAGCAAACGCGAGCCCGCTGAGCGTATGCGCGCGTTCATGCGTTCCTACCTCGGCCGCGTGAGCTCATAAGCGGCCTATATAAGCGCCGATAAGCCGTCCCCACAGGCCTTTTGACCACCGTTTTCCACGTGCTTGAATGGACCTATCAGATAGCAGTAACGAACGGCCCATGTACAGACTCATCATCGCTGCGCTAGCCATAGCCATACTGATCGGCGGCTGGTACGCGCTAGTTACTAGAGGCCCGGCCGAAGCGCCTCTGCCGGAAGCTCTTATGAGCGCGTCCTTCTCCTGTACGGACGGCTCAAGCTTCGTCGCCGAATTCACGGAAGGCGACATGCTCCGCGTGCTGGTCGCGGGCGAACTCGTCCGCACGCTCCCACGGGTAGAGGGAGACGGGCAGCGCTTTGAGAACGAGGAGTACCTGTACGTGTTTGCAGGCGAGGAGGCATCGGTGACAGACAAGGGAACGGGCATAGAGACGACCTGTACGCAGCCGCTCGATCAGAACAACGCGCCTGCTAACTTCGGCGACAGGGGTGAAGGGGCAGGCGAAGCGCAGGACGCATCTGCCGCGGTCTCTGCCAACATCGTAGGCACCTGGAGGAGCGACGAGGACCCTAAGTTCGTACGCGTGTTTGCCGCTGACGGCACGACCGAGGACCGCTATGACGGCGAGAAGGTGGCAACGGGCGCCTGGACAGCAGCGCTTGGTGCGAACATCGACGTTGAGGCGCTTCCCATAGAGTCCGATGCGGTATATGTGCGCATCGCAGACGGAGAGGAGCTCCTCAATTTCAAGGTAGCGGCGCTCACGCCTGAGCGCCTTGAGCTCATCTACCTAGGACGGGGCAACACGCTCACCTTCACGAGGGTGCCGTAGCAAAGAAGGTATACTCACCACTATATGAAATCGAACGACCTCAACCTCGTCACGACCGGCGCGGGCGTGCTCATCCTTATCGGCCTGGTGTTCTGGGGCTTCACGCTCGGGAAGCCGGAGCGCTCCCTTGAAGGCCTGCAGCAGGCGGAGATGGCGCCTGCGGCGATCAACCTTGTCACCCGCAGCATCACGCTCTCAGATGGTACCGAGGCGGAGTTCCGCATCGCTGAGCCGTTTGAGGCGGCGATAGCTGCTGAGGGGTTGGGGAAGGCACGCTTCATGACCATGAGCCCGGACGGACGCTTGTTCGTGCCTGATCTCGTCAACATGAACCTCTCACGGGAGGGGAAGATATACGTCCTCTCGGACTTCAACGAGGAGACCATGCGCTTTGAGCATAAGAGCACCTTCCTCTCAGGACTTCGAGGTCCTAACTCCGTCGCCTTCTACACAGATGCAGACGGCGTCACCTGGATCTACTACACCCTCACCGACCGCCTGGTACGACACCGCTACGAGGCAGGGGATACCGCGCCACAGGGAGCGGGTGAGGTGATCGCGCGCTTTGAGGACTGGCAGAGCTCGGGTGCAGACGGCATCGTCTGGCACATCACGCGCACGCTTCTCTTCGTGGACGATACGCTCTACGTATCGGTAGGTAGCGGCTGTAACGCATGCGAGCAGCCTGAGGGCGAGAAGCGCGCCATGATACTCGCGATGGATCCGGACGGGGAGAACGTGCGCGTGTACGCAGAGGGCACGAAGAACATGGTGGGGCTCGAGTGGGCGCGAGGCGCGCTCTATGCCACTGAGAACGGCGTCGATCACTTGGGCGTTGATGACCCGGACGACACCATGTACCTCATCGAGGAAGGAAAGCATTACGGCTGGCCGTACTGCTACGAATCGAGGGGCGAGAAGCACGATGAGACGATCCGCGAATGGGCGCGCAAGGATATCGACTGCCATGCGGACGTCCCCACATCGTTCGCAGCCTTCGGCTCCCATACGGCGCCTCTGGGGCTCAAGTACTTCGGAGCGGACACCCACCCGGTACTGCGCAACTCGTTCCTGGTCGCGCTACATGGCTCGTTCCGCGAGGAGATTGGACACGGATACCGCCTCATGCGCGTTCTCCCGGACGGTTCGCAGGAGATATTCATGGACGGCTTCCTTGATAAGGATGGCAAGCGCGTCGCGCGTCCGGTGGATATCCTCCAATACGATAAAGACTCCTTCTTCGTCACTGACGACTTTGGCGGACAGATCTTCTTCGTCTACGCCAAGTAGCTAGAGGGATGCGGGGTCGACGCGGATGATCCTATCGTCCGCGTCGCTCGCGTTTCCACGGCCGTCGGTATTGCTCGTGGTGATGTACAGGTAGCCGTCGGGAGAGAGGCGCACGGTCCGGATGCGGCCGTACTCGCCCTTGAAGTGCTCCTTCACCTCTATGACGCGCGTTCCCTCGAGAACCGCCTCATAGAGCGCCTCGCCCTTTAGGCCGCCGAAGTAGAGCGAACCGTTGTGGTACACGAGGCTCGCCGGGGCCCAGGTATCGGATGAGCCGGAATGCCGCACCGGAGCGCGCAGGCCCTCCCCGGTCTCGTCGCCCTCGACGGTAGGCCAGCCGTAGTTAGCGCCCGCTTCTATGAGATTGATCTCATCAAGTCCCGAGGTCACGCCCGAACGGCCGTGCTCCGTGCTCCAGAGGCGCCCGGCATCGTCCCAAGCAAGTCCCTGGGGGTTCCGGTGTCCATAGGAATAGACGAGGGAACCGAAGGGATTGCCGGGAGCGGGCTCTCCGTCCTCGGTCATCCGGAGGATCTTGCCGCCAAGGGATGCGCGGTCCTGCGCTATCGCTTCGTTCGTCGCGTCACCAGTGGTCACGTACAGGAATCCGTCAGGTCCGAACTCCATCCTGCCGCCGTCATGGTAGATGGCGCCCGGGATGCTCTCGAGTATGACGCGGTCCTCGGTCAGTGACTCACTCTCGTACCGGTACCGTACGATGCGGTTGGTGGTGCCTGCACCCTCAGGGGAGGACATGTAGAGGTACACGTAGCGGTTACGGGAGAAGTCCGGATGGAGCGTCATGCCGAGCAGCCCGCCCTCGCCGCGCTCACGGACGCCGGCGACCGGGATCTCGGTGCGGCTTCCGTCGTTACGGATGAGTTCCACGCTCCCGGTACGCTCGGTCACGAGAAGGCCCTCCTCAACAAACGCGATGTCCCACGGTATCTCGAGGTCTCCGGCAACTTCGGCAAGCGGCACGCGGGGCTCTGCGCTCATGAGCGGAAGGTCGACCGGATTCCCACCGTCCTTAAGAGCGAGATAGAGGACGGTACCGAGGACAAGAAGGATGACAACGATACTAAGAGGACGCTTGAGGTCGTTCATGGATGGCAGGCTACGTGCGGGTATGTATCCATAGTACAAGGCACCTTGGCGATTTCCATGAACACCTCCAGAGCTGCCATATCACGGTGCTATACTCCATGCATATGCTGGAAACTCTTTCCTTTGGGGGTGCGGTGAGCATCGTAGAACTGCAGTTTGTGGGCGGACTCGTCCTTTCGCTTGCTATCGGCTACGCGATCGGCGCAGAGCGCGAGAGTCGCGGCAAGGACGCGGGCATCAGCACCCATATCCTCGTAATCGCGGGCGCCATGCTCTTCACGACGCTCTCGATGCTCGTGGATCCCATGTCCACCTCGCGCATCGCGGCGCAAATCGTCTCGGGCATCGGATTCCTTGGTGCCGGACTCATCCTCAAGGAAGGCGCGAGCGTCAAGAACCTCACGACGGCAGCGAGCCTATGGTACGCAGGTGCGATCGGCATGGCGATCGGGTTCGGCTTCTTCCTCATCGCGACCATGGCGGGCATCGTGTCGCTCTTGGTGCCGCGCATCCCGCATGTGAAGGCGCGTCCTAAGCACCGGGACATCCCGGAGTCCTAGGTTCGTCCGAGGTGTATACTCTTCCTATGCACTTCAAGCACCTCACCAAAGCGCAGAAGATAGGCATTGCGATAGCGCTCGGGCTCATGCTCATCGCGGGCCTCGTGTCTGCGTTTGCTGAGCGGGCAAATAGCGCCGACTACAGCGACCAAGTAGCGCTCGAGGCGTCAAAGCTTGGCGAACGCCTGAAGGACGTGTCGCTTCTTGCAGAAGGGGAGGACTACCGAGGCGCGATAGCGGGCGCGTACGACGGCCTCCTCACGCCGGAGTTGCTTGCAGTCTGGCAGCAGGACCCTAGCCGTGCGCTCGGGCGCACGACCTCGTCCCCTTGGCCCGAGCGCATAGAGATAGGTACGGTCACGAAGAATTTCGATAATACGTATACCGTGCTCGGAAGCGTCATCGAGGTCGCAAACGGCGTGGAGGGCCCTGCGGCCATCTATCCGGTCTCCCTCACCTATACGGAGCGCGACGGCTCATGGCTCCTCCAGGACGCCACTAAGGGTAGCTATATCGCGCTTCCGGAGCGCCGCACGGTGGACGGTACCTATGTATGCCTCCCGCACCGGGATACCGAGGGTCCGCAGACCATGGAATGCGCATTCGGCCTCAGAGCCGAGGACGGCACGCACTACGCGCTTGATTTCACCATACTGCGCGCTAGCGACATCATGTCGAACCTTATTACTGGGGAAGCGGTACGTGTCGAGGGCACGTTCGTGCCGGTGGAGCATTTGGATACGAGCACGTGGGCCAAGTACGCGATCGAGGGCATCGTGCGCGTGACCTCGCTCTCGCCGCTATAGCTTCATGAAGCAGTTCACGCGAATCGTTAAGGATTCGTGAAAGAGTGCGCGCGATAGGACGTCTACATGGGTACGGTAGCGTCCTATTTCTTTTAGCTAAGAACACCAATCACTATGTCATTCATTCGATTCAGCCTCGGGCTGGCGGTCCTCTCTACGCTCACGTTCTCCGCTCCTTCGTCTACCCAGGCGGCGTGGTGGGACGACGAGTCGTTCAGCGACCGTCGTGCAGAGCTTGCCAGCTACATCGACCGCGCAGAGAAGTCCCGATCGCGCGGCGACCGGTACTCAAGCTCGATCACCCGCGAGATCCGCAAGCTCGACGACGATGTCGTCAAGGAGATCAGCATCCCTATCCTCATCGGCGTCTCCATGCGCAACATCTCGCCGAACTTCGGCGACTCGCGCGGCGGCGGCACGAGGACCCATGAAGGCCTCGACATCATGGCAGCTAGGGGAGCGTTCGTAGCGTCCCCGACCGAAGCGGTCGTCACGAGGACCGGGGAAGGCGATAGCGCGGGCATCTACGTCTACACCGCAAACCCGGGAGGCGAGACCTTCGCGTACATGCACCTCGATAGCATCGCGGAGGGCGTGAAGCCCGGAACCGTGCTTGAGGCAGGCGACATCATCGGGTACGTGGGTAATACCGGCAACGCGTCTGGTGGCGCCCCGCACCTCCATTTCGAGATCCGTGGCAAGGACGGACTCGTGGACCCGTATACCCGCATCAAGAAGGAATTCACGCTCGAAGAGCGCATCGAATCCCTGAAGGAGCTCCTGGCGACCCTCCAGAAGGAGCTTTCGAAGAAGGACTAGGTAATCCCCAAACCCACCATCTGGGGCGGGGTACAATAGAAGGCATTACGAGCATACTGTAGTGTCATGAAGAAGATTCTCAACTGTTCGTGCACGAAGAAGCTTACGGACCTCGCGCCCTTCCTTCTTCGCGTAGTTACCGGTGCCATATTCCTAGCCCATGGCTGGCAGAAGTTCACCGGCGGCATCCCGGGCGTCGAGACCATGCTCGCGGGCATGGGATTCCCGGCAGCAGGCCTCTTTGCGGTCCTTCTGGTGTTCGCGGAGGTGGTAGGTGGTATCCTCCTCATCCTCGGCGCGTTCACGCACTGGACGGCGAAGATCCTCGCGGTGGTCGCAGCGGTCGCGCTTGTCGTGGTGCACCTGCCTAACGGCTTCATCGGCGCAGGAGGATACGAGTTCATCCTCCTCATCCTGGTCTCATGCATCTCACTCATGATCACGGGCCCGGGCCGGTGGTCGGTGGACGCAAAAGCCAAGCGCAAGTAGCACACCACTCACCATTGAAAAGGCCCCTCACCCGAGGGGCCTTTTCATACGCTCTATTCATCACTACACCTCTTATGACCAAGAAGCACCAAAACGCCCGGGTTCGAAAGAGACGCTGGGCATACAAGAACACCACGCTCCTTATCCTGAGTATTTTCGTATTCCTTCTGCTTGCAGAGACGCCCGCGGTCCTCCTTGTGCTTGAGCATGCGCGGTCCCTCGGCTACTTCGGGGCGGGTATCGCGGGCCTTCTGTTCGTCTCCACGTTCACTATCGCTCCAGGGACCGCGCTCCTGTTCCATCTGGCCGAGGAGCTTGACCCGTATAAGATCGCACTCTATGCAGGCATCGGTGCGGTCATCGGCGACCTCCTCATATTCCGATTCTTCAAGGGTACGGTCTTCAAGGAGCTCGCGCCGCTCGTGAGGAAGCACGGGGGCACACAGCTGAGGGCGCTTGCGTGCTCGCCGCACTTTACCTGGTTCATGCCTGTCCTTGGTGCGCTCATCATCGCGCTCCCTTTGCTGCCGGACGAGCTTGGGGTAGGGCTTATGGGGCTCACGAAGGTTAAGGAATGGCAGTTCATACTCATCACCTACGTTCTCAACGTCGCCGGAGTGCTCGTAATTGTCCTTGCGGCGCAGGCCCTATAGCTATGCACGGCGCTATCTGGAAGGCTTCTCTGGGACGATACAATAAGAGGGTACCCGTAACGTAACAGCCCATGGAACTTACGATCCTACTATCCAAGGTGTTCGGCATCTACCTCATCGTGGGAGGCGTCGCGATCTGGTGGCGGCACCGCTTCTTCATCCCGGTCCTCGGGAACTTCGCGCACGACCCGCTCCTGCGCCTTCTCATAGGCACCATCGAGCTCGTGGGCGGCCTCTTCCTCGTGCTGCAGCACAATATCTGGGACTCTGCGGCCGCCTCCCTCGTATCGTTCTTCGGGTGGATGCTCGTCGTCGAGGGCGCGCTCTACATGATCCTCTCTGATAGGACCGTGGAGCGCATGTTCGCGCTCGTTAACCGGCCCGCGTGGTACGTCTTCGGCGGCATCTTCGCCGTGCTTACCGGCCTTTACCTGACGGCCTTCGGATTCAACTGGTTCTAGCGCCGTTAACCTCCCGTTCACGGGCGTCCGCGTACGGTTACCGCATATCGGTAACCGTTTCGCGTATATATGAAGCACATGACCATCGGGCTCTTTTCCGACAGAAGCAACGCAGAGAAGGCTATCAACCGGCTGCATAACGAGCTCAAGGTCCCGACCGACGATATCTCCTACGTATACCGCAATAGCGAGGGTGTTGTGCAGGAAGTCGACGCAAGGAAGATAGCGACCGATACTCCGGCGGAAGGGGCAGGGAAGGGCGCTGTAGTGGGCGGCGCGATCGGCGCACTCGCAGGCATCGCGACGGTCGCCGGCGTCATTCCGCTCATCGGACCTCTGTTTGCGGCAGGGCCCCTTGCCGCAGCGCTTGGCCTTACGGGAGCGGTGGGCACGACCGCGGCCGGAGCTGCTACCGGAGCCGCTGCCGGCGGCATCATCGGCGGCCTTGCTAACCTGGGCATCGGCCAGGAGAAGGCGCAGCACTACGCAGATCGTGTCGGCGAGGGAGACATCCTCGTGGCGGCGCACACTGAGCATGATGCTCGGAAGGTGCTTGTCGAGTGCGGCGCGGTAGACACCGACGTCTACAGCCTCACGGTATAGTGTAGCGATGGAGAAGCGCTATAAGCTCGTCATCTACGCGCCGCTCACGCACGCGGACGATATCCGCGATGCGCTCGGGAAGTTTGGCGCCGGGAAGATCGGTAACTACAGCAACTGCACGTTCAGCGTGCGGGGCGTAGGACGCTTCAAGCCAGAGGAGGGCGCCGAACCGCATATAGGCGAGGTCGGAACATTGGAGGCTGTGGAAGAGGAGCGCATCGAGACCGTATGCGAAGGGAGGGTGCTAAAGGACGTACTGGACGCTATACGCCAGGCACATCCCTATGAGGAACCCGCGATGGACGTCTATCCGATAGAAATAGTGTAGCGGCGCATACGTCATACCTCTTATGAAAGGCTACGTAGACAACATCGAGGACCTAACGCTTAGCAACGATATGTTCAGGAGGGTGCTCTATACCGACGAGCGGCTCCAGTTGGTCGTCATGAGCCTTAAGCCGCACGAGGACATCGGTATGGAGACGCATGACCTTGATCAGTTCATCCGTGTTGAGGCGGGAGAGGGCGAGGCGGTCCTGGACGGCGTTAAGCATGAGATCCGCGATGGCTCGGTGGTGATCGTGCCTAAGGGCGTGGCGCACAACATCGTGAACACCTCATCGGAATTCCCGCTGAAACTGTACTCGCTGTACGCGCCGCCCGAACACGAGGACGGCACCGTGCATCCGACCAAGGATGATGCGCTTCGCGACGAGGGGCACGCATAGGGATATGGAACGCATCCTTAGATTCTTTCCGGAGAACTGCCGGAACTGGAGCTTCAGCATCCTCGCCCTGCTCATACTCTCGCTCGTCATTGCGATAGGGTTCGCGGTTGCAGCGGGCAACTGGCAGTCCGCGTTCCTTGCCGGAGCGACGATACTCTTCATACTCCTCCCGTTCGTGCTCAGCGAGCGATTGAACATCTACATACCGAGGGTGTTCTCGTTCGCGCTCGCCCTGTTCGTGTACGCGACCCTCTTTCTGGGGGAGGCGAACCGCTTCTACTACGACGTATGGTGGTGGGACGTGATGCTCCACTCAGGCTCCGCGTTCGCGTTCGGCCTCATCGGGCTCATCATGCTCATGCTGTCCTTGTCTAAGCGGGTACTTACCGCAAAGCCCATACTCCTGTCGGTGTTCGCATTTTCGTTCTCCCTCATGATCGGGGTTCTCTGGGAGATATTCGAGTTCGCGGGCGACCAGCTGTTTGGTATGGACATGCAGAAGGACGGGCACCTGGACACCATGTGGGACTTCATCGTGAACACCGTCGGCGCTCTCACGGCCGCTATCATCAGCTACTTCTACCTCACGCCGCACACGCCTTCGACCCCGCTCGATCCGGTACTCGAAAAGGTGGTTGAGGAGAATAGCTAAGGGGCCCGCTACGAGAGCGGGCCCCCAAGGCGCTGACGATGTCAGCGCGACTTGATCATGGTGTCCCAGTTGGTCTTGGGACGGAGCGCCTCAGAACCCTGCTCGCACAGAGGGCAGTCGCCTTCGCTCCAGGTGCTGGGATGGAAATCGGTGAGGCACACGATCTCCATCTCATCGATGTGGGTCGCGTCGGTGCGGCTGACGAGCGTTCCCATATAAGGGACGATCGTCGCTCCGAACGCACGCACCGCCTCGACGACCAGACGCGTGCTTTTTCCGGTCGTCACCACATCCTCGACGACGAGCACGCGTTCGCGAGAGATGATGCGGGTTCGGCTGAAGGCGAAGTAGCCCGCGCCTTCCGAATCGACCATCTTCTCGGCGTACGTCGCACGGCAATGCCGTGCGGTCTCCTCGCTGATGTGGCGCGCCACATCGTGCGCGAGCGTAATGGCGCCCATCGCAGGACCCATCACGCAGTCGACCTCAGAGAGATCGAGACCGGCCTTCCGGAGCTTGGCGACCAGATCGAAGGCCGCTTCATCCTAGAGGCCCGGGTCTTCCCGGATCATGTCCCCGTTCAGGAACCCGTCGCTGTGCATGCCGCTCGTGAGGAGGGCGTGCGGGGCGGCGGGATCACCGCCATGGCGCCAAACGGCGCCCTGGGAAATGAAGCGAGCGCGCCAGGAATCAGGGTCCAGGCCGAGTCGCATCCTGTTCATTGTCGTCTCCTCGATGCTGCGCGAAATGTGCGCAAGGGTGTATGCACGATGCATCCGCGTGAGTTATACCCCAAAAGCCTCTCCATACCAAATGGAAGAAGCCCGGGACACAGCGGTCCCGGGCTTGCGCACGCATGCGCACCTTCTCTTACAGCGCCTCCTCGATCATGCCGATGTAGCGCTTCACCGCTTCGAGCGGATCAGGCGCCTGCGTGATCGGGCGGCCGACGACGATACGGGTCGCACCGCTCTTGATCGCCGCCTGCGGCGTGCCCACGCGCTCGGGATTCTGGTCGTCCCCCTGGACCGCCATGTCCGCTTCGCGGATGCCCGGGGTCACGTAGGTGAACCGCTCTTCGAAGGCGCCGCGAAGCACAGGCAGGTCCCTAGGCGCGCAGATGACGCCGTCGGCATTGCCCTGGTCCGCGATCACGGCCTGGGTCTCGAGCGCCTCGGCCATGGTGATGTCCCTGCCGTAGCGCATGCGCAGGTCCCGCTCGTTCAGGGTCGAGAGAATGAGGACCGCGAGGACCTCCGACTCGGGAAGTGCCGCCTTGAGGCGAGCCAGGCCCGAGATGTCGGCGTCGGCCGCGACCGTCACGATCTCGGGCTTGAACGCGGCGAGAAGTTCGCCGTCGTTCTTGAGGGTCTCGCCGATGTCATACAGCTTCAGGTCGGCGAAGACGCCGAGCCCGTCCTCATGGAGGACCCTGATGGTCGACAGACCGAGCAGACGCAGCATCGAGTTGAGCTTGATGACGACACCGGTGCCCGAGAGCATGCCGGTGAGCTTCATCAGGTCGTCGATCACGTCGTCAAGGGAGCGTCCCATGACGGGAAAGTCAGCCGCGACGACAAGCCGCTCGGCAGGGGAAAGAGGCGATACGGTCATCGCGTAGTCTCCGTAGCAAGGCGCGTATGCGCCGGTGAGTGGATCAGTCCGCTCGAGTTATACCTTGCTCGCTAGCATCCGGCAATGCGCGCTCCGCAAACTGCGCCTTCACCTTCTTTCCGGGCCAGCGATGGTAGAGGATCGGTATCACGACGAGCGTGAGGACCATCGAGAACGCGAGGCCGAACATGATGGAGAACGCGAGAGGACCCCAAAGCGCTGATACGAAGGAGAGTGGGATCATGCCCACCACCGTCGTGATGGTCGTAAGGACGATAGGGCGGAGCCTTGAGGCTGATGCTTCCACGACCACGTCCGTAAGGGTCTTTCCAGGGCTCGTGCGGCCGATGCGGGCAATGGAGTCCATAAGGATGATGGCGTGGTTGATGATCACGCCCGCGAGCGCGATGACGCCGAGCATCGAAGGGAAGGAGAGCGGCGCCCTCGTGAGCGCGAGTCCTGCCATGACGCCGATAAGCGAGAGCGGGATGATGAGGAGCAGGTACAGGGACTGGCGGAACGAGTTGAACTCGAGCACGAGGATGGCGAGCATGAGCGCTGCGCCCGCGATAAGCGCGACAGCCATCTCGATGAAGGACTGGTTCACATCCTCCGTCTCGCCGCCGATGCGCATATCGATGCCCGGAGGAAGCGTCTGCTCCTCCATACGTTTAGTGAACTCCTGGGTCACCTGGAGTGCGTTGCCTCCTGGTGCGATATCGCTCTCAAGCGTCGCGGTGCGCTTGCCGCCTTCGTGGCGGATGGCGGTATTGGCCTGCTCGTACGTGATCGTCGCGAACGCGGAGATCGGCACCGGTCCCTGCGCGCCCTGGATGCTGAGCTCCCGGACCGCCTCGATGGTGGTCTCGTTCGTCTCGCTCGGGTCCGTGTAGGCGGGGTTGAGGTCGACCTTCACGCGCACCTCTATGTCCTCGCTCTCGGTGCGGATGTCGGTCGCCTTGGCGCCAAAGAGCGCGGTGCGCAGGGTATCGGCAGCTAGCGCAGGCGAGACGCCGAGGTCCGAAGCCTTCGCGGAATCGATCTCTATCTTGAACTCGGCACTGTCATCCCGGGCGCTCGTGGAGATGTTCGTAGTACCTGGGATCTCCGAGAGGGTCTGTGCCGCTCGCTCCACCGTATCGGTAAGTTCGCCGATGTCCTCGCCCGTGAAGGTCACGGAGATAGGCTTTCCCGTAGGCGGGCCGCCGGTAGGGGAGGAAACAGTGATGGACGCGGACGTGACGGACGCGAGCTTCTCACGCAACTCCTGCATGACCTCGTCGCTCGATTCCTTGCGCTCGTCCTCTTCCACGAGATTGATCGTAACGTTCGCCAGGCGTGCGCCGCTTGAGGCGCCCATGCCGGTGAATGCGCTACCCGAGCCAACCTCGGTCACGAATGATGCAATCCTAGGGTCCTGGTATAGGATCTCCTCTACTTCGCGCGCAGAAAGGTCGGTATCGGAGAGCTCTGTGCCCTGGGGCTTCTCGATCGATGCGTAGAGAAGGCCGTAGTCATCTGAAGGGAAGAACACCACCTTCACGATGCCGAGCATCGGAAGCGTAAGCGACACGAAGAAGAGGACGATGATGGTCAGGAGGAAGCGGTTCTCGCGCCTGCGATTGCCGAGGATGCTGCGCAGGTATCCTTCGTACCAATGACGCGCCTTCTCGTTGTACTCCTCCTGGCGCGCTTCGGTCTTCGAGAGTGTGCCGCGGATGAAGAATATAGCAAGCAAGGGCACGAGGCCGAGCGCGACGAAGATCGAGGCGACTAAGACGAAGATGACCGTATAGGGGATGGAGGCGATGAACTTCCCGACGATGCCTGAGAGGAAGAACAAGGGCACAAACACCGCGACCGTGGTGAAGGTACCGGCGATAAGGGGCCACGCGTACTCCTTAATCGCAGCGATCGCTGCCTGGCGCTTGTCGCCGAACTTCACGAGCCTCGTGTGTATAGCCTCGACCACCACGATGCCCGAATCGACGAGGATGCCTATGGCAAGGATGAGCGAGAAGAGCGATATGAAGTTGATGGTATTTCCCGAAGCCCAGAGCCCGATGAATGCGATAAGGAACGAGAGGGGAACGGAGACGGCTGCGACGAGGGATTCTCGCCACCCGAGCGTGAGGAAGAGCACGATCATCACGAGCACCATCGTCTCGATGCCTACGCGGGTGAGCTCGGTGAGGTCGTGCTCGACATCCTTGGAGGCGTCGTACGAGATGACGGTCTGCGTGCCGGCGAGCGTAGTAGCTTCAAGCTCTTTCAGGCGCTCCTTGATGGCGTGCCCGGTATCAACGATGTTGCCGCCGCGGCTCTTGTATATGGAAAGGGTAAGCGCAGGGTTCGAAGGCTCGCCCTCGACCGAGACGCGGGAGAACGTGCGCGGGTCCTCAAGCCCGTTCACCACGTTGGCAACATCACGCACGCGTAGCGCAGCGCCTCCCGGGCCAGGGATCGCTACGTTCGCGATGTCCTCAGGCTCGGTAGCGCCTGCTTCAAGGCGCACTGCGTACTCGATGCCGCTGATGCGTACGGAACCGAGCGGGGTCGCGATGCCGGAGGTGCGGATGGCGCTCGTGATATCCGAAAGGGAAAGCCCGTACTGGCGGAGCTTCGACTGCTCGACGATCACCTGCACCTGGCGCTCCCTGACGCCCGTGAGCGCGACCGAGGAGACGCCCGGTACGCGCTCCAGGTCGTCCTGAATGGTCTGCCCGAGCGCGGTAAGCTCCGCAGGCGACAGGTCGCCCGAGACAGAAGCGATGAGGATGGGCTGGTCGGCGAAGTTCACATCGGTCACCATCGGGTCCTCCGCTTCGGCCGGCAGTTCGGACTCCGCTTTGTCGACCTCATCCTTAAGCAGCTGTATGGAGTCTTCGATATTGGCGCTTGCATCGAACTCGACCGTGATAGAAGACACGCCGTCTCCCGAAGAGGAGGTCACCTTCGACACGCGCTCAAGGCCGATGATCCGATCCTCGAGCTTGTTCGTGATCAGCTCCTCCACATCCTCTGCGGATGCCCCCGGAAGCACGGTCGTAACGATACCCATCGGGATCTGTATCTCCGGGGACGACTCCTTCGGAATGGAGAGCGCCGCGAACAGGCCGCCTGCGATAAGCACGGCCATAAGAAGCACCGTGAAGTGGTGCTTGTCTATGAAGAATTTCCAGAAGGAGACCATGCGCGTTAGTCGGCGACGTTCACCTCCTGTCCGTCTGCGAGACCGCGCGCATCTGAGACGATGCGCACCTCAAGCGGAAGATCGGACAGGACCTCGATGCGGTCGCCGCGCACCTCGCCGGTCGTGACGGGCACCGCGACCAGGCGATTCTCCTCGTTCACCGTGAACACGATGCGGTCGTCGCTCCTAAGCTTCACCGCTGCAAGCGGCAGAAGTACCGGACCCTCGACACGCTCCTCGCTCTCGCTTGAGGCGATGTTCCTGAACGCGATCCTGACGCTCTGCCCGTTGACGAGTTCGGTATCTCCCGTGACGGCGATCCTGACCTCGATACGCTTAGTGTTAGGGTCAAGCGCCGGCGCGATAGAGGTGATAACACCCTCGTACTCTCCCTCGACCATGACGGTCTCGCCAGCGCTGATGAGTTCGCGGTCGGCCTCGGAGACGTAGGTCACGATCTCAAGGGAGCCGTTATTGGCTACGGTGGCTACGTGCTGGAAGCTCGTGACGTAGTCTCCGACCCTGATAGGAAGGAAGTTGAGCGTACCGGCGATCGGCGCGCGTACGAAGGTCTTCTCAAGGCTTGCCTGTGCGAGCCTCAAGGATCCAAGCGCCTGCTTCACGGACGCATCAGCGCTTGCGACCTCCGAGGAGCTCGAGTTGGTCTGGCGGTCCGCGACCTGCGCGGCGGTCTCCGCAGCGCGGAGTGCCTCGCGCTTAGAGGAGAGGCTTGCGAGCAGGGAGTCGATAGCGGTACGAGCGGCCGCCATGTTGGCGCGCTGGGTTGCGGTCGCGTTCGAGTCGGCGTCGTTTACGATGCGGGAGAACTCCGTAAGGAAGGTCGCCACCATGCGGGTGTTCTCCTCAGCCCTGACGATGAGAGCCTCTGCGTTCGTGGTCTCCACATCAGCAAGGCTCAGGCGCCATGCGCGCATCATCTGCGCGATAGCCTCCCGGTCCTGTCGTAGGTCGATAGTGCGCCCGCTTACCGGGTCCGATCCCTCCAAGAGCGGATCGATGTACGTCTCAAGCGTATTGTCGACCGTCGTGTATGCGCTGCGGTACGTGTTGCGTACGGAAAGCTCTGCCTCCTCAAGCGAGTTCTCGGTGTTGCCGGCCTGAAGGAGGGTGATAGAGCGGGAAGCGAGCGCCGCCTCATAAGCGCCCTGCGCCTGGAGCACGACCGCTCGCTCGCTCGCGTTATCAAGCTCGGCGATCACGCGGCCTGCGGAGACCTGCGCACCAAGCTTCGCGTGTACCCTGCGCACGGTGCCGCCTGACTGGGCGAGGATGTCCGCCTCTGAAACCGAGCGTACGGTGCCCACAACCGACACCGAGTCCCCGTTACCAGAAAGCGCCCCGACACTCTCCAGGGTCACGGTGCGCAGATTGTTCTGGGTAGCGGCTGGGTCCCCTCCGCCAAGGAGCATGGAAAGCGCGACCAGGAGCGCTATGAGGGCAACGGCGATAGCCGCCTGGTATCGGCGCTTGAGGCTTCGGTACCGCTTCCAGGTACGGGTAGAGAACGCACGGATGGAAGCGCCTGTCCGGCGCGCTCCGGACATGAGAGCTGAGACGAATTTCATCATAGTACTATGCATGATATTTACCGAATTGGCAATGTTTACGCCGTTTTCTATCAGGTACGGGTGATACACTTCCTCCCATGGACGCTCCTTCAAGGCCGAATCGTCTCGCGCGTACCCTTCGGCGCGCCGGCCTCGGCATGCTCGCGCTCCTCGTCATCTTCCTGCTCGGGTACTCGTACCTCTTCGGGCCCGTTGATAAGCGAGCGCCATCGCAGGAAATCGTGGTCGAACCGGAGACCTCGATGCAGGAACTCGGCCGGCGGCTCGAGGAGGAGGGGTACATCAGGAGCCGCTACGCGTTTGATGCGGCATACCTCGGCGCATCAAACGGAAGGAGCGTGATCGCCGGCGGGTACCGCATCTCTCGCGCGATGGATACCTGGACGATCGCGGAGACGTTCGCCCGCCCGCCCGCGCTTGCGTGGATACCGGTAACGCCGGGTATGCGCAAGGAGGAAATCGCTGAACTGTTACGGACGAGGCTCGGGTGGAGCGGGGAAGAGACGGAAGAATGGCTTACGGTGCATACGGCGCCCTCGCCCTCGTTTGTTGAGGGCGTATATTATCCCGATACGTACCTCATCCCTTCGGACTACACCCCGCGCCAGGTAGCTGAGCGCATGCGCGGCCGGTTCCAGGAAGTGTTCGCACCCTATGCAAACGAGGCGGCAGAGAAAGGCATGGTCTGGACCGACGTGCTGACGCTCGCGTCCTTGGTCGAGCGCGAGGCGGCGCGCAACGACAAGGAGCTCGTAGCGGCCATCCTTTGGAACCGCATCGACCGCGACATGCTGCTGCAGGTCGATGCGACGCTGCAGTACATCCGTGGCAGCGAAGAGAAGTGGTGGCCGGTGCCGCGCTCGGAGGACAAGTACCTCGAGTCCCCGTTCAATACGTACCAGTACGCGGGACTCCCGCCGCACCCTATCGCCAACCCGAGCCTCGACTCGATCCGGGCGGTCCTTAACCCCGAGTGGACGGACTGCTTGTACTACCTCCACGACTACGACGGGCAGATCCACTGCTCCACGAACTACGCGCAGCACAAGGACTTCGTCGATACGTACCTGAGGTAGTTCATTGCGCTCCTTTATATAAGAAGGTATTGTCTTACCACTAGGCCCCAGGCCTCTTTTATTTTATGGAGATCAGGAACATCGCGATCATCGCGCACGTGGACCACGGCAAGACCACCCTCACGGACGCCCTTCTGAAGCAGACGGGCGCGGCAGCTGAGGGCGTATCCATGGACTCCAACACGCTTGAGCGCGAGCGCGGCATCACCATCTACTCCAAGAACGCCTCCATCACATACAAGGGCACGAAGATAAACATCGTGGACACTCCCGGACACGCGGACTTCGGTAGCGAGGTCGAGCGCGTGCTCCGTTCCATCGACTCGGTCCTCCTCATCGTCGATGCGCAGGAGGGACCGATGCCCCAGACCCGCTTCGTACTCAAGAAGTCCTTGGAGCTCGGGCTGAAGCCCATCGTCGTCCTTAATAAGATAGACAAGCCGGCCGCAGACCCCGCACGCGCGGAGGAGCAGGTCCTCGAACTGTTCCTCGAGCTCGGCGCTTCCGATGCGCAGGCGGACTTCCGCACCGTGTACGCTATCGGCCGCGAAGGGGTCGCCATGAAGGACCTCGCCGACGAGCGCAAGGACCTCACTCCGCTTCTGGAGACCATCCTCGAGCTGGTCCCGCCCGCATCTACTCCAGACATGGTGGAGAAGCCCCTGAAGCTCCAGCCGTTCAATCTCGGCTACGACAACTTCCTCGGCCGCATGGCGGTGGCCCGTGTCTACGAAGGCACGGTACGCGCTACGGAGAACGTGACGGTCAAGAAGCCCTCAGGCGAGGCGCGCACGGGTAAACTGACGAAGCTCTTCACGTTCTCGGGCCTTGAGCGTACGGAAGCCCAGGAGGCGCAGGCCGGCGACATCGTCATGATCGCCGGGCTCTCGGACATCTTCATCGGTGAGACGGTAACTACTGACCCCCAGGCAGAGCCGCTGCCGGCTATCGCGGTCGATGAGCCTACCATCACCCTCAACTTCCTCGTGAACAACTCGCCGTTCGCCGGCAAGGAAGGGAAGTTCGTCACGAGCCGCCAGCTCAGGGAATACCTTGAGCGCGAGCTTGAGGTGAACGTGGGACTCCGGGTCGACTTCGTATCTCCTGATTCGTTCAAGGTCAGTGGCCGTGGTGAGCTCCATATCGCTATCTTGCTTGAGAACATGCGCCGCTCAGGCTACGAGATGCAGGTCTCTCAGCCTCAGGTCATCATCCGCGAAGAGGAGGGCCAGAAGCTCGAACCGTTTGAGGAGGTCATCATCGACATTCCGGGCGAGTACCAGGGCGCTGTCATCGAGCGCCTCGGCACGCGCGCTTTCATACTTCAGAACCTCGTGCAGCATGACGAGTCGGTACGCCTTACCTTGCTTGGTCCGACCCGCGGCCTTCTCGGGTACCGGAACCAGTTCGTCATCGATACTAAGGGCGAGGGCATCATCTCATCCCGCGTTGTCGGGTTCCAGCCGTACGCAGGCGAGATCAAGAAGCGCCAGGTAGGTTCCATGGTCTCCATGGCGCCGGGGAAGGCGCTCGGCTACGCGCTGTGGGGCCTTCAGGATCGCGGTTCGCTCTACATCGGTCCGAGCACCGAGGTGTACGAGGGTATGGTGATCGGCAATACGAGCAAGGGCGAGGAGATGCTCGTCAATCCGACCAAGGGCAAGAACCTCACGAACGTGCGTTCGTCCGGAAACGACGAGGCGATCAACCTTGTGCCTGCCTACGAGCTTTCCATCGAGCGCGGCCTTGAGGTGATGGCAGAGGACGAGTACCTGGAGATCACGCCGGCGTCGGTGCGCCTCAGGAAGCAGATCCTATCGGAGAGCGGACGCGCCAAAGCACGGCGCAGCTAGTACCGATTCATAAAGTACTCATGAAATTACGGCCTAGTTAGGCCGTTTTTCGTAAGACCTTCATGTGTGTAGCGTCATAGTCTATGCATCCGCAAGCAGCCGTTTGCGGAGGATTATCCGGATAAGAACACGCTATGCTAGCAACCATTGCAATTCTCTTGCTCGTTCTTTGGGCCCTCGGCCTCGTGACGAGCTACACGCTCGGCGGCTTCATCCACCTCCTCCTCGTGGCAGCCGTGATCATGTTCCTTGTGCGCCTCATCCAGGGCCGTAACCCGGTAACCTAGAGTCCGGCCTATGCCACGCGGCGACAAGAGTGCCTACACCGATAAGCAGAAGCGCCAAGCTGAGCATATCGAGGAAGGATACAAGAAGCGCGGCGTCTCCGAGGACGAAGCTGAGTCGCGTGCTTGGGCTACAGTGAACAAGCAGGACCAGGGCGGAAAGAAGAGCGGCTCCGGCCGCGGAAAGAAGAAGGACACATCCCCATCCAAGAAGGGCGGCGCAAAAGGAGGCAAGGCTTCGGCTGCGCGACCAAAGGCAGCACGAAGCGCCTCCGCCAAGAAGGCAGCAGCGACGCGAAAGCGAAACAACTCCTAGCGCAACCGTCCAGACGACAGCACAACACCCCGCCTATGCGGGGTGTTGTGCTCTTGCCCATATTTCGCATTCGTGCTATATTTTCAGTACCACAGTCCTCCAAAAGTTTGTTGTCTTGAGAGCATCTCGGGACCGAACGCAGAAGGTTCTAGAGGATATGTTCGAAACTCTCGAGACTGCGGAATTACTTTAGAGCGTCGCGCTCCTCTGCGGCATCTACACTCAGAAAATACATATTCTATATGGCTATTACATATATCAGGCGCACGGACGCACGTCCGCCTCGCCACTACAAGGGTCCTCTTCCTGAGGGCCAGCGCCGACGCAGGAGCGGAGGCGGCTCTTCCTCTCGCCGTTCTGGCGGGGGAGGCGCCCCTCGCTCCGGAGGCAACTCCCGCGGCAAGCGCAACTATCAGGAGATGAACGTCGACCTGTCGAAGCTCATCAATAAGGCTCAGCCTCAGCAGGAGGTCGAGGTGTACACCCCGGTGCACACTTTCGCCGACTTCAAGATCGACAGCCAGCTCAAGGAGAACATCCTCGGCAAGGGCTACATGACCCCGACCCCGATCCAGGACCAGTCCATTCCGGAGGTCCTCACGGGCAAGGACGTCGTGGGTATCGCGAACACCGGTACCGGTAAGACCGCTTCCTTCCTCATTCCGCTCATCGACAAGGTATTGAAGATGCGCGCGCTCGGGAAGGATGAACGCATCCTTATCATGGCGCCGACCCGTGAGCTCGCGATCCAGATCGAGGCGGAGTTCTACGGATTCGCAAAGCGTCTCGGCATCAGCGCAGTCGTCTGTGTGGGTGGCGCAGGCCTCGAGCCTCAGATCCGCCAGCTCCGCAGGAAGCCTGCATTCGTCATTGGCACGCCGGGACGCCTCAAGGACCTTGAGGAGCGCCGCGAGCTCAACTTCGGCGACTTCCAGTCCCTCGTCCTCGATGAGGCAGACCGCATGCTCGACATGGGATTCATCCCGGACATGCGCTTCATCGTCGGCAAGATGCCTGCTGATCGCCAGACCCTATTCTTTACCGCGACCATGTCCAGGGACATCGAGCGCCTCATCGGCGACTTCCTGAAGGACCCGGTACGCGTCACGGTGAAGACCAGGGAGACCGCCGCAACGATCGACCAGGACGTCGTCTTCTTCTCGAATTCCGAGGAGAAGTTCACGACCCTCGTCGACCTTCTGAAGGGTCCCGAGTTCGACAAGGTGCTCGTCTTCGGACGCACCAAGCACGGCGTCGAGCGCCTCACCAGGGACCTCACGCGTGCGGGAGTGAAGGCTGAGTCTATCCACGGCGATAAGACGCACGGCAAGCGCCAGAAGGCCCTCTCGCTGTTCAAGCAGGACCATGTGACCGTGCTTGTCGCTACGGATGTGGCGGCACGCGGTCTTGATATCTCGGGCGTGTCCCATGTGATCAACTTCGATCTCCCGGGCACGTACGAGGACTACACGCACCGTATCGGCCGTACCGGCCGCGCGGGCAGGACCGGCAAGGCCCTCACGTTCGTCGAGAAGCGCTAAGCGTTATCTCAGCAAAAGCGGCACCCACACGGGTGCCGCTTTTGTCATTCATGCGCCCTACAGATGGCGCGCGCAATACTCATGAGGTACGCCAGACCCTGTTGTGACGGACGACTTCATCAAGATGGACATATTCTTCACGGTAGCGACGATACTCGTCGCGATCGTGGGGTTACTGGTAGCCGCCGCGCTCGTGCTATTCATACGGCTTCTGAGGAAGCTCGAGCGGATTGCTGACGACGTCGGCGGGGAAGCGAAGCTTCTCATCGCCGACATCGATGAGGCGCGTACCAAGGTGCGCGTCGAGGGATTCAAGCTCGCGCATGTGCTGTCCCTCCTTTCAAAGACCGGAAAGCGTCTCGTCACGCGGGCCTTGCGATGAACAATTAACACACATACGTATGGCGACAGCAAAGAAACGCACAGATGACAAGAGGGAGGCGCTCATCGCAGCCGAGATTGGCGCAGGACTGGTCGCCGCAGGCGCGGTAGCTGCCGCCGGATACTACTTCTACGGAGCCAAGGGCGCCAAGCGCCATCGCGCCGCAGCCGCCAAGTGGGCGAAGGGTATGAAGAGCGACGTGGAGCGTGAGGCTAAGAAGCTGAAGAAGCTCGATAAGAAGTCGGTAGCGGCGATCGTCGACGGCGTTGCCGCGGCATACGTAGGAGCGCGAAACGTAGATCCCGCGCAACTCAAGGACGCGGCCAAAGAGCTAAAGTCCAACTGGAAGGAGATAGAGAGCGAGCTTTCTAAGGCTGGTAAGCCAGCGAAGAAGGCCGCCAAGAAGCCGGCTAAGGCTGCCAAAAGGCCAGCGAAGAAGAGCGCGAAGAAAGCTGCATAACGCACATTGGCAAGCCTGGGAAAGGGAGTATCCTAAAGAGGTTGTAACTAACCTTTAGGATTCACTATGACCGAGCAGGGCAGCAGTTTCTGGGACAAGTATTCATTACACGCGACCATCCTCATCGCAGCGGTCGTGCTTGGCGGCGCTATCTACTTCGGCAGCGGCGCTCCTGCGCGCCAGGCGCAGCAGGTAGCTCCTGAGGGAGAGACCCTCGAGGTCGACATCTCCAAGGTCGATGTGAGCGGTAGCCCATACATCGGCAACCCCGACGCGCCCGTGGTGATGGCGGTCTGGTTCGACTACCAGTGCCCGTTCTGCAAGTCGTTCGAGCTCGAGACTATCGCGGAGCTTGAGAAGAACTACGTCGACACCGGGAAGCTTAAGATCGTATATAAGGACTTCCAGTTCCAGGGCCCCGACTCCACCAACACCGCGCTCTTCGGCCGCGCGATGTGGGAGGCATACCCGGAGCAGTTCTCCGCATGGTTCAAGGGCGTCGCCGGTCTTACCGAAGAGTCGCTTGCGAACGTGAAGGCGGTTGCCGCACGTCTTCCGGGCGTCGATGCGGACCGCGTCGAGCGCTTGATGAACGAGAAGAAGGCCGAGTATGAGGCAGCTATCGGCGCAGACTACGCCGAGGGCGTATCGTTCGGCATTCAGGGCACCCCGGGCTCCATCATCGGCACGAGCTTCGTTAACGGCGCGCAGCCGTACGAGGTTGTCTCCGCGCTTATCGACAGCGAGCTGAAGTAATATCGCTACGCTTGAAAGCGCGCATCCGTCCGGATGCGCGCTTTCTGCTACACTATCCCCATGATCGAACTAAGGAAGGTGACCTGGTACTCGCAGCTCCTAGCCGTCATCCTTTTCGTGGGCGTGTTCTTCCTCGGGTACTGGCTCGGCACAAAGCGGGATATGCATAGTTCAGAACCAACGGTCGAGTTTCCTGTAGACGTCTCGTATGCATGCTCCGATGAGAAGAGCCTGATCGCCGTGTACGAGGAAGACCGGGTATCGTTGAAGCTCTCGGACGGAAGGGATGTGATGCTGCCGCAGACCATCGCCGCTTCAGGCATCCGCTACGCGAACGAGGACGAATCGTTCGTCTTCTGGAGCAAGGGGAATGACGCCTTTGTCGAGGAGAACGGAACCACCACGTACGCCCAGTGTTCCGAAGCGCCGCTTCCGGTCTAGAGGCTTGGCGGCTCGGCCGGATCCTTCTTCGTGAGGGCCTGGTAGAAGAAGTATGCGCCGGCAGAAAGCACCACGACGCCCACGACCGGCACGATGAGGAAGTAGGAGAAGGAGTCCGCGTGTCCGACAGAGGCGCCAAACAGCACAAGGACGGTCGAGACCACCGCAGATAAGGGAGCGATGATGGCGATGAATACCGGGTACCGGAGCTTTGAGAGGCCGGCCCCATAGGAAAGGAGGTCGGGCGCGAACCCGAGCGTGACGCAGGCGAGGAAGAAGCCCTTAGGCGTGCCCACGTGCTTCACGATCCGTGGAAGGATGCTCTTGTCGCCGCTCTCGATGAACTTGCGCACAAGCGGGTAGCCGAACTTGCGGCTTATGAAGAAAGCGAGGGTATAGCCGATGACGTCGCCGATGATGGCGTACACGAGACCCGGGCCAAATCCGAAGAACGCGCCGATGAGGGGATAGAGCGGGCCCCCTGAAAGCGGGGCGATCACGACCGTGGAAGCTTTGAGAAGTATGAATAGGAGCGGAGCGAGCGGCCCGGTCTCGGCTATCTTATCGCGAAGCGCTTCGAGATCCACGAAGAGGACCAGGGCGACAAGCGCAGCGAGCGTGATAATGATGCCGCTGAACTTCGCATAGCGGTGTAGGTGGATTCTCATCTAGGAGAGTATACCCTGCCTCGACGAGGACCCGGTTTCAGGGAATACTCCTTGCATGTACAGAGATGCATTTGAGGAGCGCGCGTACCGGATGTGGGAGGGCGTACCGCCCAGGTTCAAGGAGCGCATCGTCAACGTCGCGCTCCTTATCGAAGAAGCGCCGAGCGAGGAGATATTACGGGAAGAAGGCATAGAAGAGGGCAGCCTGCTCGGGCTCTATCAAGGCATCCCCAATACGCTTAGAGGGGAGGGGTACGGCGTCGGTCTTACGATGCCGGATACCATCACCCTCTACCGCCTTCCGATCCTCGAAGAAGCGGAGGAAGACAGGAGGGAGGGGGAATCCATGGAAGACGCGATAGTGCGGGTGACCGCCGAGACCCTCTGGCACGAGGTCGGCCACTACTTCGGCCTTACGGAAGAGGAGATACACGCGCGGGAGGAGGAAGGCACGAACGCGTTTACGGGCGCATAGAAGAAGCCGGACGACAAAGCGTCCGGCGTTCTTAATCCTTGATCTGCGGTGCGCGCGGGAGCACGAGCGGGCTCTCGTCGACGGTGATGGCGCTTGCGCTTGCGGCAAGGTCGGTAGCGACGACGGCTCCGGTCTGCGCACCCTTCAGAAACAGGATGGCGGTGTGTTCCATTTCGGTAAAGAGCACGGGGGTGAGAAGCTTCAAGACGATGATCGCAACCCCGAGCCCAAGTGCCTGAAGTAGTGGCATAAAGGATTACGGGGAAGACGCTATCCATGCGGGACCAGCGCATGGAAAGACGCTCATCGTCTTATGTTCCTCCCCCCGAAAGGGCAGGAGATGCCTGCCATTTCGGGGAGAGTCGTCCAGAAGTTGTCGAGGAAGCTCCTCTGCCCCCTATAACCATCAAAGCGATATACTGGTTGCATGCAGGAACAGGCGATATTCGCAGCAGGGTGCTTCTGGGGCGTCGAAGCGGCCTTCCGTAGCGTCCCGGGCGTGCTTGACGCAGTCTCTGGGTACACAGGCGGGAAGCGTGAGAACCCTACGTACGAGCAGGTGTGCACGGGCGGGACCGGGCATGCGGAGGCCGTCTTGGTCACCTATGACTCTGGGAAGGTCTCGTACGAAGACCTCGTCCGAATCTTCCTGAAGCTCCACGATCCTACGCAGGTGAACCGGCAGGGACCGGATGTCGGTACCCAGTACCGGTCCGCCATCTTCTACACGTCTTCTGAACAGAAAGAGGTGGCAAAGCGCATCTTGAGCGAGTGTGCAGGCATGTACCAGGCGCCGATCGCGACCGAGGTAGCAGAGGCCGGCCCGTTCTACAAGGCGGAGGAATACCATCAGCGGTACTTCGAGAAGCACCCTGAGGTAGCCGCATGCCATATATGACCTTCTTCAAGCACCATGCGCTCACCATAGCCGCCGTACCTCTGGTCTCGGCGCTCCTGGTCGTGGTGTTCTTCGTGTTTCCCGTATCGGAGTATGTGGAATTGCAGCAGGCGAACGCCGAGCCTGAGGAGGAGCAGGTCGCGCGCATCGTATTCGTGGGAGACATCATGCTTGATAGACATGTCAGGCGCATGATAGACGCGCACGGGGCGCAGCACGTCCTTGGCGGCGTGCGCGAGCTCATCGAAGGCGGAGACTTTGCGGCAGGGAATCTCGAAGGGCCTATCACCGACAGCGCTTCGGTCTCGGGCGGCACGAAGGTGGGGGACACCAACAATATGCGCTTCACCTTTCCTCCTACTTCCGCCAGCCTCCTCTCCTCCTTCGGGTTCGACCTCGTCTCTATCGCGAATAACCACATGCGCGACTTTGGTACTTCAGGCGTCGAGAGCACGAAGCGGCGCCTCGATGCCGCAGGTATCGCACATATCGGGGATCCTAATGGAGCAGACCCCGCCATGCTCGTGAAGAACGTGAACGGGATACAGGTGGCGTTCGTCGCGTACAACGAGTTCCTCGGCTGGGAGAAGGAGAAGACCCTGCAGGGCATCCGGGACGCCAAGAGGGACGGCGCGGACCTCGTCGTCGTGATGACGCACTGGGGAGAGGAGTACGTCGCAGAACCTCCCGAGCGCGTGCGCGAGCTCTTCTCTCTGTTTAAGGATGCAGGCGCGAACCTCGTGATAGGCACCCACCCGCATATCATCGGTATTCGCGAGGATGTCGGATCCATGCGCGTCTACTACTCCCTTGGCAACTTCGTATTCGACCAGTACTGGAACGAGGAGGTCCGCTGCGGACTTGCGGTCACCGTCACCGCTATCAAGAAGCGCGGAGAAGTATCGCTCGTATACGAGGAGACGAAGATAGGCATGGAGCGGGACGGGAAGACGGTGCTTGGCTGCTCCTAAGTACAAAACGGGTATTCGCGCAGTCAATGCGTTAGACAGGGAGGTGCGGCCGCTCATACACTGTATCTGTGAGAGAGGAGGGCTCGTAATGAGCTGGACTGAACAAAGCACCAGTACCTTGAAGAAGTTGTGGCTCGAAGGGCAGTCGGCGAGCCAGATCGCCAAGCAGCTCCCGGGCATCACCCGTAACGCGGTCATCGGCAAGGTGCACCGTCTCGGGCTTTCCGCCCGGAATGCGCCGTCGGCGCCTGCCGGGGCAACCTATCGGCCCCCTCGGCACACAGGTGCGCCTCGTCGCGCCGCTCCTGCCCTAAGGCCGGAGCCAGCACGTGCGGCAACGCCTGTGCCCGAGGTCGCCCCGCCCCCGCCCAGGATTGAACTGCCCGGCACGGCGACGCTCATGACCCTCGGCAAGGGCATGTGCAAATGGCCGATCGGGGATCCTGCTACCCCGCAGTTCTCGTTCTGCGGAAGAGCGGGGGAGCCGTTCTGCACGGAGCACGGGCGCGTGGCGTACCAGCCCGCGAAGAAGAAGAGCGGCGCAGACGAGCTCGCACGCTCGCTCCGGCGCTACATCTGAGCTACGACTTCGACTACCTCAATCCTCCGCGGCTTTGGCCCCGGGGGATTGCCTGTTTGCCTCGAAGGAGAGCGCGACCGAGTTGACGCAGTACCGCTTGCCGCCCGCCTCCATGGGTCCGTCATTAAACAGATGTCCCAGGTGACCGCCGCAGTTTCTGCAGAATACTTCGGTGCGGGTCATGCCGTGCGACGTGTCCTCCCTCGTGCCGATGTGCTCTGCGACCAAGGGATCGGTGAACGAGGGCCAGCCGCTTCCTGAGTCGAACTTGGTTTCGGAAGAGAACAGTGCTGCGCCGCAGGCTCTGCAGCGGTACGTGCCAGCCTCATGCATATCGAGGTATGCGCCGGTGAAGGGCGCCTCGGTGCCGCGCTCCCGCATGACGTGATAGGTCTCAGGGTCGAGCTTCTCCTTCCAGGGGTCGTCCATGGCATCAACTATAGCCCCGCTTCCTATAAAAGGGGTGAACTTTTGCCCCCTTGCCGTGGGTGGTACCATGTGGGCATATGATGCGCGGTACCATCTTCGCCGTCATCCTCCTTATCCCAGGGCTCGCGCTCGGGGCTACGCTCGAGGGCCAGCGGACCGTGGTGCTCTCTGAGGCTCCGGCGGACAACACATACCTGGCAGGTTCCAAGGTCGAGGTGCGCGCTCCGGTCCCGGCTGACCTGTCAGCTGCAGGTGTGAATGTCGCACTCCTTGCGCCCATCGCAGGCGACGTGCTTCTGGCCGGAGGCACGCTCGATATTGAAGGTGGTGTTGCGGGGGATGTGCGCGCGGCTGGCGGACGTATCGCCATCTCCGCACCAGTCAAGGGCGACATAGCGGCGCTCGGCGGCGTGGTGATCGTGAGCGAGCGGGCGAGCGACGTGCAGATCATGGGCGGGACGGTGCGTGTCACCGGGGGTGCAGACGGCAACGTCACCATCTACGGAAGCGATGTCTATATCGCGGGCGAGTACCAGGGGAACGTGACGGTCTCCGCGAGCGACCGTGTCACGGTGGCCGAGGGGGCAGTCATACGAGGCGCGCTCAGATACAACGCGCCGCAGGAGGCTAACATCGCAGAGAGCGCCGTCATCGAAGGCGGCGCCGTGTACACGGGCGCCGCATCCTATCTGCCCTCGAAGGAAGAGGCCGCCCGCTACGCGCTTGCGGGCGCCGGTGTCTTCTTCTTGGTGAAGGCGCTTGCTGCGCTTGTAGCGGCGGGCCTTGTGGTCGGGCTTTTCCCGCGCCTTTCGGAACGCGTCGTACGCGAAACGCTCGGCTCGCGTCCTCGGCGGTTCCTCATGAGGACGCTGCTCGGGTTCGCGCTTCTGGTAGCGACGCCGCTCCTACTCATACTCCTTATGGTCTCGTTCGTGGGTATCGGCATCGCGCTCATCCTGCTTGCGCTCTACCTCCTCCTCATCATGCTCTCGTATGTATACGCCGCGCTCATCGTAGGTGCTGCGCTTCTAAAGGCGCTCACCAAGCGTACGCCCGCGACCTGGAAGACGGCTGTCGTGGGTATGGCGCTTCTGTATGTCATCTCGCTCGTGCCATTTATCGGTAACTTTGTGATATTCGTGCTCATGCTCGCGTGCGCGGGCGCTCTCGCGAACATCGCGTACCGCTTCGCTTGGAAGCGCGAGGAATAGCTATGATTACTGCCGGCACCATCGCACCTGACTTCGCGCTCCCTGACCAGGAGGGCACGCTCCATTCGCTCGGCCAGTACCGGGGGAAGTGGGTGCTCGTATACTTCTACCCGAAGGACGACACCCCAGGCTGCACGAAGGAGGCGTGCGCCATACGGGATGCGGACCCCGACCTCTCTTCCTTAGGCGCCGTCGTGCTCGGCATCTCAGCCGATAGCGTCAAGAGCCATGCGAAGTTCGCTAAGAAGTACGGCCTCACGTTCCCCCTGCTATCTGATGAGGACCGCAGCGTGATCGGTACGTACGGCGTCTGGGGCATGAAGCAGTTCATGGGGAAGGAGTACGAGGGCATCCTCAGGACCTCGTTCCTTATTGACCCGGAGGGTGTCGTGCACAAGGTGTACGAGAGCGTGAAGCCAGAGGTGCATGCCGCCGAGGTGCTCCAGGACCTGCGAATGCGTATCTCCGCATGAGTCCGAAGAAGCTCGAGGAACGCAGGGCGCGCATGAAGCGCATCCTTTCATACCTGAAGAAGCAGTATCCGGACCCGAAGACGGAGCTCACATACAAGACCCCGTTCCAACTGGTCGCAAGCGTCATCCTTTCCGCACAGTGCACGGACAAGAAGGTAAACGCGGTGACCGAGACGCTCTGGAAGAAGTACCGCTCGGTCGACGACTTCGCAAATGCCGATCCTGAGGAGTTCTCCAAAGAGACCGCATCGATAACGTTCCATCGCACCAAGGCCAAGCACATCATTGAAGCAGCGAAGATGGTGCGGGACGAGTTCGGGGGCAAGGTGCCAAAGACCGAGAAGGAGTTCGTGCGGCTTCCGGGCGTCGCCTATAAGACCGCGCACGTGGTGCTCGGCGAGCTCTATGACATCTGGGAAGGCATCCCGACCGATACGCACGTGCGCAGGTTCGCGATCCGGTTCGACCTCACCGACCACACCGAGCTCACGAAGATCTCCAAGGACCTCGAGCAGCTCGCGCCCAAGGAGGACTGGAAGTACGTCAACAACGGACTGGTGCTCTATGGCAGGTACCTCTGTCCAGCGCTCCCGCATGAGTGCGATGCGCATCCGCTCACGAAGCTCTACCCAGAAGCGCTTACGCGCTGGCCTAAGGCGAAGTGAACAGGGCCCCTTTGACGGGGGAGGTGGGCAGGTATATGGTCAATCAAGGTGATCCTGGTGCCGGCGGTCGAGTTTACAGCGGGGAGGCTGTAACAACTACCCAAAACGTGGTCTCGGTTTCAAGTCGAGACAGAAGTCGCAAAGGCTACGGCTTATGCACACGTTGTCAGGGCTTCGTTGCTCTATGGCTACAATCAGTGCCGTCTTGCGGCCGCTATACCAGGGTCACCACCCTTCGCCTCGAGCCTCGCTCGGGGCTTTCTATTTGTGGGGTACCATATACTCATGAGCCGCCCCATAGCCGCATTTGATATAGACGGGACCGTCTTCCGCTCGTTCCTGCTTGGCGAGCTTATGGAGGAACTCGTGCGCCGGGATGTGCTGCCGGGCGCAGCAACAAGGCACTACCAGATTTACAAGGACAAGTACGAGCGTACGGGCGCAGGCCTCGATGCGTACGTCGACAAGACGGTGGAAGCGTTCGCGAAGTACGGGAAGGGCGTACCATACGGCGAGGTGGCAGACATCGCAGGCGAGCTGATCGAGGCGAAGAAGGAGTACGTGTACCGCTATACCAAGGACCTGATCGCAGAGCTCAAAGACCAGGGATACTTCCTGCTCGCAGTCTCGCGCTCGCCGAAGTTCATCGTGGACGGGTTCTCGTACGAGCTCGGGTTCGATAAGAGCTACGGCATCTTCTACGAGACCGGCGCATCCGGCCGCTTCACGGGAGAGATAGTGGACGAGCACATCATATTCAACAAAGGGGCCGTGCTGCAGCGGGCTCTCAAGAAGGAGAAGCTGTCCTTCTTCGAATCGGTCGCGGTGGGCGATACGGAGAGCGACATACCTATGCTCGAACTGGTGGACCGGCCCATAGCCTTCAACCCCACCAAGCGCCTCTTGAAGCATGCGACGCAGCACGGCTGGAAGGTCGTGGCCGAAGTGAACGATGCGGTCATAGGAGCCTGATTTGGTATACTGCTTGCGCTATGAAAAAACTATACAAGAGCAAGGATAACAAGGTGCTCGCGGGCGTCCTTGGGGGCCTTGGCGAATACTTCGCCATAGACCCGGTCATACTCCGGCTCGCGTACCTTCTCGTGGTCATCTTCTCGGCCATACTGCCTGCGGTCATCGTCTACGTGATCGCCGCGCTCATCGTCCCTGACGCTCCTTTGGTGACGGCAGCTGATGACGCTCCGGCAGCTTAGGAGCCTCGTACGCGCGCACTACGCGAAAGAGGGGAGGCATACGCTCCCCTGGCGCAAGACACGCGACCCGTACCGCATACTCGTATCAGAGGTGATGCTGCAACAGACGCAGGTCGAGCGCGTCATCCCGTACTACAAGGAGTTCCTCAAGCGTTTCCCGACCGTAGCGGCGCTCTCCATGGCCTCGCTTCTAGAGGTGCTTCGCGTGTGGCAGGGGCTCGGATACAACAGACGGGCGAAGATGCTCCACGAGGCCGCAAAAGCGGTCATGCGCGACCATGGCGGGAAGCTTCCCCGTACTTCTGCAGCGCTCCAAGCGCTTCCGGGCGTTGGTCCGTATACCGCAGGGGCGGTAGCGGCGTTTTCATATAACGAGGATGTCGTCATCATCGAAACGAACATCCGCACGGTGCTCACGCACCACCTTTTTAATGATCAGGAGAAGGTGAGTGACCAGGAGCTTCTTCAAGCACTCCGGGAGCTTCTGCCTACGGGCGAGGCACGGGAATGGTACTGGGCGCTCATGGACTACGGAAGCGCCCTGAAGCGAAGCGGGGTCCGCCTCAACAGCAAGAGCGCAGGGTACGCTCGTCAGAGCGCGTTCAAGGGCTCCTCACGGGAGGTTCGCGGCGCAATACTGAGGGCGCTTCTCGAAAGGCCGTGCAGCGAGAGCGCACTGATTGGCCTCTTCGCCAACGAACGGGCCGAGCAGGTGCGTGCGCAACTCGCGAAGTTACAGACAGAGAAGCTTATCAAGAAGCGCAGAAGGTCCTACACGCTTACGGACTAGCGCACGTCCTTGATCGAGAGGGCGGCGCCTACGCCAAAGACGATAATGCCAAGCCCAACTACAAAGAACATCACGGAATAGCTTGAGACTGAGAGGAACACGCTCGCCGAAAGCGGAGCGGCGACCGCGCCCATGGGCCGCATCATCCTGAACACGCCTACCGAGTTGGCGTCGCGCTCGGACACCCGCCTGAAGAAGTGCGTCTCGCACATAGCCTCAGCAAGCGCCGCGCCGATGCGGGATACGAAGAGTACCGCGGCGATCGCGATAATAGGCGTAAGCGCGGTAGTGAACGCAAGCGCTGCGGTAGCAGCGCCCATGACCAGGAATCCAACCGCCATGAGCTCGAGGTCGCCAAGCACCCGGTCAGCGAGCCAGCCTGCAGGATACTCAAACAGGAGGAAGGGGATGACGATGACCGCGAACACCCATGCAAGCTCGTGCCACGGGATACCGAGCACGGTGTGCAGGTATAGCGGGGTGAAGTACGGGATGAGGCTGAAAAAGAACTGGAGCGTGAAGTATGCGAGCCCGATCGCCCGATAGTCGCTATCGCGCACGAGGCAGTGCGCTACCTCCAGGATGTGCGCGAACCGCGGCGGCTGCCCGTCCGGGATGCGCATGGTAAGGAGCATGATGATGAACGGGACCAGTGCGAGCCCCGCGATATAGAACACGTGTGCGTAGGCTTCTCCCTGAGCAAGCAGGAGGCCGATGCCGAAGGCGCACGTAAGGTACGCGAGGTTGCCGAAGGTGATGTAGATCGTACGGATGCGGCCGGTCTCGCCCTCTCCCGTAACGCTGGCCTCAAGCAGAAGGTCGAGGAAGTATGCGGTTATAGGGGAAAGCGCGAAGAAGAGCGCATAGGAGAGCACGAGCGCAAGCGGAGCGACCGGAAGCGAGAGACAGAGCACAAATAGCGCGCTCAGCGTAAGCGCGATGACTGCAAGGCGCCGTGCGCCGATGAAGCGCACCAGGCGCGGGACGAACGGGAATACGATGATGGTGAGGAGGGCGCCCAGGGAGAGCACGAGGCCGACGAACTTCTGCGGCATCACGGTCGCCAGAAACGGCGTCGTGACATACAGCATGAGCGCGTAGTGCACGCATATGAAGAAGTTGCCAAGAGAAAGAGCGAAGCGCGGGCGCATGGGGGAAGTGTAGCACCAAACACAAAAGCGCCGCCCTCGGGCGGCGCTTTTGTGTCGGTACTAGACCCCGATCAGGACCGGGATGACCATCGGTGCCTTGTTCGTCCTCGAGAAGAGGAATCCGGCGACGGTGTCCGAGAGCTGGTTCTTCACGTAGTCGAGGTCCACAGGGTTCATGCCCTTGGTGGAATCCTCGACGGTCTTCTTGATGAGGAGCCGCGCCTCGTTCAGCATGTCCTGCGATTCCCGGAGGTACACGAATCCGCGGGAGATGATGTCTGGGGACTTCCTGAGCTTTCCGGTCTTCAGGTTCACGGTCGCGATGATGACGAACATGCCGTCCTTAGCGAGCATCTGGCGGTCGCGGATGACCACCTCCTGCATGTCGCCGATTGCGAAGCCGTCGACGATGAGCGGGGCGTTCGGGACCTTGTCCTTGTGCACCTCGTAGCGCTCGCCATCGACGATGTCGATGACCATACCATTCTCGGCAAGGATGATGGACTCCTTGGGCCTGCCTGCCTGCTCGACCGCCTTAGCGTGCGAAGCGGTCATCGAGTAGTAGCCGTAAGCGGGCATGAAGAACGTCGAGTTGACCTGCTGGTTGATCCAGACAAGCTCGCCGGCCCTGCCGTGTCCGCCCGAGTGCACGTCGGAGGAGCGGTAGTGGATGAGGGTCGCCTTGCTGCGATACAGGTTGTCCTTCAGCTTCTGCACGGAGAGCTCGTTGCCCGGAATGACCGAGGAGGAGAGCACCACCGTGTCGCGCTCGCCGAGCGTGATGTTCTTGTGCTGCTTGGTAGAGATGCGCATGAGGGCGGCGAACTCCTCGCCCTGCGCGCCGGTCGCGAGGATGACGATCTTATCGGGCGCGTAGTCGCCGATCTCCTGGGCGCTGATGAAGGTCTCCTTCTTCACCTTCAGAAGGCCGGTCTTTTGGGCGATCTCAAGGTTCGTCTTGATGGAACGTCCTTCCATGACGATCTTCTTGCCGTAGCGCTCGGCCATCTCGATGATGTTCACCATGCGCGCGAACTGGGACGCGAAGGTGCCGATGATGAGGCGCCCCTTCACGTTCTTGAGGATATCCTCAAGGGTCTCGGTCACCTTGTGCTCAGGGACGGAGTAGCCTGCGATCTCGGCGTTCGTGGAGTCGGCGATGAAGAGCAGGTTCTTCTGCTTGCCCATGTCGCCCCACTTCTTCACCTCCTCGGGGGTAGCCTCGCCCTCGACGTGGTCGAGCTTGAGGTCGCCGGTCGCAATGACGTTTCCGTAAGGCGTCTCGACCGAGATGCCCATCGAATCGGGGATGGAGTGCGTCACTGGGAAGAAGTGCACCTTCGTGCTGCCGATGGTGTGGGTAGAGCCTGGCTCCACGACCACGAGGTTCGGCTTAGGCATGTCCGGGTACTCCTCCTGGCGCTTTGCGATCATCACCGCAGAGAGGTTCTGGGTGTAGATAGGCGGGTTGCCGAAGCGATTCATCAGGAACGGGATGCCGCCGATGTGGTCGAGGTGTCCGTGCGTGATGAAGACCGCGCGTACACGGTGCTGGTTCAGCTCCAGGTACTTGGTGTTTGGAAGAACGTAGTCGACGCCCGGGGTCTCGTCCTCGCTCGTGAACTGGAAGCCCACGTCAAAGACGAAGATGTCGCCGTTGGTGTCGACGCAGAACATGTTGCGGCCGACCTCCTCGACGCCGCCCAAGGGAACGATGCGTACGACGTTCGGAGCCGGGTCAGCCGGGTTGTAGTCGGCGACGCGCTTAGGGGCTGCGGTCTGGGACGGGCCGCCGGGGCGGCGGAGCGTGCGGCGTATCTGCCTGCTCACGCGCCCTCCACGGCCTCCTCCGGCGCTTCGCGGTCCGCGGGACGGGCCATTGCCTGTTCCTCGAGGACGACCTCCTGCGCGTGGGCGCTGGGGGCGCCCTTCGGTACGGGCGTTCTGGCCCTGGGGGGGATTTGCCGGCGCGGGTGCCGGCGCGGGTGCTGCTGCCATAGTGAGTTAGTTAGAGTAGTTAGTAGTTCGTTTAATTTCGATTAAAGCATGGATGCGTCTGCATCTCTATGAAAATCAGTTCTTGCGTGCCAGGAACGGCCAGACTTCCTGCGTGTACCGGTACCAGGTACTGGCGGTAGAGAAGCGGTCGGATGGCGATGCGATCTGAGGAAGGGTGATTCCTTTCACGCCGCTTGGCGCCTTGTACACGAACTCGGGTGCGTGCGTGAAGGCGGCCGGGTACTCCGACGCGATCTGAGTCTCTACGGCCTGGAGCGCCTCGGTACGGAGCGTGGGATCGCTCTGTCCGCGCAGGCGCTCAAGGAGCGCGTCCACTTCGGTGTTGCTGTAGAGCGCGATGTTGAGGCCTGGATCGGAGCGTTCAGCCGTATGCCAGAAGGCGTAGAGGTCACGGTCTCGGCCTACCACCATCCCGAACAGAAGCGCGTCGTACCGCCTCGGCCGGATCACGTTCTGTGTGAGGTCCGAAGGCTCGAACAGCTCAAGGGACGTGGGGACGCCAAGCGCGGCCCAGTCCGACTGGATCTGCTGGCCGATGACCTTCAGCTCCGGCACGTTCGAGGTTCGCAGCGTGACCCGGAGGCTCTCCTCTCCCTTGGCCCATATGCGCGCCTCCTCGTCGTATGCCCACCCCGCGTCTTCAAGCGCCGCCGCCGCATCCCTGATGCGGTTCTCAAGAGAGGGGACCGGGGTCACATTGATGCCGCTACCAGGCGGGACGGGACCCATGACCGGCGCCGCATACCCGCCGAGTATCGAGGACGTGATGGCGTCGCGGTTGATCGCAAGCGAGAGCGCGCGCCTGACGGAAAGCTCCTCGAACGCGGCGTTGGTGTTGGGGTTGAAGAACACGCCGAACACGCGCGCGTAGGGCGCCGTCACCGCGCCTTCTGCAGGGATGCCGTACGCGCTATCAACCTTCCCGTTTGCAAGCGCGAGCGCGAGGTCGTCCTCCTCGTCGTATATCCGGAAGGAGATGCGATCGAGGTATGGGCGTCCGAGCACATAGCCGCCGAAGGCGCGCACGCTGTATCCCGTTATCGTGCCGTCCCGGTCCTGCCGCACGCTCTCCACCTCGAAGGGCCCTGCGCCAACCGGCCGCACCATGAGCGGCGAGAACGGGAACTGCTGGTTCGAGACGCTGCGCCAGAGGTGCGCCGGCAGGACGCCGAGCGTGGTCTTCTCAAGGAACGGGGCGTACGCCTTTGGAAGGGTGAAGCGCACGGTCCTCGAATCTACGGCCTCGGCGCGTATGCCGGCCCAGTTCGGGAACTCAGGGCTCTTCAGTCCCGGGTCCTGTGCCTTCTGTACGGTGAATACGACATCATCGGCGGTCACCGGAGTGCCGTCATGGAAAGTCGCGTCCTCCCGTAGGGTGAAGGTATACACGAGCCCGGTATCGGCTACCTCGTACCGCTCAGCGAGGACCGGCACGAGGCTTCCATCAGCTGCGGTGCCCATGAGGCCCGCGTACGTGAGGCGCGCGAGGTCGCGGTCGGTATCGGTAAGCGCAAGAAGCGGGTTCACGAACCGGGGCGTCCCCACGAGCCCTTCGCGGAAGCTCCCGCCGTATGCAGGCTCCGCGACCAGGAACGATCGCTGGAGCGCGAACGCTCCGGCGATCAGCGTCGCTGCCGCAATCCCAAACAGCACATATGCGATAAGCCGGTCGCTCGCCGGAAGCGAACGTACATACGAGACGGTCTCCGCTACAAGCGGGAAGCGTGGTCGTGTGGTGTCGCGGGTAGAAAGCTGTTTCCAGCCGTATCGCATAGGTGGTTTCCTATCAGATGAGGAACCAGGCGATAGCTGACGCGACGAACAAGAGCGCTAGTACGATAGTAGCGTTGAAAAGGAATTTCTCCGCTCCCCGGCGCTTGTAGAACGTCGATGCGAAATTGTCACCGCCAAACGCTCCTCCGAGGCCGGCGCCGCGCTGCTGAAGCACGATGCCTATGATAAGGAGAAGGGAGAGGGTGAGTGCTATGTACGGCAGAATCGCCTTGAGTGTCTCCATCTGTAGGGGGAAGCCTAGCATATAGGTGCCTCAATGGGCAAGGCATGAAGGGATAACGCAAAACCCCTCGGACCGGATGGCCCGAGGGGGTGGAAAGGACGGGTGTGGTGGCTCAGGCGCGCGCCTTCTGGATCTTGGCGACGCCCTTGCCACTTACGGCCAGAAGAATGATCTGGCCGGCGGTGATCAGCAGGATGGCGGTGCCCGACACGCGCCCGAGCAGGGCGTCCCCCTCGGAGAGGGAGAAGAACACCGCCGCGCAGAAGGCCAGGATGGCGACGGGGACGATGCCGATGCGGTTCTCATCGTGCTTCTCGGAGAAGCTCCAGAAGCAGAGAATCGACAGGGCGGCGAGGCCGCCCATCCAGATGCTGACCATCCAGCTGGTGCCGGCGAGCTCGACGAGCTGGTGCGCATCGATGGCCATCGTCTGGCCGATGACGGCCATCGAGGCGGTGCAGGCGATGTAGGCGAACGCAGCGATCTGTTTGATCATGTCAATCTCCCTTGCCGAACCATTCGGCAGCTTTGTATATAATACACTATATAGCTGTATATGTCAAGGACGCTGTCTTGACCCTCTTTCTTGTCTTCATATACTTATGGGTACCGCTAGCGCATACTGCGTTGGCAGGGGTGACCTACAACCCAAGGCTTTTATCAGAAGCTAGCTTTTTCATTGGTATGGCAAAACAGAATGTACCCATCAGTCCGCTTGGCGACCGCGTGGTCGTGAAGCCCGCTGACAAGAACGAGGAGAAGCAGCTCGCGTCCGGCATCATCATCCCGGAGACCGTCGACAAGGAGCGCCCTTCTAAAGGTGTCGTGGTGGCGGTCGGTCCTGGCAAGTATGACGACGGCGTACTGGTCCCGATGACGGTTTCGGTCGGGGATACCGTGCTCTTCTCCAAGTACGGATATGACGAGGTGAAGATCGATGGCGTCGAGTACTACATCCTCGCGGAATCGAATGTGCTCGCAACCCTTACCAGCTAACTTTCGTAATTCATGGCAAAGCAGATACTGTTCGGCGAAGACGCGCGTAAGCAGATACATCAGGGCCTTCAGAAGGCTGCGCACGCGGTGAAGGTAACCCTTGGCCCTAAGGGCCGGAACGTGGTGCTTGAGAAGAGCTATGGTGGACCTCGCATCACTAACGACGGCGTCTCTATCGCTAAGGAGATCTCCTTCAAGGACAAGTTCGAGAACATGGGCGCGGAGATCGTGAAGGAGGTCGCCTCCAAGACCAACGACGGGGCAGGAGACGGCACCACGACGACCGTCGTGCTCCTTGAGGCATTGGTGGACGAGGGACTCGGCTCTCTTGTTAAGGGTGCGAACGCAATGGGCATCCGAAGCGGCATGGAGAAAGCTCGCGAGGCGGCGGTCACGGAGCTTAAGGCCATGGCCAAGCCGGTTGCGGGCAAGAACGACGTACGGCAGGTCGCGACCATCTCAGCCGAGAGTGAGGACCTCGGCACCATCATCGCCGAGACCGTAGAGAAGGTAGGCAAGAACGGCGTCGTCACCGTCGAGGAATCCCAGGGCATGGACCTCTCGCACGAGGTCGTCGAGGGTCTCCAGATAGACAAGGGATACGTCTCTGCGTACATGGTCACGAACCCGGAGCGCATGGAGGCCGAGGTGAAAGATGCACTCATCCTCATTACCGACAAGAAGATCGGCAGCGTCCAGGAAGTGCTTCCCCTGGTAGAGAAGGTCGCGCAGTCAGGGAAGAAGGAGCTCGTCATCGTCGCGGAAGACGTCGAGGGCGAGGCGCTCACCACCTTCGTGGTAAACAAGCTCCGCGGCACGTTCTCCGTACTTGCGGTGAAGGCGCCAGGATTCGGCGACCGCAAGAAGGAGATGCTCGCGGATATCGCGGCAGTGGTAGGCGGCCAGGTGATCTCATCTGATACCGGACTTACCTTCGAGAACGCCACGATCTCCATGCTCGGCAAGGCTTCCCGCGTAGTGGCGACCAAGGACACCACCGTGTTCGTGGGCGGCAAGGGCAAGAAAGCCGAGATCGAGGCGCGCGTGAAGCAGCTCGAGGCGATCGCGGAGAACACTTCCTCCAAGTTCGATAAGGAGAAGCTCGAGGAGCGTATCGCGAAACTTACGGGTGGCGTCGCGGTCATCCGCGTCGGTGCTGCCACCGAGACCGAGATGAAGTACCTCAAGGACAAGATCGACGACGCGGTGAAGGCGACGAAGGCCTCAATCGAGGAGGGCATAGTGCCTGGCGGAGGCGCAGCTCTTGCGAAGGTCGCCAAGACGCTCGCGGACAAGGCGCCGAAGCTGAGTGCGGACGAGAAGACCGGGTACGACATCGTCGTACGCGCCTTGCAGGTCCCGCTTCGCCAGATCGCGCTGAACGCCGGGAAGGACGACGCGTCCACCATCGTGCGCGACGTGCAGGCTGCAGCTGGCCTCTCCGGCTATGACGCGCTGAACGACAAGATGGTCGACGATATGGTCAAGGCCGGTATCATCGACCCGGTGAAGGTGACCCGCGGCGCGGTCGAGAACGCTGTCTCTGCAGCGGCGATCCTCCTCACGACCGAGGCGGCTGTCGCGGAGATCCCTGAGCCCAAGGCTCCCGCTCCTGACATGGGAGGCGGCATGGACTTCTAAGTCACGTATCGAGATGCAAAAAGACCTGCGAGAGCAGGTCTTTTTGCTGCCATGCACCTCTGTAGGGCGATTGCCTATCTCGTGCGCTACTATACGCATATGTTGCAGGCCCCCAAAACGAAGCTCACGCTCAGCTTCACGCTACTTCTTGGAGTGACTACATTGGTTGCATTCAGCAAGTATTGGCTCTCGCTCCTTATGAGCGGAGACCTGGGTAAGGTGTCGCAGGTGATGCTCATAGTCTTCGCGGTCCTTACGACGCTTTACGCCCTATTTAGGAAGGGAGCGGCCTGGCAGGTGGCGGTAGTGCTAGTCTTCGGGTTCCTTATTGGTGGCTTCGCATCTCTCGTTCTTTAGTAAGACCCGGCTCTTGCGTTCATGAAGGGGGGACATACAATATAGGTATATGACCACCCTATACATTGTTCTCGGCATTCTTGCCGTCCTTGTGCTCTGGGTAGTGTTCGCATACAACGGTTTCGTCGCCCTCGTTAACCGGGCGAAGGAGGCATGGTCCGATATCGAGGTGCAGATGAAGCGTCGCTACGACCTCATCCCGAACCTCATGGAGACCGTGAAGGGCTACGCAACTCATGAGCGCGAGGCGTTCGAAAGCGTCACCAAGGCACGCTCTGCAGCTATGGGCGCGCAGTCGGTAGAGGACCATGCGCAGGCTGAGAACATGCTCACCGGAGCTCTCAAGTCCCTCTTCGCTATCGCGGAGGCATATCCTGACCTCAAGGCGAACACTAACTTCCTTGAGCTTCAGAAGGAGCTTGCGAACACCGAGGACAAGATCCAGGCAGCCCGCCGCTTCTACAACCAGAACGTCATGGCCCTCAACACCGGCCTCGAGCAGTTCCCAGGCAACATCGTGGGAGGCATGTTCTCCTTCAAGAAGATGGAGCTCTTCGAGCTCTCCGATGCCGAGTCCGCAGCACGCGAGCCGGTAAAGGTCTCCTTCTAAATCCTATGGAGAGCCAGATGCATACGCGCGTCTGGAAGATGCCGCTCACCAGCCGCCTGTTCGTATTCGTCCTTTCGCTCCCGTTCGTTGCGACCGGCGGATACCTTGCCTATGCGGCAGCGACGGGGAAGCTCGTCGGAGAAGGCGGCCCTGTCATGCCGTTTATCGCAGGCACAGCCCTCGTGCTTCTGTTTGGCTGGTTCATGATCCAAGCGATCGTTGCTGAGAAGGTGACGCTCGTCGCGGATGCGGAGGGTGTGCACCCGGCGTTCCTTCCTAAGAAGTATGAGTCGCTCATCCGCTGGGACGAGATAGAGGACATCGCAATCGCCGAGCAGTATCTAAACAGCGCGAAGAACCGCTCTCTTGCGATCTATCTCAAGCAGAGCCGCTCCTTCGGTCCCTTGTTCAGCGGCGCAGAGCACGGCGCCACCGCGTTCGTTGCGGGAACCATGTCAGACGCAGGCGCAGCGAGCCTCTACATTCCGGAGAAGCGCATGAATGAGAAGGCTGAAATCGTGCGCGATACGCTGCTTGCTATGAGGAGCGAACATACTGGCCATGCTTAAGGACGCGCAGAAGGAGATCCATGACTGGGTGAGTGACTACAAAGTGCCGTACTGGTCGCCCCTGTCACAGTTCGCGCGCCTTGCGGAAGAGGTAGGGGAGCTCGGCCGTCTCTTGAACCACCTCTACGGGGACAAGCCGAAGAAGGAGGAAGAGGCCCGGCAGGAGCTCGGCAAGGAGCTCATGGACGTGATATTCACCGCCATGTGCCTCGCGAACGCGCATGATATCGACCTTGATGAGGAATTTACGGCAGTCATGGAGAAGTGCAGGACACGCGACAAGGACAGGTTCGAGAAGAAGGAAACAGGGGAGTAATCCGTCTAGACATTTATATGGCAACCCTCTATCAAGAACGAAGCGAGAACGTATGGAAAACCTGGGGCCTCATGCTCGGGTTCTTCCTTCTGGTCATCCTCATAGGCTGGGGTATCTCCTGGTATTACGGGAACCCCTTCATCCTCTATATCGCGGTGGGCATCTCTATACTCATGAACGTCTGGGCGTACTGGTTCAGCGATAAGGTCGTGCTCTCGATGACCAAAGCTAAGCCTGCTACCCGCGAGGAGTACTTTGACCTCTACACGGTCACGGAGAACCTTTCGATCGCGGCGGGCCTTCCGATGCCGAAGCTCTACGTGATAGACGATCCGGCACCTAACGCGTTTGCGACCGGCAGAAACGAGAAGCATGCCGTGGTCGCGGCAACTACGGGCCTCCTCTCCATGATGAACCGCCAGGAGCTCGAGGGCGTCATCGCGCATGAGCTTTCGCATGTGAAGAACCGCGACATGCTCGTCATGACGGTGGCGGTCGTCCTTGCGGGCTTCGTTGCGATCGTCGCTGACATCTTTCTCAGGATGTCCTTGTTTGGGGGAGGCGATAGGGATAACGGGAAGGCGGGTGCCTTGTTTGCCATCCTCGCGGTGGTCGGCATCATCCTCGCACCCATCGCCGCCCAGCTCATCCAGCTTGCGGTCTCCAGGCGCCGCGAGTTCCTTGCAGACGCCTCAGGCGCGCTCTTGACCCGCTATCCTGAAGGCCTCGCCTCTGCGCTCCAGAAAATCGCAGGATACGGACGCCCCATGGCGAGCGCGAACCATGCTACCGCGCACCTGTTCATCTCCAATCCCTTCGGAGCGACTGCCGGCAAGTTCGTGAACAGGCTGTTTGCAACCCATCCTCCGGTTGAGGAACGCGTCGCTGCACTACTCGGACGGTAGCTTGTCAAGTACAGGAATTGTGCTATAGTCCTTCCTGGCAATTCCGCCAGGGGGAGTTGATAAGTACATGGCACACGACACGGTTTACATCAATGGAGCTCCGGTCTCCTTTGATGAGCTGCAACGCTATGAGGGCCCTTCAGGGGAAGAGCTCTATCGTGCGCAGAAGCGCAACAGCCAGCAGCGGATCCAGGAATTCGCCACGTCGCAGGGGCGGCAAGTGCAGGGGAGCAATAGCTCCGGCGGCTCGCATCGCGACTGGAAGTATCGGCCCACGGTCGGTGGCGTCCAGATCAAATAGGGGCAGAAGTCCCACGAACCGGAAGGGTGGCGCGCGAGCGTCACCTTTTCAATTTATATGCTATAACTGTGCCTAACGGAGACGTCGCATAGTGGTCGAGTGCGCCCGCTTGGAAAGCGGGTAGGGGGTAAAACCCCTCGCGAGTTCGAATCTCGCCGTCTCCGCTAAAAGCCAAAAGGTGGCCGGGTTACCCCGGCCACCTTTTGTGATTTCTCTACTTAAGAGCCGCTACCGGGTCTCGGTGCCTTCAGGACACGACACCTCGCCTTCCTCAAGCGGTCGCGGCGCATAGCCGAAGGTGCCCTCGGAATCGGCACAGATATCTCCTTCCTCAAGCGGCGCGGTTACTACCCATGCCTCTGCTGAGTCGCGGCAGTCGATGCCTGCAGATGCCTGGCGCTCGATCACCTCAGCTGCGCCGTACTGCCCCTTGTCGGTACAGAATCCAGCGTAGCTTGCGTTGGCGTCGCGATAGAGCTCGGCGGTTACGGCAATCTGGAAAACAGATGAGCGCACATAGGCCTCGTTGCCTTCGCTGCGGCTCTGGCTGGGCGAACCTCCCTCGCTGAAGCCGTTAATAAAGAGAAGTGCGGTAAGGAAGAGGAAGAACGGGATGGCAAGGAGCTGGAGCACACCGAGAATGGAGATGAGCATGACTGCCCATCGGTGCGGACCCTTTGCCTTACCGGTCGCACCGCGGTCCATGCCTACAACTGCCGCAGGTGCCACCTCATCAAGGACCACGAGCGTACCTGAGATCTTGTCGTGCCAGCCGCGCGGATAGCTACGGAAGAGGAAGGAGATGTTATCGAACGGGATGAACCTACAGATGGTGCGAAGGAACACCCGTCCGAAGGATGGCTTTAGGCCCGTGTAGTCGACGACCTTCGTGCCTGTGGCGAGCTTGCCTATGGTCTTGCCCCATACCGACTCGCAGATGAGGAAGTAGAATACGGGTACGATCATCGAGAGCGAGCCGTACGCGACGAGCGCGGAGACATCGAAGGAGCGAGCTGCCGCGTCTTGGGAGACCCTAAGCATGAGCGAGACGACAAAGAGTAGCGGATAGGAAATGACACCGATCGCGATACCGTCGATCAGGCTATTGCCGAGACGCCTCAGGAACGAGGCAGGAAGCGCGGCAGAAAGTGCTGTCGCTCCAGGTGCGACCGGCTGAGGCACGGCTGAGGGAACACCGCTAGGGATAGAGGGTCCAGAAGCGCTGCTGCTGGAAACAGGGAAGTGCTGATCTTCAGGGGGCATGGATATACGTGATGCGGGTATGCCCTCATTAAATAGGCTGGTCGTCGAAACACAATGGATAGGTGAGGATAGCGGTATACTCAACCGCATGACCTTTCTCACCAAGAATCCCTTCCTCGCATTCGGCGTTGCGCTCGTCCTTCTTGGCGTGCTCTTCTTGGTCGTGTCGCACTTCGGTACTAAGGATGTGTCCGATAGCTCAGCGCAGGTGTCCGATACAGCGTACGCGTACGAGGGCGATATGAAGTTCGAGATAGCGGACACTCCCGCTAAGCATCAGAAAGGACTATCTGGAAGGGCTGATATACCTGACGGATACGGCATGCTGTTCGTGTTCGATACGCCGCAACGGCAGGGATTCTGGATGAAGGACATGCTTGTTCCTATCGATATCGTCTGGCTCACGGACACGGGGGTGATTGTGGGCATCGAGCACTCGGTCTCGCCTGAGACGTACCCGGATGTCTTTTATCCGCCACAGCCGATATCTCGTGTCCTTGAGACGAGGGCAGGGTTTGCGAAGGAGAAGGGGTGGGACGTGGGGCAGTCGATACTCTTGCCGAATCCCTAATACGTTTTCGAGTGCGGTATCCCCACGACATGCCGGATGAAGAGGGGTACAATTTTTTTACGTCGGTTCCTCCACTCGTGCTTCAGGTCCTGACGCCTATTATCACGTCACGTACTTCACTATGGCCAAGTCCGCAAAGTCTCCCGCTCGCACCGTTACCAAGAAGGCAGCTCCTGCAGCTGCGCATGTAGTTGAGAGCAAGGAGACCGCGCGGTACAAGGACCTCATTCCGCAGGTTGAGAAGCGTGACGGCAGGATCGTACCGTTCTCGTTCGAGAAGATTGTCGCTGCGATACATAAGGCGATGATCGCCGCAGGTGAAGGCGGCGCAGAGGACGCGGTGCTGGTAGCGCACCAGGTAGCTGGCGAGATCGCGCGCTTCGGGAAGAAGTACAAAAACTTCCTTCCGACCGTCGAGGGCCTCCAGGATGCTATCGAGAAGCAGCTCATGCTGAACGATTTCACCGCGACCGCGAAGTCCTACATCCTGTACCGCGACAAGCGCGCACAGATGCGTGATGAGAACGTTGAGGTTCCCGAGCACGTTCGCGCGCTTGCAGAGGAGAGCAAGAAGTACTTCAAGGATAATGCGCTCGGTGAGTTCGTGTACCTGAGGACATACGCGAAGTGGAAGGATGACGAGGGTCGCCGCGAGACGTGGATTGAGACCGTCGACCGCTACCTCGATTTCATGAAAGAGAATATTGGCGACAAGCTGACCGCCAAGGAATACAACGAACTTCGCGAGGCGATCCTCAATCAGGAGGTGATGCCGTCCATGCGCCTCATGCAGTTCGCGGGCACCGCAGCGCGCCGCTGCAATGTCGCGGCGTACAACTGCTCGTACATCGCGCCTTCGAAGCTCGAGGACTTCGCGGAGATCATGTACATCTCCATGTGCGGCACCGGTGCCGGCTACTCGGTCGAGAGCGCGAACATCCAGGCGCTTCCACAGATCGCATACCAGGGCGGCGAGAAGCTTCCGACGCACACTGTCGCTGACTCGAAGGAAGGATGGTGCGATGCGCTTACCCTCGGCCTCAAGACCTGGTTCGATGGAAAGGATATCGACTTTGATTTCTCCCAGATCCGCCCTGCAGGCGCGCGCCTTAACACTATGGGCGGCAAGGCTTCGGGTCCTGAACCTCTTCGCAACCTTCTCGCATTCTCACGCGAGCGCATCATGAGCCGCCAGGGCCGTCGACTACGCAATATCGACGCGCACGACATCATCTGCAAGATTGGCGAGTGCGTGGTCGCCGGCGGCGTCCGCCGTTCCGCGATGATCTCCCTGTCAGACCTTGATGACGAACAGGTTCGTGACGCTAAGAAGGGTCAGTTCTACATGACCGACCCGCACCGAGCGATCGCTAACAACTCTGCGGTCTATCACTACAAGCCCTCGAATGCCGAGTTCATGGACGAGTGGCTCGCGCTTATGAAGAGCGGTACGGGCGAGCGCGGTATCTTCAACCGCGGCAGCCTCATCGGCCAGCTTCCGGAGCGCCGCATCGAGTTCTGGAAGAAGACCGGCTACGTGAAGAACGAGCGCGTGATCGGTCCGGCAGGCACTAATCCGTGCGGCGAGATCATCCTCAAGTCCAAGCAGTTCTGCAACCTCACCGAGGTTGTAGCGCGCGCAGATGATACGCAGGCATCGCTTCTAAGGAAGGCGCGTCTCGCTACCATCCTTGGTACGTACCAGTCGACCCTCGTGAACCTCGGATACCTCTCCAAGGAGTGGACGGATAACTGCAAGGCTGAGCGCCTTCTCGGCGTCTCCATCACCGGCCAGTGGGACTGCGCTACCGTACGCGATGCGAAGGTTCTCGATGCGCTCAAGAAGGAGACCATCAAGGTCAACAAGAAGTACGCGGAGCGCTTCGGCATCAACCAGTCCACAGCGATCACCTGCGTGAAGCCGTCTGGTACCGTCTCCCAGACCTTGGGCGTCGCAAGCGGTATGCACCCGCGCCATGCGCCGTACTACATCCGCCGCATCCGCATCAGCGCCACCGACTCACTGTTCAAGATGCTCAAGGATCAGGGCGTCCCGTACTATCCGGAGGTCGGCCAACAGGAGGAGACCGCGAACACCTTCGTGCTCGAGTTCCCGGTGAAGAGTCCAGACGGCGCCATCTCCAAGGACGACATCTCCGCGCTCGACCAGCTCGAGCACTGGAAGCTCGTGAAGGAGAACTACACCGAGCACAACCCATCCGTCACCATCTCGGTCGGCGATGACGAGTGGATCAGTGTCGCCAACTGGGTGTATGAGAACTGGGACATCGTCGGCGGACTCTCGTTCCTCCCCAGGAGCAACCACGTCTACCGTCTCGCTCCGTACGAGCCTATCTCCAAGGAGACCTACGAGGACATGATCAAGCGCTACAAGCACATCGACTACGGAAAGCTCTACGCGTACGAGCGCCAGGACGAGACCGAGATGAAGAGGGAGCTCGCGTGCGTGTCGGGCGTCTGCGAGATCTAGTTCCTGGGACATAACGAAAAAGAGCTGCGTTTGGCAGCTCTTTTTCGTTATGGTATAATCCGCATACCGGTCCAGACGACCGCGGGCGCAAGCCTGAGGAAAGTCCGGACACAGGCTCGAAAGAGCAGCAGGGTAGCGGGTAACCCCCGCACGGAGCGATCCGCGAGGTGCGAGCAGAAACGCCGGCGGCGAAAGCCAAAGGCATCCTACGGGATGAGGCCTGTCGGAAGGCAGGAATGAAACGGCTAAATCCTTACCTCTGTGCAAGGCCGTGCCCCTGAAAAGGGGAGCGCCGCTCGAGGCTCTTGGCGACAAGGGTCCCAGATAGATGGTCGTCACTCCGCAAGGAGGACAGAATCCGGCTTATCGGACCGGTCTAGAACATGAGAAAACCCGCTCTCCTGAGCGGGTTTTCTCGTATCCCCGGTGGAAAACTTCATGGGATACCTGTGCGTTATACTTAGGCGTATTAGTAAGGGGCAATCATATATACGTATGCAGGAGACATCGACCGCGTCCTCGCGACGCTTCTCGTTCGATAGCGCATCCATCTGGATGCTCGCACTTACGGGACTTCTTGCAGCTGTGGCATTCGTGCCGGCTGCGACTATCCCGTTCCTTTACACAAAGATCTCTATCCTCGCGCTTGGCGGCCTCTTGGCCCTGATGCTCTTCATCCTCGCGCGCCTTACGCGCGGGAACGTGATCGTCCCGCCTATCACGCTTGTCGGAGCGATGTGGCTCATGCCGCTCGCGTACGCGGTATCGACCCTCTTCTCAAGCGCAGGGCTCTCGTTCTCATTCTTCGGCAACCAGCTTGAGGGTGACACGCTCGGGTTCATGCTCATACTCGCAGCGCTCGGCACGCTTGGCGCCCTGGTACTGAGAAGGACCGACCAGTACCGCACCTTCTTCAAGGTGGCAACGATTGCGTTCGGTCTCGTGGTCGCGTCCGAGGTGATCATCCTCGTGATCGCAAAGATGTCTCCTGCAACCCTTTCCGCAACCGCGAACGTCGTCGGCTCCTTCTCGGACCTCGCTATGCTCGCCGGCCTTGGTGTCGCGCTCTCACTGCTTGCGACCCGATTCCTGACGCTTGCTAAGTCCACGCAGACCCTGCTCTGGGTCCTGTCCGCCATCGGCCTCTTCATCATCGCGGTCGTCAACTCGGTGCTCGTCTGGGCCCTCGTAGCGCTTGTCGCGCTCGGTCTCTTCATTGAGGCGATCATGCGCAGGCGTCCGATCCTTGACGAGGCTGACCTTGAGGGCGTCACTACGCTTGACGATACTGACGATTCTGTGGGGCCTATGGAGGGCCGCTCACTCGCTGCCCCTCTCATCACGCTAATCGTCGCGCTGTTCTTCCTCATCGGCAGCACCACTATCGGTAGCGCGCTCTCAGGCGCGATGGGCGCTAATTACCTCGATGTCCGTCCGTCATGGCAGGCCACGTTCGATGTCGGTAGCCACACCTACGCGTCCTCGCCTCTCTTTGGCTCAGGCCCGAACACGTTTGCGGCCCAGTGGCTCAAGTTCCGCGACCGCGCTCTCAACGAGACCGTGTTCTGGAACGTGGACTTCAACTCCGGCATCGGCTTCATCCCGACCTCGTTCGTGACGACCGGCGCGCTTGGTGCCCTCGCATGGCTCGCGTTCCTTGGTCTCTTCCTTTGGATCGGCCTGCGCTCGCTCCTCTTCAGGGCTCCTGAGGACGCGTTCGCTCGCTTCGTATCGATAGCATCGTTCACCGGCGCCCTCTACGTCTTCGTGCTCACGGTCTTCACCGTCCCAGGCCCTGCGGTCCTCGCTTCAGGCTTCCTGATGGCAGGCGTCTTCGTATCCTCGCTACGCCATGGCAAGGGCAGGCACGAGTGGGGCATCATCTTCGCTAGGAATCCGCGCGTAGGATTCGTGATCGTGTTCGCGCTCACGCTCCTTTTGCTTGCGTCCGTGGTCGCCGCATATGCGATCGTTAACCGCTATCTTGCGGAAGTCGCGTACGCTGAGGGCGTGCAGGCGCTCAGCCAGGGCAATCTTGATGCAGCGGAAGCCGCAGCAGGCCGCGCCGCGCTCTTCTCCGCATCAGACCGCACGTACCAGCTCATCGCTACGATCGGCACGTCCCGCATGAACCAGGTAGCCAATGACACGGAGCTTCCTGCGGCCGAGCGCCAGCAGCGCTTCCAGGCCGCGCTCACCGGAAGCGTCGAGTCCGCGATCACCGCAACGAGGATCCGTCCTGACAACTACCAGAACTGGGCCCTCCTTGGGAACGTGTACCAGACCGTGGTGCCTCTTAACATCGATGGCGCGTATGAGAATGCGAAGACCGCGTACCAGCGCGCGGTAGAGCTCAATCCTACGAACCCGACCCTGCCGTATGTGCTCGCGCAGCTCGAGATCGCGAACGAGCAGCCCGCTGCCGCTGAGGAGTACCTCATGCAGGCGATCGGTCTCAAGCGCGACTACACCCAGGCCATCTTCCTGCTCTCACAGCTCCAGGTAGCCCAGGGCAAGAGCCGCGAGGCACTTGAGGCGGCTGAAGCTGCTGCGTACTTCGCACCAAACGACCCGGTCGTCCTCTTCCAGCTCGGCATCCTGCGCTCGGGCACCGGCGATACCCAAGGCGCGATCGCAGCGCTCTCGCGCGCGGTAGAGATCAACCCGCAGTACGCAAACGCGCGCTTCTTCCTCGGCGTGGCGTACGCGACGGCAGGGCAGTACGCAAACGCGCTCACGCACATCGAGGCGGTCGCCGCACTCTCCCCTGAGAACGCGCAGGCAGTAGCTGCAGACCTCGAAGCGCTCCGCCAGAACAGGAACCCGTATCCGGCTTCCCGTCTCGGCGCGCTCGGCATCCCGCAGGTCCCGGTCTCAGACACGACCACCACGCCTCCTCCTGCACAGGCACCCTCGCAGACGCCGGCAGCTCCCACGCGCTAACGGAGCATGGTGCGCAAGATACTCGGACGTATAACAGCACCGGTACGCGGCCTACATCAGGCCGCGTACCTGCTTGCTGCGCTCACGCTCGCGGCGCAGCTTCTTGCGCTTCTGCGTGACCGAATCTTTGCGCACACCTTCGGCGCGTCCGAGGTGCTCGACCTCTACTACGCCGCGTTCAAGGTGCCTGACCTGGTGTTCGCGCTCGTCGCATCCCTCGTCTCGGCATACGTGCTCATCCCGCGCATCGCATCGTCCGGGAAGAAGGACGCGCGGGAGCTCATCAGTCAGACGAGCTCGTTCCTGCTTATCGCAGGAGGCGCGCTCTGCGCCGTGCTAGCCGTGTTTACGCCCCAGGTCGTGTTCGCGTTCTTCCCCGACTTCCGGGACTCGGCGCAGGCAGGGGAGTTCGTGCTTCTCGTGCGTCTCCTTCTCGTGCAGCCGCTTCTGTTAGGGCTCTCCGGCATCTTCACCTCGGTCACGCAGATCGAGCGCAAGTTCTTCCTGTTCGCGCTCTCGCCGGTCCTCTACAACCTTGGCATCATCTTCGGCACAGTGTTCCTCTACCCGAGCTACGGGCTTGTCGGCATCGGCACGGGCGTGGTGCTCGGGGCCGTGCTACATGTGGGCATACACATACCCGTGGTTATGCGCGCGCGGCTCCTGCCGGCGCTTACCATCCCCAAGCGCGCCATGATGCAGGGAGTGATCGCAGACTCCGCGCCCCGCTCGCTTGCGCTTGGGATGAGTGCGATCACGACGCTTGCACTTGCGGCTCTTGCGGTGCAGGTGGGCGAGGGTAGTGTTGCTATCTTTACGTTCGCCTCTAACCTCGAGTCGGTACCGCTTGCGCTCATCGGGGCGTCCTATGCGACCGCCGCGTTCCCGGTGTTGGCCGAGCAGATGGGACAGAAGAAGCACGAAGAGTTCCGCGCGACCCTTACCGCAGCGGCCCGTCACCTAATCTTCTGGTCCTCGGCTATCCTCGTTCTTTTCATCGTGCTCAGGGCGCATATCGTGCGCATCATCCTCGGCTCCGGAGCCTTCGACTGGGACGCTACCCGGCTCACTGCAGCGATCCTCGCCATTCTCGTGGTCGCGCTCATCGCGCAGGGCTTCGTGCTCCTTGCGTCCCGCGCGTTCTACGCAGCCGAGCGTTCCTGGAATCCGTTCTTCATCCAGGTGGGCGGCCTGGTCGTTTCGGTAGCGAGCGCCTGGGGCATGCTGCTTGCCGCGCAGAGCTATCCGACTCTGAAGTACTTCGTCGAGGTCCTCTTTAGGGTCGAGGACGTGCCCGGAGCCGCGGTGCTCTTTATCGCGCTTGGTGCTGCCGTAGGGCAGCTTGCGATGGGGCTCATCGCCTTCATAACGCTCAAGGATGTGGCGCCTGGGGTAGGGAAAGACCTGGTACGGCCCTTGTTTGAGGGCCTTGGCGCCGCGATACTCGGCGGCTCCGCCGCGTACGGCGTCCTCACCTTCATGGGGAACCTCGCGCCCCTCTCGAACCTCTTCCTGGTCTTCACGCAGGGCGCGGTCGCTGGTATGGTGGGTCTTGTCGTATCGGCGGCGGTCCTCGTCCTGCTTGAGAATAAGGAGTTCCGTGACCTCTACGCCTCGCTACGCAAGCTCACCTCGACCAGAGCACTCCCGCCCTCAGGTCCTATCCTCGGCGGGCCCACCCAATGACCCACCACATCCGCAACTTTTCCATCATCGCGCACATCGATCACGGCAAGTCTACGCTTGCCGATCGTTTGCTTGAGCGTACCGGGACCATAGAGGCCAGGAAGATGCGCGACCAGGTCCTCGATAAGATGGACCTCGAGCGTGAGCGCGGCATCACCATCAAGATGCAACCGGCCAGGATGACGTACCGCGCCCGGGACGGTAAGGAGTACATCCTGAACCTCATCGACACTCCGGGACATATCGACTTCGCGTACGAGGTGTCTCGCGCGCTGTCTGCGGTCGAGGGCGTCATCCTCCTCGTCGATTCCACGCAAGGCGTGCAGGCACAGACCCTTACCACGCTCCAGATGGCTAAGGATGCCGGCTGCACCATCATTCCGGTCCTCTCGAAGATCGACGCTCCGGCCGCACGGGTCGAGGACGTCTCTCTCGAGCTTGCGGAGCTTCTTTCTGTAGATCCTGACTCGGTGCTCGCCGTTTCCGGCCGCACGGGCGAAGGCGTGGAGGATCTTCTCGAAGCGGTCATCGACCGGGTGCCTGCGCCTCGCCAAGGGGATAAGGATACGCGTGCGCTTATCTTCGACTTCTCATACTCGACGCACCGAGGCATCGCGGTGTTTGCGCGCGTATTCGACGGATCGCTTAAGAAGGGCGACGTGCTTAAGTTCGCGGCTGCCGGACAGCGCTTCACCGCGCTTGAGACGGGCATCTTCATGCCGGACGAGCTTCCGACCGACTCTCTGACGGCGGGCGAGATCGGCTACATCGTGACCGGCGTCAAGGAGGCCGGCGTCGTTGCGGTGGGTGACACGCTCCTTTCCGATAGGGCCGCTACGCCGCCCCTTGAAGGGTTCGCCCGCCCGCGGCCGGTAGTGTGGGCGTCCGTATACCCGGAGAGCCAGGATGACCTCTCCGAGCTGCGGCTTGCGCTTGAGCGCCTCCGCCTCTCCGATTCCTCGCTCTCGTTTGAGGAGGAGTCCTCGGGCGTGCTTGGAAGAGGGTTCCGATGCGGGTTCCTCGGCATGCTCCACCTTGAGATCGTCACCGAACGCCTCAAGCGGGAATTCAACCTTACGCTCATCGTGACCATCCCGACGATCGCATATATCGTTACTGCCAAAAACGGAAAGCGGGAGACCATCTACACGCCCTCCAAGTTCCCGGCCTTCGGCGATATCGAGGCGATCGAGGAGCCGTGGGTGAAGGTGACCCTCATCACGCCGCCCGAGTCTCTCTCCGGCATGCTGCAGCTCTTCCATGACCACGAGGGCGCGGTCCTCAGCAGCGAGGCGCATATGGACGGGCGTATGGAGCTCGTCGCTGAGATGCCGCTCAGGGAGCTTATGCGCGGGTTCTTCGACCGCGTGAAGAACGTATCCTCAGGATACGCCTCCCTCTCCTACGAGTTCCTGGACGACCGCCCGGCGGACGTCGTGAAGCTCGACATCCACGTAGCTGAGGAGGCCGTCCCGGCGTTCTCGCGTGTGGTGGCGCGCCGCAGGGTCCAGGAGGAAGGGGAGCGCATGGTCGAGAAGCTGAACGGCATCCTCCCCAGGCAGCAGTTCGTCACGAAGATCCAGGCGTACGCTATGGGCCGCATCATCGCGTCCAAGTCCCTGTCCGCATTCCGCAAAGATGTTACCGGCTATCTCTATGGCGGCGATATCACCCGAAAGATGAAGCTTCTCGAGAAGCAGAAGAAGGGAAAGAAGCGACGTGGCGAGCACGCCAAGATGGACATTCCCCAGGACGTCTTTATGAAGATGGTCCAGGATAGCGAGCGCTAGCTTGCTATACTGGGCTCTATGCCTCGGAAGCACGCACGAGTGAGCGCTAAGGACTATGTGGTCGCAGGCCTTCTTGTCCTTGCGATCGTGTGGCTCCTCTTTCTTATCTTCGGTATATACCGCAAGCAGGTGGTAGCACGGCACGCGGCCAAGGAGACCCAGGCACAGCTCGCGATACTCCAGGAGCGCGAAGGGACGCTCAGGGCCAATCTTGCCGAGCTTAATACGACACGCGGACACGAGGCGACACTCAGAGAAACGTACGGAGTTGCGCGTCCCGGAGAGGAGGTTATCATCGTGGTGCCCCCGAAGGAGGCGACCTCGACCCCGCCGTTGCCGTGGTGGAAGAGGGCCCTGGGCTGGTTCGGGATCTGGTAGCAGGCGGGATTAGTTTAGTGGTAGAACGGTTGCTTCCCAAGCAACAAGTACGAGTTCGATTCTCGTATCCCGCACCAAGGCAGTGGTACGATAGCCCTATGGCAGACATATTCCAGATGCAGCGCGAGCGAGACCGGCTGCAGAGCGAGCTCGTGCGCGAAGAACGCGAACTCGCGGCGATGGAGGACGAGCTCAGGAGGCTCGAGAGTGAGAAGCGCCAGGCAGAGACCGACCTGCACCGGGCCTCTACCGCCGTGCACGACGCAGGTACCGAGGACGAGGAGGCGCTGAAGCGCGAGCGTGAGGCCGACTACCGACTGCGCGAGGCGATGCGGCTTGAATCGGAGGCGCGCCATGCGCTTGAGGAAGCCCAGAGGAGGCGCCAGGACGCCGAGCGTATGAAGCAGGAGGCACTGAGCACCGAGCGCAGGATGGACCAGGCGATGCGCCAGGGAGGGACCAAGGAGCACGATGCACAGAGCCGTCTCGAGCGCGTGCGCGAGCGTATGCGGGAGATCATGACGAAGGTGCCCCTGCTTAAGAGGAAGATCGACCGGGACAAGACCGAGCTTGCGGAAAAGAACAGGCAAGTGGCCCGTACGGCGTCCTTCGGAAGGCTCAATCACGAGGACAATTTCAAGCGTCGCTAAGCTGTCCACAGGTGCCCTGTGGTATACTGCCCGTACTAATCAAATCGTATGGATAAGACCGTCACTATCTACAGCACCCCAACCTGCCATTTCTGTCAGATGACCAAGGAATTCCTTGCTGGCAAAGGCATCAACTATACCGAGCACAACGTCGCAGCAGACCTCGACAAGCGCCAGGAGATGATCCAGAAGAGCGGCCAGATGGGTGTTCCCGTCATCCTCGTGGACGAGGAGGTCATCGTGGGCTTCGACAAGCCCAAGCTCGAATCGCTGTTCGGAGCAGCAGCATAAGGCACACAAAACCGCGCGAAAGGCGCGGTTTTGTGTTAGTCTCTGGGCTAGCGCCCCTGTAGTTCAATGGATAGAACTTCGCACTCCTAACGCGATGATCTAGGTTCGATTCCTAGCGGGGGCACCGAAAGAAATCGCTTGCCGAGGCGTCTTAAGAAGTAACTGAAGCCTGTATGAACCGTACCTACCTGCTCCTCGTGATTGCCGTTCTCCTTGGCATAGGCATCGTGAGCTATGCGGCGTACGAGTACACGCGCCCCTTGCCGATGGCAGAGGTCGCTACCACCACGATAGAGGCCGTCATACCCGCAGCAGAGCATGCCTACGGCATGGTCACGCTCTCGGTGGGGGAGACCGCACGGTTCCCGGACCTTACGCTCACACCAACCGAGGTCCTTGAAGACAGCCGCTGCCCGATGAACGCTCGTTGCATCCATGCAGGGACGGTACGGGTCGCCGTGGAGATGGTCTCTGGCATGGGCACCTCTACCGGCGTCGTCTCCCTTAAGGACGAGGTCACGACCGAGGCGGAATCCATCCGTCTCGTGGGCGTCTCGCCCGAGACGCTCGCCGGCGAGACCATGGCGCGGGGAAGCTACCGCCTGACCTTCGAGGTCGTAAAGCGCGAGACGGCAACGATCGATCCGGCACCCCTCGGGAAGTGCTACGTGGGCGGGTGTTCCTCGCAATTGTGCACCGACACGCCTGACGCGGTGTCTACGTGCGAATACCGCGAGGCGTACGCTTGCTACCAGGGCGCCACCTGTGAGCGCCAGGCGAGCGGCAACTGCGGGTGGACCGAGACCGCGGAGCTCCGCAGCTGCCTCCAGAAGGCGCAATAATACCGGTGCTATACTCAGCCACACCATACATGGATGCATTCCAGCCAGTCATAAATAGGGTGAGTCGATTCTTCTTCAACCGCTCAATTGGCCTCCTATTGGTCCGTGTGGTCGCAGGCGCGATCTTCTTCGCGCATGGGTATGGCAAGGTCGCGGACATGCCCACAACGATAACTACGTTCGACGCGCTCGGTCTCTCTCCCTTGATCGCGGTACTGATCGCGTGGATCGAGATGATCGGCGGCATCTCGCTCATCCTCGGGATCGCTCCTCGGATCTTCGCAGCCATCCTTGGCGTCGAGATGCTCGTCGCGGCAAGCATCATCGCGCGCCTTGAGGGATTTGCCGCGGCCGAGTTCGAGCTCCTTCTCATGGCGGTGTCGTTCGGCATTATGCTGCTTGGCTCAGGGAAGTACGCGCTCTATAAGATGGAGTGCAATACGTGTAACGGGCTCTTTTGTATAAAGAAGAACAAAGTGTGCGTTATGATGGCATAGACATGGATGCCGAGAAGGACACCCTAGAAATGCTCCTTAGGGAGAACCTCGATGTCGTGAGGGAGAACAATCGCATCCTCAAGGAGATGCGCCGCATTGGTCGCATCGTCTTCTGGGCCAAGCTGGTCATCTGGACCCTGGTCATCGTCATTCCACTCCTCCTTATCGGGCCCATACTCGACTCTCTGACCAAGGGTGCCGGCGCAAGCGTCATGGGTCTCCCGTCCGCTGAGCTCATCGAGGAGGCGCTCCGGACGTACCGCGGGGAGTAGTGAAAATGGGAGGGCTTCATGGTAGGATGCCCCTATTGCTTGGGTAGCTCAGTTGGTTAGAGCATTCGCCTGAAGAGCGAAGGGTCGGCGGTTCGAATCCGCCCCCAAGCACCAGATGCTAGGAGCCCTGTTGAAATGGGCGAAACGAAATGAGAGGTGGCTGTCCTCCGTCTTCTTCCTCGGCGGCTTCATCGGAGACGTAGTCGCGTTCACGCTCCTTGAGGTCTCGATCGTGAACCTCATCTTCTCCGTGTACCTCATGCTTGGCGGCGCAGCGATCCTCTTCTCGCACTACCTCTTCTCACACCGACAGGCGCATCCGGGCCGTATCACCCAGGCGCTCCTTCTAGCGCTTCCGCTGTTCGTGCAGTACGCGGTGGGCGCCATCCTCTCCGGCTCCCTCATCTTCTACACCAAGAGCGCTACATTGGAGGTCTCCTGGCCGTTCCTTATCCTCCTGGCGCTCGTCTTTTTCGGCAACGAGATCTTCCGCAACTATCGCGAGCATCTCGCGTTCCAGACAACGCTGTTCTTCTTCGGCCTGTACGCGTACGCGATATTCGCGCTTCCGCTCATACTCGGGCAGCTCGGCCCCTACGTATTCCTTGGAAGCAGCGGTATCGCGCTGGGAGTGCTCCTATTATTCCTATGGCTTCTGTACCGGGTCGGCGAAAGCCGATTCCGTCAGAGCTTCAAGGTGGTGATCGTGAGCGCGGTGGGCATCGTGCTTGCAGTGTCTGGCGCGTACTTCACGGGACTCATCCCGCCTCTCCCGCTTGGTCTTAAGGATAGCGGCGTATACCATCTCGTCGAGCGTAGCGGAGCAGGGTACCACGTGCGCACGGAAGCCAAGCGCCCCTGGTGGCAGTTCTACGAGCATCAGGTCGTACACCACGTGCCCGGTACGCCGCTCTACGCATATAGCGCTATATTCGCGCCCATCAGGTTCTCAGCGACGGTCGTGCATGAGTGGGAGCGGTTCGACCCTTCTTCGAAGAAGTGGGTGTTAGAGAACCGTGTATCGTTCCCCGTCTCAGGCGGAAGGGCAGAAGGGTACCGCGGATACTCGCTCAAGAGCGACCCCAGGCCCGGGCTCTGGAGGGTGTCCATAAAGACCAGGGAAGGCCAGACCATCGGGCGCTTCGCGTTTCTTGTAGAGAACGTGGCGACCGCGCCTCCACTCCTTGAGGAGGCTAAGTGAGAAAGGCCGGGTGTTCCCGGCCTTTTCTCTACCCTGCCTTCACTCGCAGCTTCGTCTGGCGCGCCTTATCGAGCTTCGGGAGCACGAGCGTGAGGAGGCCATCCTTAGCCCCTGCGGTGGAGCCGTCCACATCGACCTCCTGGGGAAGGAGGATGGTGCGCGCGAACGAGCCCCAGAAGAGCTCCTGGTGGAAGTAGTCGGAATCGGACACGTTCTGCGGGATGGCGCGGGAACCCTCGATGACGACCATGTCGCGGCTTATGGAAACGTTGATCTCGTCAGGGCGCACGCCCGCGATGAAGGTGCGGATGACGATCTCGTTGGGGGTCTGGTACACGTCTACCGGAAGCTGCCCGCTCTCGGTGTGCTCCTCCTCGTGAACCTCAGGTAGCGGAGCAGCAGCTGCGCGGGGAGCGGTGCTCTGGACGACCTGCCTGCGAGCAGGAGGGGCCTGGTAGTCGTCCTCGAACGAGTCGTAGTCGTCAGCGGCCGGGACGGAGCCGGAGAGTCGTTCGAAGATGGAGCGCTTTTTCATAGCATCAGCAGGTGTTCCTTGGTAAGTGTCGGTATCTGAAATACTTCAGAACCTCGAACAGTGCGAAAAACACGATGGCTCCGGTCCAGACGAGGAAGAACGCAGTGAGCGTATGCGAGCCATCTGGTGCGATTATAAGGAAATTAAATAGCGCGTGCAATGCGATCGCAAGGATAAGTCCGACAGAAACGTACACGAGACGCACGCTCCTGCTTCTCACGTACGCCCACGCGAGCGCGAAACCGATCATGGAGGACGCAAGCACATGCAGGAGGGTCGAGCCTACGAAGCGCAGGTTGTTCGTGACGAGCCCGTCGAGGATGCGGCCTTCTGCAAAGGGCGCGAGGAGAAAGAGCGCGTTCTCCAAGGCAGCAAACCCAAGCGCGACTGTGATCATGTAGATGACGAGGTCGACCGATTCGTTCACCGCCCTGCGCCACAATACCAATAGCGCGGCCAGGAGGTACTTCATGGTCTCCTCGACCGCGGACCAGGCGATAATGATGGGAAGGCCGGCGGGCAGAAATGCGGCGAACCAGGTCTCAAGCGGAAGCGACGCGGGCACGGCGAGCATGCCGGCTACGAACGCCACCACGATCATGGAGCGAGGCTCCGGGCAGCGGGAATCTTCCTTCAACAGGAAGTGTAGCCATAGCCACACCGGCAGTACGCCTCCGAGGAAGGCGTAGCCTATGGTTTCAAGCGGGATGGATTCCATCACCCTTCCATTCTAGCAGGCCAGCGGGTGACCATGAGATGTTGGGAAGGGAGGGTGCTCTGCCAGATCTCCTCGGTAACAAACGGCATGAACGGGTGGAGGAGCTTCAGAAGGTCGAGAAGCACGGAGCGTAGGAGGGCCTTGCGGGACGTTATCGCGAACGCGTCGCCGCTCTGGAATACCGCCTTCGAGTCCTCCAGTATCTCCGCAGCAAGCCGGTCCCATGCGTAGTGGTAGAGCTTCTCAGCCGCAAGGTAGATGCGGTACGACTCGATATCGTCGGTAACCTCCTTCATGAGCGCATCGAACTCCTCGCCAAGCGCGATATCCGCCTCGGTCTGTGCTGCGGCAGGGTCCGCGTCCTCGGTGTTCTCAAACACAAACCGTGCGATGTTCCAGAGCTTGTTGGCGAAATGCTTGTAGCCCTTGATCTTGTCCTCGCTGATGCGCATGTCGGTTCCCGGAGTGTTTCCGACGATGAGCGCCATGCGCGCGGCATCGGCCCCGTACTTCGCAGCCACATCAAGCGGGTCCATGTTGTTCCCGAGCGACTTGCTCATCTTCCTGCCCTGGGCATCCCTCACAAGACCGTGGAGATACACGCGCTTGAAGGGAACCTCGCCGAGCGCGAACCCGGTCATGAGGATCATGCGGGCGACCCAGAAGAAGAGGATGTCGTATCCGGTCTCAAGGACGTCGGTGGGCCGCCACACGGAGAGGTCCGATCCTTCTGCCGCCACGCCCTTCTCCTCGTCCCACGCATCCGGCCAGCCCATGGTAGAGAAGGTCCAGAGGCCGGAAGAGAACCAGGTATCGAGCGTATCAGGATCCTGCTCCCAGCCTTCGCCCTCAGGTTCTTCAACGCCCACGTACATCTCCTCCTCGCCGCGATACCACACCGGTATCCGGTGTCCATACCAGATCTGACGGCTGATGCACCAGTCGCGCAGGTTCTCCACCCAATGGAAGTACGTCTTCTCCGCATGTTCCGGCATGACCGTAATGGCCTCCGGTGATACGGCCTTCTGCATGATCTCCCTGAAGGTCGTATCCGTTCCCGCTTCAATTCCGGGAATCTCTGAACGGGTGAGCGCAAAGGGCTTATTGACCGCGATGAACCACTGCAGTTTGGGCAAGGGCTCGATGATGCCGCCCGTGCGCTCTGCGGTCGAGATGTTCTGGGAGATCTCCTCCTCCTTCTCAAGAAGGTCCTCCTCACGAAGCCACTCCACGACCAATTCGCGAGCCTCCGTAGTCTTCTTGTTATTGAGGCGCCCTTCCACCGTCATCTTCGCGTACTCATTAATGACCTGCGGACGAGCAAGGTCATGGCGGTCGGCTATCTCCCAGTCGGTCTGCGAGTGCGCAGGGGTAACGCCGAGTGCGCCGGTGCCAAACTCTGGATCCACTTCAGGATCGGCGACCACGCGCACGGTAACCGGTACGTCGCAGAAGGTGAACGAGTACTCCTTGCCTACATACTCCTTGTAGCGCGGGTCGTCCGGATGCACCGCTACCGCGGTATCGCCGACCTTGGTCTCAGGGCGCGTGGTGGAGATGGCGATAGGGAAATCCTTCGCGTACCTGAACGTATACAGCTTCGCCTTCCGTTCCTCATGCACGATCTCATCATCAGAGATGGTGGTCTGACCCTTCGGGTCCCAGTTGACGATGCGGTGTCCGCGGTAGATGAGGCCCGCGTCGTACATCTTCGTGAACATAGTGCGCACGGCCTTGTTGCGTTCCTCATCGAGCGTGAACACCTCGCGCGACCAGTCCAGCGACGCGCCCATGGTCTTCAGCTGTCCAACGATCGTGTCGTGGCTTTGGGAAGCGAACTCGCCGATCCTATGGAGCATCTCCTCACGTCCGAGGTCGTGCCGGCTTTTGCCTTCCTCTTTCGATATCTGCTTCTCGACCACCGACTGGGTCGCAATAGCCGCATGGTCGGTTCCCGGGAGCCAAAGAGTGCGGTATCCCTGCATGCGCTTGTAGCGAATGAAGGTGTCCTCGATGGCGAGCATGAGCGCATGGCCCATGTGGAGGCGTCCGGTGACATTAGGAGGCGGCAGCACTATCGAGTACGGAGTGGCATCCGATGCCGTATGGCCCTCCTTCACGCATACGTCCGGATTGAAAAGCCCGCTCTCCTCCCAAGCTTTATATATACGGGGCTCCGTCTCCTGAGGGTCGTAGGGCTTCCTGAACTTCTCATCCATATCTATGGAATATAGCAGAAACCCTGGGTTTTGCCCGTTGCCAGCTGGTGCGCTCTAGGGCATACTCTGGCCTGGTCAGGAAGGAGACACAGATGGCCCAATCGAATCGGACGGATAGCTTCTATCCGTTTCAGTCTGAAAGGAACGCCATTATCTACGCGTCTCCTTCGAAGTTCTATCCGCGCGCACAGACGTACTGGAAGCGTAAACGCATCAGGCGCACCAGCGCGTTCAGGGAGCGCGTCGTGCCCCTGTTGGACCCGGTCGACATGGAGCACGCGAAGGGCCAGGTCGGCGTCGAGCGCATCGTCAGGCCTGTCGCGCCTCACCAGCTTGATTTCCGGCATGCGCACATGCAGGGGACCCGGGCCTGGCAGGTGATCTGGCTTTTGTTGCGGTACATGGAGGAAGGGTACGGCCCCTTTTCCATCTACCAGCCTACGGTCGCCCGCATCGCCGAGAAGCTCTGGATGCTCGTGTGGTACGACTCGCGTGCGGGTCAGTGGGTGCTCGACGTGCGCGACGAAGAAAGGCTCAAGGTCTTCGCCACGGGCGTGCGCGTGCTCATCTACTAGAACAGCGGCTCGCGGACCTTCCGCGAGCCGTTTCGGCTTACATGAGCGAGAGGTTGCCGTCGGCCCTGAGACTCTCGACATCCATATACGTACCCTCCAGCGCGCGATAGTATCCGGCGACTGCGATCATGACGGCATTGTCTCCGGTAAGGGAGGGGTGCGGGAGGCTGTACTCAATACCGAGCTCCTTCGCATTCCCCGCAAAGAGCTGGCGAAGGTTTCGGTTAGCGGACACGCCGCCGCCAATAACAAGCGACCGAGCTCCGGCCTTTGCGAGCGCCCTCTCGGTCTTCTTCCACAATACGTCTGCGACCGCGCTCTCGAACTCGCGCGCGACCATGCGCTTATCATCCAAAGTAAGTTCGCCCTTCTCCTTTACGAGATAGAGCACGGCGGTCTTGAGTCCCGAGAAGGAGAAGTCGAGGTTGTCGGCGTTGATCATGGGTCGCGGTAGCGAGAAGTCAGGGATGAGTCCCGCCTCGCGCGCCTCTTCCGCAAGCTTCGATACCTCCGGGCCTCCTGGGTAGGGAAGGCCGAGCATGCGGGCGACCTTGTCGTACGCCTCGCCGACCGCATCGTCCTTGGTCTCCCCGATCTTTTCGTACAAAAGCCTTGAGGTGCCCGCCTCCCACTCCTTCGTCACGACGAGCTCGGTGTGCCCGCCTGAGATGACGAGGGAGATCAGGGGAAGCAGAGGAGGCGTAAGGGTGAACGCATACTCGTCGCCAACAAGGAGCGAGGAGAGGATGTGTCCTTCTAGATGGTTCACGCCGACGATCGGCTTGTTCCATGCCACCGAGAGCGCCCGGGCAAGGTTCACCCCTACCCATAGCGCAGGCTCAAGCCCCGGTCCGTACGTGACCGCGATAGCGTCTATCTGGGGAGCCTCCGCTTCAGAGAGGAACGCGAACAGGGCGTCAGCAAGCTCAGGCTCGCGTACGAGCATCTCACTTATGCGGGTGCGCACCTCTTCGGGAAGCTGCTGCGTATCCTCGCGAAGGAGCTCGGCCTCTTCCAGGGATGCAGCAAGCAAGGGGACGAGGTTCTCCGCGTGCGCGCGCTTGGCGAGCGCCGGGAAGACCCCGCCGTACTCCCTATGGATATCTATCTGGGAAAGCAGTGCATTGCCGAGAATGGAAAACTCGGTACGGCCTCCCGACTCTACGCCTTCGAGTATCGAGACCGCGGTCTCATCGCACGATGTCTCAATCGCGAGTATCCTCATCGTCTTCTATGTGCGTCCAGGGCAAGGGGCCGCCGGCCGGGATAAGGAAGCCCGCGGAGCTCTTGTGCCCGTTGCCGCCGTACTTCTGGGCGATCTTGGAGACATCAATGGAGCCATCGCCGCGTATGGAGACGCCAAAGCCCTTTGGATGCGCTGCTACTACGAGCGCAAACGGCGGATGGGAGCGCGCGAGCAGGTTCCCGACCAGGGACTTCATCGGCTTGTACGGGTGCGCGGTCCCGAACATGACCTCGTATCCTTCGAAGCTGACCAGGCTCGCCTTATCTGCGGCAAGGTGCGCGAGCTTCTCGAAGTATTCGCCATACGCGCGCATGGTGCCGATGAGGCGCTCGCCCTCGACGGGATCCTCAAGCTTCTGGGAGAGCTCGTCCCAGAACACAAACGTGAACGGATTCACGCCAAGGTATGCGAGCACGCTTCTCGTATCGGGGAGCGCAAAGCGGAAGAGGTCATCATCTTCTACATACTTCAGCAATGAGGGGGCAGGGGTGCCGGGATGGAAGAAGTCCCAGGCGATCGTAGCGCCTGAGCGGTCGTTATCAAACACATGGTGTTCCATGCTCTCGACGACCTCACGCACGCCTTCGTGGTGGTCAAGGACCGTGAGGCGTCCGGCTGCCTTCTGCAGTTCGTCCATACGCTCCTTCTCGTAGGAAAAGTCTATGAGGTACACGTCCGCGCCGGCAAGCTTCGGAAGCTCGTCCTCGCCGCGATGCAGCGGCACGTACTCGGCGCTATCGCCGAACTTCTTCCACGCAGCGTACGCGCCTCCGAAGCCGTCGGGACAGCCGCCGTGGTAGCAGATAATGGTGCGGTCCATGCCCTCGTTATAGCGCACGAACGGCTCGGGGTCTATGAAGACGCCTTGCGCATCTGGCGCAGCGAGGACCACGCCGCAAGACCCACGAACACGAGCCCCACAAGGCCGGTGATGGCCTCAGGCACGTGGTAGAAGAGCGAAACGAGCATGGCTCCGGCAAGCCCCAGGATAGCCCAGTGCGCACCGTGCTCTAGGTACATGAGGGTGTCGAGCGTCTTCTGTCGGACGAAGTAGATGGTCAGGGAGCGCACGTAGTAGGCGCCGATACCGAGACCCGCGACGATGACCGGCAGGGAGCTCGTGATCGCGAACGCGCCGATCACACCGTCGAGCGAGAACGCAGCATCGAGCACGTTCAGGTAGAGGAAGAGCGCCGCGCTTCCGGCCGCGACCGCCTTCTCCGCCTCGAACGAGAACGAGTTGGCGATGCCCTGCATCGCGATGAAGAGGGCGATGCCGATGATGCCTGCGGTGAGGATGGTGCCCGCGTTACCCGCTACGTATGCGATTACGAGAAGGAGTATGAGCGCGAGGCCTATCTCGATAGCCTCTATCCGGCCCCAGCGTGCCAGATGCCGTTCGATAGAGCGTATCCAGTGCACGCTCTTGGCGTCGTCGAAGAAGTACTTCAGGGAGACCATGAGAAGGAACGTTCCGCCGAATGCGGCGATGGCGGTGTGCGCACCCTCAAGCAAGTGCCCGTATTCCTCAGGATTGAAAGCGGCTAGCTTTGCGACCGCCCACGGGCTCATTGCGACCGAGGCCGCAACGATGAGGATGGGAAGGACAAGCCGCGTGCCGAACACCGCGACCAGGATGCCCCAGGTGAGGAAGCGGCGCTGCCACTTCTCGTCCATCTGCTTGAGTATCTTCGCGTTGATGACCGCGTTATCGAACGAGAGGGTCACCTCGAGGATGGTGAGGAGGACCGCGAGCCAGAACGCCGCCCAGCCGCCCCAGACGAAGATGGCGATAAGGACAGCGAACGAGATGAGAGTCGGGACAAGGAAAGTGCGGATGAGTTGTTGCATAGGGGATACTGTAGCGCGGCCACGTTTAAAGCGGCAACTATAAGCGGACGTCCGTGAATAAACGCAGAAGGCCCGGAATGCTCCGGGCCTTCTATTAGGTGCGCGATACAGGACTCGAACCTGTGACCCTTCCCACGTCAAGGGAATGCTCTACCAACTGAGCTAACCGCGCCTGAACCCTTCGACAATACCGTGTTTTTGCGTAGTATTCAACTATATATGGAGATCATCCATCTTACGGAAGACACCCTTTATGAAGCAGCAGAAAAAGCCGCCGACGTCCTCAGGCGGGGCGGCGTAGTGCTCTATCCGACCGACACCCTCTACGGACTTGGGGTGGACGCGACCAATCGGGGAGCGATAGGGCAGCTGAAGCAGCTGAAGGCCAGGGAGACGAAGAAGCCCATCTCCGTCGTCGTGCCGCACCACGAGGCGCTAGAGGAGTACGCGCTCATGAATGAGCATGCGCGAGCGCTCGCTAAGAGGCATCTTCCGGGAGCCCTCACGCTCGTCGTTCCCGGAAGCGGAAGGATACCGGACGACATCCTCCTTAATGGAGCGCTTGGCATGCGCATCCCGGACGACCCGTTCTCGCTCGCGCTTGCCCGCATGTTCGGGCTTCCGTATACCGCAACGAGCGCCAACATGTCTGGGCTGCCGACCCCGTCCACGGTAGACGAGATACTCCGCCAGTTCGGGCCGGCGATGAGGCACATCGATCTCGTCGTCGACGCAGGACCCAGGGGCGATAGCGCGCCTTCAACGGTGGTGTCGGTATCTGGAGATAGGGTGTTCGTGCTCCGGGAAGGGGCCATTCCGAAGGACCGTCTTTGGGCGTAATCGGTGGGGATAATCCCGTCGCGGTATGATGCATGTCTAACACCCAATTTCACGCATGAAGTACATCGACCTATACCTGTTGTCCGTCCCCGAAGCGAACCTTCCCGCATACAAGAAGGTAGCGACCAAGTTCGGCAAGCTCGCCAAGGAACACGGCGCGCTTTCGTACCAGGAGTTCCTCGGGGAGGACCTCGAATCGGTCGGGGGATTGCTCTCGTTCGCTAAGGCGGTGAAGCCCAAGGAAGGGGAGACCGTGGTCGCGGCAGTAGCCGAGTTCAAGAACAAGACGCACCGCAACCAGGTCATGAAGAAGCTTCTTGCGGACCCGCGCGTCGATGAGATCGAGCCGAACCCGCCGCTCTTCAATATGAAGAAGATGTACTACGGCGGCTTCAGCGGCATCGTCGAGGCATAGAAAGAAGGCGGGACATCCCGCCTTCTTTCGTACTACGCAGCCGGTGCCTCCTGGTATCTCTTTGTGAGGAGGCGGTATGGTCGCGACATAAACGCGAGCAGCGTGACCACGAGCCCGATGGCGCCGGTGACGGTAAACACAAGCGCGATACCGCGCGCCATGCCGATCCCAAACCATGGGCCGAGCACCTCGGCTCCGAGCCCGGTCGTCATGAACGGGATGAATACGAACTGCGCCAAGGGGCCGATCAAGAATGCGGTGAACGGGGAAGCGGCCTGCTCCACGCTCTGCGCGAACCCGAATACGCGTCCCTGGCGCTCGAACGGCACGACCCTCTGTATGACGGTGTGCTCGGACGCCTCGATATAGGGCATGGTGCACATCCATACGAACATGCCGAGGATAAGAAGCCATAGCCATGGCTGGATGGTGAAGAGGATGCAGACGATCCAGATGACGACGTTTGCCGTGAGCATGGACCGGAGCGGGTTCTTCCCGAGCCCCCACTTAGCGATCGCGGCACCGCCCATGATGAACGAGAAGCTAAGCGCGCCGAGGATGAAGCCCCAGAGCTCCACGCTCACCATCGACAGGCCGTACGGGTCAAGGAGCGCCATGAATACGCCCCCGAGGAAGTTATTGAAGGTGGAAAAGAGTATGAGCGCGGCAAGTCCCGGTATCGCGACTACAAGCGCGTAGGTGCCCCTTAGGTCGAGCTTCTTTGGCTTATCCTCAAGGTGCACGACCTCCTCTTCCGGCACGCGCACGAAGAGAAGGTGCGCGAGCGCGACGAGGGTCAGGAGGATGGTGAACGCGAATACGCCCTCCATGCCGGTGTATGCGATCAAGAGGCCGCTGATGACCGATACCGTTCCGAAGGAGAGCCCCGCCACCATGCCCACCAGCCCATTGGCCTTATCGCGCCTGTCTTCGGGAACGAGAAGCGTGACGATAGTCGGCAGCGCGATATTCCTGAGGTTGCCGGCGATGACGCCGAGCATGAGCAAGGTCACGAATATCCAGAGCGGGATGCTCGCGACATACGTGAACGCTTCGCGCGGGGACAGGAAGAACACGCCTGCCGCCGCCGCATAAAAGAGGAGGGAGAAGGCGCTCGAGAGGAGCATCACGGTGCGCTTCTTGGTGTGGTCGACGATACCGCCGAACCAGATGCTGCTTGATGCGGTAAGAACGAGGTAGATGCCGCCGATGATGCCGTTTGCGAGTACGGACTCGGTCTCAAGGAACACGAAGAAGGTAAGCGCGAACCAGATCGTGAAGTTCACGACCGCGGCGATCGCGTTATTGGCGAGCAGGGTATAGAAGGTCTTCATGGATCGAAAGAGGGTAGCACGAGAAAAGGATGATTCTATGAAGCTACCAACTCCAGTCCCGGAACGGTCCTTCCATGAAATCCCGGTACACCTTCGGGCTTGCAGCGATGAAGTTGCGGTTCGTATAGTCGTAGGTGTCCGAGCCGAAGTTGCGCACGATGCCGCCGGCTTCCGCTACCAGAAGGCAGCCAGGCGCGAAGTCGTAGTCCTTGCCCCAGGGATCGATTGCAAGGCGCGCATCGAGCTTCCCGCAGGCGACCATGATGAACTCCCACCCTGCGCACACGAGACTCACGCGCGCACCATGATCGAGCATGCGTGTCACGAGCTCGCGGTTATTCCCGATAGCTTCGTTTATCTCATCGCAGTAGTACGCCTCAGCAAGACCGCGGTCACTCACATGTATCCGTTCGCCGTCCTTGAATGCGCCTTGGCCCTTCTCGGCGTAGTACATGTGGTCGTTCACGAAATCGTATATCACGGAGAACGTGACCTGGCCGTTCTCGATCAGGGCGAGCATCGACGTACAGAAAGGGAGGCCGCGGATGAAGTGCACCGTGCCGTCTATGGGATCCATGAGCCAGAACCGCTCCTGGGTGCGGTCGCCCCCGAACTCCTCTCCCACGAACCCGATATCCGGATAAAGCTCCTGGAGCTTTCTGGTCATGAACGCCTCGACGGCGGTATCAAGCTCCGTCACGAGGTCGGTAGGGAGCGCGCTCTTGGCGGTTATGGAGCGCACGTTGCCCCAATGGGGAAGCACGAGGTCGCGGATCTCACGCATGACAGGAAGGACGGTCGGGGCGTATTTCATGGCTGTAGTATAGCGGCCTCTGAATCGAGGAACGTCGTCTTTTCCAAAAGGCCCTGGATCAGTCTCTGGTGTCCTACGAAGATAGGATCCGGCAGATCGTTAAGGGGGAACCAGCGCCACTCGTAGCACTTCTCGGGTTCCATAAGTGCAGGTTCTCCCACAACGCCCTCGGCCATGAAGCCGAAGTGTATGTAGTGGTAGCGGTCCTTGCGCGGGTCGTTATCAGCTACCGTAAACGCGAAAGACCCGGCCGAAAGCCCGGTCTCCTCCATAAGCTCGCGGGCAGCGCACTCCCGCATGCTCTCGCCCGCTTCAAGGTGTCCGCCCGGCACGCCCCATGCTCCATCATGGTAATCGGACTTGCGCTTTCCGAGCAGCAACATGCCGTCGCGCAGTACGAATACGTTTACGCCGACCGGAAAGAGCGACCGGTCGGTCAGTTCATGGTTCCTGGATTCCATACGCTAAGCATAGCGCATAGAAGCGCTATGCGCCTGAGAAGGATTCGCCTTCCGGATTGGACCGCAAGTATCGCGGGAGCCAATCCATGACCCTCTTGCGGTGCTGGTCGAGCGACCAGGTGCTCCCGTTCCTAAAGAGCTCCGGGTGGCTCTTGCTGAAGGCCTTAAGAGAGGGTGCCGAGGCGCGAGGGAACGCCGAAGGAAGCTCCTCGTTATACGTTGCGAGGAACTGCGAGAACGAGAGCTTGCGCTCAGAGCGCTCCCTGTCGAGGTCCGGACCCTTCATGCTACGAACCTGAAGCAAGCTTCTTAGCCGCGAGCCTCTTCTTGGTCTTGTGCGGGCGCTTGCGAATCTTCTTAGGGCTTACGCCGTGACTTCCTTTTGCCATTGTCGTGATCTTAAAGAGTGATTAACGGGACGGAGCGCCGTGAGGCGCTCCAGTTCCTTATGCTGCCTTCGATACGTTCGTGGCCTGCTTGCCCTTGGGGCTGTCGCTGACCTCGAACTGCATCTTGTCGCCTTCGCGGAGAGAGTCAAACTGGACGCCATTGAGCTCGTTGGAATGGAAGAAGAGATCCTTCTCCATACCCTCGACCGAAATGAATCCAAAACCCTTGTCCGTGAGGCTGGCGATGATTCCTACCTGCATAGTTGAGTTGTGTTCACGCACCTTGTAACAATCAAGGGCAGCCATCTGAAAACAAGGAGTCGACTAGCTACTAATTGGCCAGTACTGCGATTGATAGGAATACTATAGCACACGTTACTTCCTTTGCGAAGGCTTCTTAAACCACTTCTTGGCGTTGGGGTTCCTGTGCGGACAGCCGGGCCAGCAGCAGGGCCGGCGTATCCCTTCCTCGAGTTCCGTTACCACCCGCCTAACGTGCTCCTCCCGCGTCTCCTCCTTTTTCACGTTCGTCGTCCAGCAGATCCATTCGTTACGCGCGAGCGGGGTGATGTCCTTCCACGCGGCGAGCGCCTTCGGCCTTGCCGTAAGCGCCTCTCTCAGGTCAGCAGGAAGCCTGTGTACCACGCCTCCGGGAATCACCGTCTTAGTCATGTACGTAGTCTAGCAAACGGGAACCATCCGGATTGAAAAAGCTTTACAAGGCGAGAGCAACACTCCATAGTGCCTGGCAGACACGAGAGAAACCGACATGAGCGACCTACCGGCACGCCCACCCGCCGGATTCAGGCGGTTCAAGGCCTACTCGCGTAAGCCGGGGGACAATCCTTTCAGGAGCCACGGTCTGCGCGAATACACCCAGACCGTGGACATCGAGGAGAGCACGCCTCTGGATCAAGTCGAAGCGTGGGCTCGCGAGGCGGCCGAAGAAGGAGGGTACCAGTTCCTTCGCCTCGAGACGATCGCCTGAGGTTCGGCGACAACTCTGAAAGTGCGACCCTCTCAGGGTCGCACTTTTCCTTTGGCCACACGCCGGAGCAATATTGCTATAATGCAGGCATGGAACCGGTCTTCAAGCTAAAGAACTGGTGGAGGGGCGAATGGGAGCTATGGCACCGAGAGCAGGTGGTCGCTACCCTTACGCTCAAGAACTGGTCGTATTCGCTGGCAGAAATACACATAGGAGACGCGAGGTGGGAAGTCGGGTATACGGGCTGGACCGGCAACAAGCTATTCCTCAGGAGCGCGGCAGGAGAGAATGTCGCGACGAACGCTTCGGGGAAGTGGTTTTCATACGATGTCGATATCGTGCTCGAGGGCGTTACGTACTCGCTCCGTCGTAACGGATGGCATACGAGATTCTTTGCTACAGATGAGAGTGGCGCAGAGATCGTGCGCATAAAACCGCGATGGTGGAAGGGAGGGGCAGAGATCACAACCACGCGCTCGATGGAAGACAAGACGGTTCTGCTGCTCTCCTGCGTCCTGTTCTATCAGTACAAGCTTACCGAAATGCACGCTGCCGCGAGCGGCGCGTGACCATAAGCAAATGTGACCCAAATTAGTCAGAATTGGAACCAACTCGTGTGGGAGCTTAATACCTGGCTGGTATTTGGTAGGTCGCTTGAGAGGGAAGCAGCGCTGGCCTGAATACTCCCAATAGGGATTAGAAACGAGCAATTTGATATGCTGGCCTGAATGGCTACAGCAAAGACCAACATACTCCTGGAGGGCCCAATAATGCGATCGCTTGTGACGCTCGCTGTTCCCATAGTGCTCGCCAACATACTGCAGGCAGCCTATTCGCTCACGGACGCCTTCTGGGTGGGTCGCCTAGGAGGCGCTGCTGTCGCAGCTGTTTCCGTTTCTTTCCCGGTGATGTTCCTCTCAATCGCGGTTGGAGCAGGTCTTGCTATCGCGGGTTCTACGCTCATAGCTCAATACTATGGAGCCAAGAATCAGGACATGGTGAACCATGTCGCGTCCCAAACACTTCTGATGATAGTGGTCGCTTCGGTGGTGCTTGGTGCAATTGGATATGCTGCCGCGCCAGTTCTTCTTGGGCTTATGGGGGTGGCTCCCGATGTCTATTCAGCAGCGCTCGGGTTCATGCGCATCTCTTTCATCGGACTCGTATTCAACTTCACCTTCTTCATGTTCCAGTCGCTTATGAGAGGAGTGGGGGAGGCGAAGCTCCCGGTATACATCGTTTTCGGTACTGTCCTTCTGAACTTCGTTCTCGATCCTATCTTTATTTTCGGCTGGGGACCTATTCCTGCCTTAGGTGTCACGGGCGCAGCGCTCGCAACGCTCGGCACGCAGAGTGTCGCCGCCATCATCGGACTTGCCGTGCTCTTCAGTGGCCGGTATGGCATCAGCCTAGCCTGGGGGGACTTCATTCCTGACTTCTCGTATATCAAGCGAGCTTTCTTCTTAGGCTTTCCGGCCTCAATCGAGCAGTCAGCTCGCGCGCTCGGCCTGACTGTCATGACGTTCCTTATTGCGAGCTTCGGTACGATCACGGTTGCAGCGTATGGCGTCGGCAGTAACGTACTCCAGATAGCTATGATTCCTGCCATGGGTCTTTCTATGGCAATCTCCACGCTCGTTGGTCAGAACATCGGGGCGGGGAATGTAGAGCGCGCGGCACGTATCGGTAAACTCGGGGCAGGGCTCTCGTTCCTGATTCTCACCGTTCTTGGCGGCATCGTTTTTCTTATCGCACCGTATCTCACCGCCTTCTTCGTCCCAAATGATTCCGCAGTGATTGCTGAAGGAGCGGTCTTCCTGCGCACTATGGCTCTCGCCTGGGGCTTTATGGGTGTGCAGTTCGCACTCACTGGCGTTCTGCGTGCTTCGGGAAATATGATCGTCACGATGGTGCTCACACTCGTGTCCACGTGGGTCATTCAGTTTCCGCTGGCATATATTCTCTCCAAACACACGGACCTCGGCGCGCATGGTATCTGGTGGGCTTTCCCTGTGACTAACATAATTATTGCTCTCATTACCCTCGGCATATACGCGAAGGGGGATTGGAAGAAGACGCGCCTGACGGATCCCGAAGATATCCTCACTGAGCGCGTATCAGAAGAGATTATGGAAGAGGAAGAGGCCCTTACCAGCCGCTGTCCATAGGGTGGCTATAGATACTCCTTCTCATAGCGGCGCATCGCGTTCTCGATGAGCTTGAGACCCTTGGCCCGTTCGGTGGTCTCGTAATTACCTTCGGCGTCTTTTATAACCATGCCGTCTTCGGTGAGCTTCTTCAGCTTAAGTGTCAGGGTTCGCGTGGAAATACCTTCAAGCGCGCGCTCAAGTTCGCAAAAGCGTTTTGCGCCCTGGTTGAGTTGATACAGGATCAGCATGGTCCAGCTGTCAGATAGCAGCTGGGCCACTTTTGTTACGGGACAAGTAACTTCACCATCTCTTTTCA